>Ga0194132_10002180_pt1 | contig 37643 bp, 35 predicted proteins | sample TA2KigOf80mmetaG_FD_148612 | JGI IMG/M metagenome (GOLD analysis project Ga0194132, IMG submission 148612) | Freshwater microbial communities from Lake Tanganyika, Tanzania - TA2015054 Kigoma Offshore 80m | ecosystem: Environmental > Aquatic > Freshwater > Lake | place: Tanzania: Lake...
CGCCCCGTCGTCACACGGTGATGATGAAGAACGTCGCCGGACTCCACAACCGGATGTACGGGTAACGACCACACAGGATCGTCTGGCCGAAGTGCGACTGAACCAACACCTATTGCGCAACGAGTCTAGTGCATAACTGGCTCTAGGTCACGCTTCTCTTCCACCCTGAAAGGGTGGGACAGGTGTGCGTATCGCAGGCCTTCAGCCTGCAAGACAAGACCTCGGCGCACCCGGTGCGTTGCACCGGGCTATGCTGTCCCACCCCTTCGGGGTGAAGAACGCAAGCAGATTGCCTCAGTCGTTGAACACGAACTCCGGGGTGTTGATGAGCGCCCAGAGCAGGTCTTCGGCCGCGGTCTTGCGGGTCGCGCCCTTCTTGTCGAAGCGCTGAAGCGCCTTCGTGCGTTCCGTCGCGGTCGGGAACCGGCAGTACGCGGTCAGGTATAACTCGTCGACGATCTCCGCGGGCGTCTTCTTGCCCTCGGCCAGTTTTGGGCAGCGGCCGTCGGCGCTCGTCACCTTCGCGTTGATGTAGGGGCTGTTCATTAGGTGCAGCGCCTGAACGACGGTAGTGTCGGCGGTGCGCTCGCACGGCGGGTCTTGGTTCGGGTCCGGGCGGCCGAAGCTGTCGAGGAACACCGACTGCGCGCGCGCCGTCCACACTTCGACCGCGCGCGAGCCGGTCGGCATCCCCTCGAACTTCTCCGGCGCGCCGGTCGCGTCACACACCATGTCGAGCAGCACTTCCGCGCGCACCCGCTGCCGGTAGTGGCGCGAGTAGTTCCGCAGGTCGCTGGCGTTGCGCTCGTTCGGCGTTGTCGAGAGCTGGTAGGCGTGGCTCAGGCAGATCGCGCGGATCAGTTGCTTCAGGTCGCACTTGTTGGCGCGGAAGTCCTTCGCGAGCGCGTCGAGCAGCTCCGGGTTGCTCGGAGGGTTGGTGGCGCGCAGGTCGTCGACCGGGTCCACGATCCCGCGGCCCATCAGGTCGGCCCAGACGCGGTTGACGATGACCTTCGCGAAGTACGGGTTCTCCGGGGCCGTGATCCAGTCGGCCAGAACCGCGCGCGGGTCGGTGTCGGCGTCGATGTCGAGCGGCTTGCCCAGCAGCGGCGTCGGCGTCATCTCCTTGCCTGTAAGCGGGTGACGCACGGTGCTGCCGTTGCGCCGGCCCCCGCTGCCGCTACCGAGGTGTACGGCCTCCTCGCCGCCGCTGATCGGGGCGCTGATGCCGACGCCCTGTCGCCCGATGCGCCCGAAGAACGCGGCGAAGCTGTAGAAGTCGTCTTGGCCCCACACCTCGAACGGGTGGTGGTGGCACTTCGCGCAGTCGAGCCGCACGCCGAGGAACAGTTGGCTGACCATCGTCGTCAGCTCGTCCGGCTCGCGGCGGTTGCGGTAGAACACCGCGGCCCCGTTCGTCCACGTGCTGCCGTTCGCGGCGACGATCTCGCGCACGAACTGGTCGTAGGGCTTGTTCGCGCGGAAGCTCTTGCGGATCCACTGGTCGAAGTTGTACGTCGCCTTCATGCCGACGTGGTACGGGTTCGGCCGCAGCAGGTCGGTCCACTTGTTCGCCCAGAAGTCGGCGTACTCCGGCCGGTCGAGCAGTGCGTCGATCAGCTTCTCGCGCTTCTTACCGTCTTTGTCCGAGAGGAACGCGCGTGTCTCGTCGGGCGTGGGAAGCCGGCCGATCACGTCGAGGTACGCGCGGCGGTGGAACTGCGCGTCGGTGCTGAGGTCCGAGGGCGTGACGTTCAGTTGCTTCAGCTTCGCCCAGACGTGGCCGTCGATGAAGTTGTTGCGGGGCAGCTTGGCATACACCGCGGCGTCGACGGGCGTCGGCAGCGGGACGAGCACGTTGCACACGGCGAACTTCTCGGCGAACCGGGCCATGATCGCGGCCTCGCCCGGAATCGGCGCGGCCTTCACCAGCCCCTCGGCGCTCACGCCGACGTAGACGCTCTCGCTCGACGAGAACTGCGCGAGCGCGGTCACGTCGCGCGTCGTGCCGTCGGCGTAGTGGGCCGTGACCGCGAGTTGCTGTGACTCGCCGAACTTCATGAGCTTGGTCGCGGGCGTGACGGTGATGCGGTCGAGCTTCGGCGCGTCCGCCGGGGTCCGCGGCGTTCCGGCCGCGATCCACTTCTCAATGGCGCGGTACTCGGCGCTCCCTTCGGGGAGCTTGCGCCCGCCGCCGTGCGGGGTCCGCCCGCTGGCCTTGCGCAGCAGCAGGCTGAACGCCGGGTTCGCGGGGAACACGCGCCGGCCCCGCGCCTCGGCGGTGATGGCGTTGAAGTCGAAGTCGGGGTCGTAGGCGAGCAGCGAGAGCTGGAACCCGTTCTGCCCGCGGGCCTTGCCGTGGCACGCGCCAGCGTTGCACCCGGCGCGCGTGAGGATTGGTTGAATGTCGCGCTCGAAGGTGGGCACGTCGGCGCGCGCGTCGGGGGCGATACCCAGTAGCACGATAACGGGAGCAAAGTGGCGCATGGCGTGACCGCGGGGGAAGGATACACACAGGTTAGCCCGAATCGCGCGGCAACGCCAGTGCGCACGGTTTGCCCACCCATGCGCGCGCCGTGGCCGCGCGGCGCGCGGCGTTCGCACGCGGGCGGGCGATTCCGCGCGCGGCCCCCGTTTTGCTGCGTAGGATGCCAGTAACCCACCCCGCAGAGGTTCCACCCATGAAGAAGCTCGTTGTCGCGGCGCTGTTCGCGTCCGCCGTCGCGCTCGCGCTGGTGCCCGGGCGCGCGCCGGCCCAACCGAAGGACGACGCATGGAAGGCGTCGGTCGAAAAGGCGACCGCGTACCTGAAGAAATCGCAGAACGAGAACGGCACTTGGGGCACTGAGCCGCGGAGCCGCGGCACCACGGGCATTGTCGTCGTCGGGCTGTTGCGCACCGGCGCTCGGGCCGAAGACGCGCCGTGCGCGAAGGGCGTCGCCTACATCGAAACGCTCGTGAACAATAAGTCCGGGCACATCGCCGGCGACGACGCGAAGGCCGAACTCATCAACTACACGACCACGATCAACATCATGGCCCTGAACGCCGCGAACAAGGGCGACAAGTACAAGGCCGTGATCGGCAGCGCCGCGAAGTACCTCAAGGAGTACCAGTGGGACGACGCCCGCGGCAAAGACAAGGACAGCGACTATTACGGCGGGGCCGGGTACGCCGGCGACAAGTCGCGCCCGGACCTCTCCAACACCGCCTTCTTCCTCGAAGCCCTCAAGGAAGCCGGCATCAAACAGGACGACCCGGCGTTCAGCAAGGCGCTGGTGTTCGTCAGCAAGTGCCAGAACTTCGAGAGCGAGCACAACAAAGCGCCGTGGGCCAAGAAGAACAACGACGGGAGCTTCATCTACACCGGGGCGAACGGCGGCGAGAACCGGCGCACCGACGGCGACGGCGTGAAGACCGACATGGGCGGCTACGGCTCGATGACCTACGCCGGCGTTAAGAGCATGATCTACTGCGGGCTGAGCAAGGACGACCCGCGGGTGAAGAAGGCGCTGGAGTGGATCGGCAAGAACTACACGCTCGACAGCAACCCCGGCATGCCCGAAGCGAACAGCCAGCGCGGGCTGTACTACTACTACCACACCTTCGCCAAGACGATGGACGCGCTCGGCATCGACGAGTTCGTGGACGCGAAGGGCGTGAAGCACGACTGGCGCGCCGACCTGCAAGCCGCGATTCTGAAGCGCCAGCAGGCCGACGGCAGTTGGGTGAACAAGACCGACCGCTGGATGGAAGGCGACCCCAACCTCGTGACGGGCTACGCCCTGATGGCGCTGAGCTACTGCAAGAAGAAGTGAGTACGTAGGTATCAGAGTTAGCCGCGAGCCGCAGGCGAGCGCGCCGTCTGTCGAGAATCCGCGCTCGCCTGCGGCTCGCGGCTAACTCTGTGCCTTGTTCGACTTGATGTGATTTAATATCCCCATGCGCCTTCGTACCTTACTCACCCTTCTGTTGCTCGCCCACTTCGCGCCCGCGGCCGGCGCGCACCCGTTGCCCAATTTCCGCTATGACCGCGAGATCGACGTGCGCCTGCACGCGCAGAAGGTTGAGGTGCGGTACGTGCTGCTCGTCAGCTTCTGGACCATTTTCACCGACAGCCAGAAGCTGTTCACGGCCGCCGAGATTCAGGCGTTCGACGGGAAGATGGCACGCGTCACCAAGGCCTACTGCGAGAAGATGGGTCCGCGTATTGCCCGGCAACTCGAAGCACAGCTCGACGGCGAGAAGTTGGAGTTCCGCCCGACGCGCATGGTCGTCGAACAGGACCGCGACCACGCGAAACTGCGGTTCGTGTTCGAGGCCAACTGGCGCGTGAACGGCGGCGGGCCGGAGAACGCCTTCACCTTCACCGACCGCAACTTCGACGGCGATACCGGCGCGATCTGGCTTAAGCTCAAGGAAGAGTCGAAGGCGCTCGCGGTGAAGTACACCATCGAGCCGGACGACCTCGCGGGCAAAGACCCGAGCAAGTACAGGGACGCCGACGAAGCCAAGCGCGCCCGCGAGGCCAGTGCGAGCTTCGCCGCGCCGACCCTCTCGCCGCGCGCGAATGACGCGCCGCCCGCGCCCGCGCCGCCGGCCCCGGCGGTCGTGGTCGAGGAGACGAAGTCCGATGAGGGACTGATCGCGGGGCTGCGCGCGCGCGGCCTCAAGGCGCTCTTCGATACGGACCACGGCACCGGGGTGCTGCTGCTGCTCGCGGGGGTGTTCGGGGCGTTCCACGCCTTCGCCCCGGGGCACGGCAAGAGCGTCGCCGCGGCGTTCCTCGTGGGCGAGCAGGGTACGTACCGGCAAGCGGTTCTGCTCGGCCTGAGCACGACGCTCGCGCACACCGGGAGCGTCATCCTCATCGCCGGGTTCTTCTACCTGCGGTACAAGGAGTCCGTCCCGCAGGACGCGCAGCACTGGCTGGGGCTGATCGGCGGGCTGCTCGTCACCTTCGTGGGCCTGTGGCTGTTCATGCGCCGGCTGCAAGGGCGCGTCGATCACGTCCACCTGTTCGGCGGGTGCCGCGACATGTGCGGGAACCACGCCGCGGCCCCGGACACGCCGCAGTGCCGCGTGCCCGTGCGCGACGAACCGCCCGCGGTCGCCCCGGACGCGGTGCCGCTCGTCCCCACGAAATCGCCGATGGGGTGGGCGCGCGTCGTTCTGCTCGGGGTCGGGGCGGGCGCGATCCCGTGCGTGGACGCGGTGCTGCTGTTGATGCTCGCGGTGTCGGCCGGGAAGCTCGCGCTCGCCCTGCCGCTGTTGCTCGCGTTCAGCGTCGGCCTGTCGGTCGTGCTGGCGCTCGTCGGGATGCTGGTGGTGACGCTGCACCGGGCCGGGCGGCGCGGGTTCCGCGACAGCAGCTGGGTTCGCATCCTCCCGACGATCAGCGCCGTGCTGCTCGTGGGCCTCGGCCTGTGGATGGCGCGCGACGCGTGGAAGGGGATGAGTACCGGGCTGACGCACTGAGCGCCGTGCCGCTGCGCTCGCGCCGCCTACAACACATCTCATGCAAGTCGTCGAACTCGAAGCCCGGCACCTCCGCGTCGCACTGCGGCGCAAGGTCACGCACGCCAGCCACGTCCGCACCGACACCGACAACGTCGTCGTCCGGTGTAAGCTCTCGGACGGCAGCACCGGGTACGGCGAGGGCGTGCCGCGCGACTACGTGACCGGCGAAACCATCGACTCCACACTCGACCTGCTCACGCGGTCGGACCTCGCGCGGCAACTCGCGCCCGGAGCGGCCGACTTCGTGGCGGCCGTTCACCTCGCCGAAAAACTGAAGCTCGAACCGGCCCCGGCCGACGACCGCGGCATCCTCGGGAACGCCGCGCGGTGCGCGCTGGAACTGGCCGTGCTCGACGCCTACGGCCGCGCGTTCGGTGAGCCGCTGACGCGCGTGACGGAACTGGTCGCGCCGGAACTGTACCACTTCCAGCCGGAGGTGCGGTACAGCGGCGTGATCGGCAACCCGCGCGGCTGGAAGAAGCGCGTGTACCCGCTCGTGTACCGGCTCGCCGGCTTCAAGCAGGTGAAGCTGAAGGTCGGCATCGAGGGACAAGACGACGTGAAGCGCACCAAGCTCATCCGCCGCTGGCTGGGCCGGAAGATCGACTTGCGCGTCGACGCGAACGAGGCTTGGTCACCGGCCGACGCCGCGGCGCGCGTCCGCGAACTGGAGCCGTTTGGCATCACGAGTGTCGAGCAACCTCTGCGCCACGAGGACGCCGCGGCGCTCGCCGACCTGCGCAAGCAGACAAACTCGCCCGTGATGCTCGACGAATCGCTGTGCGGGATGATCGACGCGGAGCGCGCCGTGCAGGGGGGCTGGTGCGACCTGTTCAACCTGCGCTTGTCGAAGTGCGGCGGGTTCATCCCCAGCGTGCGGCTGGCGCAGTTCGCCAAGCGCCACAACCTCGGCTACCAACTCGGCTGTCAGGTGGGCGAAACGGCGATCCTGTCTGCCGCGGGCCGGCACTTCGCCACCAGCGTGCGCGACATCCGCTACCTCGAAGGGAGCTACGACCGGCACCTCGTTTGGGAGGCGCTGTCGCGCGAAGACCTGACGTTCCGGCGCGGCGGCAAAGCGCCCGCGCTCATCGGCACCGGCCTCGGGTTCGCGCTCGACCCCGCGCGCCTCGACTGGCTCACGAAGCGCAAGGAGGTGCTGATTGGGTGAGTTGTCCCAGTTCGCCGCGTCCGACGGCTACCGCTTCTACGCGCGCCACTACCCCGCGGCCGGCGCGCCGCGCGCGCGGCTGGTGTTCGTGCACGGCATCCGCAGTCACGGCGGGTGGTACGCGCGGTCGTGTGCGGCGCTGGCCGCGGCCGGGTTCGACGTGTTCTTCCTCGACCGCCGCGGGGCCGGGCTGAACACCGCGCACCGCGGCGACACCCCGAACTTTCGCCGGATGCTTGACGACGTGGCCGAGTTCGTACAGAGCCTGCGCGCCGAGCGCGGCGGGCTGCCGGTGTTCGTGTGCGGCATCTCGTGGGGGGGTAAGCTCGCGGTCGGGCTGCCGTACCGCAAGCCGAACCTCGTTGACGGACTTGTGCTGCTGTGTCCGGGGTTGGTGCCGAAGGTCGCGCCGCCGCTCCCGCGACGGGCGCGCATCGCGGTGGCGCGCGTGTTCCGGCCGTGGAAGTTCTTTCCCATTCCGCTGAACGAGCCGGAACTGTTCACCGGGTCCGGCGCGTGGCAGCAGTTCATCGATACCGAGCCGCACGGCCTGCGCGCCGCCACGGCGCGGTTCCTGTTCAGCAGCTTCTCGCTCGACATTTACCTGAGGCGCGCCGCCAAGCACGTGACCGTGCCCACGTTCCTCGCGCTCGCGGAGCACGACCGGATCATCGACAACGCGCGCACGGCGGCGTTCGTCGCGCGGTTCCCCGGCCCGCGCGAGGTGGTGACCTATCCCGGCGCGCACCACACGCTGGAGTTCGAGGCCGCCGATCACCCGTGGCTCGGCGAGGTGCGCGCGTGGGTCGAGCGCCGCGTCTGAGCGGGGCACGTCAGGAGCGGAGCGACATCACGACGACCGCGCCGATGATGACGACGATCCCGCCGACGAGGAACCAGATCGGTCGGTTGGAGCGCTCGCGGCGGGCCGCCTCGCGCGCGTGGGCCTGCATCTCGTGCTTGTGCCGCTTGCGGTTCTTCTCGTGGAGCTGCTTCTTCGCGCTGTGGTTCATGGCGAACCTCGGAGAAGTGGAGAGATATGAAGTGTACCCCCAAGAAGTCGTACCTGTCGAGGGGGTACTTCGCCCGCCTTTCAAAGTAGTAGGCACACTCCGAGTGCCGTGGGTTACCATCTCAGAATGTACTGCGTACCCCCGAGGCGCATCTCCAGCCGCGTAGCGACGGCACACGGAGTGTGCCTCCTACTTTGCTGCGCACTCAGCGCCGGCCCCCGCCCTGCGGCGGGCGCTTGGGGCGCTCCAACCCGGCCTTTTCCATCAGCGACTGGTTGAACACGTTGTCCTCGTCCTCGGAGAACACGTCTTCCAACTTCACGCCGGCGGCCAGCCGGTACTGGATGATGTACTTGTGCTTGGCGATCTCGATCTCGTCGCCGGGGCGCAGCGGGCGGCGCAGGGTGCGCTCGCCGTTCACCTTGACCCCGTTGGTGCTGTTCAGGTCGCGCAGGTGCCAGATGCCGTTGCGCAGGGACAGTTCGCAGTGCGTGCCGGAGATGTTCTGGAACTTCAGGCAGATGTCGCACGACTCGCGGCGGCCGATGGTCATCACGTCGCTAATGAGGGGGATCGCGTCGCCCCCGCCCACGGGAACGAGTTCCCCGAACGGACCCACGTTCATGACAGCGCCTCGGATTAAGTGCGGGAGACGGGACCGATGAAACCGCCGGGCCGAATCCGGCCCAATGGGTGTATCGTAACCCGCCCGTCGCGCGGACGCCAGTGCCCGCCACCGTCAGAACATACGGAACCTGCCGCGCGCCCCGGCTAACCGGCGCGCGCGGCGGGTTCGTTTGACGCACTCCGTTACTTCGGCATCGGCATGGGATAGCCGGGCGGCGGGCCGCCGGGGATCGGGCCGCCGAACCCGCCCATGCCGGGGCCGGGGAAGTACGGGTTCACGGGGAAGTTGCCCGTCATCGGCGGGCCGTAGAACTGCCCGCTGACCGGGGCCGGGGTGAGGAAGTGCCCGTCGTACGGCCAGTAGTTGTACCACGGCGCGGCTTGAAACACCGGCAGCTTGGGCTTGGTGTCGCGGTGTAACAGGGCCGCGAGGCGCTCGCCGCGGTGCTGGATGTTCGGCCCGCCCTGATGGTTGTTCAACAGGTGCCGCGCGAGCGTGGTCGGCTGCCCGCCGGCCCCGCCGTAGAAGCCCGCGCCGTAGGCGGGCACGCCGCTGGCGCAGTTCGTGCAGCCGGGGCCGGCCGGGGCCGGCGGGTTGGCTTCGGCCGCGGTCGCGAGCGTCAGCCCCGCGACGGCGACGAAGGTGAAGGAGCGAAGCGTCTTCATCTCGGTGAACCTCTTCCTTGGGTAGTGCGCCCGCTCACGCGGGCGCGGTGGCCTCGATGCACCTCCGTGTGAGCGCACCGAAGAGAACGGACGACGGGTTACCGCGCGCCGGCCGCGGTCGGGGTCAGGTCGAGCGCCGGGTCGAGGGTCGGCACGGCGGCGTAGAAGCCGGCCGATTGCGCCGGGGTGCCGACGCCGCTGTAGCGGGACACGGCCGGTTCCGCCGCGACGCTCGTTCCGCATGAGCTACAGCCGCCGCGGTGGAGCCAGTTCAACCCGGTGCCCGGTGACCACGTGTGCCCGCGGAACCAGCCCCCGTGGAGCCACGAGGCGTGCGCCGTGCCGCACGAGCTGCACCCGTGCTTGGCGAACAGCGGCGGCAGGTTCAGCGTCGGGATCGGGATGCTGATGACCGGGAACCCGTGGAACAGGTGCGGGTTCAGCCCGTAGTAGTTCCCTTGCGGGGCCGGCGGTGCGGGCGGGCGGTAGCCGTGCGCGTGCTGCGGAACGCCCCACTTCGCATACGGATCGCCGTAGTGGTACGGGTCGTAGCGCAGGTAGGCGTCCCACGGGCCGTACGGCTTGAACGGGTAGTAGCCGTAGTACGGGCCGTAGTTGTACAGGGGGCCGTGGTGGTGGATGTTCGAGAACAGCTTGAGGCACGCGCCGCCACAGCCGAACCCGCGGCTGTCGGGCGGGTTCGCGTGCCCGGTGTTCGCGGTCGCGAGGGTAAAGAGTGGCACCGCCAGAACAGCGGTGGCCCAGAGGCGTCTCATGGCGCGAATCCTTGCGGTGTAAGCCCGCGGCGGGCCGAGGCCCGTCCCCGTCCGTGCTGCGAGTTGAGACAGCATTCCCCGCGAACCGGGCCGACGCCAGCGGAACCGAAGGCGAAGTGCCAAACGAGGCGGCGCGCCGGCACGCGCGACGCGAACAACCTCAGAACCCGGTACGACCGGCGCGCTCGCGCAGCGCCTCAAGTTCGGCCGCGGTGACGCCGTGCGACCCGATTGCCCGGTGCGCCTGCTCGGGGCCGTGGCAGTCGCTCCCGCCGCTGACCGCGAACGCCAACCGTGCCGCGAGCGCACGCAGCCGCGCCCCGGGCGAACTGCGCCCCCACGGGTACGCAACCTCTAGCGCGTCCAATCCCGCGGCGCGCAGCTCCGCGAACTGCTCGTCGCTCAGGTCGGACGGCGGGTGTGCAAGTGCAGTAGCCCCGCCCGCGCCGCGCACAAGCGCGACCGCTTCCGCGACAGGGACGAGCACCTTGCCCGCGCCCCGTGCGAGTGTCGGGTTCACGTACCGGTACATCGCCTCGGCGCGGGTTCGCGCGTGCCCGCACGCGACCAGCAGGCCCGCCGCGTGCCGCCGCCCGATGCTGTCGGTCGCGCCCTCGACGAGCGCCGCGCGGTCTTCGGGCAGCGCCAGCCCGCGCGCGCGGAGCGCGTCGAGCAGTTCGCGGAAGCGCGCGCGCCGGCCGGCGCGGACCCGCGCGAGCGCCGCATTCAGCGCCGCGTCGTCCGTCCGCACGAAGTATCCGAGCAGGTGAAGTTCGCGACCGGCGAACGCGGTGCTGATCTCGACGCCGGGCACCAGTTCGATGCCGGTCGCCGCGGCCCGCGCCTCGGCTAGCCCCGCGACCGTGTCGTGGTCGGTCAGCGCGACCGCGCAGAGGCCGGCGGCGCGTGCGCGAACGACGACCTGCGAAGGGGTGAAGTCGCCGTCGCTGGCGACGGAGTGCGTGTGGAGGTCGGCCCGCGCCGGGCGCGCGAGCGCCGCCAGATCGCGCGCCACCGACGTATAGCGGGAGGCTCGCGGCATCAGGTTGCCGGCGCTTCGGGCTTCGGCTGCTTGGCGATCTTGTCGAGGACGCCGTTGACGAAGGCCGAGGAGTCCACGGAGCCGAACCGCCGCGACAGCTCGATGGCCTCGTCGATGACCACTTCGAGCGGCGGGCCGTCCGGGGCGAAGTGCAATTCGTAGGTGCCGAGGCGGATCACGTTGCGGTCAACGGACATCATCCGCGACAGCCGCCAGTTCGTCGCCGCGGCCGTCACCAGCGGGTCGATGCGGTCCTTGTGTGCGACGACGCCGTCGAACAGCGCGAGGCAGTACGCGACGAGATCGGCGTCGCCGAGGAGCCGATCCGACGCGAACCGCTCGACCGCGGCGCGCGGCACCGCGGTGGCGTTCTGGTCCCACTGGAACAGCAACTGGAGCACGACTTCGCGGGCACGGGAGCGGCGGGGCATACGCGGTCTCGGGGAACGAGTCCCCGTCATGCTACAACCTTTCCGCCGCGCGCGATAGAACGCGAGAGCAACCCCACCCGAACGGAGCACCCCGTATGGCCCGGTTCCGCGTCGTGATCGCCGATTTCATCACCGACGACCTGCGCGCCGAGCGCGACATCCTGAGCGACATCGCCGACGTGGAGGCGCTGAACGCGCACACCGAGGCCGACCTCGCCGGCCGCATCGACGACGCCGCGGCCGTCATGCTGTACCACAACATCACCATCTCGCCCGCGACCATTTCGCGCCTCAAGAACTGCAAGCTGCTGGTGCGGTGTGGGGTCGGGTTCGACAACGTCGATAAGGTCGCGGCGCGCGCGAAGGGCATCCCGCTGGCGAACGTGCCCGACTACGGCACCGAGGAGGTGGCCGACTCCGCCATCGGGCTGATGCTCGCCCTCACGCGCGGCATCACGTTCCTGAACGCGCGCACGCAGCGCGCCGCGGGCGAGTGGAGCTACATGCAAGCGGCCCCGCTGGTACGGCTCCGCGGGCGCGTGTTCGGGATCATCGGCCTCGGTCGGATCGGTACCGCCGCGGCCCTGCGCGCGAAGGCGCTCGGCATGGACGTGGCCTTCTACGACCCCTACGAGCACGACGGCGTGGACAAGGCGCTCGGCGTCCGCCGCGTCGAGCGCGTGGACGATCTCTGTAAGCAGGCGTTCGTGCTCAGCCCGCACTGCCCGTTGACGGACGAGACCCGGCACATCGTGGACGCGCGCCGCATCGCGCTCATGCCGCGGGGCTCGTACGTGGTGAACACGGCCCGCGGCGCGGTGGTGGACGCGACCGCGATCCCGGCGGCGATCCGCAGCGGGCAACTCGCGGGCGCGGCCGTCGACGTGCTTCCGCAGGAGCCGCCCCCCGCCGATCACCCGCTGGTGGCCGCGTGGCGTGACGTGAACGACCCGTGCTACGACCGCGTCATCATGAACCCGCACTCGGCGTTCTACTCGGAAGAGGGCCTGCTCGACATGCGTGTGAAGGGCGCGCAGTCGGTGCGCCGCGCGCTGCTCGGCGAACCGCTGCGCAACATCGTGAACTGAGCGCGCCGTTCCTCTGTAGCCGGGGTCTGTGATCCCGCGCCGTGCGCCGCGCGTGGCTCGGCCTCACTGAGGCCGGCTACAGAAGAGGGGCGCTACGGGATCGGGAACGGTTCCACCGGGTACTGGTTCTGCCGGTCCAACTCGATGGGGCGCGTGGCGAGCTTCACCTTGAAGGTTCTTCGCTCGCTGCCGCGCATCACCTCGATCTCGACGACCGCGCCGGGGCGGAACGAGGTGATGTGCGAAATGACCTGCTCGAAGGTCTGCGGCTGAAGGGTGCCGACGCGCAGGATGGCGTCGCCGGAGCGCAGCCCGGCGCGGTCGGCCGGGAGCCGCGGTTCGACGCGCTCGATGGTCAGCGACCCGGTGCCGACGGTGATGCCCATGTACCCGCGGCCCAGCGGGTCCGGTTTTAGTTCCGGGGGCACCGGCGCGCGCGCCGTGAACGAAAGGGACGCGAGAAGGACCGCCGCGAGCGCGCTCATGGTGTGGCTCCGCCGGCCGCGGAGAGGCGCGCGGCCTACCCTCACTCATGGCCGATCCCGCGCCGGAATGCAAGGGGAAAGGGCAAATCGAGATTGGCCCGCCGAGGGCGCAGACTTCGGCGGGCCAATCTTCGGTTCACAGGCCGTAGAACTTCACGGCGTTGTCGTGGAACAGCTTCTTCTGGTCCTCGTCCTTGCGGTCGCGGACGATGGTGCGGAGCGCGGTCAGCCAGTCGCCGTACTTCTCCGCGCCCAGCAGCACCACGGGCCAGTCGCCGCCGAACATGACGCGATCCGGCCCGAAGCTGTCGAGCGTGTGGTTCACGATGGGCGCGAGGTCGTCGAGGGTCCACTTGCCGCGCTCCTTCGCGCTGGCGATGAACCCGCTCACCTTGCCCACGAGGTTCTTGCGCTTGGCGATCTCGGTCATGTCCTTCTTCCACTGGTCGCGCTGCGCGGGCGTGTGCTTCAGGTCGCCGTTGCCGCAGTGGTCGAGGATGAACCGCGTGCCGGGGCACTTGTCCGCGAGCTTCGCGAAGTCCGGCAGCTCCGCGGGGCGCACGCACATGTCGAAGCTCAGCCCCAGCTCGCCCAGAAGCTGAATGCCCTTCACGAACTTGTCGTCGAGGCAGTAGCCCGCGGGCGTGTCCTTGACGTGCAGCACTTGGCGGATGCCCTTCACGTACTTGTGCCCCTTGAACTGCTTGGCGTACTTCTCGAACCCGTCGGTGTTCGGCCGCCCGGACACGACCGCGGCGCAGGTCGGCGTCTTGCCGCCCTTGCACAACTCGATTACGTAGTCGGCCTCCTTCTGCTGCTGCTCCGGCACCACGTCCACTTCCATGTACACGGCCTTCACCACGTTCAGCCCCTTCGTGGCCTCCGCGTACTCCTTCGGGGTGAAGTTGTGGGCCAGAATCTTGGCCTCGGGCGCTTTCGGGTCCACCCACGCGAGCTTCAGCTCGTCGAGGTTCCACAGGTGCTGGTGTGTATCGACCACGGGAATCATCGGCTTGTCCTCGGACGTGGCGAGCGACGACGTAGCGGCGACGGCGGTCGCGGCGAGAAAGTCACGGCGGTTCATGGCACTCTCTGAGTTAGGGAGAAGGAGCCACGATGGTAACACGCCGGCGCGCGAGTACAACACCCACATGAGCACACCCAAGCGAATCCTCGTGACCGGGTCGGCCGGGCGCATCGGCCGCGCGGCGGTCGCGGAACTGGTCGCCCGCGGACACGATGTCGTCGGCTTCGACGTGAACCCCACCCCGGGACTGCCGCCGGCGCGGAGCGTTGTCGGCTCGCTTACCGATGCGACGGCACTTCGCGAAGCCGCGCGCGGCTGCGCGGCCATCGTACACCTCGCGGCCACGCCCGACGACGCGCACTACCCGCGCGGGAACCACGGCGACAACTTCCTGAACGAGCTTGTGCCGAACAACGTCGTCGGCCCCTATCAGATCATGGAAGCCGCGCGCGAGCTACAGATTCCGCGCGTGATCCTCGCCAGCACCGGGCAGGTGATCGGCGGGCACCTGCTGAGTGGCAATGTGCCCGTGACGCCGGAGTCGCCGTACAAACCGCGCTACCTGTACGCCTGCACGAAAGTGTTCCTCGAAGCGCTGGGCCAAGTGTACGCGAAGGAGCACGGCCTCGAGGTGCTGGCGGTGCGGCTCGGCTGGTGCCCGCGTGCGGGGCAGGAGGAGGAGTTTCGGCAAAGTCCGTTCGGGCCGGACGTGTACCTCAGCCCCCGCGACGCCGGCCGCTTCTTCGCCGCCGCCGTGGGCGCGCCGGCGCTGCCGCCATTCGCGGTGGTGTACGCCAGCAGTCGCTTCGTCACCCGCGAGATGTTCGACCTGACCTCAGCGCGCGACCTGCTGAACTGGGAACCGCGCGACCAGTGGCAGGAGTCAAAGGCAGAAGAGTTTTGACAGGATCACAGGATGAAAAGAGATCAAGACAGTTCTCTTCTCTTCTCCATCCTGTATTCATCCTGTTCATCCTGTGAAAACTGCCTTTTCTTCGATTCAGCTCGCGCGCGCCAGCTCGACGGCTTTTGTGGTGATGTAATACCGGGCCAGCGCGTTGGGGCGCTCCCACGCGGGGAGCGTGCGGGGCGCTTGGAAGTAGCGGACGAACTCGTCCATCACCGCGCCGAAGTGTTCCTCGTGCCCGGTGCGCCAGCCTTCGGGGATCTCGACGCGGGCCTCGGTTCCCAAGTCTGTTACGCTCATGCCCGCGAACTCGCGCTGAAGCTCTTCGCACTTGTCGCGGATGCGCTGGACCGTGAGCGCGTGGTCGGTACCCGGCGCGGCGGACACGAACAGGTCGGGGCGCGCGCCGGGCGCGTGGCGCACGCTGACGGTCGCGCGCGTGCCGTGGGCGGCGCTGTGGTGCGTGTCGCCGGCGCCGGCGAACTCCCATTCCGTTGCGAGGCGGACGTGCACCCCGCGGAGCGCGAGCGTCGCGCTATTGTTGCCCGCGTAGTACAACTGGCCGTTCACGACTCGCCCGGCCAACTCCGGCGGGAACCCCGCGAGCCGCGTTACCTGCCGGAAGTCGTCCTCCGAGAGCAGCAGCGGCGCGCGGTCGGCGGCGATCATCGTCACGTCGGTGCGGTAATCGACCTCCTGTTCCGGCGCGACCAGCCACAGCGCGAGGTCCGCGAGGTGCGCGCCCACGTCGGCCATCGCTTCGCCCGAAACGGCCGGGTCGAACCACCACCACGGGCGCACCAGCGGTTGCCCGTGAACGGTCTTCTTGAGGCAGTGGACGCTGCGCAGTTCGAGCGCCGGGCGCTCCGCGGTGCCGGGCCGCCACGTGCCGAACACCTCGGGGTCGCGCACCAGTTCGCGCTGGAGCCAGTTGGTGATCTCGTAGCGCTCGGTCAGCACGTCCCACACGATCACGTCGCGCAGGTCGGCCTGCCGCAGCACCTCCTCGAGCTTCGGGAAGTCGTCGTGGTCGATCACCCACGGCTTGTCGGCGATCACGTGCAGGCCGTTCTCGACCGCGAGCCGCATTAGGTCGATCTTGGGTTTGTTGCGCCCGCTGAGGACGACCGTGTTGCCCGGTTGCTCGTGCGCGAACCGGGTGAGGTAGTCGGGTCCGGCGCGCACGTCGAGTTCCCACGCGGTCGGGTTGTCGCGGCGGGCGTTGAACGTGGCGACGCGTGCGAGGTGCTGCAGCGTGTCGCCGTCGAGCGGGCCGTACACGTGGGCGCGCGGGTGGACGCCGTGAAGCGCTCGCTTCTAAACGAGCGCGGCGTGGAAGTGCCCCGGGGCCAGCGTCATCAACCTGATCGGCCTGAACACGAAGACTCCGAACGAACGAGCGGGTGGCGGGCGACGGTGGGCCGGAAGCAAGTGGCGGGCCAACCGCGCCCGGCGTACCTTGAGGCTATGAGGCGTCCACCGTTCGCCCAGAGATTCGAGCAGGAGATCGGCCCGTGAGCGTTCGGTTCGTGATGATAGGCGGGTTCCTCGGCGCCGGAAAAACCACCACTGTCGGCCGCCTCGCCCGACACTACATGGCCCGCGGCAAGCGCGTCGGGATCGTTACCAACGATCAGGCCCACGACCTCGTGGACACCAACTCGCTACGCGCGCAGGGGCTCACGGTCGAGGAAGTGCCGGGGGCGTGCTTCTGCTGCCGGTTCGACGACCTTGTCGGGCGCGTCGGCGCGCTCGAGGGCGCGGAGCGCCCAGACGTCATACTGGCCGAACCGGTCGGAAGTTGCACGGACCTCGTCGCCACCGTCATTCAGCCGCTCAAAGACCTCTACGCCGGGCGGTTCGCGGTGGCCCCGTACCCGGTGCTGTTCAAGCCGAGCCACGGGCTGCGCATCCTCCGGAACCAGACCGCCGGCGGGTTCAGCCCGAAGGCCGCGTACATCTTCAAGAAGCAGCTCGAAGAGGCCGACGCTATCGTGATTAACCGGATCGACGAACTCGACCCGTCACGGGTCGAAGAACTGGCCCGGCTCGTGGGCGAACAGTTCCCCGGCACCCCGGTCTTGCGCACCAGCGCCGTGACCGGGGCCGGGTTCGACGCCCTCGCGGAACTGCTCGATCAAGACGGCGCGTTCGGGCGGAAGGTGCTCGACATCGACTACGACACCTATGCCGAAGGTGAGGCCGAACTGGGGTGGCTGAACGCGACCGCGCGCCTGACCGCGCCCGCGCCGTTCGACCTCGACACGCTCCTGAGCGCGATTCTGGCCGACCTCGCGACCGCGTGCCGCGCGCTGGGGGGCGAAGTGGCACACTTGAAGCTGATCGGCATGGACGACGCCAGCGCGTTCGCGGTGGGCAACCTCGTGAGCAGTGACACCGCGCCGGTGCTGTCGCTGCCGAGCGGGTTGAAGCCGCGCGCGGCGGACTTGATCGTGAACGCGCGCGTCGCCACCGACCCCGCGGCGCTCGAAGCGGAAGTGAAGCGCGTGGTCGCGGCGCGGGCCGCGGCGGTGGGCGCGACGGCCGAGTTCCGCACCAGCCAGAGCCTGCGCCCCGGCCGCCCGGTGCCGACGCACCGCTACACGAAGGGGGTCGCGCCGTGATCGACTGAAGCGCCGGCCCGCGCCGGCCGATAACCCTGAGATGCCGACCGACACCACACTCTATTCGCCCGGTCCGACCGCAACGACCGTTCGCGCGTCCGACGGCACGGTCGTTGGGGTTCCCGAAGGCTGGGTGCTCGTTCCGCCCGGCAACGCCGCGCTGACCCGGCGCATCAAAGACGCCGGCGCGTTCATGGCCGTGGCCGAGAAGCGCGGGCGCAAGGTCTTCTCGCGCGGCGTGTGGGCACCCGGCGCGACCGTAGAGCAGATCCGCGGCGACCTCGGCGCGGAACGCGCGACCGAAACCTACGCCCGCCGCCGAGAATCGGACGCGGCCCGGCGCGAGAAGGCGCAGGGCGAGTACGTCGAGGACTTCTACGGCGCGGTGGTCGCGTTCTTGGCGTTCCACGATAGCTTCGCCACTCTCGGGGCGCTCCTCGCGCGCGCCGTCACCGACCACGCTACCCCGGTCGGCAGCGGCACGGTCGCGCGAACCAAGCGCATCCCCATTGCCGAACGCGCGGAGGCCGCGGTGATCGCGTGGATGCGCCACCAGACGACCGCCTACGACGCGATGGTGATTCCGCGCGGGAAGGGCAAACGCCGCGAGGTGCGCCGGATGCTCGCACGCCGGTCGCAAGAACTGTTGGGCCGCTACCGCCGGGGCGAACCGCCCGCGGACACCTGCCCGCTGGCCCGCGCGCTGACGACCACATCCGGGGCCGCGTGAGGCGATCTTATTCCGCGGGCAGCGGGTTGCGGGCGAAGACCCATTCCTCGATGGGCTTGCCGTCGATCAGGTGCTCTTGCACGAAGCGCGGGATGCGGTCGGCGGTCATGCCGCCGTACCACGTCCCTTCGGGGTACACCACCATCACCGGCCCGCCGGCACAGACGCGGAGGCAGCCCACCTTCGTGCGGTAGCACGCGGCCGGGCCGGTCGCCAGCGACAGGTTCCGCACCTTCAGTTCGTCCTTGAGCGCGTCCCAGGCGGCCTGCGCGCCGTCCTTGCCGATCGCGCTACAGCACGCATCACCGACGCACAAGAACACGTGCCGGTGGAACTCGCCGATCAGCAGCTTCGCGGCGATGTCCGCGAGCTTCGCGTTCGCTTCGTTCATGTCGGCCTCGCTATCGGAACCGTCGCGTGACCTCGGCGAAGAGCAGCACGCTGGCGGTCGCGCCGGCGATCACCAGCCAGTCTACCGCGCCCAGCGGTTCGACGCCGAAGACGCTGCCACCGAACGTGACGATCAGCACTTGGCCCACGACGGTGAGCGACGCGATGCCCAAGAACTGCGGGTTCGCGAACAGCCGGCTCAGCCCGCTTTCGCGCGGCGACAGCGCGCGGCAGTTGATCTGGTTCCACACTTGGAAGAACACGTACACGCTGAAGAAGATCGTCACCTGTCGCACGGTCAGCGGGGCGAACTCGCCGGACGGCGCGCCGCCGCCCGCGAACCAGCCCCCGTGTTGCATCCCGATCAGGAGCGCCATCATCACCACCACGAAGAACCCGGCGGTGAGGAAGATGGTGCCGAGCATCGCGGGCGTGAGGATGTTCTCGTCGCGCTTCTTCGGGGGCCGCAGCATCAGGTTCGCGCGCGGCGGCTCGCTGCACAGGGCGATGGCCGCGAACGTGTCCATGATGACGTTGATCCACAGCAGTTGCAGCACCGTGAACGGCGGCCTCAGCCCGACGAACGGCCCCAAGAACGCGAGCGCCAGCGCCGACACGTTGATCGTGAGTTGGAACTGAATGAACCGCTGGATGTTCTCGTACAGCGCGCGGCCCCAGTGAACGCCGCGGACGATGGTGCCGAACGAGTCGTCCAGCAGCACGATCTTGCTCGCCTCCTTCGCCACCTCCGTACCGGAGATGCCCATCGCCAAGCCCACGTCGGCCCGCTTGAGCGCGGGCGCGTCGTTGGTGCCGTCGCCGGTCATGGCGACGACCTCGTTTTGCGCTTGCAGCAGGCGCACGAGCCGGTACTTGTCGCCGGGCAGCGCGCGGGCCAGCACGCGCAGGCGCGGCAGCTTTTCCGTTAGTTCCTCGTCGCTCATCGCGGCGAACTCGGCGTGCGTGAGGGCGAGCGCGTCGGGCGCGTCCAGCAGCCCGACCTCGCGGCCGATGGCGCGGGCCGTTTCGATGGTGTCGCCGGTAATCATCTTCACTTCGATGCCGGCGGCGCGGCACTGGCGCACGGCCTCTTTCACGTCGTCGCGCAGCGGGTCGCGAATGCCCACCCAGCCGTCGAAAATCAGATCGCGTTCGAGGTCGTCGCGGCGGGCGCGGATGCCGGCCTCGTCGGTGGGGAAGTCTTGGGGCAACTCGGCGTGCGCGAACGCCAGCGTGCGCATGGCGTCCCCGGCCGCAGCGGAGAGGTGCCCCAAGGTTTCGGCGCGCACCGCGTCGGTCAGGTCGCGAACGCTTCCGTCCGCGCCGCGGTAGCGCGTGCACAGCGCGAGCACCATTTCCGGCGCGCCCTTAGTCAGCACAACGGTCGTCGCGCCGACCCGCGCAGCGGTGGTCATGCGCTTGCGGTCGGAGGTGAACGGCACTTGGTACAGCACCGGGCTGGAGGCGCGCGCCGCGGCGTACTCGGTGCCGCAGGCCGCGAGCCACTGGAGCAGCGCGCCCTCGGTGCTGTTCCCGACCACGACGCGCTTGCCGTTCTTCAGCTCGAGGTTCGCGGTCGAGTTGAGCACGCCGTTTCGGGCCAGCCACTCCGGGGGCGGCGCGCCGTCCGGCATCACGTCCGCGCCCGCGCCGACGCGCGCCACCGTCATCTTGTTCTGCGTCAGCGTGCCGGTTTTGTCGGAGCAGATCACGGTCGCGGAGCCGATGGTTTCGCACGCGACCAGTTGCCGCACGAGCGAGTTCGCTTGGCTCATCTTGCGCCACGCGATGGCGAGCGACACGGTCACGCTCATCGGCAACCCTTCGGGCACCGCGACCACGACGATGATGACCATGTACACGAAGTAGGAGAGCAGCGCGCGCACGCCGGCGAGCAGCACCTGCCCCGCGTCCTCGCCCGCGGCCGGCAGCCGCACCTCGCCCACCCACAGCCCGCGCACGAGCAGCGCGACAAAGATCAGGATCGCCGCGGCGTAGCCGATGGTGCTGATGCGCCGCGCGAGTACTTCGAGCTTCTCTTGCAGCGGCGTCGAGGCCTTCGAGACGGTGAGCTTCTGCTGCACGCGGTCGTCGATGGCGTGCGGCGCGGCGGTCGCGTCCGGTTCGCCCCCGAGCCGCCGCGCGATCTGGCCGAGCATCGTGTCGTCGCCGACGTTGCACACCAGCAGCAGCCCCGACCCGTCGACGACCTGCGTGCCCCGAAACAGGCACCCCGGCTGCTCGGGCCCGTCGGAGGCGTCGTCCGGCCCGGCCGCGGCCTTGCCCACTGGCTCGCTCTCGCCGGTCATGAGCGATTGATCGGCGTGCAGTTCTGTGGCGCGCACGACGCGCCCGTCCGCGGGAATCTCGTCGCCCATTTCGAGCGCGACGAGGTCGCCCACGACGACGTCTTCGAGCGGAACCGTTTGGATCGCGCCGTCGCGCCGGACCTTCACGCGCACGGAGTCCTTCGCGGCGTTCAGCTTCTCGAACTCGCGGTCGCTCTTGTGCTCACTGAAGAATGCCACGAGCGTGGCGAGCGCGACCGCGAGCATGACGGCCAGCCCCTCGTAGGACGGGTGGCCGACGGCGGCGCTGGTGGCGACGAGCGCCCCGGCCAGCCCGAACGACACCGCGGGGAGCCAGTCCCCGCGCCGCGCGACGAGCGCCCCGGCCACGAGCGCCAGCACCGCGACGAGCGCCAGCCCGCCCGCGAGCGCGGACGCCGCGAACAGGTCCACGACGATCTTGAGGAGCGACGCGGCGAGCAGAATCTTGATGATCGGCTCGTCGAACTTGGCGAGGAACTTCTTCCACGCCGGGTCGCGCGGGAGGGGCGTGAGGCGGTTGGCCCCGAACCGCGCCCGGCTGTCCGCGACCTGCGCCGCGGTCAGCCCGTCGAGCGGCGCGGCGGGGAACAACTCGGACACGGCGCGAACGGTGCGCATGCGGCAGCTCGGGCGGAAAGGCGAGCAGGGGGGCTTAAGCCCCCAGTTCGTATTCGATTGCGTCGACGTCTGATTTCGCTCGAATGAGAACAGGGGGCTTACGCCCCCCGCTCGCCAAGACGAAATGGGGCTGTCCCCACGCGCCTTTACTCCATCACTTCCTTTTCCTTGGTCGCGCTCAGGGCGTCGATCTTGCCCTCGTAGACCTTGAGCAGGTCTTGCACCTTCGTCTTGCCCTTGTCGCGGTCGTCCTCGGTCATCCGTTTGGCCTTCTCTTCGTCTTCGAGGTGCTTGTTCCCGTCGCGGCGGACGTTGCGGCACGACACCTTCGCGGCCTCGGCCGACTTCTTGAGCTGCGCCACCAGCTTCTTCCGCTGGTCGCCGCTCATCGCCGGCACCGACAGGCGGATCACCTTGCCGTCGTTGTTCGGGGCGAGGCCGAGGTCGCTGGCGCGAATCGCCTTCTCGATCTCCTTCAGGCTGTCGGCGACGTAGGGCTTGATGACGATGCTGGCCGCGTCCGGGCAGGTCACGCTGGCGACGTCGCGGATGGGCGACATGGTCCCGTAGTTGTCCACGCGGAGCGCGTCGAGCATCTGCGGCGACGCGCGCCCGGTGCGCAAGCCCTTGAGGTCGTTGCGGAACACGTCGAGCGCCTTTTCCATGCGCGCTTCCGCGTCCTTCAGGATTTCTTGGCTGGTCATGGCGGTACGGAGGTAAGGGTGAAGGTCCGGTTCGGGGTTATTGTCGCAGGTCTGGCGGGGCGCGCGAAGCTCATACCTCTCCCCCACCAAAGCGTGGGGGTGAGGTGTACTCTAGCGCGCGGGGCGCGCGAAGGCGGGCTAGCCGCCCACCACGGTGCCGATGGGCTGACCGGCGACCGCCCGCTCGATGGCCCCGGCGCGCTCGTAGTTGAACACGAGGATCGGCAGGTTCGCCTGCCGGCACATCTCGAACGCGCCGATGTCCATCACGCCCAGTTGCTTCTGGATCACTTGGTCGAACGTCAGCGCCTCGAACTTCTCGGCGAAGTCGTACTTCTTCGGGTCCACATTGTACACGCCGTCCACCTTCGTGGCCTTCAGCAGCACGTTCGCCTGCAGTTCGGTGCCGCGGAGCGCGGCGGCGGTGTCGGTGGTGACGAACGGGTTCCCGGTGCCGCCCGCGAGGATCACGATGCGGCCCTTCTCCAAGTGCCGGATCGCGCGGCGGCGGATGTACGGTTCGGCCACGGTTTCCATCCGCACCGCGCTCTGGAGCCGCGTTTCCACGCCCATCGCTTCGAGGGTGTCTTGGAGTGCGAGGCCGTTCATCACGGTGCCGAGCATGCCCATGTAGTCCGCGGTCGCGGGCTTGATGGCCTCGCCGTCGGTGAACTGTGCGCCGCGCAGCAGGTTGCCCCCGCCCACCACGATGGCGAGTTGCACCCCGCGGGCCGCGACCCGCGCGAGCTGCTCCGCGACGGCCTTCGTTCCTTCGAGGTTGATACCCAGTCGGCGGTCGGGGAACCCGAGCGCCTCGCCGCTGAGCTTCAGCAGCACGCGCTTGTATTTCGGGGCCAGAGTGTCGGACGAATCGGGCATAGCGGGACCGGAAAAGGGGACGGCGGCGCGGGCGGTCGCACCCAGTCAGAGTACGAACCGCCCGCGCCGCCGTCCGCTGGGCGCGCGCCTACCGCGGGCCGGTACACCCGCCGAACTTGCCGAACATGACGATGAGCATGACCGACAGTACCACGGCTGCGACGATCTTCAGTGTCAGCGTTTGGTCGGTGCGCAGGAACCCGACGCACCCGAACGCGAGGAACATGAACCCGAACATTAGGCCGTAGGCCTCGAACCACGTGTCCCGCTTGTTGCTGATCCGAGTGCCCTCGGCGTCGAGTTTGGCCTCCGCGATCTTGCGGCCGAACTCCTCGTCGATCTTGTCGCTCTTGTCGTTGATGTCCTTGCGCTCGGCCTCGCTCAGGTCGGCGAGCTTCTTCCCCTTCGGCAGCAGAGCGAACTTCTTCACCGACACTTCGTGCTCGAGCTTTTCGACGTAGCCCTTCGCGCGCTCGGACCCGGCGACGCCGATGATCGGGAACGAGGTGAACGCGATGACGAAGAACACCCCGATGCCGAACAGTAGCGTCGGCAGCCCGCCGATGCCCGCCAGCGCACCGGGGCCGCGGGGCCGGCTCCCCTTGTTCTTCTTCACCAGCGATTCGTCGTCGCGGTCGTCGTCCGAGTCGGCGGTGTCGCGCTTGGGCTTCGGGTCGCTCGCCGGCGCGCCCTTGCCGTCGTCGAGGACCAACCCCTCGTCGGACACCATCAGCGCGCTGCTGCACTTCTTGCACTTGAGTTTGCGCCCAATGTCCTTTTCGCCGACGTTGTACAGCGCCCCGCAGGTGGGACAGTTTCCGTTCACGGGCGGTTCCCCCGAAGGAGTGGGTGAGTGTCGGTTGGCAGGTGCAGCGGATTCTAAGCGCGGCGCGCCCGGCGAGCAAGAATCACGGTTCGCCTTCGGCCGCGGCGCGCGGGTTCGTGATCCGGTGGCGCAGGCGCGCCGCCTCGATCACCCCGTCGATGGGGTCGGCCACCGCGACCGGGGCGTCGCCGGCGGGCGCGGTCTGTACGTTCCCGCCCACCTCCACGCGCGCCGCCCGCGCGCCGCGCACCGCCGACAAAATACTGAGGCCGACGCGCGTGAGCCGGTTGTTCGACAGGTCCAGCACCGCGACCCGGTCGAGGAGCGAATCGAGCAGGTCGCGGGCGGCGGCGATGCCGGCGTCGGTGATCTGGTTCCGCGCGAGCCGCAATACGCGCAGCGCGCCGAGGTTGCGAGAGCGGAGCAGGGCGGCGAGGCCGGCGTCGCCGAGGTAGTTGGTCGAGAGGTCGAGGGCGGCGCACCCCGCCAGCGCCGGGCACGAGGCCAACGCCGCCGCGCCCGCCGCGCCGATGGCGTTCGCCCGCAGTTCGACCGCGGCACCGGTCTTCACCATGCGCGCGAACAGCGGCGACCCCACGAGGGCCGCGAGGCCGGCGTCGCCGAACGAGTTGCCGTGCGCCCGGAAGGCCCGCAGGCGCGGCAGGTTCGCGCTCGCGGCCAGCGCCCGCAGGCCGTGCTCGTTGATGTCGTTGCCGGACACGTCGAGCGCGGTGAGGCCGGCGAAGAACGGCGACTCCGCGAGTGCCTTCAGTCCGTCGCCGCTGATCCGGTCGTTGTCGTTGAGTGCGAGCGCCGCGAGGTCGGCGAACCCGCTGCTGACCGCGAGCGCGGTCACGCCGTCGTCGTCGAGGCCGTTGAACCCGAGGTCGAGCGCTTCGAGCCGCGCGAGGTGCGGCGACCGCGCGAGCGCGGCCAGCCCCGCGCCGCCGAGGTCGGCGTTACACAGGTCGAGTTCGCGCACCCCCGCGAGCAGCGGCGACGCGGCCAGCTTCGCCGCCACCGCGGACACGTCGAGCAGGCGCAGCCGGCGCACGCGGAGGCGCTCGAACAGTTCCGCGCCGCGCGCGAGGAACGTCGCGGCCTCGACCGTGACCGAGTCCGGCACACCGCGACGGAAGTCCACGCCGACCACGAGGCCGGCGAGGTGCGCGGTCCACGCGGCCCGGTTCCGGGTCAGCAGTTCGGCCTGCCGGTCGCTCAGTTCGGGGCGGCGCGGGTCGTCGTCGGAGAGGCGCGCGAGCGCGAGCTGCACGCGCACCAACTCGGCGCGCTCGGGTTCGCCACAGTCGTCGAGGAAATCGGCGTACACGAGCCGCGGCCGGTCGTCGGCGTCGCGCGCGAAGATCGCCTCCAGAAACGGGCGCTCGTCCGTGAAGTGCATGCCCGCATCGTACCCCAGAGCCGGCGCGATTGCAGCGAGATTTCCCGCGCCCCGGCCGCTTGCGGCTTCGCGATTACAATGGCACCATGTACCTCGGAATCGAAATCGGCGGGACGAAGCTCCAACTCGGCCTCGGCGCGGGCGACGGGCACATTGTCGCGCTGTGGCGCGGCACTGTGAACCCCGCCGAAGGGAGCGAGGGGATCCGCAAGCAGATCGAGCGCGCCGTGCCGGAACTGCTGGCGAAGGCGGGCCTCGACCGCGGCGCGCTGCGCGGGATCGGGATCGGCTTCGGCGGCCCGACCGACGACGCGACGCGCACCGTCATCAAGTCGCACCAGATTCAGGGCTGGGACGGCTTCCCGCTCGCGGACTGGGTCAGCAACCTCGTCGGCGTGCCCACGGTGCTGTGCAACGACGCGGACGTCGCGGGGTTGGGCGAAGCCCTCTTCGGTGCGGGCAAGGGGCTGTCGCCGGTGTTCTACATCACCATCGGCAGCGGCATCGGCGGCGGCCTCATCATCGACGGCCAAATCTACCGCGGCGTCGGCCGCGGGGCCGCCGAGATCGGGCACTTGATGGTGACCACGACAGGGCCGGGAGGTGAGGCCGAACTGACTGCGTTAGAGACTGTTGCGTCCGGTTGGGGAATTGCTGAGAACGCGAGAAGACACTTAGCGTATTCGGATGAATGGCAGACTCCGCTGCGTGGAGCGCGATCAGAGGAAATCACTGCCGTCAGAATCGCCAATGAAGCGTTGGGAGGTGACGAGGTCGCGCAGTCTCTCCTCGAAGGTGCTCATTGGGGGATTCAGCAAGCTATTCGGCACGTCAGCCTACTTCTCTGCCCGCGCCGAGTTGTGATTGGGGGCGGTGTGTCGCTGATGGGCGAGGAATTGTTTTTCGCGCCCATTCGTCGCAGGGTGGTGGGGCAAGAGTTCCCGCCCTTCGCCGGGCTGACGGACATCGTGCCTGCGGCGCTGGGGGAAGAGGTGGTTGTTCACGGGGCGCTCGCCCTCGCGCGGCAGAAGCTCGGTTGATCCCGCTTGCGAAGCCGTGAGCGGCCCGCGCTATTCGCTCAGCCTTCGCCCCAGGCGCGCGCGGAGTGCGGCGCGGACGCTCGCGCTCGCGCCGGTTCCGCGAACGTCCAGTTCCGTCAGCGGCGACAGGTACTCCGATTCCGCCAGCGGGTGCAGATGGTCGGGGCCGAGTTCGTCGTTGCCGCTCAGGTCGAGCACTTCGAGGCGCGCGGTGCGCGGCGAACGCGCCAGCACTTCGACCGCGTCGCCGCGGAGTTGGCAGTTGCCGAGCGCGAGCGCGGTCAGGCGGAAGTGGGGCGAGTTCAGTAGCGCCTCGATGCCCGCGGCGGTGACGCGCGTGCCGCGGAGCGACAACACACGCAGGCTCGCGAGCGCCGCGCAGTCCGCGAGCGCGCGCAGCCCGGCGTCGGTGATCGACTCGGTCGCGTTCGCCTGCTGGTACACGCTGTTATTGTTCAAGTGGAGCGCGCGCAGGTTCTTGAACCGGCCGCTCCGGGTCATCTCGCGCAGCGCGTCGTCGCTTAAGTGATTTTGTGACAGGTCGAGGTAGGTGAGCGACCCGGCCCACGGCGCGGCGCACAGGCGCGCTACGCCGGCGTCGCCGAGGGAGTTGATTGCAACGTCGAGTACGCGCACGTTGGGCGAACCTGACGAGGTGAACAGTTGGTTCAACGCGGTGCCGTCGGTTTCAATTGCCTCCAGTTGCGCCTCTTCCATGTCTACCTGTCCGTTGGGCCAAGCGCCGCCTGCCATTCGCAACACTTCTGCCTGTGCCCAATACCGTGAGGTTGTTATCGCGTGAACCAACTCCGGTGTCGCAGTGCAATTGTTCAGATGCAAGGCGCGTAGGTCGGTGACGGACGGGCACCCGAGTAGTTGACCCAGCGCATGTGTTCCGAGTGGCGTTCCAGACAGGTCGAGCTCGCGCAGCCGGAACCGTGCGGCGCGGAACGCTCTACAGCCGTCGGCATTAATCGGGTTCACGCGAAGGTCGAGTGACGTGAGTTGTGCGAACGCGCTGCCGCACACGAGGTCGCCGAGGTCGGCAGCCGTGAGTTGTGCAACGGCGACGCTGAACTCGTCGAGCTTGCATGCTGACCCGAAGGCACGAACTAGTTCCGCCGCGTCGAGCCGGTCGCCCTCACCACCGCACCGGAGTGCCTTCAGTTGGTCGCGGAACGGCGCGAATTCGATGATTTCAGGCAGCGATTCCAGCGGGCCGCGGCCAGTCAGATCAAGCTCGCGCAGGCGCGCGAAGTTGGAGCGCGTGAGGAACCCGCTGACTTCGCCGAGGCCCGCGTACCAGCCGCTCAGGTCGAGCGCTTCGAGGCGGGCGCACCACGGGCGCTGGCCGCTCTCGCGCAGGTCCGCGGAGAAGTTGTTCTGGCCGGACATGACGCGCCAGCGGCGCACCGGGTGCGCGGCGCACAGGTCCGCGCCGGGGCCGTTCATGAACACCGGGCTGGCGGCGACCTCGTTCACGAACCCGCGCGCGAACTCCCACTCCGTCAGCTCGTCGGCGTCGCCCGGCGCGACACCGAGCCAGTCGCGCTCGTACTCCGCGAGGAGCGCGTGTTCGCGGTCCTCGAGCGCGCGGCGGCGGGCGTCCGCTTCTGGCAGGGTGCCGCGCTCGATCTGAACGCGGATGAACTCCGCGCGCGCCGCGTCGCCCTCTTCGTCGAGGTAGTCCGCGTACATGAGCCGCGGCGTGTCCTCGTCGGGGTTGTCGCGGATCGCGCGCAGCAGATCGGCCTGAGTTGACATGGCGCGATGATAGCAGACGGGGCCGCGCGCGGTGAGGTCGGTCGCGTGGTTACAGCAACCCCGGTTCCTTCGGGTCCACGGCGAGCAGGCCGTCGAACGATTTCAGCACTTCGACCACTTTCAGGTAGTGGTCGAAGTGCTCCATGAACGGGTCGGGCACGTCGGTCCACACTTCGACGCGCTTGTCCGACGACGCGAGCGCCACGGCCTCGTCCGGCTCGATGCCGGCGATGTGTCCGAGCAGCCCTTCGGTCTCCTCGCGCACGTGCTCACCGGTCACGAGCGCCACCGCGATCCACCATTCGCCGTGGCTGACGACGACCCGGTCCGCGTCGCGGGTCACGGCAAACCCGGCGAACGCCGCGACCAGTTGCTTGTGTGCCGCTTCGACGGTGAAGTTCGTGTCGGGCCGGAGCATGCCGAACGCGCTATACATCGCGACCTCGGAGAGGGGAAGGGCCACGTCCATTCTACCGGGCGCGTCACGCGCGCACGATCTTGTCGCGCCCGGCGGCCACGGTTTTGGTCGCGTTGCGTGTGTCGATCACCAGCTTGCTGTGCGCCACGATGAAGGCGTAGTCGTAGGCCGTGTGGTCGGTGGCGATTAGCACGCAGTCCTGCGCCGCGAGGTATTCGGGCGTGAGCGGTTGGCTCTCCATCGGGTCGAGGTGCGGCCAGTGCCGCATCCGCGGCAGCGCCGGGATGTGCGGGTCGTTGTAGCTGACGTGCGCGCCCTTCTTGAGCAGGTGGTCCATCAGCTCGAAGCTGGGGCTTTCGCGCGGGTCGTCCACGTCCTTCTTGTACGCCATACCGAGAATCGCGACCTTGCTCCCGCGCACGGCGCGGCCTGCGTCATTGAGCGCGTCGGCCAATTTGGTGATGACGAACATGGGCATCGCGGTGTTCACCTCACCGGCCAGTTCGATGAACCGCGTGTTCATCCCGTAGTGCCGCGCGATCCACGACAGGTAGAACGGATCGAGTGGGATGCAGTGGCCCCCCAGCCCGGGGCCGGGGTAGAAGGCTTGGAACCCGAACGGCTTCGTTTTGGCCGCGTCAATCACCTCCCACACGTCGATGCCCATGCGGTCGTACAGCACCTTCATCTCGTTCACGAGCGCGATGTTGATCGCGCGGTACGTGTTCTCCAGAATCTTGCACGCCTCTGCCACTTCCGGCGTGCTGACGCGCACGACCTTCGGTACGATGGCCGAGTACAGTGCGCAGGCCACGTCGCCGCTGGCGTCGTCGAGACCGCCCACGACCTTCGGGATGTGGCTGACCGAGTGCGTCGGGTTACCGGGGTCTTCGCGCTCGGGGCTGAACGCGACGAAGAAGTCGGTGCCCGGCGTCAGGCCCGTGCGCTCCAGTACGGGCAGCATCACGCCGCGCGTCGTGCTGGGGTACGTGGTGCTTTCGAGGATGACGAGTTGCCCGCGGCGCAGCCGCGCGGAGATGGCGTTCGCGCTGTTCACGACGTACGTCAGGTCCGGCTCGCGGGCCTCGGTGAGCGGGGTCGGCACGCAGATCAGGATCGCGTCCGGCTCGCTCAGGCGCTCGAAGCGGTCGGTCGCCTCGAACCCCTTGGCGCGCATCTCGGCGACGGTCGCGTCGGGAATCTGCTTGATGAACGACTTGCCGGCGTTCAGTTTCTCGACCTTCGCGCTATCGATGTCGAAGCCGAGGACGCGGAACCCGGCGGCGGCGAACGCCCGCGCGAGCGGAAGCCCGACGTAGCCGAGGCCGATGACGCCGACGGTCGCGGTCTTGTTCTGGACGCGCGCGCGCAGCGCGGAAAGTGTGTCCGACATGCGTGACGTTCCCCATCCGTCCGTGGACCGGGCGAGACTCCTTCCCCCGGCGCAGATGGTCGCGAATCGGGCCGCGCGCTGTCAAGCCGAACTGAGCGGGCGAAAATCCTGAATCCGTACCGCGGCGCGCGGCGTATTCAAAAGGCTGGCCCGTTCCCAAAACTCAGGACTCGCATGATCCCCCTTCGCGCGCTCGCCCTCACGTTCCTGTTCGCTTCCGGTGGTGTCGCCGCGGAACCGGCCACGTGGCCCCAGTGGCGCGGCCCGGCCCGCGACGGCACCGTGACCGGCCCGGCGTGGCCCGACAAGCTCGACGCCGCCGCACTCAAGCAGCTCTGGCGAATCGACAAACTCGGCCCCAGCTACTCCGGCCCAGTCGTCGCGGCCGACCGCGTGTTCACCACCCAGACCGTGGACAAGAAGACGGAAGTGGTGACGGCGCACGACCGCAAGACCGGCAAGGAACTGTGGAAGGCGAGTTGGGACGGCTCGATCACGGTGCCGTTCTTCGCGGCCAAAAACGGGGCGTGGATCCGCTCGACCCCGGCCTACGATGGCAACACACTGTTCGTCGCCGGGATCAAGGACGTGCTCGTCGCGCTCGACGGCGGCACCGGGAAGGAACTGTGGCGGCTCGACTTCGTGAAGGAGTTCAGCGCGCCGTCGCCCGACTTCGGGTTCGTGTGCTCGCCGCTCGTCGACGACACCGGCGTGTACGTGCAGGCCGGCGGGAGCGTGGCGAAGGTGGACAAGAAGACCGGCAAGGTGCTGTGGCGCGCGCTCAAGGACGGCGGCGGCATGATGGGGTCGGCGTTCTCGTCGCCGGTGTTCGCGAAGCTCGCGGGCACCGATCAACTACTGGTGCAGACGCGCGCCAAGCTCGCCGGCCTCGACCGCGGCACCGGCAAGGAACTGTGGACGAAGGAGATTCCGAGCTTCCGCGGGATGAACATCCTCACCCCCATCGCGGTCGGCGACGACGGCATCTTCACCAGCACCTACGGCGGCAACACACGGTTGCTGAAGCTATCGAGTGCCGGCGGCAAGTACGAAACCAGCGACGCGTGGACCTTCCGCTACGAGGGCAACATGAGCACGCCCGTGGTCGTGGACGATCACGCCTACCTGCTTGGCAAAGACAAGCGCCTCGTGTGCGTAAACGTGAAGACCGGCAAAGAGGCGTGGGGGAGCGAGGACCGCTTCGGCGACTACTGGAGCCTCGTCGCCAACAAGAACCAGATTCTCGCGCTCGACAACCGCGGCATCCTGTTCCTGCTGAAGGCGAACGCGAAGGAGTTCGAACTGCTCGACAAGCGCAAGGTCGCCGACGCGGAGACGTGGGCCCACGTCGCGGTGTGCGGCGACGAGGTGTTCGTGCGCGACCTGACCGGGCTGACCGTGTGGAAGTGGGCCGCGAAGTAGCGCCCCCTACCCGCCGCGGCGCGGGCGCTGGTTGTTGATGATGTCGTGAATCTTGTTCCCCTTCGCGGCGTCGAGGACGTCCGTCTCGACGCCCCACGGCACGTCGCGGTCGATGTCCAGCACCATCTCGCGCCGCCCGGTCGTGGTCATGATCGTCTCGATCTCCTTGAAGATCTTCTCCTTGTCGTGGGGCACGTCCTTGAGCGCGCCCTGCGGCCCGATCTTGATGACCGCCTTCTCGCCGTCCATCTTCACGATGACGAGGAACACGCGGTCCTTGATGTCCTTCATCTCGACCTTCTGCGCGGCCTTGTCGTCCGCGGTGTCCTCGGGCACGCTCAGCGCGCGCTCGAGGGTCGCGTAGGTGATGGTGAGGATGAAGAAGATGAGGAGCACGAGGCACACGTCGATGAGCGGGTTCATGTCGAGGTGCGTGTCGTCCTCGGCCTCGTCGGGTTCGGGTTCGAGGTCGAGCGCGGCCTCGGCGAACGTCGGGTGCGAGTCGAACGGCCGCCAGTCGGGGTCGCCCGGGCCCTTCACCTCGTCGGCGGGCACGAAGTTCCCGTCGCGCAGCGCGGTCATCACCGCGCCCTCGGTCGGCAGGGCGTAGGTCTTCGTGGTGCCTTCCTGTCGCACGAGCCACGCGCTCATTTGTCCGGTGCCTCCACCACGGTGGCCAGCGTGGAGTTGATCGTCCCCTGTTTGCGCAGCGGTTCGAGCTCGCGGCGCAACTCGTACACGCGCTCGCGCGGCAGGTCGCGGCGGCACGCGATGCGCACCTCCGGCGGGCGCGTCACTCCGCGGAGCGCGTCGCGCACGGCGCTGATCGCCGCCTCCGGGGTCGGCAACTGGTCGTGGTTCGGGAGCGGCGCGGCCGGGCCGATCCGCACCGAGTAGTACACGTCCTCGGTGTTCTTCTTCTCGATGGTGATCGTGATCGCTTCCGGGTCGGCCTTCAACTCGCCGGCGTATTTCATCTCCGGCACGTCCACCGGGGCGAGCGCGCCGGCGGCCTGAATCATAATGAAGAACACCAGCAGCACCATGCTGATATCGATGAGCGGGATCATGTCGACTTCGTCGTCGTCCTCGATCCGGCGCGCGGCCCGGCGCGGCTCCGGGTCCGGCAGTTCGACCGGCGCGGTCTCGCCCAGAACTTCGGCCGTGGGTACGTCGGCGGCGGGCGGTTTGCCGGCCCCGAACGCGCCGGCCTTCGCCGCGGGCGCGACCTTCGCCGCGGGCCGCGGGAGGAAGTCGATGAGCAACTCGTGATCGGCGACGCGCACCCACGGATCGCTGGTGCCGCTGGGGCGCACCATGTCCGGCCCCGCGAGCCGGCCCTGTTGGGTCCAGTCCGCGACCACGTTGTACGGCACGGCCTTGTAGACCGTGTTCGCGGTCACGAACCACACGTCGAACGACCGCGGCGGCTTGATGGACATCGGCGCTCCGGCGACCCTTCGGGTCGCCCGCTAGTTGGGAAAGGTCAGCCCTTCTTCGCGCCTTTCTTGAGCGTGCCCTTCTTCTTGTTCTTGCCGTCGTCGTCCTCCTCCACGTCACCTTCTTCTTCCTCGTCGAGTAGCGCGGGGTCCTTCTTGTAATTGGTCACGAGCGTGATGAGCTTGTGCGACGAGCTTTTCACCTTGATCTCGAACTTGGTGATCCACTCCTTGAACAGCACGTGGCTGAACACCAGCGGGATGGCCGTGAACAGGCCGAGCGCGGTGGCGAACAGCGCGAGGCCGATCTTGGAGGCGTGCCCGCCGATCTCCTTCGCCTTGCCGCTGCTCGCGCCCTCGCCGATGGCGTTGAACGTGTTGATCATCGAGATGACGGTGAAGAACAGCCCCACCATCGTGGCGATCTTGGCGATGGCGAGGATCGGGGCCAGCAGGAAGTGCAACCGCGGCACGATCTCCAGTTCGTTCTCGGTCGCCATGCTCCGGCGCATGGCCGCCGCGCCTTGGTCCGCGGCCTCGAGGCCGGCGACGAACAGGCGGCTGGGGATCAGCCCCTTCTCCTCCTTGCACGCGGCGACCGCGGCCTTCACCCCGCCCTTGCGGAGCGTGCGCTGGAAGTGCGGCAGGAAGTCGTCGAGGTCCGTGTTCGCGGTGTTGTTCAGCAGCACCCGCCAGATCACCAGCGCCGCCGCGATGAGCGACATGATGACCAGCGGGATCGAGAAGTACCACTCTTTGATGAAGAAGTCGTAGACCGCGTTCATGCGGGGTTCCCGGTGGCTGGCTTGGAACGTTAAAGGTGTTGCTAGGAGTATCGACGCGGTGCGTTGCGGCGATTTTTGATTGCAGATTATTGATTGCCGATTGAACGGCAGTAAGCCCGCGCCGTGGCAGGCGTCTTTGCCATTCAATCGGCAATCAATAGTCTGCAATCAAAAATCCTACTCGTCCTCGTCGTCTTTCAGTGCGGCCTTGCTCACGATCTGTTGCTGCACGACGGCGGGGACCGTCTCGTAGTGGCTCAGTTCCATCGAGTACGAGCCGGTGCCCTGCGTCATGCCGCCGAGTTGGGCCGCGTAGCGGGCCACCTCTGCCAGCGGCGCGCGGGCGTAGATCACGGTCATGTCGCCCGGCAGGCTGTCTTGGTTCTCGACGTGCGCGCGCTTCGTGGGCAGGTCGCCCAGCACCGCGCCCGTGTACTTGCTCGGCACCGTGATTTCCAGCTTCACGATGGGCTCCAGCAGCGACGGGCGCGCGCTCAGGAACGCCTTCTTGAACGCGAGCCGGCCGGCGGTCTTGAACGCCGCTTCGGACGAGTCCACGTCGTGGTACTTCCCGAAGTACACTTCCACGGCGCAGTCTTGGATGCGGTAGCCGGCCAGCACCCCGCGCTCCAGCATCTCCTTGCAGCCCTTCTCGATGGCCGGGAGGAAGTTGTTCGGGATCGTGCCGCCGACGATGTGGTCGATGAACGCGAAGTTGAACGCCGGGTCGTAGTGGACGCTCCGCAGCTTCTCGAACTTGCTCTTGTTGGCGAACTCCGTTTCGCACTGCTGCAGCGTCTTGATCTCGCGCGGCAGGTGGAAGATGCGTAGGTGGACCTCGGCGAACTGGCCGCGCCCGCCGGTCTGCTTCTTGTGCTTGTGGTCGCCCGCGCCGTCCCCGGTGATCGTCTCGCGGTACGGGATCTTGGGCTCCTTCGTGTTCACCTCGACCCCGAACCGGGCCTTCAGGCGCTCGCGGATGATGTCCAAGTGCAGTTGGCTCACGCCGCTGATCACGAGCTCGTGGGTCTGGGCGTCGTGCGTCACCTTCACGGTCGGGTCTTCGGACGCGAGCTTGTGCAGGCCCACGGAGATCTTCTGCTCGTCGCCGCGCGTCTTCGGCTCGATAGCGAGGCCGTACATGGGCGTGGGGAAGTGCGGCAGCGGCAGCTTCGGCGCGTGGTTCGTGTACGCGATGGTGTCACCGATCTCCAACCCCTCGACCTTCGCGATGGCGACGATGTCGCCCGGCCCGACTTCGTGGACCTGCGCCGTGCTCTTGCCCTGCGCTTCCAGCAGGTGGCCGACGCGGAGCGTCTGCCCGCTGCGCAGGTTCACGACGTTGTGGTTGTGCTGCAACTTGCCGGCCAGCACGCGGATGAAGCTCAGGTGCCCGACGAACTTGTCGTTCACCACCTTGAACACTTGGGCCACGAACTCCTCTTGCTCGGTCGGTTGCAGTTGGTGCGTGGTGCCGTTGGCGCTGACCTGAAGGCCGGCGAGCCGCTTGGCCGCGAAGCTCGGCGACAGCCCGTACCGCGAGAGCGCGTCCAGCACCTCCTTCACGCCCTTGTCCTTCTTCGCGCTCGTACAGAAGATCGGGACGAGCGTGCCGGCGTCCATCGCGCGGGTGATGTCGGCCTCCAGTTCGGACACCGTCACCGCGCCCTCGCTCAGGTACTTTTCGAGCAGTGTTTCGTCGGCCTCGACGACGGCCTCAATGAGCTGCGCGCGCGCCGCGTTCACGTCGACCGGGCACGTCGCCGGGATCTTGGTGGCGGGGTCGAGCAGGCAGTACACCTGCGAGAAGTCCGGGCCGGTCTGATCCGGTACATTGAACAGCACGCACTGTTTGCCGAGGCTCGCGCGGATCGACTCCACCAGCGCCGGCAGGTCCACCTTCTCGCCGTCCAGTTTGTTGATGACCACGGCGCGCGACAGGTTCAGCGCGGTGGCCTCGGCGAACATGCGGCGGGTGTTCATCTCCACGCCGTTGGCGGCGGAGACGACGACGACCGCGGTTTCGACCGCGGCGAGCGCCTCGAGCGCGGCCCCGATGAAGTCCGGCGAGCCGGGAGCGTCCAGAATGTTCAGGTGCTTGCCGTCGTGGTCCGCGTGTAAAACGTGGGTATCGATGGAGAAGTGGTGCTTGTGTTCCTCATCGTCGAAGTCCGCGACCGAGGTGCCGTCGTCCACGCTGCCCATGCGGTCCACGGCGTGGGCCTCGAACAGCAGGGCATCGGCGAGGCTCGTCTTGCCCGCGGCCCGGTGCCCCACCAGTGCAATGTCCCGAACGTTCTCGACCAAGTGCTTAACGGCCATGATGTGAGACTCCTAGGGAGAGAGGTCGGGCGCGTCTGCGCCCCTGTTAGCCGAGAGCCCCCGGCGCGCGCGCCAGCGCCAGTGCTTCTGCCAAGTCCAGTGCCCCTTCGTAGAGCGCGCGGCCGATGATGCAGCCGGGGATGCGGTCCGCCATTAGCCGGCGCACGTGCCCCAGCGCGCACACGCCGCCGCTGGCGATCACCGGCCGCGGCACCGCGTCGCGCATTTCGACCAGCGCCTCGAAGTTCGGCCCGCTCATCATGCCGTCTTTGGCGATGTCGGTGTACACGACGGCGGCCAGCGGCGCGTCGCACACCCGGCGCGCCAGATCGACGGCCCGCACCTGCGACACGTCGAGCCAGCCCTCGGTGGCGACGTACCCGCCCTTCGCGTCCACGCCCAGGACGACGCGGTCGGGGTAGCGGTGCGCGGTCGCGCGCACCCAGTCCGGGTCGCGCAAGGCGCGCGTGCCGAGCACCGCCCAGCGCACGCCCCAGTCGAACGCCGCGGCGAGGTCGGCGTCGGTGCGCAGCCCGCCGCCGAGTTGCACCGGCACCCCAGCCGCTTCCACGATCTTGCGGATCACGGGGCCGTTCACCGGCCGACCGACCTTTGCGCCGTCCAGATCGACGACGTGAACGCGGTCCGCGCCGAGCGCGGCCCACTGCCGCGCGACCGCGGCCGGGTCGTCGCTGAAAACGGTCTGCTGTGAATAATCGCCTTGGCGGAGCCGCACGGCGCGGCCGTCGAGGAGGTCAATCGCGGGGAAGATGAACATGATCGGTCGGTCCGTGAAACTGTGGGTATTCTTCCCGGCCCGCGCGCCGAAAGCAAGCGAATTGAAGGAATCGTGAAGGGCCGTTTTGTAGGTCGCGGTCGAGCGAGGCCCGACGGCCAGAAGGCCAGAAGGCCATGCGGTTCTGCCAGAGGCTGTCTTCGCCCTGAAGGGGCGGGCTTCCTCCGCCCCGACCAACTGCCGGGGTGGTGCGGCGACGTCATTGCGTCCTGTAGGGACGCGCTCCCGAGGCGCGTCCCTACAGGACGCACGACAAGGAACCGTTGGCTACTCGGCCGTTGCCCGGGGCTGAGTAAGTCCGCCCGTTCAGGGCGAAAAGACACGCAAGCGGGATAAGTATTGCTCGCGGGCCGTCGGGCATCGCTCGCAGAGCCTCGCTCGACCGCGACCTACAAAAATCGGCTCAGCGGGCGAACGCGGGGAGCATTTCGTTTTCGAGTTGCAGCACGATGAGCGCCTGCGCGCTGTAGTACGCGGGGCCGAAGCTGATCTCGTCCCAACTGCCGTCTTTCTTCTGTGTGTCTTTGAGTACCTTGTACAGCGGGGCGCGGACCTCGGACCAACGGAGCAGAGCCGCCGCGCCGACGTTCGGGTCGAGTTTCTTGTGCCCGGTTTCGCCGAGCGCGTAGGCCACGCGCGCGAGGGGGACCAACCCCGCGAGGGAGTACACGCCGCCCCCTTGCTTCAGGGAGGCGTAATACTGCGGCGGGTTAATGGCGACCCCGGAGTTCCCCACCCACTGGGAGAACCGGGCCGGGCGCGCGTCGAGGAGCAGCGCGCCGGCCGCGGCGTGCGCGCTCAGCCCCGGCTGCCCGTCGTTGCCGCGCGGCACCGCGCCCCCGCTCAGCGTGTAGATCACACCGCCCTGCGCGTTCGTGGCGCGCGTCAGGTAGGCGAAGCCCTTGTCGGTCAGCTCGTTCGGCACCTCGATCCCGGCCTTGCGCGCGACCACCAGCGCTTGGAGCGCCATCGCCGTGGACTACGCGTCGTCGTAATCGCTCCCCTCGC
>Ga0194132_10002181_pt1 | contig 37627 bp, 27 predicted proteins | sample TA2KigOf80mmetaG_FD_148612 | JGI IMG/M metagenome (GOLD analysis project Ga0194132, IMG submission 148612) | Freshwater microbial communities from Lake Tanganyika, Tanzania - TA2015054 Kigoma Offshore 80m | ecosystem: Environmental > Aquatic > Freshwater > Lake | place: Tanzania: Lake...
AGGAGAAGAAGCGGTGAGAAACTTTCCCCCGTGTATCCCGATGTTGTTGGTAGGGCGGGCCTGTCCCAGCCCGCCGCCCACGGGATGCAAAAAATCATGCTCCGGCGGCGCGCCGGGACGGACGCGCACTACCTGCATCACCGGCAACATCGGGATGCACCGAACTTTCCCGCGGAGCATCCGCGGGTTGTCGGTGCTGCGAGGGGCAGCGCCGGAGCGCGGCATGCACGCTCCTTCAGGCTTGGCCGGCGATCCGGCACGGCGAATCCGGAAAGGCGGACGGTGAAGACGCGCCTGTTCCGCGGACGTCCAGGCACAAGACCGCTCCGGATGACCGTGAGGGTGGGGGGAGCCTTCGGCTTGGATTAATTTGTTGACATATCAACAATATGGACCTAAACAGACGACATGGCAACGAGATCCGGCTCCTCCGTGCGAGGCGAGTATTACGAGGCGCTGCTCGAGTTCTTGCGCGTCGCGGAGACGATTTGGGAAGCGAGCCGCCTTTTCTTCGGGCGGTGGGATCTCAGCCCGAGCCAGTTCAACGTGCTCAACGTCCTGCGGGAGCGCGCCAAGGGCATGAGCCAGGTGGAACTCAGCCGGGCCTTGATCACGCACCGATCGAACGTGACCGGACTCGTGGACCGTTTGGAGAAACGAGGGTTGGTTGCCCGTCGCGAGGGGGAGGGAGATCGCCGGGCCTACTGCGTGGTTCTGACCCCGGACGGCCGGCGCTTGATGGAGGAGATTCTTCCCGGGTATCACGCTGCCGTGGAGGCGTTGTGGATCGGCATTTCGCCGCATCAGGCGAAGGCGTTGGTGAGGCAATTGAAGCCGGTGGGGGAACGTGCGCGGCAAGCGGCGCAAGCCCGCTCGCGGTCCAACGGTGGATCATCCACCGGCCATCCCTCCGTCTGAAATCGATTTTTCTATGAGAATTATCCTGCGATCATTGCTCAAACTGTGGTTCCGTTTTCGGATCACGGGCGCGGATTCCCTGTCGGCCAAGGGGCCGGTCCTGCTGATCCCGAACCACGCATCCTGGATCGACTGGCTGTTCCTGGGCGCGGTGCTCGAGGACGACTGGAAGTTCGTGGTTTCGAGCGTTGCGGCCGAGTACTCGCTGTTGCACCGGAAGCTCATGGTGAACTCGAGAACCTTTCCAATCGACACGAATTCGCCCTATGCCGTGAAGCGCATGGCCGAGTATCTTCAGGCGGGCGGACGGTTGGTGCTTTTCGCGGAGGGCCGAATCACGAACACGGGATCCCTGATGAAGGTTTTTGACGGCACCGGCTTTCTGCTGTTCAAGACCAAGGCCAGGGTGATCACGTGTTATCTTCGGGGCGCGCATCGCTTTGCCCTTTCACGCCAGCCGGGATGGCGCACCTGGTTTCCTAGAGTCAGTGCTCATTTCAGCCCGGTCCATCAGCCTCCCGAACTGGGCGAGGTGAGGACCAGCCATGCCCGGGCCTTTTACACGACGTGGCTGAAGGACCGTCTGATCGAGCAGCAGTTCGAGACGGAGATGAGTGAAGGACCTTCAACGGTCCTGGCGGCAATTGTCGAGACCGTCTCACAGCGCCCGGGGAATGAAGTGCTGGAAGACTTCCAGCAGCAGCCCATGACGGGGCGGCGGCTGCTGGCGGGAGTTTCGGTCTTGTCGGAAAAGCTTGAAGCCCGTGTGGCCGCGGGGCCGGAGAGGGTGGGGGTGTTGCTGCCCAACCTGAATGCGATGCCGGTGGTGCTCATGAGCTTGTGGAGTTTGCGGAAGGTGCCGGCGATTCTGAACTTTTCCACCGGAGTCCCGACCCTGTTGACCTGCGCCCGGCTGGCAGGGTTCAAGCAGGTCGTGACCTCGAGTGCCTTTGCCGCCAAGGCCAAGCTGGATCTCACGCCATTCCGCGAAGCAGGCATCGAGCTGATCGAGTTGGAGGCGTTGCGAGCGTCGGTCGGAACCGGGGACAGGCTGGCGGGAATGGTCCGGGCGACGTTCAGTCCCAGGTCCCTTTGCCGGCGTTCCGTGTCGCCGTCGGACGCGGCCGTCGTTTTGTTCACGAGCGGGTCGGAGGGCATTCCCAAGGGGGTGGAGCTGACGAATCGCAATCTTCTGGCGAACGTGCGGCAAATGATCTCGGTGATCGACTTGACCGACCAGGACCGGATTTTCAACGCCTTGCCCTTGTTTCACAGTTTCGGTCTGACGGTGGGCACGCTGCTGGGCATGATTCGGGGACTCTATGTTTTTCTTTATCCCTCCCCGTTGCATTACCGCGTGGTGCCCACGGCGTTTTACGAAAAGAACTGCACCGTGTTTCTGGCCACGAACACGTTTCTGAACGGTTACGCGCGCAAGGCGCATCCGTACGATTTTCGATCGATGCGTTATCTTTTTGCGGGTGCGGAGAAGATTCAGGAGACGACGTTTCTGACCTGGGCCAGGAAGTTCGGGGTGCGCATTCTCGAGGGTTATGGCGCCACGGAATGCAGTCCTTGCTTGTGTGTGAACACCAACATGGAGCCGAAATTTGGCAGTGCCGGGCGGCTCTTGCCGGGGGTGGAATGGAAACTTGAATCGTTCGAGGGTGTGACCGAGGGAGGTCGTTTGCTGGTGCGGGGGCCGAACATCATGAAGGGGTATGTGAACGCGGACGCCAACGAGAAGTTTCAAGCGTTAGGCGGATGGTATGACACGGGGGACATCGTGAGGATCGACGCCGAAGGATACCTGCACGTGCAGGGAAGGTTGAAGCGTTTTGCCAAAATCAGCGGGGAGATGGTGAGCTTGACCGCGGTGGAGGATGCCCTGGCCGGGGCGTTTCCTCATCACGGTTTGCGCTTTCAAGTGGCGGTGGTATCGCGACCTGACGAAGACAAGGGGGAGGCCTTGATCGCGGTGACCAACGAATCGAAACTCACGCTGGAGGAGATTCGCAACGCGATCAAAGCCAAAGGCCTCACCAACTTATGTGTTCCCCGTGAAATACGCGTGGTGCGGGAGATCCCCAAACTGGGCACCGGCAAAGTCAACCATCGCGAATTGCAGAAGGAACTGCAGCAGAGTCAAACCAGCCAGGATCCGCGGAAAGAAGATGGCTGACCATCGATCTTCACGGACTGGGTTCGGCTTTCGTGGAAACGAGCCCGGAGATTCTATGCCTCGCCGCCGGGGATTTCCAGCCTAGGCGCGGCGTCGCATCCGGGATGCGGCGAATGCGGAGATGGCGGCGCCCAGGCAAAGCACACCTGATCCACCATCGGGAACAGTCGTGGCCGTCGTGTTCTCGAACGAAAAACTGAGATCATTGTAACCACTCGCGCCTTCAGGCAGATTCAACAAGTCCTCGAAACTGACCAGGGTTGTCGAAGGAAGCCAATTGGCCTGCACCCGGGCATGCGGAAGTCCATCGGCATTTCTCGAGCCCGGTCCCGTGAAGAAATCATCGCCGGTGTTGTTCACGTGCAAGCGGAATACAAGTTCGGTGCCGGCCGTGAATGTCCCCAGGTTTACCGTGGATCCCACGATACTCGCGTGGTTATTGAAAATGAACAGGTCATTGGACGTATTCCCGTCCATGCCCGGACTCCCCGAACCATCCAACTCCAGATAAAGATCGTTGCTGAAGCCGGCTGAATTGCCCTCATACTTGGCGATGACCGGATTCGATCCGGCCGGGACCGATAACCCTTCCGTTCCAGGCACAGCAATCGGGTGAGCATTCACCGCCGCGCTGGCGAGCAACGACAGGGCGGGGAACAAAGTACGTGGGTATTTCATAAGAGATTAATGACTGATTGAAGAGGTTAGGATTTCATACGACTCATCACGAACGTCTCTAAGCAAATGTCAGACCAACCAAGACCGCTCGTGCCAGGCCATGAATCCGAGTCCCGTATCTGACTGAAGTGGAATAGGTTGTGCATCGGGATTTAGATCTGATGCATCGACGCGTTTCAGAGCCATACTGCTTGAACTGTTAAGAAGGCTTTACAGTTCCCAAGAATCGCCCCGCAAAGAAACGAGGAAAAAACTATCATAGCGAAGGTTTTACATTCGCATCTCGAAAGTGTTAACGATTCCGACAACTCAGCATGATTCCATTTCGATGACGCTGCTCCCGAAATGGATTGTCCGGCTGCCAACCGCGAACGTGTGGCGTCGTTTCAGAAGTCGATGGAGCTCCGCAAGTCCCCGCGATGGGCGGCGTTGGAATGGCTTCCGCGACCGCCGCCCGGCCGGATGGACCCGGAAGGCGTGACCGAGGAACCGTCGGCTGGGTTTGCGAGGAAGCCTGGGAGCAGAGCGGTTCGTGATCTGGGCCGGACTGCTGGCGTTTTCAGCGCAAGGCTTCGAGCTCTACGCGAGCGAATGCCATGTTCGCGACGTTATTTTTCGAGGAAGAGGGGGCTCTGGACGAGCCATTGCAGCATGTCTCCGAGCCGGTATTCGGTGGGGCGAAAACGCGGCAATTGGCGGCGGAGCCATTCCGATTCGTGGTAGGTCGGAGTTCTTCCGTTGGCGTATGTCGCCAAATGTTTCATGAAACTGAAGGCGACTTGTTCGAGTCGGTCCTCGGTCAGGTGGCGCTTGAGATCGGGCATGCCGGCCACTTCGGCACCGCCGGGCAAGGTGGAGCGGGCATCGACGCGAGTTGACTTTAGGCGTCCGGACGCGTCGAACTCCTCGAAGGGGATTCCCCAGGGATCGATCTTGGCATGGCAAGCGGCGCAGCCGGGTTGGTTGCGATGTTTCTCCAGTCGCTCACGCAGGCTGAGGTGGCGTGTGTCCTCGGACAATTGGGGCACATTGGGAGGTGGATCGTCCGGAGGTTCAGCGATGATGCGCCGGGCGAGCCAGGCGCCGCGTTTGACGGGATTGGATTCGCGCCCGTCCGACAGGCCGGCAAGGATGGAGGCTTGCGCCAACAAGCCGCCGAGATCCCGGCGATCATGCCGGAGGGGTTGGAATTGGAAGCCCGACTCGGTGTGAGTTCCAAGGCCGTAGTAGGATGCGGTGACTTCGTTGGCGAGGATGAAGTCGGAAACGATCAGGTTTCGCGCCGGAAGATTGTTCCGGAAGAGGTGAAGCAGAAACGACTCGGGTTCCCGGCTCAGGTGGGTGCGGGCGTGTCGCGAGAGATCGGGGAACTTCTTGCGATCCGGATCCACCACCGAGAATTTATCGAGGGCAAGCCATTGCTGTGTGAATTCGCGGGTGAACCGTTCGAATTTTTCGTCCTGCAGCAGGCGCTTTGTTTCGACACTGAGGCGGCGCTGCAAGCGACCTTGGCCGGCGAGGCGCAAGAGTTCCTCATCCGGGGGGCTGTTCCAGAGGAAGAAGGCCAGCTTGGAAGCGAGCTCGTGCGGGTGGAGCGGTTCGGGTTTGGGAGACTTGCTCCATTCAATTTGGAACAGGAATTGCGGTGAAGTGAGCACGGCGAGAAGCGCTTCTTTGATGGCCGGTTGGAAATCAGCTCCTGAAGCTTTCGCTTGATGGAAAATCTTGAGGAGGTCGCGAAGCTCGGACGAGTCCACGGGACGGCGAAAGGCTTTGGTGGCGAACCGCGACAGGATGATGCGGGGGGCCTCGGGCCCCAGGATCTCCTTGTCTCCCTCATAGAAAATCCGGCGATGCGAGCTCGGCGGCCAGGAATCCAGGAGCGGTCCCTCAAATTCGACCGATTGGACGAGGAGCCTTGGAACGTCGCGTCCGTCGGTGGGTTCGCTGCGCACACCGATTTCGCGAAGGCCAGCGAGGTAATTGACATTGTCCGCTTCCACGTCGGGGCTGGGGAAATTCCGGATGGCACCTTCAAACACGAAACGTTCGAGCGATCGTTGGGAGACCGGTTGCGCGGTGCCGACGGGAGCGAGGGTGCTCCCGCAATCGCGTCGCAGTCCCAAGTGGACTCCCACGCGGGGAGCCCGGTTTTCGAAGGCGAGGAAGCGCCGGTGGAGCGCATGAGTTTCGGGCACGCGGGTGAGGGTCAAGCGGTCGAGGCTGGCCGCGTTGGTGGAGCGGGCCGAGAGGGTGAGGGGTCCTGCGGGCAACCGCACGGCGAGGAACGCGGGCTGGACGAGCAAACCCGTGAACTCTTGTTGTCCGAGCACGAGTTGGAGGGCGGTTGCCCGGGGGGGCGACTTGGCCTGCGGTTGTGGAGGGAGAGAGGTGGCGAAGACATCGACGCGGTAAACGCCCGGTTCCCCGATCTGAATCGTTTGGGAGGGATTGAGCTTCTCGACCACGTGGGAGGGTGATGGAGTCTCGCTCGCGGGGGCATCCTTGGAATCGAGGAGCAGTGCGTCCGGATACTTCGCGGCGGTCACGGTGACGCGGAAACGACCGTGGTGCGGCAGATCGCGGAGGGAAATCTTGAAATTGGCTTTCGGGCCGTAGGTGCCCTCGGCGTCGAAGAGTTCGTCGTTCGGAAGCGCGGGTCGGAGCAGTAGTCCCCCGGGGACGATGTCATAGGCGTGTCCTTTCGGGTAGCCTGTGCTGCCGCGCATACAGGCGAAGACGGAGTGGTAGAGGCTGTGGAAATCGCGCCAGCCGCGGACGGTGTCATTGCCTTGGTACCCTTCGATGAACCGCAATTTGGAGGGCATGGAAAAGGCTGAGAACTCGAAGGGCTTGGCGGGAGTCAGTTCCGTGACGAGGACATCGGCATTCGGAAGCAGGAGGCTGTTCGCGCCGAGGATGAGGGCGTCGGGGCAAGGATGAGGGTTGACCGAGCGTCCCAAATCGACGCGAAAGTTTTGGACCACGGGTTTGGACTTGGGATCGATGAGGACGCGTTCCAACGCTTTTTCGGCGACCTCGAAGTAGGATTCGACGAGCAGGGGAGAAGTGGCGAGGGTTTCCTGGTTGTTGACGAAGCCTTCTTTGGAAACGGCGTCGGGCGGGAGCAAATCGGCCAGTTCATCATCGAGGAGCAACAATTCCCGCAGGGTGTTTCGGTATTGGGCCACGGTGAGGCGGCGGGCGCCGCCGTTCTTGGGAGACGGTCGGAGCCGGGCCTGATGAAGGGATTCGGCGACCCATCGGGCCACCGTTTCGCGCTCCTCCGCGGAAGGCTGGGGTTCGTCCTCCGGCGGCATGGCCTTGTTTTCGAGTTGGTGCTGGATGCGTGTCCACAGGGTGAGGCTTGGATCGTCGAAGACGGCGGTGAGGTGATCCACGCGGACGCCGGACTTGGCTTTGTCCTCGTTGTGGCAAGGCAGGCAATACTGGTTGAGGAAAGGCTGAACTTTAAGGGCGAATTCGCGACGGAGGGACCCGGCGGCTGGGGTCGCGGCCTGGGTTTGGAGGACGAGGAACATGAGGGCGAGCCACCCTCCGGCGGGCGAAGTGCGGATCGAGGCGGGGAGGGGAATACGGATCGCCATGAGGGTCAGGCGAGGACTTCCCGGACGACGTGTCCGTGAATGTCGGTCAGGCGGAAGTCGCGTCCCGCGTAGTGATAGGTGAGGCGTTCGTGGTCGAACCCGAGCAAATGGAGCAGTGTGGCGTGCAGATCATGCACGTGGACGGGTTTTTCGACGGCGCGATAACCGAACTCGTCGGTGGCGCCGTGGATGTGGCCGGGGCGGATGCCGCCGCCTGCGAGCCAGACGGAGAATCCCCAATGGTTGTGGTCGCGTCCGAGCTTGGCATCGCCGGTGCCCGGCTGGGGCAGCTCGACCGAGGGGGTTCGTCCGAACTCGCCGCCGCAGAGCACCAGCGTGTCGTCGAGAAGGCCGCGTTGTTTCAGGTCGGTGAGAAGGGCGCCGATGCCTTGATCGCATTCGCGGGCCAGCCGGCGGTGTTCCTTCTCGATCTGGCTGTGGCTGTCCCAGGGCTGCACGTCGCCGTGGAAGCATTGCACGAAACGCACGCCCCGTTCGAGCAAACGGCGCGCGATGAGGAGTTGGCGGGCTTGAGTGGTGTCGCCGTAGAGACGGCGGATGGATTCCGGCTCGCGCGAAATGTCAAAGGCGTCGCTGGCCGCGAGTTGCATTCGCGCGGCGAGCTCGAAGGATTGGATTCTCGCTTCCAAGGGATCGAAAGTTTCCCTGCCGCGTTGGTGTTCTCGGTTCAGTTGCGCCAGGAGATCGAGCTGAAGGCGCTGGGCTCGGGCGCTGCTATGGGAGTGGGCGATGTTCTCAATCAACTCCTCCACCCGCGTCTTCCGCGTGTTGATGTAGGCGCCTTGATAGATGCCCGGCAGAAAGGAAGATCGCCAGTTGGAGACGTCGGAGACAGGGAGTCCGGGGCACATGGAGACGAAACCCGGCAGATTTTGGTTTTCCGTTCCCATCCCATAGAGAAGCCAGGCGCCGAAGCTTGGACGGGAGAGGCGCTCGTCCCCGCAATTCATGAGGCGCATCGATTGCTCATGATTGGGGGTGTTGGCGTGCATGGATCGAATCACGCAGAGATCGTCGGCGTGCTTGGCGGTTTCGGGGAAAATCTCGCTGATATCGAGTCCGCTCCGTCCATATTTCTTGAATTGGAATGGGGACGGCAGGGCGCCGCCGGTGGGACGTTCGGTCGTCAGGTTCCCGGTCGGAATCGGGCGGCCCGCGAAGGTCGCGAGCATGGGTTTGGGGTCGAAGGTGTCCACTTGGGATGGGCCGCCATTCAAGTAGATGTGGATGACGCGGCGGGCGCGCGGGGCGAAGTGAGCCGGTCGGGGAGCCAATGGATTGGTTCGCCCGTCTGGGGCGGCCGACAATTCCGGGAACCATCCGGCGTCGCGGAGGAGTCCTGCCAGGCCCAGACTGCCGAGGCCCGTGCCCATGCGGCCCAGCATTTCGCGACGAGACAGCAGGCGAGGCCCTCGGAGCGTCGGCGGGGAATCCGTGCTGGCGTGGGGGGAGGGATGGGGCGGGGGAACCGGGTCCATGGGGCGATCAATCGAGAAACATCATTTCGTTTGAAATGAGCAAGGTCTGCGCGAGTTGTTGAAAAGGGGAAAGGTGTTCCTCCTCCCGGTCGAGGGTTTTGGCGGTTTCAAGGAAGCGGAGAGCGAGGTTCAGTTCGGAGGGCGCAGGGGAACGGAGCAGTACGGTTCGATAGAGCCGGGTGACCCGGTCGCGCTCGCGTGTCGAATTCCATCCGATGCGTTGTTCGAGGCTGAAGGCTTGTTCGGCGACAAATTTGGAATTGAGGGCGAAGAGGGCTTGTTGGGGTACGATCGTTTGGGGGCGCATGGCGGACGACTGGTCGGGGCTCGCGAAGTCAAAAGCGCGGAACAGCGCGGGCACATCTTGACGATCGACGAGGCCGTAGAGGGTGCGCCTCCGGTTCAGGGCATCTTGGGCGACGTCCGTCGATCGCCCGCCCATGCCCGGATCAAGCCGACCCGAGGCGGCGAGCAGCGAATCACGCATGGACTCGAAGTCGAGCCGCCGTTTGTGGGCGCGCCAGAAGTAAAGGTTGTCCGGGTCGATCGAGCGGGCGGAGGGCCGGTCGTCGCTGGATTGGCGGTAGGTTTCCGACAGCACAATGGTTCGGACGAGATTCTTGAGTGAGCCGTGCTGGAGCAGTCGGTGAGCGAGATCGTCGAGGAGTTCCGGATGTTTGGGAGGTGGGGTGCGGACGCCGAAATCGCTTGGAGTGGGGACCAGAGGCGAGCCCAGAAGGTGCTGCCAGACTCGGTTGGCGAACACGCGGTAGGCGAGAGGGAAGTCGTGGGACAAGATCGATTGGGCAAGGTCGAGTCTTCCACTGCCGCGGGTGAATGGACTCGCGTCGTTTCCGCCGAGCCACGAGAGATGGCGGCGCGGGACGCTTTCGCCGGGGATGGCGGGGTTTCCGCGCAGGAAGACTCGTGTGGCCGGGATTTCGGGGACATCCGCCAGGATCATGGCCCGCGCTGGGGGGCGGTTAGTGGCATGGGCCGCGAATTTGTCCAAGCCGGTGACGAGTCCCCCATATTTATCACGCGGGACGCGGGACATGTGGAGGTAGGTGTTGCCCTTGGGGAACCAGACGGGACTTTCCTGCGAGGTGAGGATGGAAGCGAGTTCACGGGCCGCGGCTTGATCCTGGGCGGAAGCGTCGGCGAGGGTGCCGGACGCTTGGGAGTCTTTGAAGGCTTGCCCGATGGCTTCTCCGTAGAGGCGAGCGAGGGCGAGGCGAGTGGAAGGTTTGGAGCTGATGAGGGCGGCCCGGATTCGATTGTTCCATGAGGAGGATTCCGGGTGTTTGAGCCGTGATTCCAGTTCAGAGGCGAGCTTTTCCTCGGGAACCTTCATCAACGCGTGCCAGGCGCCGAAGACGGAGTTGCTGGGGTTGGATCGCTGGGAGACGAAGCGCCTCCACCGGGAGAGGATGCCGGGACGCAGGTCTTCGGGCGAAAGCGAAAGGAAAAAGACCGCGTTTTCGGTGAGGCCGGAATGTTGGGTGGCGACTTGGGCCAGATAATCCGCCGTGCGGCGGCGAGCGGTCTCGGTGATCTCGGCGTATTGCTGGTCGATGTGGGTTTGCAGTTCAAGCCGTTTGGCAGCGAGCGCCTTTTCGAATTGGGGGCCATCAGGGAGGGTTTCGGGTGATTCCAGCAAGGGCGGGTCGAGCGGGGGTTCGCTGGCGGAGAAAATGCCGTAGAGCGCGTAGTAATCGCGCGCCGTAATGGGATCGTATTTGTGATCGTGGCACCGGGCACAGGACACGGTCAGACCGAGGAACCCCCGGGTGACCGTGTCGATCTGGTCGTCGTAAATATCGTGCGGATTATTGTCGAAGAGACGGCCGAGCGTGAGGAATCCCATGGCGGCGAGGCGCCAGGAATGTCGGGGAGGGGCGTGTTGATCGGCGGCCAACTGGTCGGTGACGAAATCGGCGAAGGGGAGATCTTCGTTGATGGCCCGAATCACGTAATCTCGATACGTATAGGCGTAGGGGCGCAAACGGTCCTTGCCGTAGAGGAGCACCAGGTCCTTCGTTTCAGCATACCGCGCCACGTCGAGCCAGTGCCGAGCCCATCGTTCCCCGAATCGTGGGGAAGCGAGCAGTCGATTGACTTGGCGTTCGTAGGCGGCGGGACGGCCATCGGCCATGAAACTTTCGATTTCCTCGAAGGTCGGAGGGAGTCCGGTGAGGTCGTAGGAGAGCCGGCGCAGCAGCGTGCGCCGGTCGGCGGGGGGTGAAGGCGAAAGGCCTTGGCGGGCCAGGCCGGTCCGGATCCAGGCATCCACCGTGTTGCCCGTCTCGGATCCAGCGACTCCAGCGGTGCGGGGTGGGTTCGTGGGGCTGAGCGGCTGGATGGCCCAATGGCGGCTGGAGTTGGAGGTTGGCATCGCAGGGGCTCCTCGGCTGGCGACCATGGCTGCCAGGGGGCACAAGATCGCGAGAAGGTTCAGAAGAACACGAGGGACCCTTCGAAGAACAACGGCGGGCTGGGCGCTGAAAAATGGAGACCGGGAACGCATGACGCGAGTCAATTGGCCGGCACTTGCGACTTGTCGCGATAGAACTTCTCAAAGGCGAATCGTCCCGAGGTCAGCTTGGGCGACATGAGCACATTGGACTTGAGCGATTCGACGTGGCCGTCGGCAAAGGGGATGGTTTCGCGCTTGAGGTGCCGGTACTGAAGGATGAAGAGGTCCTCATAGGCGAACAGCATCGAGCCCCAGCCTTCTCCAGGATTCGAGACGCCTCCGAGAGCATAGGAGGCCTTGTGATCCCGGATCTCGGTGAAGGCCACCGTTTGGACGGGTTGTTCCAAGGTTTCGGGCTGGACGGAGAAGCCGAGAGCCATCACGCCGGTCTGGCGGGGGTTGCCGTGGCGCTGCTCGTGGTTCTTGATGTTGGCATTCGTCCAATAGTGGCGCCGGCCTTGCTTGTGGCTCGGGCAAACGATGATGTTCGTGGGAGCACCGAAAGGGAGGATCAGCTCGTCCCAGGTCATGTAACCTTTGGTGTTGCGGCCTGGCGTTTCGAGCGAGCCGCAAGGAAGGCGTCCGCCTCGATCCTCGGTGTAAAGCAGGCACGCGAGCATGATTTGCCGGGCGTTATTGAAGCATTTGGTCTTGCGTCCTTGTTCTTTGGAGGAGGCGAGGGAGGGCAGTAGTAATCCGGCAAGAATGGCGATGATAGCGATAACGACCAGGAGTTCGATCAGGGTAAACCCGCGGCGGGCCGGGAGGGGAGTGGAACAAGCGGAGGCGCGGCGGCGGCGGCTCCGATTCCACGCCCGAAAACCAGTGTCAGCATCCATCTCGCGACCGAGGGGTTGGGTTTTTTACCCGCTTGAAAGTTCATCCAGCCTCCGGTCCGTGTCGCCGAATCGGGGGAGTTCGACTCCCATTCGGTCCAAGATGGACAAGTAAAGGCTGCAAGCCCGCCGGCGTTCTTCGGGTTGGCCGAGACGGTCGATCACGCGCCCGGTCTTCCACGCGCCCCCCGCCCGCCCGGCCATCACCATGGGCATGTGGTCGGCCTGGTGCGCGTCGCCGTCGAACATGTTCGAGCCGCAGAGCAGGATGGAATTGTCGAGCATCGAGGATCCGCCTTCGTCGATGTTTTTCATGCGCTCGATGAGATAGGCGAGCTGGCTGACATGAAACTGGTTAGTTTTCATGTGCATGATTTCGATTTTGGGATTGTTCCCGTTGTGGGTGAGGTCCACGTGGAGGCTGCCTTTGACATCGTCCAGGAATGGGAAGGTCATGGCCGAGAGATCGTTGTTGAGCAGGCAGGTGGCCACCCGTGTCTTGTCCATTTGGAACGCGAGCAGGATGAGGTCCATCATCAGCCGCATGTGGGTGGGGACATCCTGGGGCAGGGTTTCGGCGGGCCGCTGCATTTTGACTTCCTTGAGGGTAGGTTGCCAGCCTTCAAGGCGGCGATCTTGCGCGGCGCCTTCCAATCGTTTTTCGATGTCACGGATGGACTCGAGATACTCATCAATTTTGGATCGATCGGAGGCGGAAACCCGGGATTGGACGGAGCGGGCGTCGCGGCTGACTTCGTCCAGGATGCTGCGGTCAAGTCGGCGGCCTTGAGGATCGCCGACCAGAAGATCGAAGACGCGCGAGGGATAGATTTCTTTGGTGGCGGGTTTGGTGTCGGATTTCCAGGAGATGCAGGACCCGTAGAGCATGGTCAGACCGTCCTCGAGGCGAAGCTCGGTGGGTTCGATCCCGAGGGCGAGGCTGGGGATGGGCGTCTCGCGGGCCAGGCGTTCGGCGAGGACCTGGTCCATGGTTTGGCCGACTCGAATATCGTTCTGCTGGGTGCTGACCCAGGCCCCGGAGAGGATGTTGGGGAAACGCCCGAGATGAGAGCTTTGGTGGGCCAGCGCCTTGGCGTTATAGAGGCCGCCGAGATAAATGACCTCGGACTGGTGAGGCTCGAGAGGTTTCAGGGCTTCGCCGAGACGGAGCGTTTGGCTTTCCTCGCGAGCCCACCAATACTTCGGCTCCACGCCATCGGCGAAACAGAGGTAGGCGAAGCGGACGGGAGGCTTGGCCAGCGGCGGGACGGCGGAGCGTTTGCCGGATTCCGCTGAGCGAAGCGGCCAGGATTCGAGCCACGGCAAGGCGAGCGCGACGCCGCTGGCGCGCCTGAGAAAAGCCCTTCTCGAAAAATCCAGGGAACGTGCGCGTTGCATAGTGAATTCCTTACCCGATTACGCGGGGGTGGGCAATGGTGGATTACGATTTCATGAAGGCCCGACTTTTTCGCGGTCAGCCTCTCCCTCCAGTCCCGCGAACGCGGTTTCTCCGAGGCCCAGCTCATCGAGTCCTTCCCTGACGAAATCAAGAACGCCCTGGGCGGGACGCCACCTGCTCCGCCAGCGCTTCGACGTCAACGCGGCCTGGTCCAGGGCAGGAATTCACCTACCGCCCCCTTGTGGATGCACCTTCGGTGCCGGGTCGTTGGAGGCTGGGCTTGCTCCTGGAGCTTCCCCGGAGCAGGATTTGGTCTTCAGCATGGATTCATCCCCGACGCCATCGCCCCTGTGGAGGTCGTTCTGCTCCGTTCCCGGAGCGGTGGTGGCGCTGGCGGTCGTGGTTGGATTTTGGGGGGAAGTTTCGCTGTCTGGAGCGGAGCGGAAGGCGCCCAAGGCGGGAACCCAGGTCAATGTTGCGGCGCTGGCGGAAAAGCTGAAGCCCAGCGTGGCCGTCGTCCGGCAGTTCGGCCGGCAAGGCCGCCAGGAAGGGGTCGGCACTGGATTCGTCGTTTCGAAGGACGGCCTCATCGCCACTTGTTTTCATGTCATCGGAGAGGCTCGTCCCATTTCGGTCGAGTTGGCGGATGGCAGGAAGTTCGAGGTCGTCGAAGTGCATGCCTCCGATCGACGGATGGATCTGGCCGTGTTGAAGATTCAAGCCTCAGGGCTTACCCCGTTGAAATTGGGCGATTCCGCGACTTTGAAGCAGGGCGAGTCCGTGCTGGCCTTGGGCAATCCCGCCGGACTTGAACACAGTCTGGTCCAGGGCATTGTGTCCGCGCGACGGGACTTCGACGGGCTTGAGATGATTCAGTTGGCCATGCCGATCGAGCACGGCAATAGCGGCGGTCCCTTGCTGGATCTCCAAGGAAAGGTTCAAGGCCTGCTCAACATGAAATCGGCGGTGACGGCGAATCTCGGTTTCGCCATTCCCAGCGTGGCTTTGCGATCTTTGCTGGAACGCCCCAATCCCATGCCCATGTCCCGCTGGCTTCGTTTGGGGGCGCTTGATCCGGCGGAATGGAAGCCTCTCATGGGCGCGCAATGGAGCCGGCGCGGGGGCCGGGTCCTGGTCGAGTCTCCGGGCGAGGGGTTTGGCGGACGTTCGCTTTGCTTGTGGATGAAGGAGAAACCCGAACCGCCTTACGAGTTGACGGTGAAGGTGAAACTGGAAGATGAGTCGGGCGCGGCAGGACTCGTCTTTGGGTCGGACGATGGAGACCGGCATTACGGATTCTATCCGACGGCGGGTCAACTGCGCCTCACGCGTTTCGACGGGCCGAATGTCTTCTCCTGGTCCATCCTCAAGGATCAAAAAACTCCCCATTACAAGCCGGGCGACTGGAATGTTCTGAAGGTCCGCGTCGATCATGATCGCATCGAAGGATTCGTGAATGGCGAGCGTGTGATCGAATCCCGAGACGCGCGGTGGCGGGAAGGGCGCGTCGGCCTCGCCAAATTCCGTGAAACCAAGGCGCAATTCCGCAATTTTTCCATCGGCACCGTGACACCCGCGGAATCGAATCCAGCCGAACTGGGAGCCGCGCTCGAAGCCGCGGTCAAGGGGCCCGTGGATGCCGAGACCGAATTGTTGTTGTCCCGGCAGTCCAATGCAGCCCGACCCTGGTTGTTGGAACGTGCGCTTCAGTTGGACCAGGACGCCCGGCGCTTGAGGCGGATGGCGCGGGAACTTTCGGAGAGCGCGGTTCGCGCCCGTTTGGTTGAGGTGCTCGGTCAACCGGAGGATCGGATCGATCTCTCGCTGGCCGCTCTTCTGGTTGCGAAACTGGATGAACCGGATCTCGACGTCGAGGGCTCTCGCGCGGAAATCGCGCGCATGGGGGAAGAGTTGGCGCGATCCCTCAAACCTGGCCTGGGCGCGGCGGAGAAATTGGAAGCCTTGCGCAAATACCTCTTCGAAGAGCAGGGGTTTCACGGAAGTCGGACCGATTTCTACAATCGCGCGAACAGTTATTTGAACGAAGTGATCGAGGAGCGGGAAGGCTTGCCCATCACACTCGCGGTGTTGTTTCTCGATTTGGCGGGCCGGATCGGTGTCCATCAGGTGTGGGGGGCGCCGGTTCCCACGCGCTTCATGGTGGGTTTCAAGCCCGAGTCCGGACGCGAAAGGCTGATCGACGTGTTTGATGGAGGAAAGTTCCTGACTCGGAGCGAGGCTGTCGCGCTGGTGGCGGACAACGTCGAAGCGGTGGGCGACCTCGATTTTGCGCCGGCGGCGAAAGGGCAGATCGTGGCGAGAATGCTCCGGAATCTTCTCGGAATCGCCCAGCGCCAGCGCGACGCGGTTCAATCCCTCAGGTATCTCGAAGCCCTGCTGGCCATTCTGCCCGATTCGGCGCCGGACCGTTTGGAGCGTGCGCGCATTCGGGCGCAGTTGGGCGATTCGGCGGGAGCCAAGGCCGATGTGGAACGCTTGATCGAGCGGGCGCCGGCGGGATTGGATCTGGAAAAGCTCAAGGAATGGTCCCGGACCTTGTGAATCGCGGACGATGGGAGCCTGCGGTTGCTCCCGGCTGAATCAGGCGCAGAGGTCTGTTCGGGCATGTTCGTGGGAACCGTTTTGGGTCCTTCTCGTTTTGAAGCATGGTCGAAATTGAAGAAATCCGTTCGTTCGAGGATCCCAGGCTGTTGCCCTACCGGACCATGCGGCGGCAGGACGACCACGAGGCGCAGGGGGTGTTTGTGGCGGAGGGGGACAAGGTTGTTGCGCGACTCCTGGAGACCGCCATCACCGTGATTTCCATGCTCGTTCAGAGGGAGAGGGTGGAGGAGTACCGGCGGCTGCTTTCGATGCGTCCGGAACGCGTTTGGCTTCATGCGGCGGAGAAAGCCGTGCTGGAACAATTAACAGGCTATCCTCTGTATCAGGGCGTCCTGGCCCTGGCGAAGATCCCCTTTCAACCTCGTTCGATTTCATTCCCCGTTGCGCCGGGCGGTTTGGTGGTGGCGTTGGACGGACTGGCCAACGCGGAGAACCTTGGAGTGATCGCGCGTAACGCGGCCGCGTTTGGGGCGGACGTCCTGCTCGTGGGGGAGAATTGCGTTTCTCCCTATCTGCGCCGGGCCGTGCGCAATTCCATGGGCGCCCTTTTCCGGATGCGTCTGGTGTTATCGTTCGATTTGGCCGCGGATTTGAGGCGGTTGGACACGCTCGGCTTTCGGAACCTGGCGGCGCATCCCCACACGGATCGACGGGTGCTGGCTCAAGCCGGCATGACGGGTCATCTCTGCGTGGTGTTCGGAAGCGAAGGGCATGGCATTCGGCCCGAAGTGCTCGCGGAGTGTGGGGAATGGGTGGCGGCGCCGATGGCGCCCGGGGTGGACTCTTTGAATGTGGCCAGCGCTTCGGCGGTGTTTTTGTACGAAGCCTGCCGCCAGCGATCCGCGAGGGCGGGGAGGGACGCAGGCGTTTGACGGATGCTGGCACGCGACAACGAGGAACCGCGTATCCACAGGTTGTCGGTGATGCGCACGGCAGCGCCGGGGCGCGGCGTTCACGCCGCTTCAAGGCGTGTCTGCAAAGGGGCATGGCATGTTCAACGGGCAAGGGTGCTGCCAGGGCGAAGGCATTCACCCGGGGCGGGCCATGGAGTGGGAGGAGATCGCCGCGGCCGATTGGCCCAAGCGGAAGCGCCGTGAACGGCGCGCCCCGAGAACGGCTTCGGGATGCACTAAACGAGGAACCGTGTATCCCGTTGTTGTTGGTAGGGCGGGCCTGTCCCAGCCCGCCGCCCACGGGATGCAAAACATCATGCTCCGGCGGCGCGCCGGGACGGACGCGCCCTACCTGCAACACCGGCAACATCGGGATGCACCGAATGAGGAATCCGCGATGAAATCCGGCTTGAATTTGCCCGTTAACCTTGCAGTTTTCCCCGTTCGTGCGGTTTCGTGCCGGATTTAGCTGCGGCCGATTCGTGTAATCCTAACTCCAAGATCATTCAACATGCCGACTCTGAACATCAAACCCGCCGGTTCCTGTGCTTACGATATGCTCGCTTTGGGCGAGATCATGCTTCGTCTCGATCCGGGCGAAGGCCGGGTGCGCACGACGCGGGAATTCAAGGTCTGGGAGGGGGGCGGAGAGTACAACGTCGCCCGCGGCTTGCGGCGCTGCTTTGGCTTGAAAACCGCCGTGGCCACGGCGTTCGCGGACAATGAAGTGGGTCGTCTGCTGGAAGATTTCATTTTGCAGGGCGGGGTGGACACTCGGTTGATCCTTTGGCGACCCTACGACGGGGTCGGCCGGACGGTGCGCAACGGATTGAATTTCACGGAGCGTGGTTTCGGGGTGCGGGGTGCGGTCGGGGTGCCGGATCGGGGCAACACGGCGGCGGCCCAGTTAAAGCCCGGGGACTTCGATTGGGATCACATCTTTGGCAAGTTGGGTGTCCGCTGGCTTCACACCGGCGGCATCTTCGCCGCGCTCTCCGACACGACGCCGAAACTGGTGATCGAGGCGGTGCAAGCCGCCAAGCGCCATGGCACCATCGTATCCTACGACCTCAATTACAGGCCGTCCCTCTGGAAATCGATCGGCGGACATCAGAAGGCGCAGGAAGTCAACCGCGAGATCGCGAAGTATGTCGACGTGATGATCGGCAATGAGGAGGATTTCACGGCTTGCCTGGGATTTGCCGTGGAAGGTGTGGACGAAAACATCAGCCATATCGACGTGACTGCTTTCAAGAAAATGATCGAGAAGGCCGTCGCGGAGTATCCCAACTTCAAGGTCACTGCCACGACTTTGAGGGCGGTTCGGACGGCGACGCGGAACGACTGGAGCGCCATTTGTTGGGCCGACGGCAAGTTCTACTCCGCACCCAATCGGGAGGACATGGAAATCCTCGACCGCGTGGGCGGGGGTGACAGCTTCGCGTCAGGGCTGGTTTACGGATTCATGGCTTTCAACGATCCGCAGAAAGCGGTGGATTACGGCGCCGCTCATGGCGCCCTGGCGATGACCACCCCGGGGGACACCTCGATGGCGACCTTGAAGGAAGTGGAGAGCCTGGTCAAAGGCGGCAGCGCCCGCGTGCAGCGGTGACGCATCAGGCGCGCCTGGCTCTCCAGGCGTTGAAAAGCAACAGCAGAAGGTTAAAGCCCCCGAGCGTGCCGATGACGGCGTGCAGGGACGGATGCCAGACTGCGATCGTACTTCCGTACGCCACGCCAATCGCAGCTGAACCGTAAACCGCCACTTGATCCCGCCGGGCGAGCGCACTCGAGATCAGGACGTTCGCGATCGCCAAAGGAAGCATCGCCCAGACAAACCAGGGGATGAGGGCTCCGGCTTCGAGCAACAGGCTTCGGCGTTCCGGCCCAAGTTTTTCGACCAGCGATTTTGCCCAGCCCGCTTCGGACAGCGTCAATTGATCGAGCAGCCAGGGAATGGACCAAGCGCCCGCGCTCGTGCCCAGGGCGGCAAGCGCGCCCAGGGCGGCGGTGCAGACCACGGCCCAACCGAGTACTTTCGTCGGTTCAGCGTGCGTGGCGCTGCGGACGAGTTTGGGAAACAGCACAATGCTTAAAGGGGTGGTGAACACCACGAGACCGCGGCCAATCATCCCCGCCGCCGCATAAGACCCGGTCAAGCCGGCTTCGAAGCCTTGGCGGACCACGGGGAGGTCGATATAGAGAATGAATTGCACGGTCCCCAGTCCGAGGGTCAGGGGAATCAATTGTGAAACCCAACGGCCCCACTCGAAGCGGGATGCGGGGCCGGACAGGACTTGGCGGCTGTGCCACAACGCGATTCCAAAAGCGGATGCAAATCCCAAGAGCACACCCACCATCGCGCCGGCGGCATAGCCTCCCATGATCGCCACGATGATTCCAACCGACGCGAAACGTCCCAGTCCATTCAACACGGTCGCCCAACCGAACCAGAGAAAATTCTGGCGACCTTGCAAGTAGCCCATGAAAATCGGCAGCCAAAGCTGTGGCAAGGCCACCGCAGCGGTCATCCAGAGGGCGGCCGGATTGGAGATTTTGAAGCCGGCCAGCAGGCGGGATTGGAAGAGCCAGACGGCAAGCAGAACCACGATCCACAGCAGAAAGGACCAGCCCACCAGGCTGCGGAGGGTTCCGGCCAGTTCGAGTTCGTCCTCGCGATCGAGACATGCGGCCGTTTGCTGGGCCAGAGTGGTTTGCAGCCCGATGACGGGAATCATCATCAGGCCCACAAGGCCAAGCAGCGCGCCGAACAACCCGTACTCCTCCTTCGGCATGAGCGGCGCGAAGAGATGCACGGCAAACATGAATCCCCCGCTCAGGGTGGTCGAGATCATCATCCATCCACCCTGGCGGAAAAAAGAATGGCGCTCGGCTTGGGTCATATCGTGATTCTCTCCAGAACCACGGGAATGGGCTCGCGATCTCCGGGGGCTTTCAGACGCGTGAAGAGCCCCTTCCAAAATCCAAGTCCATAGGCGATGTGAGTGAGCATCAAACCGAGGGCAATGGCACCCCAGCGCGCGCGAGGTTCACGGGGCGTCAGCCAGGCGGAGGCGCTGACCATGACCAGGTAGCCCGCCAGCGGCCAAAGCGCGATGGAAGGCAGCAAGGGCATGGCGGCCAGGTAAACGCAAAAAAGCGGCGGCACAAAATTCAGGACGGAATTCATGGTGGGATGCGAACGCCATTGTTCCGCCCGCCCACGGCCATAATTCATCAGCATGTTCACAAAAGCGCGCCACGTGGTGCGAGGACGTCTCGACACCACAAAATTAGGATCGTAAATCAGGCGCCCACCTTGAGCCAAAATCGCGTCCATCAGGGCGTTTTCTTCATTGGGATACAGCGCCTCATCGAACCCCCCCAAGCGCAAGAAGGTGTCCCGTTTCAAAATCAGATTGCAGAGGATCAACTCCTTTTCGCTCGATTCGCGGCGGCTTCCCATCGCCCGGTAACGCGCCGCACTCGGGCCGAACGCCAGGCGATTACCCATGACGCTGGCGAAGGATTGTTCAAGCGGCGGCGCTGTTTCCGGGCACAGATTGGGTCCGCCCACGCCTTCACATCCCGGCTGCACAAGCGCGTCCAGCACGCGCCGCAGATTCGCGCGTTCGGGAACGGAATCATCGTCCAGAAAATAGATCCACTCGCCTTGGGCGGCCCGCACGGCGTGGTTGCGCTGGACCGAAGGCTGCTTGCCCCGCGCGACAAGGATCTCAAGCTTGTCCTTGGGGTAATCGAGCAGCGCCGCGGCATGGGCGGCCAGAACCTGGGCTTCGTCCGGTCGCGCGGCGATGACCACACTGAGGAAGGGCACGGAGGCATCCATCGCGTGCGGTCAAGGCAGCGATTCCAGGAATCGGGTGAGCTGGCGGACGGCCAAATCGAGGGAATCCAGATCGATCCATTCGTCGGCGGTATGAGCTTGGGCGATGTCGCCGGGTCCATAGACAATGCTCGGAATGCCGCCCATGGCCAGCACCGCGGCGTCGCAAAAATAATTCACCCCTTGAGGGTCCGATTGCCCGGCGGCTTGCATCATTCGTTGCACCCAGGGGTTTTTGAAATCGGTTTCGAGCGCGGGACACGGGCCCTCGCGCAAGGTGCCAAGCGAGGCGGACAGGCGCTTGGACCGCAGCCGGGCGGCCAATTCAAGCTTCACCGTGCTCAGGGATTCGCCCGGCAGCGTGCGACGATCGACTTGGATGGAGCATGAGGCGGGGACGATGTTGGGTTGCGAGCCTCCCAGGATCGCTCCGACATTCACCGTGGCCGAGCCCAGCAGGGGGTGGGATCGACGCGAAAGGTCGTCGGCATACTCGGTCTCCAGGAGATCCACGATGCGGGCCATTTCATGCACCGCATTCTTGCCAAGTTTGGGAGTGGATCCGTGGGCTGATTTTCCCACGGTCTTCAGTACAAGCCAGAGGCCGCCCTTGTGGGCGGTGACCACGCGATTGCGAGTGGGCTCTCCGACAATGGCCAGGTCCGCCTTTAATTTCGAACGCGCCACATGGCGCGATCCCTCTTGAGCCTTCTCTTCGTCGATGAGGCCCAGAAAAAGGATTTCGGTGTGCGCGGGGCGCTTGCGTTTGCCGGCCATCGCCATGACGGCGCTCAACATGGCGGTGACGGAACCCTTCGTGTCGCAGGCACCCCGACCGTGAAGTCTTCCTCGCTTGATCTCCGGAGTAAACGCCTTCTCGGGGGTGCCGAGGATGCCCACGGTGTCCAGATGCGGCGCAAGAATCACCCGATGTTTGATCCGTCCCGTGGGAGTCAAGCGAGCGTGCAAATTAGGCCTCTGGGCAAAGACCTCATCCAGGGCCACGTCCAGTCCGGCGTCGGCGGCGACCGAGGCCAGCCAATGGGCGACGCGCTGTTCTCCCGCCCTCGGATCATCCTTGGGCAGGAAAGCGGGGTTTACACTGGGCAACGCGACAAGTTCTCGGAGAAGGGCGCGGGGGGTGGGCATGGGGAAGATCGGCGAGTTGAGGGAGAGGGATGAATCAGCAGGTTGCCGGACATTGCATGTTAAATTCAGCGGGATGAATTGGGCATGGTGTTCACCGGCCGCCACCTGATCGCGTCCCGTTTAGAGTCCGCCAGTCGGGCCAGCGCAGCATTCAGCTTCAGGAACTTACCCAAGCCGGGAGAAAGTCCAAAGGTAAATTGGCGAACTTCGGCAAGCGCGGCGATCTGAACGAGTGGTGTGATGGCCCCAGGAAAGCTCGCGCGGAGGATCCCAGATCAAGGGGTGACCCCAAGCCGGGATCATTTTCCGGAAGCCGCTTCCCTGGCGTGGTCCAAGAACCTTTCTGCCGCCGCCGTGAGTCCGTTCTTGAGCGAAACGACCCCGACTTGCAACGGAGCGGGCGCCGGCGTCAGCGGCAGGAGTCTCAGACGCGGTCCGGCGATGCATGACAGAGATTCCGGCATCAACGCGATTCCACTGCCGGCTTCGACCGCCGCAATGAGACTTGATACACCATCGAGTTCTTTCGCGATGCGCGGACGGTCCTTGGGCTTGGCGAACACCGCGGCCAGCAATTCGTGATAGTCGGGATACTCCTGGCGGCTGAAGGCGACCCAGGGCTCGCGGACGGCTTCGTCCAGCGTCACGACGCGCCGGCGGGCCAGCGGATGCTTCGGTGCGACTGCCAGGCGCAAATGGTCGCGGGTGAGTTCCTCAAAGCGCAGTCCACGCAACGCGGCGGTGCTCGGGCGCGCCGTCATCGCCAGATCCAGTTTCGCATCGCGCAACCTGGCCAGCATCTCCGCCGTGGACAGGTCTTGCATCCGCACCCGCATGCCCGGCATCGCCGTCTGAAACGCCCGCAACGCCACGGGCAGGAAACGCGCCGTGAGCGTCGGCGCGTAGCCCATACGAAGTTCGCCGGGTCCGCCGGTGGCGACGGCTCGCGCCGCCCTGACGGCCTCGTCGGCCCTTTGCAGGACAGCGCGTGTTTCGGTGAGGAACACGCGGCCTGCGTCAGTCAGTCGCACGGACTTGGCGCTGCGCTCGAAGAGCGGGAACCCCAGTTCATCTTCGAGGTCGCGAATTTGCCGGCTCAAGGCGGGTTGCGAGATGTGCAGTTTCGGGGCCGCGCGGGAGACGTTCTCCGCCTCGGCGACGGCGGCGAAGTAACGGAGATGCCGGAGTTCCATGCGCAATGGAGCATACCTCTTGGTTATGCTGAGGCAAGAAACATGGTCTTTCCCAGATTCCCAGGGCCCGTGGCATCGTGTTTCCATGATGAAAATACGGAAAGCAAACGAACGCGGCCACGCCGAGCGGGGATGGCTTGACACGTACCACACCTTCAGCTTCGCGGACTACTTTGACCCGCAGTGGAGAGGCTTCCGCAGTCTGCGCGTCATCAACGACGACCTGGTGATGCCGGGCATGGGATTCGGAACGGATCCGCATCGCGACATGGAGATTATGACTTACATCTTGAGCGGCGCGCTGGAGCACAAGGACTCGATGGGCAACGAGCGCATCATCCGTGCGGGCGAGGTGCAATACATGGCCGCCGGCACGGGCGTGGAGCACAGCGAATTCAATCCCTCGCCGGACGAAGCGGTGCATCTGCTGCAGATTTGGATTGAGCCTGACCGCAAAGGTGTGACGCCGCGTTACGCGGAGAAGTCATTGGTGAGCGCGGTCCCCGGCGAATTCCACTTGGTCGCAAGCAAGACGGGGTTCGGCCGTTCAATCGCCATCCACCAAGACGCTCAGTTTTGGTTCGCGAGACTGGACGCGGGCCAACGCGTCACCCATCCGCTCGCCGGCAATCGTCATGCGTGGATTCACGTTGCCGAAGGTGAAGTGTCACTCCAGGGCAGACCGCTTCAAGGCGGCGACGGCGTGGCGGTGAGCGATGAGCGCACGCTGGAACTGAGCGCATCCAAGCCGGCACAAGTTCTCCTCTTCGACCTCCACTAAACCTCCCGACGAACTTGATGGTGAAGTGACTCACCGTTCCGCACCCCGGCCCGGCGGAGTTCTTTGGCTTAAAACGGCCATTGCCCTCCATGAATCTTCGCAAGGTTGGCGGTAAAGCCTTTCCGCATCACTTACCAGATCCATCAAGGATAGGCCTCGTTCTTCGTCGTGTTTTTTTCAATGGGACACGGAATGGGCGATGCTCACGGCGACGGAATCCCGTTGGGATTCTTGGCGGGACGAGTTTGAGTTGCGTTTCGTCGGTTGGGACGGGTTTAAGGATCAAGGATGCGGGGATGCCACGAAGGCCGCTGGCGAAGAACTCCAGTTCATGGACATGCCGGATCTTTGGGACGAGCGGTCACGGGCTGCCGGATCCGGTTTGGCCGGGCTTTCTTCTGAACACGAGCACGGCGAGGCCGTTCCACCATTGTTCCAAGTCGCCGTTGTGCCGGGCGGGAAGTTCGTGGACAAGCCGCCATCGCCCGGCGAGTGCCGGCTTCCGCCCGTGAATCGGAGTCCGGTGCAAAGCGCCAATCGTCCACCAGGACCAACGCCTCGTCGGCCAGAAGCGGTTCGGCGTCCCGGATGCCCCGGTATTGAGAATCCTCGTCGTGGGCGCCGTCGTAAAAGTAGCAGCCGACCGGAGGCAGGCCCAGCGAGGGCCAGTCTTGAATCACATCGCGGAAATCGCGGTTGAAAAACGTGACGCGATGTTCGAGTCCGTAGTCGCGCAGGTTGGCTTCGAGCGCCTTCTGATTGCGAGGTTCATGCGGGTCGTCGAACAGCGAGAAGTTGTCGCAGGCGACGGCGCGGGCGTGTGCATGACCGCGCATCGCTGCGATGAGGCTCTTCCCCTGGAATGTGCCGACTTCGAAATAAAGTTCCGAGCCGTCGCGAGGGAGCGCCGCTCCAGCCAATTGAAGCAGCCGCAGTTTTTTGGGCGATGCCATGCCCTGGACGCTTGGACAGGGGTCAGACGATGGCAAGATCCCGATGCGCTCGAGCCACCGCTGCCAGCGCGGGAAGCTGAATTGACCTCGCACCAGCGGTTCGATCGACTGGAGAAACGGCTTCGTGTCCAAGGCGGGAGGCTCGTGTTCGTAGGATCAGCCGAAGCGCATCGAGGAGGGCATGGAAAAGGCAGCCTGAAGGTGGCGCACTTCGGAAAGGGCGTCTGCCTCGAGCAAGACTTCGACGATGTCGAAACGGATCTTGATTTCCGGGCGCCCGATTTCGCTTAGATAATCCATGGCGCCCTGGGCCACACGCCGTCGTTTTTCGGTGTCCACGGCGGCGGCGGGCCGCGTCCATTGATCGCGTCCCCGGGCTTTGACCTCGACGAAGACCAGGCAATCGTGATCTCGGAACACGAGGTCGATTTCGCCTCGCGGGGAACGATAATTGGCGGCGAGGCATTTCATCCCGGTTCGTTCCAAGTGCCGACGGGCGGCGCGCTCGCCGAGGTGGCCGCGCCGTTGAGCGATCGGCTCTTGGTTTGGGCGCGGCCAGATGGACCGAAGACGATGGAGCCAGTTGCCAGGCATAAGCAGTTCAAAAGAATTCGGGCTGCCGCGGGCGGCAGGGAGCAAAACTCAACCGATGGATGGGGCTGGTGCCGAGGCGGTCCAGGGCGTCCAAATGTTCCGGGGTGCCATAGCCTTTGTGGTCGGCGAAACCGTATCCGGGATAGAGCCGGTCGAGTTCGAGCATGCGACGGTCGCGGGTGACTTTGGCGATGACACTCGCGGCGGCGATAGAATAGGAGCGAGAATCCCCCTTGATCAAGGCGGTTTGGGGTGGGGTCAAACCCGGGACGGGGCGTCCGTCGATCAGAACATGTCCGGGTTCATGGCCAAGCTGACGCAGGGCCAGAGCCATGGCGCGATGCGTGGCTTGGAGGATGTTGATGCGGTCGATCACCTCGGGTTCGATGGAAGCGACCCCTTTCTCGATCTGAGGATGGCCAATGAGGAAATCGAAGTAGGACTCCCGTCGAGACTCGGAAAGCTGCTTGGAATCGTTGAGGCCTTCGAGTTCCGGGGGCAATCCCGACAGAACCCAGCGGGAAGGGAAAATGACGGCGGCCGCCACGACCGGTCCGGCGAGAGGGCCTCGACCCGCTTCATCGATCCCGGCCACACGAGCCACGCCGAGCGCCAGGCGGCTTTTTTCGAACTCAAAAAGGTCCGGGGCGGGTTCGGACGTGGCGGGCACGGCCGGAAGAGTGAGGCATTGCCTTTGCGCGCGGCAACGCCAAAGATGGCCGCCCATGGCCTCTGTTCCGGACATGATATTGGGCATCGATCTTGGCACCACGAATTCGCTGGTGGCGATGGTGGATTCCGGTGTGCCCTTGGTGCTGGCGGACGTTCAGGGGCGGCGCTTGACCCCCTCGGTGGTGCATTTTCCGGTGGACGGTGGCCGGGCGGTGGTGGGGCACGAGGCACGGCGGATGGCGGTGGTGGCGCCCGGGTCCACCTTGAGTTCCGTCAAGCGCTTGATGGGCCGGAGATTCGGCGAGCTTTCCGAGGCGGAACGGGCGGGAGCTTGCGAGATTCGTGACGGTGGACGCGAGACGGTTGAGTTTGGCCTGACCGGAGGACGCGTGACCAATCCGGTGGAGGTTTCGGCTGAGATCTTGCGGCGATTGGTGGAGAACGCGGAGGCGGTCTTGGGAGTGACTGCCCGGCGCGTGGTGATTACGGTGCCGGCTTATTTCAACGAAGCACAAAGGCAGGCGACAAAGCGCGCGGGCGAACGCGCCGGGTTGACGGTGGAACGGATCCTGAACGAACCGACGGCGGCGGCGCTGGCTTACGGGCTGAATCGTTTGCGGGACCAATCCAAGATTGCGGTTTTCGACCTGGGCGGCGGGACATTTGATCTCTCCATTTTGGAGCTGCACGAAGGCGTGTTCCAGGTGCGGGCGACGCATGGGGACACCCGCTTGGGCGGGGATGATTTGGACCGGCGGGTGATGGAGAAGCTCGCGGGGGAGATTCGGGAGCGAGGGGGGATGGGCTTTGCCAGCGATCCCGTAGCGGTGGCGCGTTTGCGTGAGGCGGTGGAAGACGCGAAGATCCGGCTTTCCTCCGAATCGGCGGTGGAAATTCGCCTGCCCTTCCTGACTTCGGGCTTCAGTTATCAGCGCGTCCTGGAGCGGAAGGAGCTCGAGGTGTGGACGCGGGATATTTTGTTGCGCACGCGGATCAGTTGTCTGAGGGCGTTGGAAGACGCGCGGTTGCGTCCGGAGGAACTGGACCAGGTGATTTTGGTGGGGGGGCAAACGCGCATGCCGTTGGTGCGGGAGTTGGTGTCGGAGTGGTTCGGGTGCGTCGAGTTTGAGGCTTTGCGGGGCGGCGTGCGGATGAGCGAATCAGGGCACTCGGCGAGCGGGCCGCTGCTGAATACTTCCCAGAATCCCGACGAGGCCGTGGCGTTGGGAGCGGCGATTCAGGGAGCGATCTTGCAGGGCGGGGTGCAGGGTGTGGTGCTGCTTGACGTCACGCCCCTCTCGCTCGGGCTTGAAACATTCGGCGGGTTGATGAACGTGCTCATCCCCCGCAACTCGACGGTGCCGGTCAAAGCGGGCGAGGTGTTCACGACGGCGGTGGATTTTCAGTCGTCGATGCTGATTCATGTGTTGCAGGGGGAGCGGGAGAAGGCCGCGGACAACTGGAGTCTGGGACGGTTCGCCATCGAGTTCGAACGGGCGCCCCGCGGGGTGCCGCGGGTCGGCGTGCAATTTGAAATCGACGCCAACGGCATGCTGCAGGTGCTGGCGAGAGACCTCAAAACGTTGAAGGAGACGCGGGTTCAGGTCGCTTCGGCGGTGGACGTGGAGGATTCGGCGGTGCAGAAGATGGTGGAAGAGTCGGTGGAACATGCGTGGGAGGACTTGCGGCTCCGGCGCTGGGTGGAGGCGAAATTGAAAGCGGAGCAAGTCGCGGAAGCGACGCGATCCGCGATGGTTGAGTTTGGCGGTTATTTGGAGGAGGGTGCTCTTGCCCGCGTTCAAGCGGCATTGGCTCGCGTGGAAGCGTTGCTCCGTGCCGAGGAATCGGGAGGCGAGGCGGAGCCGTTGCGCCAGGCCACGGTGGAGCTGGATGAAGCAACGCGGCCCCTGGCAGATCTGATGATGGATCAGGCCATGGAGGCCTTGTTGAAGCGACGCGGTGTGCTGGGTTAGCCCGGAAATTTCATCCTTGTTCCGCGACCGGGAATCTCCGGGCCGGGGAAACCGCGCCCAGGTTTCCCGAAACGCTTCCTTTTCGATGGTTCCGAAGAAGAACTTCTTTCCACAGGATGTGGCATGAGAAAAGCATGAGTGGATTGAAGAGGGGCGCGGTTTGATCTAACCCGCATGGCTGAAACTCGATGGAGAGTGCTTCTCGTTCAAGCCGAGTGTGAAATAGGCGGGTTGGCCCGCGGAGACTACCAGCAATTCTTCCGCACTTCTTCGCGCAGCATTTCGCTCAAGGGAGCGATGGCGGAATGCCAGTCCCCGAACGCTTTTTGGCGGAAGAGTTTCATGGTGGGATACCAAGGGGTGGTGTCGCCGTTCAACATCCACCGCCAACAGGGGCTGTAGGAAAGCAAAGCCCAGGTGGGACGTCCCAGTGCTCCGGCCAGGTGCAGCGCCGATGTGCAAACGCTGATGATGAGATCCATCTGGCACATGACGGCGGCGGTGTCGCGAAAATCCTTGAGCTTGCCGCCCACGTCGAAGATGCGGGCGGTCACCGGGAGATCTTTCATTTCCACGCGTTTGGGTCCGACTTGCAGGCTGTACCAAACGACGCTCGGCGTTTCCAAGAGGGACGTGAGTTGGGTGAGATGGAGCGAGCGGAGGTGATCCTTGGGATATTTGGTCCCACCCGCCCATACGAGCCCCACCTTCATTTGGCCGCGCGGCGCGGCCGGGATGTTGACGAGGCCGGGCCCAGGGAGACGGAGATAGGGGACGGTGTTGGGGACATTGTCGGGCGTGCTTTCGAAGATCGCCGGAAGATCCAGGAGCGGCACGTGAGCATCGAAGGGCGGGATGGTTTCCTGTTCCTTGAGGAGGTAGTCCACGCCTGGGCACGATTCAAACAAGGACTGGAGTTCGCGGGGGGCGGCGAACAGGACCCGCTGGCAGCGCGACTTCGCGAGGGGAAGATAACGAGCAAAGTGGAGGCTGTCGCCCAGGCCCTGTTCGCACCAGACCAGCAGGGTTCCCCCGGGGAGCATCTCTCCTTTCCACCAGCTTTGGTTGAAGGAAGGTTTGGCCGTTCCGAAGCCATCCCACTTCCACCGCCATCGGTATTCCTGCCAGCCTTCCGTCCATCGCCCTGATGCGAGCAGTGCGAGAGAGCGGTTGTAGCGGACGCCGGCGTCGTTGAGCCGGGTGCGCAGAGCGTGATGATAACAGGACATCGCCTCCTCCACGCGTCCGGTCTATTGCAAGAGGTTCCCGAGGTTGTTGGCCGGGTCCAGGAAGTCGGGTTTCGCCTGGATGGCCTGGCGATAAAGCGCCTCGGCTTCAGCGAGGCGGTTCTTGCGTTCCAGCAACAGCGCCAAGTTGTTGGCGGATTCGGGATGGCCGTTTTCGGCGACGGCGAGAGCGTAGTGTTGTTCCGCTTGATCGATGCGCTGGGCTTGTTGATGGATCAAGCCGATTTGAAAATGCACCTCGGCTTTCTTGGGGTGGAACGAGAGCGCCTGGAGATATTGGGTGAGGGCCTTGTCGTGGTCCCCCATTTCCCGCAAAGTCGAGGCCAGATTGAGGGCCGCGTCGGCGTGCGTAGGATTGAAAATCAAGGCTTGTCGGAATGCGGCGACCGCGTCTTTCGATCTCCCGATTCCCTTCAAAACCAGACCGAGATTATTGGCGGGGTCGGGGTCCGGGGCGATGGCGAGGGCATCGCGGTAGGCGGTCATCGCTTCGTCGAGCCTGCCTCGCTGGTGAAGGGCGACGCCGAGATTGAAGTGCGCGCCTGGAAAACGCGGGTCGAGATGAGTGACATGACGAAAAGCGGCGATGGCTTCGTTCCAACGCTTCAGCGCGGCGAGCACGGTTCCGCGGTTGAAATGGAAGGTCGCGAGGGTGGGGAGCAAGTTCGTGGCGCGATCGAGCCAATCCAATGCGTCCGCATCAAGTCCGCGCTGATGGAGAAGCACCCCTATGAGGTGGATCAGTTCCGCGTCGTTGGGGGCTTTGGCCAGGAGGGCGTCATAGATTTCCTCCGCAGCCTGCCAGCGTCCCGACCGCTGATGGACCAGCGCGGCCTGGAGGTGACGGTGGAACGATTCGCTCGGCGTAACGGTCTGGCCCCCGATGATGTTCTGCGTCAGCAGGGGCGTCGAGTCTCTTCGTCCGAACGCGACGGACACGGATTGAATCTCCTGCCGCCGCTCAGAATTCACGCCACGACTTCTACCCATGGACGACAACACAAGGCTCGATCTGAACAGTCGCTAGCCCATGCCAGACCTAACATCCAAGACATCATCCGCTGTTACTCGCGCTAAACCTCAACGCCAAAATCCAAGGCTGCGGTTTGAGTGTGAGTCAATGTGACTCACTATAACTCAGGATTGGAGAATCCCCGGGATCTGATAAAGTGCGTGTGATTGGCCCACCTCGAAGGACTGGGAACAAGAAACAGATTTCGTGCGCTTCATGCGCCCGCCAAGGGGCGCCGGTCTTCACGGCTGGCACCTAGCGTGGGGAACCGACGACGCCTCCGGAATGAACTTCCGGAGGCGGACGTTTTTAGAGGCCCGTTGTTGCCGTTTCCAAGTTCAAGCCTGAACCTAATCGACGAAAAGAAACTCGTTCGACGAAAAGATGACCTGCGCCAGTTGCTCGGCAGGGAAAAATGGACTGGGTAGGGCCTCCGGGGGACCGGAAAAGTCCTGCTTGGAATCCCAGGAGCGAGGTTGTGATTCCCCCTGGGGGCCGATCTCAACCAACACCGGTGACCACAGATAATCGTCGTGGCTCAGTCCAGGACCACGATCCACCGCAAAGTCGATTGTATCTCCCGCAGCGACCTCGACAGAGGCAAGGGCTATTTCTTGCTCGCGTTGATGGACGGACCATTGACCGAGCACTTGCTTTGAGTTGTGCACGATCCAGGCTCGAACTCCGTCACCTTCTTTGGCTTTATGAACAAGCTTGCCCCGCACTTCGACCTTCATGGCTTGAGGCGAGATCCAGCGGCGGATGGAGGAGTGATTGAGGTCGTTTCCCGGATGTCCTCCTGTGGCCGTCAATCGAACCCACCCCAGTTTGTCGTCGGGCCATTTCGAACCGCCCTGCCAGGAGCCATCCGTGAAATGAGGGAGGATTTGGAAGGGTTTAGCCTGGCCATTCGTCACGACGGGCGAACCGAAGCCGTACTTCCACGCCGGCGGTGGCGGAGGCTTCCGCTCGAGCCTCGGTGATCGTTGCGAGGTCGACAGGAATTCACGGGCGGCTTGGAGTTCCTGGGACGAGGGGGATCGCTGGTAGGCGCGGCGAAAGAACTCCGCCAAGTCGCCTTGCGCGAGGACGGCCCGGGCCAGCGTGCGCGCCCGTTCCGCCGCGAAGGGGCTGTTTATGAAGAAAAGCGCTTGCTGCGGGACCGTGGTGTCCGGTCGAGCCGGGGTGTGAAGATCGGGATTGGCGAAATCGAAGTTGCGCAGGGAGCCCGGGAGGAACTGCCGGTCGATGGGAAGGTAAATGGAGCGCGGGCGGGGGCCGCCTTCCTTTGGAGAGGCGGCGAATCCGCCTCGTTGCTGTTCGAGTTCGCCACTGACGAACAGCATCGAATCGTGAAGCGATTCCCAATCCAGCCGGCGAGGCGCCATCCGCCAGAGGAAGCGGTTTTCCGGATCGCGCGCCTGGGCTTCGGGGCGGTCCACGCTGGACTGGCGGTAAGTGTTCGAGAGCACGATGAGTTGATGCAGTTTCTTCATCGACCCGCCTTGGTTGAGGAACCACGTGGACAGCCAGTCCAGAAGCTCGGGGTGGCTGGGCGGCAAGCTGCGCCATCCAAAATCGCTCGGGGTGGCCACCAGTCCTCGTCCAAAATGATGCGTCCAGACCCGGTTCACAAACACGCGCGCGGTGAGCGGATTGGCGCGGTCCGCGATGCGAGCCGCGAGTTCTGCGCGGCCGCTGCCGGAAGTGAATCGAGTCTGCCGCGGATCCAAGGCCGATAAAAATCGCGGTGGAACTTCCTCGCCTGCCAGGGCGGGGTTGCCACGTCGAAAAACGCGCCCCGGTTTGGGCTCGAGTTTGTCTTTCAGCACGACGGTGTGGGGGAGGGCATTCGAGGGCGAGATTTTGATGAGCCAGCGATCGATCTCGGCTTGAAGCTTGGACAATTCAACCCGGGTTGGCTCGTCGAAATACCATTCGATTTCCACCACCGCGCCCGGGGGAACCGCCAGGGGCGATTCGGGACCGTGGAAAACCTGGCGGATGCTTTCGAGCGCCGCATCCGCCATGCGAGGCGCGGCATTGGACGAGGCGGAGTGGTCGCGCCAAACACGGTCCACCTTTGCGAAGACTTTCGCGTAGACTTGGGCCAGCTCGGAAATCGACCGAGGGGGCTCCTTCGCCAAAGCTTCAGCGAGGGCAGGATTTGCCGAGGATTGCTGGGTCAGTCGACTCAGGGCCTGGGGGAATTCATGAGTTCGTTCGGCCCGGGCAAGATCTGCGAAGGCCTTCCACGGCGTGAACACGGGATGGCCGGCTGCTCCCGCGCGTTGGACGAAGTCAGCCCAGCGTCTGACAAAAATGGGGTTGAGGTCATTGGTGCCGCGCAATTCATAAAAATCCTCGGTGGGATAGGAGGCGGCCGCTGGAATGGCTTCAAGATAACGCCCGATTTGCGAGCGCAAACGGTCGGCCAGCAGGTCGCGCTTGGCTTGCAGCACCGCGGCGAGCTTGTCCTGCCGCGCGCGCAATTCCTGGAGCGCCTCTTTTTCGATCCCGTGCTCTTCAAACGGACGCAGGGGGGTGAGTTGTTCGTAGGAGGAGGCGAAAATGCCGTAAAGGGCGTAATAATCCTGCGTGGAAACAGGATCATATTTGTGGTCGTGGCAGCGGGCGCAACTGACGGTGAGTCCCAGCAGGCCGCGCGTGACCACGTCGATGCGATCGTCGATGATGTCGTGCATCACCCCCAAAAAACGCTTGCCCAGAGTGAGGAAACCGAGCGCGGCCAGGTCGGCGCTCGAGGTGGCGCGCGTGTCGGCGGCGAGTTGAAGTTCGAGAAACCTGCTAAAAGGAAGATCGTCATTGTGAGCTCGGACAACCCAATCCCGATAGGCATGGGAATGGACGAACCGCGTTTCTTCGCGATCCCCATACACGTAGCCTTTTGTGTCGGCGTAGCGCGCCACGTCGAGCCAATGACGGCCCCAACGCTCCCCATAACGCGGGGAGGCCAGCAGACGGTCCACCACCTTCTCAACGGCGGAGCCTGATCGGTCATGGACGAAGGCTTCGACTTCCTCGAAGGTGGGGGGAAGGCCGTGCAGATCGAAGCTTAGCCGCCGGATCAGCGTCCGGCGGTCAGCCTCCAACGACGGTTCCAAGCCCTCGCTCTCCAATCGGGCAAGAATGAAACGATCGACGGGCGTGGCAATCCATCGTTCGTTGCGGACTCGCGGCGGTGGGGGATTTCGGATGGGAGCCAGAGACCAAAGCGCGTTCGTTGAGGGGGAAGCGGGTTGGTGGGTTGAAGTGCCCGTGCGGCCATCCCGCGCTCCGAGTTCCATTCCTGGATCGGCGAAAAGTGTCGAGAAAAGCAGACCGGGCAGGAATCCCGCCAGGCACCCCCACACCACGTGTGGGAACCACCGGAGAAAAATTCTCCAGGTTCCGCGTCTCCAGGGCGAGTTTCGCATCGCCCCGGCGGTCTGGCAGGTTCGTGCCGAGGGCGGCCTCGGACAGTCGTCGCCATGCACCATGGCGCGACCGGGGAACCTCAATTCCGTCGCCACTGCAGGAATCGCTTGGGGCGTCCGCGAGTGGCCGGTCAGAGCACGGCGTTCACGCCGCTTCATTCTCCGCGCGCCCTCTGGCGAAGGCTCGTGATCGGGTGAAGCAGGACTGAAGCGGCGTAAACGCCCCGGCCCGGCGCAGAGGCGCGCATCCCCGGCATCTTGAGGATGCACTGGAAAAGTTCGATCCATCGATTGGGAGTGGCGCGATTCGATGGCCGGAGTATAGCATGAATTCGGACACGATGAACAAGCTCGATTTGAAAAACAGGGTGGCGGTGGTCACAGGCGGAGCGCGCGGGATTGGTTTGGCCATCGCGCAGCGATTGTTGGATTCCGGCGCGCGGTGCAGTTTATGGGACCGGGACCAGGCGGCCTTGGACGCCGCTCTGGCGAAGCTCGGGCATGGCGGTGATCAACTCCATGCGGTGGCCGTCGATGTGGTCTCTCCTGAATCCGTGCAATCCGCAGCGCAATCGGCGCTTCGCACTTTCGGCAAGGTGGACATCCTCATCAACAACGCCGGCATTGCCGGGGTCTCGAAAAAACTGTGGGAGTGCAGTCCGCAAGAATGGCGCGAGGTGATGGACATCGATTTGTTTGGCGTCTTTCTGTGTTGTCACGCGCTCGTGCCGGCCATGATCACCCATGGATGGGGACGCATCGTCAACATTGCGTCCATTGCGGGCAAAGAGGGCAATCCGAACGCCTCGCATTACAGCGCCGCCAAAGCGGGTGTCATCGGTCTCACCAAGTCGCTCGGCAAAGAGCTGGCGCTGACGAATGTGCGGGTGAATTGCGTGACCCCGGCCGTGATTGAGACCGAGATTCTCAAGCAGGTCTCCGAGGAGCACGTGAAGTACATGCTTTCGAAAATCCCGATGAACCGGACCGGAAAAGTGGACGAAGTTGCCGCGCTGGTCGCGTGGTTGTCCTCGGAAGACTGCTCGTTTTCAACGGGAGCCGTCTTCGATATCTCGGGGGGGCGGGCGACCTATTGATCGAGTCGCGAAAAGTCCGGTGGGCCGATCACGCCCGCGACCGCGGGCCGTTCTAAACCCGCGCATCTTTCACCCGCGCGAACCCCTTTCGTGACCCCGTCGGAATTCCTGCGCGTGGATTTAGGTCGAAGCCTGGTGGGTGGCGACGGCGGCGGTGATGGAGTTGATATCCCTGAGGATCTCCCGGGCCTTGGGCTGATCCGTGATTTTGAGCCCGAAGTTCTTGTCCAAAGCCACGACTAGTTGAAGGGCGTCCACGGAGTCCAAGCCCAAGCTGCCGGGCCCGAAGAGAGGCTGATCATCCCGCAGATCCTCGAGGGGCGTTTGCAGCATGATGTTGGCGGCCAGCATTTCCCGGATCCGGGGTTTGAGCTCGTCGGACATAAACGTGTTTGGCGCGGGAGGATGGAGAATCCGCCCACGGACGAGAAGGCAAAAAGTGGCGGGGTGTTGAGCAGCCCGAATCATGACCGGGCCGTCATCGACTGGGTCATGATTCGGGTACTCCATCGGTGCATCCCGATGTTGCCGGTGATGCAGGTAGGGCGCGTCCGTCCCGGCGCGCCGCCGGAGCATGATGTTTTGCATCCAGTGGGCGGCGGGCTGGGACAGGCCCGCCCTACCAACAACATCGGGATACACGGGTACTCCATCGTCGTCCTTGTTGTTCCTTTGAAAGTCACGTAAAGTCTGATCATGTCCGATGATCGGCACGAGACCCGCGGCTCCGCGTTCTTCTTCACGGGAGGCACGTTGCGAGCGGACGCGGAATCGTATGTCGAGCGCCCCGCGGATCGGAAATTGCTTCAGGCTCTCAGCCATTCGGAGTTCTGCTACGTGCTGACTTCCCGACAGATGGGGAAATCCTCGTTGATGGTGCGAACCGCGCGCCGGTTGCGCGAACGCGGGGTTCGGGTCGTGGTGCTCGATTTGACGGCTCTCGGCCTCAACGTTTCTCCCGAGCAATGGTATGACGGATTCATAGCCCGGTTGGGAAACCAACTTGATCTCGAGTCTGAACTGGAGGAGTTCTGGCTCGCCAACCGCCAAGCCGGGCCCTTGCAACGCCTGCTCGACAGCTTGGGAAAAATCGTCCTGCCCACCATCGAGAAGGCCGCCCCAGGCCAGGAAGCCGACCAGCGCCTGGTTATTTTCATCGACGAAATCGACGTGGTCCGAAGCCTTCCCTTCTCTTCCGACGAATTCTTTTCTGGCATCCGCGAATGTTACAATCGCCGCGCGCTCGAACCTCGCTGGTCCAAGCTCACGTTTTGTCTGCTGGGCGCCGCAACGCCTGCCGACTTGATTCGCGATCAGAAAATCACGCCCTTCAATATCGGGCGCCGCATCGAATTGACCGATTTCGGAGATCTGGACACCGTAGGATTGCAGGGCGGACTCCGGTCCGCCTTTGAACCGGTGTTTGCGGGTTCAGGCGGGGCGAAGGTCCTACCCACCGACACCCGCCGCATGGTGTCGAGAGTCTTGCATTGGACGGGCGGCCATCCCTATCTCACCCAGCGATTGTGCCGTGCGTTGGCCGAAATCGATCCCAGCATGCATTCGGAACTTTCCGAGGAGCAATTGGTGGATCGCTTCTGCGACGAGCTCTTTCTTTCCACCCAAGCCCGGGAGCGGGACGACAACCTGCTGTATGTCCGGGACCGCGTCCTCAGGACCAACAAGGATCTCGCGGGCGTGTTGAACCTCTACCAAAAAGCGCTTCAAGATGAATTCGTGGCGCCGGAGGAGAATCATCCGCTTTTAGATGAGCTGCGCTTGGCGGGGTTGCTGCGCCTCCGGTCGGACGGCACGGCCATGGAAATTCGCAATCGCATTTACCGGAGCGTTTTTGACCAGGGATGGGTCCGCCTGCACCGTCCGGACGCCCTTTTGGTGCGCGAAAACGGGGAACGCATCGCGTTGCGATCGTTGTGCAACATCGGACGTGCTCCTTCCAATGAGCTGGTGCTGCAAAGCGAACGCGTTTCCCGGCGACACGCGCAGATTCAAATGCAGCCCGGAGGCGAATTCTGGCTGGTGGACCTGGGCAGCAGCAACGGCACCCTCCTCAATGGACGTCCGGTGACCTCCCCGATTCCGTTGCGTGACCAGGACTTGATCGAGATCGGACAGATCCGGCTGGTCTTTCAGCAAGAACGCATGCCCAGAGGAGCCGCGAATCGCGCCACGTCGCATGACGCCACCGTTACGGATACCGTGATCGCCTCCCGCAGTTCAGTCGCCAAGCACGGACTTCGAAGCCCGCCTCCGCGAGGTCCTTCCGCGTCCTAGCCCGCGTGGCCACAAATCATTGTTTTGATGGACCCCTCCTGTCTGACGCGCCCCTCCCGCCGCCGGAACTCGACCGGCTTCACGCTCATCGAACTGCTCACGGTGATCGCCATCATCGCGATTCTCGCCGGCATGCTGCTCCCCGCCTTGTCCAAATCCAAAACCAAAGCCCAGGGCATCAAATGCATGAGCAACCTCAAGCAGTTGAATCTGGCTTGGTTCATGTATGCGGACGACAACGGGGAACGGCTCGTCCCCAACGG
>Ga0194132_10002182_pt1 | contig 37613 bp, 26 predicted proteins | sample TA2KigOf80mmetaG_FD_148612 | JGI IMG/M metagenome (GOLD analysis project Ga0194132, IMG submission 148612) | Freshwater microbial communities from Lake Tanganyika, Tanzania - TA2015054 Kigoma Offshore 80m | ecosystem: Environmental > Aquatic > Freshwater > Lake | place: Tanzania: Lake...
TGCCGGAGATCTGGCGAGCCGCGTTGGCTGCGTGATCGGAGTCGGGTTCGATCGAGACGTCGGCCGTTACCGAATTTGGCTCGACTCGGAATTTGCACCAGAGCCCGCGCGTGGTCCAGTAGTTGGAGGGCGCGAACGGCGAGGTGAGGTTCTGGCGGTAGTTCTGCGGGGTCAGCACGTCGGTGGCTCCGAAATTCGGCAGCGGGAAATAGCGCTCCTGGATCTTCAGAGCCGTGGCGTTCAGGCGCGAGGCGGGAATCCGGTTGTTGGGAAACGGAGCGGCGTTCGCGAACGGATCCGTCACCCGCGCGCCCAGGAAGTCGCCCTGGCGCCAGGCGGGCAGCGGCACGGTGGGATTGAGGACCGTGGTGGGTGGGCTCCCACGGCCGGTTTCGAACGAGTAGAAGAAGAATGACTTGTCTTTGCCGTTGTAAACCTTCGGGATGTAAACCGGGCCGCCGACGCTGCCGCCCGGCACGAAGCTCACGCCGGTACCTCTGGCCAGCGCGAACGGATTCCGTGCGCGGAACCAGGGCGTGCTGTAGTAGCTGAAGACATTCCCGGTGAGCCGGTTGGTGCCCGACTTCGAGATCATCGTCACCTGTCCGATGGTGCCGAACTCGGCGGTGTTGTTGGCGATGTCGAGCTTGATCTCCTGGAACGATTCGATGTAGTTCCCGAGCGGACCGATCTGGGTCTCTTCGACGCCATCGCTCATCGTCGTGCCGTCAATCGACCAGTGGGACTGGTTGCCGCGGCTGCCCGAGAAGCGGATCGTCGAGGATCCGCTGCCCGCCTGAAGCACTCCGGGCGACAGGGCCAGAAACGCCCAGATACCGCGGGTGTTGAGCGGGATCGACTTCAGCAGCTCGGCGCCCTTGGTGTCGGAAATCCTGGCTGATTCGGTCTCGATCAGCGTTGCGCCGCCGGAGACTTCAATGGCGGTTTCGACCGTGCCGACTTCGAGCCGCGGATCCAGACGGCGGTAGTCGCGGGCGACGAGAACGAAGTTCTGCACCACGAATTCCTTGAATCCCGTGGTGCGCGCGCGGACGGTGTACTCGCCTTCCTTGAGCTGCGCCAGAGTGTAGACGCCCGCATCGTTGGACTGCGTGGTTGTTGCCGTGTTGGTGGCGTTATGGGTCGCCGTTACCGTCACGTTCGGCACAGCAGCACCCGTTGGGTCGATGACAGTACCGGTAATCGTGGCAAAGGTCGTCTGCGCGAGCGATATCCCTGAGAATGCTCCCAGGGAAAGGCAGGCAAGCAAGACCTTCGAAGTGGTGAGCTTCATGAAACCCCCTTCTGTGCGCCACACTACTGCGAACCCGGACCCGGTGTCAAGTTAGGCGGTATGATGGCTCCGTGGGTGGATGGCTCCTTCTCTTCAGTGCTCTTGCTGCCGCCGGTGCCGCAGGGCCTTTCTCGTCATCGCTTTATCCCGTCCTTGAGAAGGCGGAATGCCGCTCGTGCCATAGCCCGGACGGAGTGGCCGGAGGCACCCGGCTCCGGTTCCCGGAATCCGGAGGAAGCCCGGAGCAGATCGAGGAGTTTGGACGCTCGCTTGTGGCTCTCGTGGACCGGGCGAACCCCGCCGCCTCACCTCTGTTGCTGAAGCCGTCGAATCGCACCGCACATACCGGCGGCGAGCGAATCAAGCGCGACAGTCCGGACGAGACAGCGTTGCGGGGCTGGGTGGAGCGGCTGGCCCGGTTGTCACCTCAGGAGCTTGCCCGTGCGCAGTCCTACCGCGAAAAGCATGCCGCGCGGACACCGGCTCCGGCCCTGCGGAGGCTCACGAATCTCCAGTACAGCAACACCGTGCGCGACCTTCTCGGTGAGTTGAGCCAGCCGGGAAGCCAGTTCCCGCCGGAGGATTTCGTCCACGGATTCAAGAACCAATACCAGGCGCAGAGCCTGTCGCCGATGTTGTTTGAGGCGTACAGCGCGGCGGCGGAGAAGCTGTCCCGGAACGTGTTCCGCCGCGAAGGATCCGCTGAGTTCATCGGGTGCAAGCCGTCGGTTGAGTGCCGGGGGCGGTTCGTGCGGTCGTTTGGGCTAAAGGCGTTCCGCCGGCCGCTCGACCCGGGCGAGCAGAAGCGCTACGAGGCGCTGTTCAACGGACACGCCGATTTCGCGCGTGGTGCACAGGCGGTCATTGAGGCGATGCTGCAGTCGCCGCACTTCCTGTTCCGGCTGGAAGAGGCGGGCGGCCCGGCGCTGAAACCGTATGCCGCGGCCAGCCGCCTCTCCTACTCGCTGTGGAACACGATGCCCGACGAAGCGCTGCTGGCAAGCGCCGCGAATGGCGAGTTGAGCAGCCGCGAGGGATTCGAGCGCGTGGTCCGGCGGATGCTTGACGATCCGAAGTCGCGCGAAGGGCTCGACGATTTCACATCACAGTGGCTGCGGTTCGACCGTGTATTGGCCACTGGGCGCGACCGCCGCCTGTTCACCAAGTTCAACCGGGAGACCGCGTCGGCGATGACCGAAGAGGCGCGGAGGTTTATCGCCGACCTGGTGTGGAACGGCCGCGACTTCATGGAGCTGTTCACGTCCGAGTATGGATGGGTGAACGCGGACCTGGCGGCCCTGTACGGATTGAAGGCGCCCGCTGGCGAGTTCGAGCGAGTACCTTTCCCCCGCGAGTCTGAGCGGGCGGGTCTGCTGGGACAGGCACTGTTCCTTACCCTGACCTCAAAACCGTCCGATACCTCGCCGACCTCGCGTGGACTCTTTGTCCGCGAGCAGTTCCTGTGCCAGAAGATCGCCAATCCGCCACCTGGAGTCAGCGCGAACCTGGAGCCCATCAACGAATCGAAGCCCTTGACCAACCGCGAGCGCCTGGCGATGCACGCCAGTGGAAGTTGCGCGAGCTGCCACATCCTGCTCGACCCGATCGGATTCGGACTCGAGAAGTTCGATGCCATCGGGGCCCGGCGCGAGAAGGCGAAACTTGTGTTCTATCCGCTGGACCGCAAGAGTAAGGAGCCGCCCCGTACGATCGAGCTCGACCTCGACACGTCGGGCCACGTCGCTGGGATCCCGGACTCGAACTTCAGTTCGCCGCGGGAGCTGGGCGCCGTGCTTGCGCGTTCTTCGCAGTGCCAGGAGTGTGTGGTGAAGCAGTATTTCCGGTACACCAGCGGACGGGTTGAAGGAGCCGGTGACCGGGCGATGATCCGGTCCGTGTTCGAGCGGTTCCGAGTGTCGGGATTCCAGTTCAAGGAGATGGTCGTGGCATTGATGGAGACGAGGGAGTTCGGTGAGCGCCGTCCGTAGTCTCGCGATCGCTTGTCTGGCCGCCGTGCCGGTGTGCGCCAGCGACCGTGAGATCGCGGAGTGGGTCATCCGGCAGGGCGGGATTGTGATGGTCGGTGGCGGCGATCCGGTATCGGACGTGCTGGGACTGCCGAAGGGCGAATTCCGGATCACCGGAGTGGACCTGTATGGGACACCCACCGTCCCGCGCGACATGAAGCGGTTGAGCGGCCTGACGGAGTTGCGCGAGCTGTACGTGAGCTCGAAGACCTACAGTCCGTCGAGCGACACCAAGGGCGAGTACGCGGACGAATCTTTTGAGTACCTGTCCAAGCTGCCCAAGCTCGAAGTGTTCCACGTGAGTCTTCATTTCCTGCCGCACATCGACATTTCCGATGCCGGCTGGGCGCGGATGGCCGGACACACGCAGCTCCAGGATCTGCGGCTGGCGCTGGCACGGATCACCAAGCCGGAGCAGCTCGCACCTTTCACCAATCTCCGGTCGCTCGACCTGTCCCAGGCCTGGGTCACGGACGCGGCCATCAAGGGGCTGGCGGGAATGACGAAACTGCGCCGTCTCAACCTGGCCGGAACCGTGCTCACCGAGGCCGCGCTGGAGCATATTCAGAATTTGACCGGGATCGAGGATCTCGACCTGACGGGAGTCCGGATGACCGACCGCGGGCTGGGCTACATCAAAGGGATGACGCGGCTCCGCAAGCTGAGCCTGCAGGGCGCGGAGGTCACCGACGCGGGCGTGTCCGTTCTGGTGGGATTCCGCGACCTGCGGGAACTGAACCTCTACCGCACGCGCGTCGGCAATGCGGGACTCGCCGAGCTTCGCAATCTGCCGCACTTGCGGGCCGCGGATCTGCGCTACAGCGGCGTGACGCGATCGGGAGTCCAGGCATTCCAGGCGGCGCTGCCCGGCTGCCGGGTGCACTTTTCGGATCCGGCGCCACCGCCCGTGGTTTCCAAGGCCGCCGCGAGACCCACGGGCAGCACGCCAGCCGCCGTCGCCGCGTGGGTCGAGCGGCTCGGGGGACGCGCGACGTCGAACAGCGTGTCGCTTGCGGCGGCAGCGGTGACGGACGAGCAGCTCCAGTACCTGGCCGGAATGCCGGGGATCAAATCACTGACACTGGACGCGACCGAGGTCAGCGACGCCGGGCTGGCGGCTTTGGCCAGGCTCACGCAAATCGAAGAGCTGAACTTGCGGTCCACGCTCGTGTCCGACCGTGGACTGGCGCATCTCGCGGGGATGTCAAAGCTGCGGGTCCTGCGGCTGAGCCACACGCGTGTCGAGGGCGAGGGACTGAAGCATCTGGAAAGATTGACCGCGTTGACCGAGCTCGACCTGCGAGGCACTTCGACCGGCAACCAGGCCGGTCCGGTCCTGGCGAAGCTCGGGAGTCTTGAGCGGCTGATCCTCGCCGACACGGAACTGGCCGACGAAGGGCTGTCGCACCTGGCGGCGCTGAAGAATCTCCGTTTGCTCGATCTCAAAGGCTGCGATACCGGAGACGAAGGGCTCAAGCACCTGGCCGCCATGCCGTGGCTCACGGACTTGCGGCTGAACTTCGGACGGTTCAGCGACAAGGCGCTGGCACACCTGGGCGCTCTTCACTCGCTCGAGCGGCTGGAGCTCATGAACACGCGTGCCACAGGTGCGGGACTCGAAGTCCTGTCCAGCTTGCGCAACCTGGCGGCGGTGAAGCTCGACTACACCAAGGCCACCGACAAGACGGTTGAGATCCTACGGCAGTTGCCCAAGCTCACCGAGCTGAGTCTGGATCACACGGAGGTGACCGACAAGAGCCTGGAAATGCTGCGCGCGATGACGGGGCTTAAGCTGCTTGACCTATATCACACTCAGGTTTCCAGTGAATCGTTGGAGAAGCTCAAGTCGGCGCTGCCCCAGTGCCGGATTGCCTGGGAGTCCGGTTCGGCGGGCCGCCGGGGCATATGAAAGCGCCGCTGTTGTACGCGCTGTTCGCCACGGTGGCTGACGTTTCCTGGATTGAGCCGCTGGGCGGACGAATGGAACGGGACGCCGCGGGCAACGTGATCGCGGTCCACTTGCGGGCGTCGTGGGTGTCTGATGGCGAACTGCTCGAGCTGGCGCGATTGCCCAAGCTCGCGCGGCTGGACCTGTCGCGCACCCGGATTTCCGACAAGGGGCTGGCGTACCTGCGAACCGCTCCGTCGCTGCGCGACGTGAATCTCGCGTATGCCGAGCGGATCGGGGATCCGGCGCACGCGGTGGTCAAAGAGTGGAAGAAGCTTGAAAAGCTGAGCCTGCGAGGGACGGTGGTGGCGGATGAGACGGCGGCGGCCGCGGCGTCACTTCCGTTGCTTGAAACGCTCGACCTGGGAGATTCGATCGTGGGGGACGTGGGTGTCGAGGCTCTCGCGGCGGCGCCAAAGCTGAAGCAACTCTCGCTCGGCAACGTGCGGATGTCCGATGTCGGCTATCAGTCGTTGCGCCAGCTCACACGCCTGGCGGTGCTCGATCTGGGCGGTGGACGCCATCGCGGCAACAACACGTTGAGTGAGCGGTCCGTGCAGGCGGTCGCGTCCTTACGCCAGTTGCGCGTCCTCAAGTTGGGCCACCTGAAATTTCCGGCCAGGAGCTTCGCGCAGTTTGCCGGGATGGTGAACCTCGAGGAACTTGGCCTGGAGTATTGTCCCGAAGTCAACGACGAAGCGTTGAAGGTGCTGGAAGGGTGGAAGAGTCTGCGCCGTGTGGACCTGACGGGAAGCAGCGTGACCGCGGCGGGCGTCGAAAAGCTGCGTGCCGCGCGGCCGGACTGCCAGGTGCTCTGGCAGCCTCCCGCTACGCCGTAATCCCGCTCAGCCTGCGTGACCCGCTCGTGCCAATCGATTCGAGATTCAGCCCGAGCACGTCGTTGGTCAACGCGAGGTAAAGCTCGGCTACCGTGCCATTCAGCCGGCTGTGGAGGCCGGTCTTGAGTCGTCCCGCGTGTCCGGCCAGGATAATCGGGCAGTTCGTGTTCTTGTGCGGATTGGCTTCGGCGTGCTCGTGCACGAACAGCAGCAGTGTGTTGTCGAGCACGTTACCCGCGCCTTCCGGGGTCGCCTTGAGCTTCGCGACCAGATAGGCGAACTCCTCGACGTGCCAGCGGCAGATATCGCGCAGGATCCGCTGTCCGGAAGCGCCATCGGCGCCGGGCGCGAGTCCGTCGCGATGCGTGTAGTCGTGGTGGCGGGCGGCGGTGTATCCGAGCCAGGGGAAGCGCGCGATGCCCTGGCACTTGGTCAGCATGTAGGACGCGACGCGGGTCTGGCGCGTGACGAACGCGTAGGCCAGCAGGTCGCTTTGGACCTTGGCGACGCGGGGCCAGTCGCGCATGTCGCCCTCGAAATCGGGCGGCGACATCCGCTGCTGGTAGCTTTCGGGAAGATCGGAGATCGCCCGTTCGAGATCGCGCACGCCGGTGAGATGCTCGTCGACGCGCAACGCGTCATCCTTGGGGAGCTTCTTCCGCAACGTGGCCGCATCCTCGCGCACGGTATCGAGGATGCTGCGCTTGCGGCGCACCCAGCCGTCATCGTGCACGCCGAACAGGCGGTCGAAGAGCTTGTGCGGGATCTCTTCGCAGGGCAGCGGACGGTCGGCCGTGGCCCAGGTCATGTTGCGCTGCATCGAGGATCCGAAGGATTCCTGCGTCACGCCGATCTGCAGCGAGCGGAAGCGCGAATCGTTTCCGATCTTGCCCGCGACGATGTAGTCGAGCGAGGATCCGCCCGCTCCGCGTCCGGTGAACGGCATGCAAGTGAGGATGCCGCTGGTCGAATCCGGATGCGTGCCTCCGCGGCCCGCGGCGTTGTCGAGTCCGGTGATGACGTGGATGTCGTTGCGCAGGCGGGCGAGCGGATTCAGACACGGAGTGAGGTTGAAGTCCGGTCCGGTTTCACTGGGAATCCAATAGCGCTCCGGGATTCCGTTGCCGTTGTACCAGAACACGAAGCGGCTGTCGACGGGCGAGCCCGCGGCGTAGGCGGTGCCGTGCGAGTTGAACATCGAGACCAGCGGCGGAAGCCCGATGGCGACGGCTGACTTTGACAGCGTGAGTCCTTTGAGCAGCGTGCGGCGGGAGAGGCGGAATCTCTGCCTGATGACGGAGGACATTCCCTTTCATCATATTCCGTTATTGAAGGCACACGGCGAGGGTCTCGCATCCGCGCATGGCGGGGAATCCGCGGGGAGTCTCGCCGACGGAGCTGATCGCGCCCCGGAACAGCGCGGCCACTTCAGGAATGTCGGTATAGCGCAGCACCGCGAGGTAGTGTGGGCCAACCCGATGGGACGCGGTCGGTGACTGCAGGATCACCCGCTGGACCCGGCCATCGAGCAGCGCGGCGTAGAGCGCGTTTACTGCCATCTCGCCTTTGCCGGTGATGGTGACCCGCGCCGCGTCGGCGTTGGGAAGTGTGCGGACAAGCTCCACCGCCCGCATGAGCTCGTAGACCTGGATGGACTCAAGGGTGGTGCCCATCACCATCGCCTGGCGTCTCATATGATGCACCGGATCGTTGTCCGCGTAGCTGCGCAGGTTGCGCTCCAGGGCGCGGCTTCCCTGGTCGACGGTCTCGACGATCAAGACCGCGCGGTTGCCCCAGGCGTTGCGCTCGAGCGGCTGTTCGTTGCCCCAGACGGGAATCCCGCGGCGATGGTCGGCGACAACGAGGACCGGCAGTTTCGCGGACGGATCCGTGTTGGCCGGAAGCGAGTAGAGCGCCTTTACCCGGAGTCCGTCGAGAGAAGTGAACGTGGCGCGGCGGGCCGAGCGTCCCATGGAATCGGGCAGAGCTTCCCAGGCGGGATCGAGCGGCGCGGGCTGCGCGGGGAAGTAGCGGAAGACTTCTGACCGCAGCGTCGTGATCAGTTCTTTCCGCCGTTGATCCCGTTGGGCCGCGGTGGGCGGGACCGAAGCTCGTACGGGGACCAGTTCCTCATCGATTCGCGATAGCCGTTCATCGACCGGGATCCCGTCGCTGTAGCAGATGAGCTCTTCGTTCTCCGGCAGGTCGACCGGGCCCTCGGTGGTTACCGGCCCGCGTCCGAGGAATTCCTTGAGGAAGAACGAGTAAACGGGGACGCGGATGGCCTCTGTGTCCGAGTGTCCGCCCGGTGTGATCGCGGTGAGCAGCGAGCCAGCAGCGCCGTAGAGGCTGTAGATGCCGCGCATCTTCGCGATCAGGTCGTCGAACGCTTCCATCGGAAATCCGGGATCGGCATCGGCGTTGGCTTGCAGGTGCGCGCGCGGCGCGATGAGGGCTCCGGCCTCGGAGTAGAGCATCCCGTAGGTGTTCACCGGATACTGGCAGTCACAGTGGGCGAAGGTGAGGCGCTTCTTGACCCATTGGTGCGTGGACAACGTGCCGGACACTGGGGCCGAGGCGCGAATCCGTTCGTCGATGGCGGCGAGAAAGAAGGTGGTCATGCCGCCGCCGGAGCGCCCGGTGGCGCCGATGCGTCCGGGATCGAGATCCTTGCGCGAAGCCAGGTAGTCGACCGCGCGCCGGGCATTGAGGAGTTCGGCGGCGAGCGGCGAGAATCCACGGCTGTACCAGTGGAACCAGGCGTTCGAGTAGACGCCGTGGTGGGTGAACTCGGCCTCGCCCATTTCGATGTTGTCGAGGACAAAGGAGGCGATTCCGTTCTGCGCGAACCAGACTCCGTGGCGCTTGTAGTAGTTCTTGTTGGCGTGTCCGCATTGATAAAGGATTACCGGGAAGGGCGGACTGCCGGTGCGCGGGAGGTATAGGTTGCCGGTGGAGTAGAGTCCGGGTGCGGACTCAATCACGATGTTTTCGATCCGGTAGCCGCGATGTTCGGACCGGTGAGTGATCCTGGCCGGTGGCGGGGTGGATGGCAGCTTGCGGTCATGCCACAACATCTTGAGAAGCCCGGCGCGCGCGGCGGGCTTGTGCGCTTCCCACTGCGCGGTGGTCGTGATGCCGGCGAACAGGCGGTCATGGCGCGAAGTGACGGCGCGCTCGAAGTGGGCTTGGAGGGCTTCGTACTCAGGAGGTCCGGTGGTGGGGCGCTGGGTTTGGGCGAGAGCGGGCAGAGTGGCTAGAAAGATCGCGAGGGGCCGGAAAGGCACAGGACCAAGATAACAACACCGGATCTCCGCCGGGCACGGACCTCCGCCATGAGTACAATGAGGAGCTATGAACCTCCCGAACCGCCGGAGTTTTCTTGCCACCCTTCCCGGGCTCCTCGCGGCATCCGCCCCCGCCGCGCCGATCCCCAACCGTCCCAAGGTTCCCGGCACCCTGACTCTTCGCGCCCGAAGGCGGGCCAAGAACGGCGCCCCATCCGAACAAACGCTGCACTGGCCCGTGGCGCGGACCGCCATCATCATCTGCGACATGTGGGACTCCCACACCTGCTCGATGTCGGCCCATCGCGTCGCGCTGATGGCGCCGCGCATGAACCAGATCGTGAGCGCGGCACGTAGCCACGGCGTGATGGTGATCCACGCGCCGAGCGACACGATGCAGTTTTACGAAGGGACCGTGTGGCGCGACCGGATGAAGAGTGCGCCCACGGTAGAGTCGCCTTTTCCGATCATCAACCGGTGTCCACGAGTGCCGGAAGAGGAGCGCAGCTTCCCGATCGACGACTCCGCGGGTGGATGCGACGACCCGGTGCTGAGCAAGTACACCGGTCCGCCGTACCCGTGGCACCGCCAGCATCCGGCCATCGAGATCGTCGGTTTCGACGGCGTGACCGAGAGCGGCCAGGAGACCTACAACTTCTGCAAGCAGGAAGGGATCGACAAGATCGTGCTGATGGGGGTCCACACCAACATCTGCATCCTCAACCGCGGATTCGGCACGCGCCAGATGACGCGGCTCGGATTCGACGTGGTGCTCGCGCGCGATCTCACTGACGCGATGTATGATCCGCGCACGCGTCCGTTCGTCAGCCATACGCGCGGGACCGAGCTGGTGGTGGAACACATTGAGACCATGTGGTGCCCGTCGATCATGGGCCAGGATCTCACCCGCGTGGTTCCAGGGAGCGCCAATGCACAACCAAATCGATCGTAGAACCTTTCTCGCCTCGCTCGGCGCGGCGTCACTGGCCGGTGCGCCGTTGGGCTTGCCACTCGGCTGCCAGACCTATCCGGTGCGCGAGGCGATCGGCAAGGACTTTGCTGGTACACTGCGGCAGCTCGCCGGAATCGGATACAAGAGCATCGAGCTGTGTTCTCCGCATGGCTATGCGAAGTCCGGATACGGGGCACTGCTCGAGATGAAGCCTGGTGAGATCCGGCGTCAGATCGGCGAGGCGGGACTGGTGTGCGAGAGCTGCCATTACCAGCTCCGCGAGTTCAAGGACAATGTTGGGGAGACGATCGCCTACGCCAAGCAGCTCGGACTCAAGCAACTCGTGCTGGCTTCGTTCTCACTGCGCAACGCGACGCTCGCCCAATGGACCCAGGCGGCGCGCGACTTCAATCGCGCCGCTGAACAGGTCCACAAAGCCGGGCTCCAGGCCGCCTTCCACAATCACAATGTCGAGTTCGAAACTCTCGAAGGAGTGGTGATCTACGACCGGCTGCTTAGCGAGATGGATCCGAAGCTTGTGAAGCTGCAGTTCCAAACCTGGGTGGTGAGCATGGGCGTGGATCCGGTGGCGATGGTCGAGAAGCATGCCAGCCGCATCTCATCGCTGCACCTGCAGGACTACGTGCCTGGGTCGAAGGGGATGGCGGCGATCGGGAAGGGGTCGATCGACTGGAAACGGTTTTTCGCTGCCGCACGCAAAGGCGGAGTGAAGAATTACTACGTCGAAATGGACCTGAATCTGATGCGCGACAGCGTTCCTTATCTTCAGTCGCTCAAAGCCTGAGGGACCACGATGTAGCCCTCGGCCCCGCTCCCGTACACCCGGTTCCGGCTGGTTCCCCACCACCACCAGTAGGCTGCGGTGTAGGCGCACAGCACCGCGTCGATCTGGTCCTCGGCCGGTTTGAGCGGACCCCGCCGCGGCACGGGTGGGAGCTTGGGTGTGAGCGGTGGATCGAGATCCGGCAGACGTTCCAGCAGGAGCCGGCGAAGACGGGTCAACTCGCCGGCACGCGTGGCGCGGAGTCCGCGCTTGTACTTGACGATCCGGCCGAGCCCGAACAGGACGACGCTGCTCGCATGCGGATGGACCTCGATCTGGAAGCGGCCAGGCTGCTGCCTGCTCATCGCCGCTCCGTGAGCGAAGCCGAGCGTCTCAAGGGCGCGGCTGAATCCGGTCACGTGCGCGGCGAACGGACGGCCAAGGTTCGCAGGATGGCACCCCGCGTGGAACCGGCGGAAGTCGCGGTTCAACTCGCGTTCGGCGAGCCGCGTCCCGGTGGCGTTGGGAATGACCAGCGGAGCGTCGACGCCAACAACCGCGGTCCCGTCCGCGGTCTCCGATTCAATCCAGGCGAGGATCTCGCTCACCGGTTCCACGCGCTGCACGCCGCGCAGGATCAACGCCGCACCGGATCGCTTGAGTGATGCGAGTCCAGTGGGTTTGCCGTGCCAGCCCAGGTCGACGCCGAGGAAGCGCGTCAAATGCGGATCCATCTGCCTTTGACGACGGTCTCAAATGCTGGCATGAAGGAGTGTTTCCTCGAATGCGCGCGCTGGATCTCCCGCGCCAGCGCTTCCCATTCACGGGCCATTGCCGCACGGAGATAGCAGGTCCGGCAGGAGTCCAGGTGGTGGAGAGCTTCGCGATAGTATTGGCTCTTCCCGGACTTCAGGATCCTCACACCGAGCGCCCGGTACACACGTGCCGCGAGCGCCGGATGGTCCTCCTCCAGCGCCTTCGCGACAGGCTCGGTGACATAGTGGCTCTGCGCTTCAAGATCACCGTCACTCGACTCCGCGATCCGGCCGATAATGCGGCTCTGCTCACCGCCGGCCATCCAGATCTCGAGTGCCTCATCAAGATCGGCCATCCCGGCGGCATCCATGGCCCGCTCGTGCCAGTCCGCGCGATCCTCCGCCGGAGCGTAGTCCATCAACTCCCGCCAGCCGTCGACGGTCATGCAGCTCCTGAACCGAACCCAAGCCGAAGCGAGCGCCTCCTCACCCCGTCCGAGTGTTTTCAGCAGCCGCCGGTGGATCGCATCGAGGCCTGCCGGTGAGAAATCCATGCCTTCCGAGTCCATGCCCTCGGTGGTCCACTTCAGGGCTTCCGCTGGTTCACCCGCCGCTTCGAGGAGTTCCGCGATCACGCCGTAGTCCGAGTCTTTCAACCCGGTGGACCGGACAAACGCAATGTAACGCGCGGGCGCATTGAGTGCCCGCAGCACGGCGCGTATGAGACCGGCGGATCCCGGCAGCAATTCCGCTCCCGCTTTGGCCAAAGCCTCCAAATGCTCCTCGTCGCACGCGGCGGCGACCGCGGCGGCATCCACCTCCGCGATATCGAAGAAGAAGACGCTGCGCAGCTTGAAGAACTGAGCCGCCGTCTCCGCCGCGGGCCGACTCGCAAGCCGCCGGGCCCGGATCCAGGAGGGATACAGGCTCTCAATGAACGCGGTGAATTCGCCGTCCTCGTCGAGATCTTCGATGAGTTCCATACACTCGCCGATCAAAACTCCGTAAAGCCGCGCCGCGCGGGCCGGATCCCGTTCGATCAGGGCCTGAATGCCGCGCGCAATCTCCTCAGCCACCCACAACGCGTCGGAGCCTCGTTCCCAGCCGAAGCTGCGGGAACGAAAGTTCCTAAGGATCGCGGCTTCGATCGGATCGGTGGAGGACCGCTTGGTGGCCATTCTGCTACCAGTCCAGCACCGCGTTGTCGTGCGCGCGGATCGTGGTGGGATGCAAAACCTCCTGCTGGAACGGATGACGGCGCGCGGCCTCCTCATCCACTTCGATACCCAGTCCTGGCGCGTCGCACGGAAGCCAGTACCCATCCTTGGTCTCCAGTTGATGGCGCACCACTTCCCATCGCCACGGGACGTCAGCCAGCATGTCTTCCTGGATCAGGAAATTCGGAGTGCTCAGCGCGAAGTGCAGTGCCGCGGCATTGGCCACCGGACCCAGCGGATTGTGCGGCGCGACACCGACGTAGTAGGACTCGGCCATCGCCGCGATCTTCTTCGCCTCCCACAGTCCGCCGCAGTGGCACAGGTCCGGTTGGATCACGTGGCATGCCTGCTTCTCGAGCAGCGGACGGAACTCGAACCGCGTCACCAGCCGCTCACCCGTTGCGATCGGAACCGGACTTGCGCGGCGGACCTCAGCCATGGCGTCCACGTTCTCCGGCGGTACCGGCTCTTCCACGAAGTACGGCCGGTAGGGCGCGAGCACTTTACAGAACTCGACCGCATTGCCCGGAAAATGGCGTCCGTGGCAGTCCACCATGATGTCGATGGAATCGCCCAGTCCCTCACGCAGCGCACGCATGAAGCGCTCGGCAGACCGCAGCTCGATGCCGCGCGCCAGGCACTCGGTGGGCGGAGTGAGCAGCACCTTCACCGCTGTGTACCCACGCGCCGTCACCTGCTGCGCCAGCTCGACCATCGGGCCGGGATCCGGCGCATGATGCGTCTCATACACCGCTCGCATGTCGCCGCCTCCGAGGTGGGTGTACATGCGGACCCGGTCCCGCACAAGTCCACCGAGCAACTGGTACACCGGCTGGCCCAGCACCTTCCCGCGGATGTCCCACAGCGCCTGCTCGATCCCGGAAATGGCGCTCATGCCGATCACGCCGCCGCGCCAGAAGGACTGCCGGTACATCTTTTGATAGAGATGCTCGATGCGCGCCGGATCCTCGCCCACCAGCATCGGTTCGAGATCGGCCACCGCACCTGCCACGGCCCGGGTTTTCCATTCAAGCGAGGCCTCACCCCAACCCCAGAGTCCGTCCTGGTCGGTGACTACCTTGACGAACACCCAGTTGCGCATTTCGGCGTTCACAACCACGGTTCGGACGGAGGTAATTTTCATGCCGGTGTTCGACGCTGCGATCCTCCGCAGCCACGCGCGAAGCTCAGGATTCGGTCCTGATCTCGACCTTGAATTTGCCGGAAGTGACGTCTTTGGGAGCCGTGACGCCGATCAGGATATTGTAGGTGTTTGCCGTTGGGTTCCGGAACTCGATCGTACGCTCCGCGGTTTGCGCCTTGCCTTTCCAGGGGCGGTCCCATTTGTGGTCTGCCTCGCAGGTGATGCAACGCGGCAAGTCCGGCACAAGGCTGAAATCCTGACTGCCGTTCATGTAGCCGTACAAGCTCAGGTTGGCTTTTCCATCCTCGGGTTTGACGCTTACTTTCATCACGGAACGCGGCGCAATCGTGGTGGCGTAGAAAACGTGAGGTCCGCGAAACTTCAGGTTTTGGGTCGCGGGAAAGCAGGCGTTCGAGCTGTTGGCCGCCCACGAGAGATCCTCAATGATTTTGCCGGACGCAAGGTCTCCCGCCACGGCGACGGTTTCGTTGCTTTTGCTGGCGACGGCTGTTACCCCGCTGGGCCAGCCTCGGCCCTGAGCGAAAGTGATCAAAGCGAGCGACCAGAGCCCCGCCAGGTTCAAAACGCGATTCACTGCACTTCCTCCAATCTCGAGATGACGGAAAGGTCAAGCAACTGCGGCCGCGCCCACGGCGTACTCCAGCCGTAGGATATCACTACCGTGGCCGTGCTCATCGTTGCGTTACCGCAGGCTGAAAACTCGCCTGGTGGCTCGCCATCGCATCCTTCATTTGCGCGACGATCTCAGGATTCTGCGCGGCGACGTTCACCCGCTCGCCGTAGTCGGACTCAAGGTGGTACAGCTCCAACGCGTCCGGCTCCTTCGCGCTGTGCCTGCGGAGCTTCCAGGGTCCGCGCCGCATCCCGTGCAGCATCCCGGCGTGGTAATAGAAGAAGTCGCGCTGCGTTCGGCTGGAGCCTTCCCAAAGCACCGGCGCGAGATCAGCACCGTCGAGGACCAGGCTGGCTGGCGGCAGGCCTCCTGTCATCCGTGCGATTGTCGGAAACACGTCGAGCGCCGAAGCAACATCCGGAATCACGCGGCCGGGCTGGATGCGCCCCTTCCAGCAAGCGATGAATGGCGCGCGGTAGCCGCCGTCCCAGGTCGTCGCCTTCCCTTCTCTCAGCGGACCGTTCGACCCGCCGTGGTCGGCCAACTGGACCGGCGCGCCGTTGTCGGAAGTGAACAGAATCAGGGTGTTCTCGTCGAGCTTCAACGCGGCGAGTGTCTTACGGATCTCGCCAACGGACCAGTCCAGCTCTTCCACCACATCGCCGAACAGCCCGCCGCGGCTCTTGCCACGGAACCGCGCGCTGGCAAACAGCGGCACGTGTGGCATCGTATGGGCGAGATACAGGAAGAACGGAGCTCCACGGCTCGCGGCACCCTTGATGAAGGCGATCGCGTCTTCGGTGTAGCGGGCGGTCAACTGGGTTTGATCAGGATCGCGCTCCAGCACTTCTTCGTTCCGCATGAGCGGGACTCCGGGCAGGGTGCGGTAGCGGTCCAGCGCCGAGGGCGGACGCGTCAAGCCTTTCTTCTTGTTGATCTCGTCGTAGACCACGTTGGTCTTGAGGCTCATGTCGTTCGAGAACGGGATTCCGAAGTAACCATCGAATCCGCGTTTGGCGGGCAGGTACTGAGGCAGGTGTCCGAGATGCCACTTGCCAGTGACATGGGTCGCGTAGCCGCGCTGCTTCAGCAAAGCCGCGATGGTGAGCTCGGAGTCCGGCAGTCCGCCGGTGGAATCGGGGAACAGCACAAAATTGACACCGCTGCGGACCTGATAACGGCCGGTGAGCAGGGCCGCGCGGCTAGGGGAGCAGAGCGGGGCGGCGGAGTAGAACTGCGTGAAGCGGACGCCATCGGATGCCAATCGGTCGAGGTTGGGAGTCCGGATGGTGGGGTGGCCGTAGCAGGAGAGATCGCCCGATCCCAGGTCGTCCGCGTTGATGAGGACGATGTTCGGCAATTTCCTCCGCTGGGCGAGGGCGGGGATGGCAAGCGAGGACAACAGAGCACGGCGAGTCATGGAAGAGATCCAGTATAAGATACGAGATATGAAGACGCTGCTGTTGGCATCGGTTCTGGCGGGATTGGCTCCCGCCGCGATGCCCCCGGACTTGCAGGCGCTTCTCGGCAGGAATTGCCGCTCCTGCCATTCCGGAGCCGCGGCCAAAGCGGGACTCGATCTCGATCCCCTGCCGTTTGACCTGGCCAATCGCGCAACGCGTGAGCGCTGGATCCGGATCCACGACCGGATTGAGCGGCGCGAGATGCCGCCGCCGGGCGTCACGCTGCCACCCGCCAGTCGCACCGCCCTGATCCGGGCCCTCGCCCCCCGTCTTCACGCTGCCGACCTCGCCGACGCCGCCCGGAACGGCCGTGGACCCATGCGCCGGCTGAACCGCGACGAGTACGAGCAGAACCTTCGCGACATCCTGGAGCTTCCGTATCTCGACATCCGCGACATGCTGCCTGAAGATCGCGAGGCGCACCACTTCAACAAAGTCTCGGAAACACTCGACATGTCGCGGGTCCAGCTCACGGCGTATCTGGATGCTTCGGAGGCGGCTCTGCGCCAGGCGATGGCCACCGCGGACGCGCCTCCGCCGGTCACGAAATTCCGGACCTTCGGGCGCAACCTGTTCCCAGGCCTTCGCAGCACGGGCACGCGCCACTCGATGTTCTTCATCAAGGACAACCACGGAGTGAACATCGAATCCGAGCGGACGGTGTCGATGCCGAAGGAGCTTGAAGAGGATCCGGCGCTCGAGATGGGCCTGTTCCGTTCGCCAGGCTGGCCCTACGGCGCGTTTCCCCGGGGATTCGCCGCCAAGCACCCTGGCGAGTACCGGGTGCGCATCGCCGCCCGCGCCGTGCTGCAGCATCCCGGATTCAAGTTGAGCGACGCTAAGCAGGCCGTGCCCATGACGTTCCGCTCGCGGCGTCCGACGAATCACGACATCGCCGAGGATGTGAAGTCGGTCGGCGGGATCCTCGAGATCGAGCCGGGCGGGAAAGTCTACGAGACCGTCGTGCCGCTGGTGGCCGGCCAGACCGTCGAGTACGGACTGCTCGGACTGCCGGTTCCGCAAGTTGACGCCGAAGGCCGCACAGGATGGTACCGCTTTCCGCCATTTCCGCCCGAAGGCCAGCCCGGCGTGGCGTTCAACTGGATCGAGATCGAGGGACCGCTGCCGCCGCCTTCGTGGCCGCCCTCCAGCCACCGGATCCTGTTCGACGGGCTGGGTGTGAATCCCGCGCCTGCCAATCCGAAGCAGGAAGCCAGCCGGCTGCTGCGGAGGTTCGTACACCTCGCCTCACGCGGTCCAGCGCCGGAAGACGCGGTGCGCCAGTTCGAGCGGCTGATCCACGCCCGGCTCGACCGCAATGAGCCGTTCGCCGAGGCGATGATCGCCGGCTACCAGGCGTTCCTCTGCTCGGATCTGTTCCTCTACCTCCGCGAGCCAGGATCGAGCGCCGACGCCGCCAACCGGCTTTCGCACTTCCTCGCCAACACACGGCCCGATCCCCAACTGCTCGCCGCCAACCTGCGGGATCCGGCTGTGCTGCGCCGCGAGACGGACCGCTTGATCGATTCTCCCAGCCTTGACCGGTTCGTGAACAGCTTCACCGCCTACTGGCTCAACCTGCGCCATCTTCGCCGCGATGATCCTGACAAGCGCCTGTTCCCCGAATACCAGCTCGACGAGTACCTGGCCGATTCGCTCGAGCGCGAGACGCGCGAGTTCATCACCGCCATGGTGCGCGGCAATCTTCCGGTCCGCAATCTTGTCGACGCGGACTTCGTGTACGTGAATGACCGGCTGGCCCGGCACTACGATCTCGACCCCGTCACCGGATCGGCCATCCGCCGCGTGGCTCTGCCCGCCGGAAGCCCGCGCGGCGGACTGCTCACACAGGGCGCGATCCTGAAGGTCACCGCCAACGGCGCCGGGACATCGCCGGTGCTCCGCGGCGCCTGGATCGTGGACCGCATCCTGGGCGAGCCTCCCCCGCCGCCTCCGCCCGGCGTGCCGGCGGTTGAGCCCGACATCCGCGGGGCCAAGTCGATTCGCGATCTGCTGGCGATGCACACCAAATCAAGCACCTGCGCGTCGTGCCACGCCAAGTTTGATCCGTACGGACTCGCACTGGAGAACTTCGACGTGATGGGCCGCTGGCGGACCCACTACCGCGGCACTTCGGAAGGCGAGCGTGTTACGGGAATCGATCATACCGGACACGATTTCGCCTACACGGTCGCTGGCGCGGTGGATTCCAGCGGAGCCCTGCTCGACGGACGCACCTTCCGCGATATCCGCGGTCTGAAGGCGGTCCTGGCATCCAATCCCCGCCAACTGGCGCGGAATCTGCTGCATCAATTCACGGTGTACGCCACCGGAACTCCAGCGCGGTTTTCCGACCGGGCTGAGATCGAGAAGCTGCTCGATACCTGCGCACCGGGCGGGTACCGCACCCGCGACCTGATCCATGCCCTTGTTCAGAGCCGGATCTTTTTGGGAGAATCCAATCGATGAAGGCGCCTCACATTGCCACCCGTCCGATGCCACGCCGGTCGTTTCTGCGAAGCTCCGGTGTAGCGCTGGCACTTCCGCTGCTCGACTGCATGACGCCGGTGTTCGCGCAGGCTCCCGCGCCGCCCCGGCGGATGCTGATCTTCGCCAACAACCTCGGCGTACTTCCGAAGCACTTCTTCCCGCAGGCGGCGGGGCGCGGATACGAACTGTCGCCTTACCTGGCCGAGCTCGCCGGATTCCGCGACGACTTCACCGTGTTCAGTGGACTGTCGCATCCCGGAGTCTCCGGTGGGCACAGCGCGGACAACTGCCTGCTCACCGCTGCGCGCGGGGCGTTCAAGAGCGGATTCCGCAATTCGATCTCGCTCGATCAGTTCGCCGCCGAGAAGCTCGGGCAGGTGACACGATTCCCCAGCCTGAACCTGGGCGTCAACATCGACAAGGGCAACCGCAGCCTCGCCTGGACCCGCGACGGAGTTCTGCTGCCCGCCGAGGACAGCGCCCCCAAGCTGTACGAACGGATGTTCGTGCAGGGCAGCCAGGAAGAGGTCGCGCGGCAAGTCCACCGGCTGGAGAGCCGCGGCAGCATCCTCGACACACTGCTCGGCGAGACGCGGCGGTTCAGCCAGGAGTTGGGCGCGGGCGACCGCGCGCGGTTGGATCAATATGTGACGTCGGTGCGCGAGGTCGAGGTCCGGCTGCAAACGGCGCGTGCTTGGGAGCTGAAGCCCAAACCCGCGGCGTCGCAGCCCCCTCCACCGGATCTCCAGGACAAAAAGCTGTTCTTCGAGAAGCTCGGCTTGATGATGTCAATGGCGCAGTTGGCGTTCGAGTCCGATTCGACGCGCATCGTGACGCTGATGGCCGACGCCTTCTTCACGCCGGTGTTCAAGTTGAATGACGGGCAGACGTCCACCGATTCCTACCATGGACTCACGCACCATGGGCAGGCGGAAGGCAAGGTCCGGCAGCTTGAAGAGGTGGACCGGCAGCAAATGCGGCTGATCGCGAGGACACTCGCCGGACTGGCGTCGAAGAAGGAAAACGGGGAGCGGCTGCTCGACCGCACCATGGTGTTCTACGGAAGCAACATGGGCGACGCCAACATCCACGACAACACGAACCTGCCGATCCTGCTTGCCGGCGGTGGATTCCGGCACGGCCAGCACATCGCCTTCAAGCGCGACAACAACGCTCCGCTGTGCAATCTGTTCGTCAGCATGATGCAGCGGATGGGAATCGAGACGGAGTCCTTCTCGAGCAGCACGGGGCCGCTGGCCGGACTCGACCTGTCATAACGGCTACTGCTGTTGGAGCAGTTCCTTGACCGCGGCCACGCGCCCGCGCATGAGCGGTTCCACTCCGATGGCGGCCCCGCCCGGTCCACCACCTCCCGGACCACCAGGTCCGCCCGGCACTCCCGGGACACCCGCGGCCTGCGTCATCGCCGCGTCGAACTGCTGCAGCGTGTGGAGCTTGTTCGGATCCCGTTCCACCCAGGGCCGGATCAGGGTCCGCAGCTCGTTCATGCGCATCACCAGTTTGTCGACATCGAGCACCTGGTCATAGAGCCGTTTGTAGATCTCGCGATAGCGGGCTTTGACTTCCGGAATCGCCCACAGCTTGGTGGCTAACGGCCGTGCGGCGCTGGCGCCTCCAGGTCCACCCGGACCACCCGGACCGCCCGGGCCTGGAGGCGGACCGCCCGGTCCTGGTCCCGGAGGCATGCCGCCACCACCACCGCCGCCGAATCCCGTTCCGGTCCACTCGAGCGGAAGCGTCCGCATCTGCTCGGCGGAATTGCCGCCGGTGAACGCGCCAAACGCCAGGCTCGGATCCCACACCAGCCACTCGAACTTGTTGTCCGTCGGCCGGCGGTAGATGTAGAAGTTCTGCGACATCGCGACGTAGCTGTCGAGATTCAGCGTCAGGTTGTCGAGCGCCATCGCTGTGAGGAAGCTGTCGAGATCCAGGATCTCGGAGATCTTCGCCTGGAGATCTTCCTGCGGCGTGCGGTTGAGCACGGCGATCAATCGGATGAGATCGGACCAGTCGTCTTCATCCTCGTGGGTTTTCTTCTCGAAGGTGCGCGCATAGGGGGCTTTCTCGTCGCCCCGGTCCTCGAACGTGCTCCCGATGTCTCCCTTGTACAACCAACCGTCCCGCTCGGCCTTTGGGAAGTGCTGATCGATGTAGTCGTCGTTGATCACTTCTCCCAGGAAGTAGATGCCATGGAACTGGTTGTTGATGTACAGCGCCGCGTAGTTCATCCGCGCTCCCTTCAGCCCGGCCGCGCGGGCCAGCTCATAGTAGGGCGCCTCACGGGCCATCGTGGGATCGAGGTTGAAGTTGTTCAGGTTGATGGAACCGATGCCCTTGATCTTCTGTCCCTTCGTGTACTCGTTGAACTTGATGCGGAACGGCTTCTTGACGCTGTTCACGCGCGCCGTCGAGTTCCCCTTGATGCGCACGCCGACCTTCTCGAACCTGACATCGCGCCAGGCAAAGCTCGCCTGGATATACGGCACATCCTCGGTGACGCTGTTGAAGTTGGCGAGCAATTGCTGGTACCAGTCCGGCTGCTCGAAGGTCAGGAACATCTCGTGAACTTCGTCCCGCTCGAACAGCGGGTGCGTGTCGGGCAGGGTTTGAGCGGACAGAGCCGCCACCCCAAGAAACACAAGGGTCTGCTTGATCATATGGAATCTCCCACCGCCAGCTCGAGTTGAGCAAGCTGCCGTACGTATTCAACCTTCTTTTCGAGCCACCGGTCTTTCAGCCGGATGCGCCTCACCTGCGCCGCCAGTACCGCCACGCGGTCGGTCCTTCCACTGGCGAGGAGAGTCTGAACACGGTCGATGGCGCGCGTCGCCAGTTCCTCATGCTGGCGCGCCATTGCCGCCAATTCCCCCGCCGATGCCTCCAATGCCGCCGCGGCATCTTCCACCTCACGGCGGATCCGGCGCTTCAGTGCCTCGTCTTCCAGCCGGCACTGGCTCCGTTGGGCGAAGGCCACCAGCCACTCGCCCCGTGCCTGCGACGAGCGGAGGAACGGAAGATCGAGTCCGACCTGGAATCCCCACGCCCCCCTGTCTGAGCCGTAGCCCGACCGGCGCGAGATCTGCGCGAAAGAGAACCACGGATACCGCTGGTTGCGGCTCAATCCTTCCGCAGCCGCCAGTTCACGGCATTCCGCGGAGACCTTCAGCAACGAGCCCCGGTTGCGCAATGCACGCGCCGCGAGTTCCGCCGAATCCATCCCCGCCGCTGGATTGGCCAGCAGCTCAGGCTCCGCCTCCAGCCGGGCGGACCCTTCCCCGTCCAGCCAGCGCCCCAACACACGCCGCGCGGCCCCGGACGCGTTCCGGGCGCGCCGCAGATCGTTCTCCGCGTCGGCCACGTCCAGCTCGGCGAGATCGAGGTCCCCGGCGTCCTTGAGCCCCGCCTCCACCTGCTTCCGGACCACATCGAGCAACTGGCGCCGGACCTCCAGAATCTGCTCTGCCTGTCCGGTTCGATGCTCGTCCAGCACAACTCTCCGGAAGACGAGCCTCACTTCCGCGGCGGTCTTGGCTTCCGCATCACGGATGTCCGCGCCTGCCGCCTGCTGCCGCGACTGCGCGATCTCGCGCTTCCAGCGAAGCTCGCCAGGCCGCGGAGGCGACCAGCGAACTCCCGCGCTAGTCCGGATCCCAAACAAGTCCGGATCAAACGCCAGACTGTTCGCACCCAGCCGGATCTCGGGCGTAGACAGCGACCCTGCCAGCCGGACCCGCGCGTCCGCCACCGTCAGCGACGCCCGCGCCGCCACGAGATCCGGATCGCTGCGCAGCGCCTCTTTGACGGCCTGCTCAATCGTGATGGCCGGGGCAAGCGAGGCCACCGCCAACAGGATCCAGATCCGGAGCTTCATCGCGACCCCCCAGCCAGGAACCGTACGTCCAGCGCCTCACCGTTGTCGAGCCGGGCGCCCGCGGGGATCTCCAGGATCACCTCGCGTCCCCATTCTGGCATTGAGGGGAGGACCCAAAACCGGGTCGGAAGCTGGGTCACAGTCTCCGGTATGCGCGCGATCTTGGTCCGGAATTCTTCGCGGTCCAGGCTCCGGCGCCTCAGCAACGCCGGCGCGCCCGCGCTGATCCGGGCCCCGTCCCGTTCGTTGACGTAGGCCACCACCTGCCGCGGTCCCGAGCCTTGCAGGATCAGGAAAGGTACACCAGCGGCCGCGACATCACCGGTCCGCGCGAGCAGCGACACCACCAGGCCGTCGGCGGGTGCGAGCAGACTGGCGGCTGCAATGCGTGCGCGCAACACCCGGATCGCCTCGTCCTGCTGCGCCGCCTGGTCCCGCATCGGTTGGACCCGTGGAGCATTCCCTGACGACCGGGTGCGCCAGGCGCGGAGGCGCTCTTCTGCCTCCCGGACACGGCGCTCCAGCGGCTCGATCCTGGCGGGTGCCTGCCGTAGGGTCTCGTCGGCGGTGCGGAGCCGCAGCTCCAACTCGTCCAGACGGTCGCGTTTGGCCAAGCCCTCCTGGACGAACCGCTTTTGCCGCGCGATCTCGTCGCGCAACGGCGCGATCTCCGCGGACTGTCTTTGCTGCCCGGCGCGGGCCGTGTCGAGGCGCGATGCCGCGTCGGCCAAGTCCGACTGAAACGCACGTTCCGTCTCGTAGCCACTGTTATCGATCTCCACGAGCGATGCCCTCTCTTCGCTGCCAGCCTGGCGCCGCCGCGCCTCGACCACTGCGATCTCGCGCTCGATCACCGACGTATCCAGGCGCGCGAGCAACTGCCCGGCCTTCACCGGCTGTCCCGGGACCACGGCGACCTCGGCCAGCTTCGCTGTCTCGGGCGACGCGATCCGGTGCTCCGGCGCGATGACCTGGGCCGGCGCGTCGGCCACGCCGGATTCCTCACGGATGATCCAGTAGGCGCCGCCGGCCGCGAGCACCCAGACAGTGAACGTCACCACGGTCCGCCAGCTCACATCATGCCTCCAGCCTCGTGTCCTCGAGCATCAGCGCGATTCCGGTCAGGCCCTGGACCCGGGCCAGCTCCTGGACCAGCGCCTGCCGCGAGTCATCGTTCCGGAACCGGACATGATAGACGTGCTCGCTCACCTCGCCCTGCCCGGCCTCCCGCACGGTGGCCAGCACGAACAGCCGGCAGTGGCGGCGCATGCTCTCGGCGGCGGCATGCGATGCTGGTCCGTCCCATGGGGCAGTGAAGCGCAACAGTCCGTCGAAGCTCTTTTGTGCGCCGAACGGGACATGGGCCAGGTACAGCGCGATTGCGCAGAACATCAGCGTCCCGAGCGCTCCCAGCGCGTAGGCACGGGTCCCTGCCGCGATCCCGCCTACCAGGGACGCGAACACGAACACCATGTCGCGCGGATCCCGCAGATTCGTCCGGAACCGGACCAGCGCCAGCGCACCCACCACGCCGATCCCCCAGACGATGTTGTTGCCGATGGCAAGCATCATCATTGCGGTCACGACGCCGCTCATCACCAGCGTCTGAACGAACGTCTGCGAGTACGACAGTCCCCGGTGCGACCATACGTACACGATCGCGATCAAGTGCGACATCGCGAATGCCGCGAGCAAAGATGCGGCAGCCGTGCGTAGATCCGCCACTGTCGCGGCGCTTACCGGGATCATCGGCCTGCCCATCCCCCGACGAACGCGTTGGGCCGCAGATCCCATGCCTGCTCGCCCTCCCGGGTCCAGCGCCGTACTGAGCGTCCGTACTTGGAGAATCCCCGCCGGATCAAGCCGAACCGCCGCGTCAGGTCCTGCAGCCATGCTGGCGCGCGGACCGAGAACTTCATCTCCATGATGTAGCTCGACGGCGTTCCGCCCATCGAGACCGCGTCGTCTACCAGGCGCCACGCGCGTGGATCGCCCGCCAACTGCCAGTCACGCACGGGTTGGCACCGGACCCGCCGGTCAAACGTCACCCGGACGTAGTCGTCAACGGTGCTGGTGAAGGCAAGCCGCTCGTACTCGACCAGCATTTTCGGGGTCGCGCGCAGCGTCTCCATGAGACGGACGAACTCGTTGTGTCCGGAGGAAACGCCGGAATGCCGGCAATGCCGCAGTTCCCGCGGGTCGGCCGGCGCCGAGGTCTTTTGGATCAGGTCCATGGATCTGCGCTTGACTTCGAGCTTGGCGAGTCCCGCACAGTCGCCGTAGCCGCGAATGCGCAGTTTGAACCGCTGCGGCGCGCTGTCCTCCGTGTCCCAGTAGCAACTCATGCGGTCGTTGTCCAGGTACAGACTGCGGATCGGGTACCAGGCGCCTCCTGTAGAGTGCTCATCGAGCGTGCAATACGGAGCAAGGTACTCATGGATCGTTTCCACCTGGGACGGACGGATCAGGTACTTGAACTCGTAGCGCGCGACACTGAGACCGTTTTCCGCCATCAAACGTATGAACGTAATTATGACGATTTGGTTGCAGCCCGGTCAGTTAAGAGACGTAAAGATTCGTTAAGCCGCGCGTCCACCCCCCTTGACACCGGTGCTCAAGCGCGACACCCTCGATGGATATGCGACCTCACCGAATCATATTCTGCCTGTTCGCAGCCGCTTCTCCAGTTTTCGCGCAAGAGGGCCGTGCCTCGATCGCCGGCCTCGTCCTCGATCCCAGCGGAGCGGCCGTGCCCGGCGCCACTGTCACCGTTCAGAGCCTGGACCGCAGCACGCAGTCCACCGCATCGTCGAGCGACTCAGGACGGTACCAGGTCGCCTTCCTGTTGCCGGGTAAGTACTCCGTCACTGTGGAGTCGCCCGGATTCAAGCGCTACGTCAATCCGTCGATCGAGTTGGCCACCGCCGAGCGGCTGGGCCTCGACATCCGCCTGGAGGTAGGCATCGCGACAGAGAGCGTCACCGTGTCGGAGAAGGCAGGGCTGTTGGAAACGGAGTCCTCGCAGCGCGGCCAGGTAATCACCTCGAAAGAGTTGCACGAGCTGCCCAACCAGGGACGAAGCGTTTTCCAAATGGTGTGGGCGGTGGCCGGCGTTACCCGGACCGGCACCGGCTGGGGATCCATGAGCCCGCAGGGTGTTGCAAACGCGACCGGATTCTCACTGAACGGCGGGCGGCCTGGAGAAAATGAGGTCCTGCTCGACGGCGTGAGCGACGTTCACGGCGGACGCCAGGTGAAGAACATCCCCTCGCTTGAAACGGTCGAGGAGTTCAAAGTCATCGCCAACCCGTACGATTCGACCTTCGGCCGGACCGGCGGCGGAGCCATCAGCTTCACCACCAAGGCCGGCACCAACCAGTTGCACGGTGTGGTCTGGGAGTTCCTCGGTAACAACAAACTGAACGCCAACGCCTGGCAGCTCAACCGGACCGGCACACGACGGCCGCAGAGCAATTCCAACATCTTCGGATTCGAGGTCGACGGCCCGGTCTACCTTCCGAAGCTCATCGACGGCCGCAACAAGCTGTTCTTCATGTTTTCGCACGAAGGCTGGCGCTTCCGTGGGGTCGATATCCAGCAGTTCACGATTCCGCTCGACGCGCAACGCGCGGGCAACTTCTCGCAACTGCTGGCAGCCAACGGGCAGCCTGTGCTTCTGTACGATCCGCTGACGACCCGCCCGGATGGCGCGGGCGGGTTCCGGCGCGATCCGTTCGCAGGCAATCAACTGCCTGCGGCGCGCATGTCTCCGATCGCGGTGAAGGCGGCAAGCTTCCTGCCGCGGCCGACGTTCGCGGGACAAGGTCCGGGACAAGTGAACAACTACGTCCGGCCCACGATGAACCGCTTCGGCATCAACCAGCAGGCGTCCCGGATCGACTACAACCTGGGCGCCAACAACCGGGTCTACTTCCGGTATTCGAACACGCCGTTCGAGGAGATCCGCGCTCTTGGCTGGGCCGGTGAGAACGTCGCGGAACCCAGTGGTAACGCGCCGCTCACGCGCAACGGCGTCAACTGGAGCTTCGACTGGACTTCCACGCTGCGCCCGCGCACGATGCTCAACGTCCGCTTCGGACTCACCCGCTGGGAAGACTTCGCGGGCAACCTGATCGGACGCGGCTACGATCCGCGCGAGCTCGGATTCCCGTCCAGCCTGGTGTCGCAATTCCTGATCCTGCAGTTCCCCCGGTTCGACATCGCCGGTGGATACGCGCCCATCGGCGCCAACCGCCCTGGGAACCTCGAAACCGACTACGCCTATAGCCTGCAGCCGAATCTGAACCTGGTCCGTGGCAGCCACGTCATCAAGGTGGGTGCGGAGTTCCGGCGGTTCGAGAAGAACCGCATCGGCTTGGGCGTCATCAGCGGCCAGTACTCTTTTGGACGCGATTTCACGCAGGCCAACCCGCTTCGCGCCGACGCGCTGTCCGGCAATGAGTTCGCCTCTTTCCTGCTCGGACTCCCCAATGGCGGACGCGTCGACAACAACATGCATCCGGCCTACAAGAACTACTACTACTCAGGGTTCTTGCAGGATGACTGGAAGCTGAGCCAACGGCTCACACTGAACCTCGGTTTCCGTTACGACTACGAGGCCCCGCTGTCGGAGCGGTACAACCGCCAGGTGCGCGGATTCGCGTTTGACCAGCCTGCGTCAATCGCAAGCCAGGTCCGCGGACTCACGCTGCGTGGCGGACTGCTCTATGCCGGCAACTCCGGCGCTTCGCGGCAGGCCTTCAATCGCGACTACAAGCGTCCGCAGCCGCGCATTGGCGTGGCCTACCGCGTGACGAACAACCTCGTGCTGCGGGGTGGATACGGCCTGTTCTTCCTCGGCCAGTACGAGGAGGGTCCGGGAACCGGATTCAGCCGGTCGACTCCGCTGATCGCCTCGACCGATGGCGGACTCACCCCCCGCGTCACGTTGTCGAATCCGTTCCCTGAGCCGCTGCTCCAGCCTGTGGGATCGACCCTGGGACTTGCCACTGATTTGGGCCTCGGCATCTCCGCCCAGTTCCTGAACCGCCGGCATCCCTATTCGCACCAGTTCTCCTTCGGATTCCAAACCCAGTGGAGCGGATGGGTGCTCGAATCGGCGTACCAGGGGAACATCACGCGCCGCCTGCCCGTGGGCATGGCGATTAATAACCTTCCTGTCGAGGAGCTGGGACGTCCCAACGCCTACTACACCGACCGTATTGCGAATCCGATGGCCGGACTCATCCCGAACAACTCAGGAAAGAACGGCGCCACGATTCCGCGCCAGGAACTGCTCCTGCCCTATCCGCATTTTGCCGGTATCGGACTGTCGGGCATCCCGATCGGAACCCAGAGCTACCACGGCTGGCAAAACAGCGTGAAGAAGCGCTTTTCGCAAGGCTACACGTTCCAACTCGCCTACACCGTGTCGAAGACGATCGAAGCGGTGTCGCCGCTCAACGCACAGGACTACAACGGCGCGAATCCGTTGAAGTCCGGGCTGGAGCGCCGGCTGCTCGAATGGGATGCGCCGGAGAAGCTCGCGGTGCTGGCTACCTACGAGCTTCCGGTAGGACGGGGCAAGCGCTGGGGCAAGTCGATGGGTGGACTCGCGAACGCCCTGGCTGGCGGCTGGCAGTTGAACGGCAATTGGACCCGCCAAAGCGGATTCCCGGCGCCGTTCCCGAACGCCGCGCCCAACAGCGCCACGAGCGCGAAGCTCGGTCCGGACGCCCGCACCCGCGAGCGCTGGTTCGACGTGAACCTGTGGCGCGATTCCGCCGGGCGTCCCGTGCCGGTCCAGGCTCCGTTCACGCTGCGGAACTTCCCCACCCGGTTCGGCGATGTCCGGCTGCCGATGTTGAACAACCTCGACCTGTCCCTGTTCAAGGACTTCTCAATCACCGAGAAGATCCGGCTCAACTTCCGCGCCGAGTGGTACAACATCACCAACACGCCCTGGTTCCCGCGTTTGGATACCACCAGCGTGACGGCGGCGAATTTCGGAAGCCTGAATCTCAGCCAGACGAACACTCCGAAGAGGGCAGTGCTGGGCTTGCGGCTGCTTTGGTAGAGGTTATTTATCGCCCGCTGCCGTCAGCGCCAACGGGAAGGGGTTCGAGCTTCCGGTGACGGACGACTCTCCCCAGATGATGTTGTATCCCCCCGCGACGTTGGTGCCCCAGATAATGTTCGATCCCCAGATGATATTGTTCGGCAGGATCACATTTTGTCCCCATACCAGGTTGGTGGCCCACGCCGAGCTCTCGCCCCAGATAATGTTCAGCGTCCCGAGTCCCGGGTACGCCGTGCTCAAGACGACCTTCCCGTTGACGACTTGAGCGAGGGGCGAGATCGCGGACTTGGTCGATCCGATCTTCTCTGTTGATCTCAGTGCTTCGTCCGCGGCAACGTACCCGGCTCCCGCGGTGAACACGTCGTGCTGAACCGAATAACGGGTATTGGTGGCCGAGTCAATGATCGATGCCGTGGGGACGAACCCTTTCCATGCGGTCTTCATCAACCGCGCCTTCACCTGGTCCGGGGTCATCGTGCTGTCTTTGTGGATGATCATGGCCGCGACACCCGCAACGACCGGCGCCGCCATGCTCGTGCCGCTGAGCTTGAGGTACTGCTTGGAATCCATCACCATCGCATTGCCCGGCAACAGCGAGGTGAGCGTGCTGGGAAACACGGTGCGCGCAACCATTAGATTCCCGGGCGCCACCAGGTCCGGCTTCACCACGTGGTCGATCGCGGTGGGCCCTTTGGAGCTGAAGCTGGAGACAGTATCATCGCTCTGACTGTCGCTTCCATCCTCTGGATTCCGCGCTGCGCCAACGGTGATCACGAACGGATCGTTGCCGGGGGCCGCGATCGTTGCGTATCCCTGAGTCGTGGCGTATCGTCCGAGGTTGCCCGCTGCCACAACCACGACGATGCCCGCCTTCCACGCCCGCTCAACCGCCTGGCAAAGTGGATCCGTTTGAAAGCTTTGCGTCACTGGCCGCCCGAGGGACAGGTTCATCACGCGGATGTTGTGCGTCGATTTGAGCTGAATCGCCCGATCGATGGCCGCGATCACTCTGCTGTCAGTGCTCACGCCCTGTCCGTTGAGCACACGCAGGTTGATAATATTGACCGCCGACGCCACTCCCATGTAGTCTGTCTTGTCACATTTTGAATCCGCGCCCAGAATCGAGGCGACATGGGTGCCATGGCCGAACAGGTCGGCGACGCCGGAATCGCTGGCGAAGTTCTCGCTATAGACGATGCGCGAAGAGGAGCAAGAACTCCCTCCTCTCAGGGCATCGAGCGGTGATACCCCGCTGTCGATGACCGCTACTCCGATTCCTGTGCCAGGGTAGGCGCCCTTCGACGATCCGCTGAGACCAGCAGCTTCCCGCGCCTCGTCCGGATCAAAATGCTTCGAAGCTGCCGCGGACACCGTCCGGTCCACTGAGATGGACCGGATCTTGGGATCCTTTCTGAGCGTCTCAATGAGACTGCGGTTCGTCCGCAGGGAACCCATTCTCAGTTGCCGGTGGGACTTGTGGTTCCTACCGCCGCCCGAAGTGATGGCCTCCTCGCGCTTGCGGCGGGACGTGTCGTCGTCATCGTCCTGGTAAACAACGATGACGTTGGACTCCCCTTGTCCGCTCAAGAGCTCCGGGTCAACGTGAGCAGTGCGTGAATTCGCCGACGCAATGGCCGCTGCCAGAGTAATGGTCAGTGTGATTCGCTTCATGCCGTTGACGTTGCAGGTAGCCTGCCAAATGCGAACTTCCGTGCATTCAATGACCTACGGGTTTGCGCCCGCCGCCAGGACGACATCTTGTCCGGTGGATCCCGACAGGTTGTCGTGCTGACCGGTCCGCAGCCCGGGCTATCCTGCCCCGAAGCGTGATGACGCTGGTCAGAGCCACGGTCCGGTTCTTCCCGGACATCGCGGACCCGGCGTCGAGATGATCTTCGCTGGCCGGCTGCGGGACCGGCTGGGCTTGCGGCTGCTTTGGTAGAGGCTGGTCCGGCTTCACGGTGATGACGAACGGATCGTTGCCGGGCACCGCGATCGTTGCGTATCCCTGAGTCGCCGCATGGCGTCCGAGGTTGCCCGCTGCCACAACCCGGCGATGCCCGCCTTCCACGCCCGCTCAACTGCCTGGCAAGTGGATCCGTTTCGGAACTCGCCCCTCAGGGCTACTCCCGCTCCTGTGCCCGGGTAGCGCCTTTCGACGATCCGCCGAGACCAACAGCGCCCCGCGCCTCGTCCGTGGACGTCGCTGAATCGAACTACCGATTGGGGGTCTCTTTGCGCGGACGTGAACCCGCGATCTCCGCGGGAGTGCGTGGATTGAGAGCAGACAGCCAAGGAACAGCAGCACTCCTTAGCGCTTTACTACGATGTCCTTCGTATCCGCAACCCTCCGCCGATGTGGGCCCTGAACTCTTCTGTTCAAACTCAGAAGCTATACCGGATCCCCATGACGCCGTGGGAATTGAGCCGGAACTGGCCGAGGAAATCGCCCGCCTTTCCCCGGATCAGCGTGAACCCCGCCGTCCCGCGCCAATGCGCTCCAAACTGCTGGGAGTACTCGCTCTTCCACCAGACACCATCGCCGTTCTGCCGTACCGCGGTCTCGAACGCCAGCGTCCTGCGTGAATCAATCGTGTACTGCGCCCTGCCGAGGAACGACCGGGCGAGGCCCCGGTCCGGCGCGAATGAGAACGGGTTGCGCCGCGCCGTCACCGCCTCACCGCCGTAGCCGCCCACCACTACCCACTCACCCCAGGTCCGCTCGATCTGCACGACATAGAGCACGTATTCGTCGGCCACCGTGGTCCGGCTGCGGAACCACGCCGTCTCAGCCTTCACCGTGAACCATGGTAGCGGCACGGCGGCATCGGCCCCGTACAGCCGCAGCGACGGATGAAAGCGCTCAAACTCGATCGCACCCCGCAGCAGGTTCAGCCGGGGATCGAGCAGAGGCAGGTAGTGAAATCCGTCATAGAATACCGCTGAGAATTCATAGCCCCGCCCATTGTGGTTCCACCGCGCTCCGAACTGGGTCCGCCCGGGAATGCGCGGACCCAGATCGGTGAACCGGAACTGCGACAGCTCTGGCGGGACCACCACCCAGCGCTGGTTCAGAAGCGGAGTCCGTGCGGGCGTGAACCGCGGCGATACCACCAGGTCAAGCGTCTCGCTCCCGCGCTCCACCGTGACGCGGCCCGCGGTGACACCGAGAAAATCGTTGTCCACCACGCTCAGGTAGTCGCGGGGCGCGAACCGGTCCAGCGGATTCAGAATGTCCGCCTTGCCCCACCGGATGAACTGCTTGCCGGCTTCCACCGTCACTCCGCCGCGATGCCACTGCGCGCTCAGCCGCCGCAGCGACAGTGCCGGACGCTGGATCCGCCGGTCCTGCCAATCGAACCGGAGTTTGCGCTCTACCATCCTGTGCGTATCCACCCGTGCGTCCACCGACCCGTAGACCGCGAGGTCCCGCTGAACCCGCAGCGACGGCTCCCAGCGGATCAGCGCTTCGCCCACGGCATGGCCACTGTCTCCAGGCGCGGCTTGCGGATACAACGTAGCCCGCGTGTCGATGAATCCCCGCTGCGTGAATGTCTGCGCCTCCAGCAGAACAGCGGCCGCAAGCGCCAGCGCGAGCCTCATGATCCCCGGCGCAGAGCCTGCAGCGTGAACCCGCTCTCGCTCAACGGCACGTTGTAGTCGAGCTTGTCGAGCTTCATTACAGTCTTGCTCTTGCGCGTGACATCTTCCACTTCGAGCGTGCGTGCGGTCCAGATTCCCTTGACGTTTTCGAAATCGCCATACCGGATCCTCCGCACCAGCGCGTCCTTCCTGAACGCCTCCACGCGCACGAACGCGTAGAGATCCTTGCGGATCCACACCAGTGACCGCGTGTACTGCGACGAACGGCCCGGACGCGGTTGCGATTCGAGCTTCCAACACACCGCGCCCTCCACAGTCTCCTCCCCGAGCAGCTTGTAGTCGTGATGGGCGGAGTCGCGCTCCTCCAGATCCTCAAAGCTGAAGTCGGTGCCAAAGAAGCGTGTCGACCGGTCCTGCAGCGCGATCCTCCGGTCACGCTGGATGGCCGGCGTCCACATCCACTGGTCCGATGCGCGGTCCTTATGATTGTGGATCAGCAGCGCGACTCCCTTCACCTCAGCCGGAGCAGTGAACCGCAGCACCGCCTTGCTGTCGCCGAATGCGCCGATCCGGTCATACTGCCAGCGTTTCTCCGCCATGCGATTCTTGCCGTCGAGCACCTGCAATGTGCCTTCGTAGTGCTGCGAGTTTGACCGTGCGCGCTTCTGTGCCTCGTCCACGATTTGCCGCGCATCCTGAGCGGTTGCGGCAATGGCGGCGAGGGCGGGAATGATCCATCTATTCATATTCGAGGGACTCCACCAAGGATGCGCGCAATGCCGCTTCCGCGGGCCACAGGGCCGCTAGAAACGCGGCGCCCACGATCACCGGAAACAGCGCCAGCGCGAATCGGAACGGATACACGTAGTCGAGGTCGAGTCCAGCCATATCGCCTCCGATCATTTCGATGTTGTAATAGAGCGTCACCGCGCCCATCAGCCATCCGAGCACCAGTCCGACGGTCCCGATCGCCACCGCCTCGAGCCACACCGTGTTGCGGATCTGGTTCCGGAGCCCGCCCACGGCCTGCAGGACGCCCAGCTCGCGCCGGCGGTCGGCGATCGACACCGTCATCGTGTTGACGATCCCCATCACTGCCACGATCAGCGCCACCAGCAACTGGATGTAGGTCATGCCGAACCACTGTTCAGTGTTCCGCATGATCAACTCCCGGATCGACGCATTGGTGAACACGAACAGCTTGCGATTGGAGCTGAAGCGCTCAATGATGCGGCGGCGCACCGCTTCCGGATCCTCGCCCTTGCGCAGATAGACGCGGAACGCATTCGCCGTCTCGTCCTTCCAGACGCGGGAGTAGAGCGACCGGTCGATGATGAAGGCGCCCTGCTGATCGGAGAAGTCCACGCGCGTGCCCAGGACCGGCACTTTCAGAATCCCTTCGGGCGAGGCGAGCTCCAGGACATCGCCCTTCTTGATCCCACGGATTACCGCCAGCGTGGTCGATAGAATGGCCCCCTTCCCCTCGCTCGCAAGCTGGACCATCTCCACCGGGTCCGCATCCACCGGCTTGTATTTCACCCTGCCCGCTACCTGCCGGACATCGACCACCACCGCCATCGCCGGCACGCCCTTCAACTGGACCCGCACGGTCCGCACCGCCTGCACTTCCTCGACCCCCGGAACCTGCGCGATCTCGCTGGTCATGGACAACGGAAACCGGTAGCTGCGCTGGGTGACACTCTCGGTCGGCGCCACGAACAGGTCCGGATTCAGCGTGTCGTCCACCCAGTCGAGCAACTGGGTGTAGATCGCGCGCGACACCCCGGCGAAGCCCACCGCGAGCGCCAGCGACAGCATCACCGCGGCGACCGTGGCGGAAGTCCGGCGCGGCGCCTGGATCAGGCTGTCGGCGGCGAGCGTGCCTTCCACCGGGCGGATCAGGCGGAGCAGCGGACGCAGGCTCAGCGCGATCCAGTGGGACAGCGACGGCGACAGCAGCACGAGCGCGAGCACCATCAGCCCGTATCCGAAATAGAAGATCGTGAGCGTCGGTCGCGTGACCACAATGGCGATGGAGACCGCCGCGAGCACGAGCGCGGCGATCCGCCGGATCCGGTTCTCGCCCTCGCTCAGCACCTGATAGCGGCCCTTCTGCAGCGCCTTTACGGGATCCACGCGGGCCGCGCTCCGCGCCGGGAGCCATCCGCCCACCAGGCTGACCGCGGTCCCCAATGCCACCGCCGCCGCCATGGTCCACGGACTCATGCTGACTCCGTCCGGCATCTGATGCGTGCCGTACAGTTCGCGCACCATGTTGCTCATGAACGGCGAAAGCGAGCGCGCCATCAGCAGTCCGAGCCCGAGGCCAAGGATGGATCCCGCCAGCCCGGCGGCGGCGCTCTCGGCGAGAAACATCCGCAGTACGTCTCGCTCCGAAGCGCCCAGCGCGCGCAGGATTCCGATCTCGTTCCGCCGCTGCGTGATCGCAATCGAGAACGAGTTATAGATAATGAACACGCCGATCATCAGTGCGAACACGCTGGTGAGATTGATCGTGATCGACAACGACCGCGAGATGGCGTCAAACTGCTGAGTGCGCGATGCCGGGGGCAGCACGTCGTAGCCTTCGCCCACCACCGCGCGGACCTTGTTCTGGGACGTTTCGAGATCCACGCCTTCCGCGGCGCCGATGTCAATGCGGTCGAACCGCCGCCCGCGTCCAAAGATGAACTGCGCGGCGTAGATGTCCATCACTGCGACATTGCCGCCGAACGCGCCCGCAAGTCCATCGGACTTCATCAGTCCCCGCACGGTGAACTGCCGCGGACCCTGCATGGTGTCGAGCGTGATGCGCGATCCGCGCTGAATGCCGTTGGCTTCGGCGAATTTCCGGGACAGGATAAGCGAGTCCGGCTGCGCGAGGAAGACCAGCGGATCCTCCACCACATCCTCTTCGCCGCCCTCGATATCGTAGTCGCGCAGGGACCGGTCGCCCGTCATGTCGACGCCCAGCACCAGCAGGTTGCCCTGGCCCTTGAGATTCGTGTTCAGCACCGCTTCAATGACCGGCGCTGCGGCTCCCACCTCCCGCACCGACTGCACCGCCTCGAGCACTTCCTCCGGGACTCCGGTCTCTCCGGCCGACACCTGCAACTGCGCTTTGCCCGCGATCCGGTTCACCGTTGCCGCAAAAGCCTGGGCTACGGTCTGGTTCGCGCCATGCATGCCCACGAACACGGCGACACCCAGCATGATTCCAGCCAGCGTGAGGACGCTCCGGAGCCGGTGTTTGCGCACGTACGGCCAGGTGAGCAGGCGCAACAGCGTCATCGCCTACAATCTCCGGTCATCGGCGATCCGGCCGTCGCGCAGCGTCAGGATCCGTTGCGCGGCATGCGCCACCTGCATGTCGTGCGTGACGATCAGGACGGTTGTGTTCAGCCGCTGGTGCAAATCGGAGATCAACCGCAGGATGTCGGCGCCGGTGGCGGAGTCGAGGTTCCCAGTGGGCTCGTCGGCGAGCAGAACCGGCGGATAGACTGACAGCGCGCGGGCGATCGCGGTCCGTTGGCGCTCACCGCCCGACATCTCGTCCGGGAGATGCTCCATCCGCGCGCCGAGCCCCACCAGTTCGAGCAGCTCCTGCGACCGCTGCTGGATTTTCGCGCGCGGCCATCCGCGCAGATGAAGCGGCAGCGCGACATTGTCGAAGCAGCTCAAGCTCGGCAGCAGATTGAAGAATTGGAAAATGAAACCGATCTTGTCGCGGCGGACGCGTGTGACACCGTCGCCGGACAACCCGCCCAGGCGCTCACCATCAAGCTCGATCTCGCCCGAAGTCGGACGGTCCAGCCCGCCAATCAGGTTCAGCAGGGTGGACTTGCCAGAGCCCGAAGGGCCGATGATGGCGACCATTTCGCCCTTGTCGATGTGGAGGTCCGTGGGATGAAGCGCGGTCACGGTGCGCTTCCCGTCAAAGCACTTTGAGACCTGCGAGAGGCGGATCAATCTCTATGATGGCATAGCGGTTGTACCATTGAGGGTTATGCCCATACAGACCACTGTCGTTGGCAGCTATCCGGTTCCAGCCTGGCTGACCGGCGACACCAGCCGCGTGACGTTGCGCGACGCGATCATGGTTGTCCTCAAGACGCAGGAACTCGCGGGAATCGATGTTGTCGCCGACGGCGAGCTGAACCGCTTCGACCCAAGCCATCCGGAAACCAACGGGATGATCGACTACTTCGTCTCGAAGATGGACGGCATCCGCACGCGCTATTCGATCACCGACATCCGCAAGTTCCGCGAGGATGCCGGACTCACCTACCGCACGGATCCGGCGGGAATCGTCACCGGCGAGGTCGGCGACGGCACGCTGAATTTGCTGCGCGACTATGAGTTCACCCGGCCGTTGACGAAGGCGCCGATCAAGTTCACATGCACGGGTCCGCACATGTTGACCAAGGTGTTGACGGACCGGCACTATGGCAGCCGCGAAAAGCTCGCGATGGAGGTAGCGGGAGTCCTGCGGCGGCAACTCGAGGTGATCCATGCGGACGTGGTCCAGATCGACGAGGCCAACATTAGCGGCCATCCCGAGGACCGGCAGTGGGCGCTTGAAGCCATCAATCATGTACTCGAAGGAGTCTCCGGACGCCGCGGAGTCCATATCTGTTTTGGTAACTACGGCGGCCAGAGTATCCAGAAAGGATTCTGGCGGGATCTGCTCGGGTTTCTAAACGGACTTAAGTGCGATCACCTGGTCCTTGAGTTCGCCCGGCGGGGTTATGACGAGTTGGAGGTGTTCCGTGATCTGGACCCGCGGATCGGGCTGGGATTGAGCGTGGTCGACATCAAAGACAACGCCATCGAATCCGCTGATTTGATTGCGCGGCGGATCGAGCATGCGGCCGGGATTCTGGGTCCCGGACGGATCCCGTTTGTCCATCCGGACTGCGGATTCTGGATGTTGCAGCGGAGCGTGGCGGATGGAAAGATGCGGGCGCTGGTGGCGGGCCGGAACCAGTATGAGGGCAGGAGTTAGAGCATTTTCACGTATAATAAAAAAGCTCCACGCGAATCCGCCAACTGAGAATGGCTAGGGCCCTAGGAATTGACCTGCGTAGGCGGGTGATTGCGGCGCGTCAAGAAGGGGACACGGTTGAGGAGACAGCCGAGCGGTTCAGTGTGAGCATATCGTGGGTGTCGAAGGTCTACCGGCACTACTTGGCGACGGGCAGCGAG
>Ga0194132_10002185_pt1 | contig 37595 bp, 36 predicted proteins | sample TA2KigOf80mmetaG_FD_148612 | JGI IMG/M metagenome (GOLD analysis project Ga0194132, IMG submission 148612) | Freshwater microbial communities from Lake Tanganyika, Tanzania - TA2015054 Kigoma Offshore 80m | ecosystem: Environmental > Aquatic > Freshwater > Lake | place: Tanzania: Lake...
CGGGTATCCCGGGTACCTCAGACGTGGAGGGCGAAGCCGAGGGTCGCCCCGTTGGCACGGGCGGCGGTATGGGCTCGCTGCCCGACGGCCCCTCCACCATCTCGAAAGCACCGGGTGCACCGAAGCGAGGTGCCGGAATACCCAAGGACGTCGACGATGCCCGAGATGATGATGTCATCGCCCGCCAGCTGCGGGAGGCTGCGATGGCGGAAACAGACCCGGCCATTCGAGAAAAACTCTGGGCCGATTACCAGAAATACAAAAAGCGCTGACAACTTCGGGATACCGACAGCATGGGGCTTTCCCAACACAAGATTCGACGACCATTCCTGTTCCGGAGATTCCTCCCGTTCTCCCAACAACGCTCTTCCGCTGCAGGACTGATTACGGTAGTGCTCCTGTGCCTTGTGGGCTGCGTGAACAAGGAGGTGCGGACGGTGGATATGACACCGCCGACGCAGAGTCAGCAGGTGTTGCCTGAAGAACTGCTGCTGGACGTGGGTGTCGCCATATTCGATGCCAACGTTCCCGAAGACTACGACGAACAGATCGACAAGCTGATCCAGCCCGAAGTTCGCCGGGCGGAAGCCAACTACATGCCTTACGTTGCCAAGAGCCTGCTGCAGAGCACCGGCAACTGGGGTGCGGTGCGTGTGGTTCCGGTTCGTAGTGATGCCGTCGATGTCACCGTCAACGGCAAAATCCTCGAATCCCACGGCGAACGACTGCGGCTCGAACTCACCGCCACCGATGCCACCGGTCGACGCTGGTTCACGAAGGAGTACACGGCGCTCGCCAGCAAGTACGCCTACAGCGATACGATGCCGGCGGATACGGACGCGTTTCAGGCGGTTTACCGGAACCTCTCGGATGACATGCTGAAGTTCCGCGAGAGCCTCCCACCGGATGAACTCCGCAGAATCCGGTCCACTGCAGAAATGCGCTTCGCGCGTGGTTTTTCCCCGGATGCGTTTGGTGAACACGTCGCTGTTGCTACCACCGGCAACTACGTGCTCAACCGGTTACCGGCTGCAAACGATCCGATGCTGGAGCGGGTGCGCAAGATCCGTGAGCGGGAGTATCTCTTCATCGACACCCTCGATGAGTACTACGCGGAATTCCAGCGGCGCATGTTTCCTTCTTACAATGGCTGGCGCAGCGCCAACTATGCAGAGACAGTGGCTTACCGGGATCTGCGCGCACAATCGAATGCCCGCATGCTCGGCGGCGCGCTTGCCATCGTCAGTGGTATCGGCGGGATCTACGGCAGTGACAACGGATTCGTTGATGCGTCCGGACTGGTTGCAATCACCGGTGGTGTCACGCTGATCAAGAGTGCAGTGATGAAGCGCAATGAAGCGGCCATGCACGCCGAGGTCATGCGCGAAGTGGCCAGCGCCGCCGAGAGCGAACTGATGCCGTACACCATGGATCTGGAAAACCAGGCGGCAACGCTGCAAGGCAGCGTGCAGGACCAGTATCAGCAGCTGCGCACAATTCTGCGGCGGTTGTACTACGAGGATCTGCAACTGCCGGTACCTCCGGAGCCGGAGCAGCCGGGCGGCACAGAACCCGCTGCAGTGCTTCCGGATGACACCTCCGCGGATGATCCCGTGACGTCAGCGCACACCCGCTGACCTCCCTCCACCTTGAATCCGCCAGGGAAGCGTGTATGCCCGATCAGTCCACCATCATCCAACCGGTCAAACCGCCGCTGTCCCATCTCGGCGACTCGCGCGGTCGCCGTATCGATCTAACTCGTCCCGTCTGGCTGATCGTTATCGCTGTGGTGTCCATCGCCGCTTTGGCATGGGTGTTCTCTTTCGACGCTCCCGAGGTAAAGCTGGTTGCGCCGAAGCCGGTCACCACGGAACAGCCCACGACTGAAGTCAATCGTCAGCCGGGCGCGCCTTTTGCCGATCTCGAGCATCAACGCCAGCTTGAATCAGCGCGGGAACGGCTGGGGGAGCTGGTCGAAATCCAGACTGCACTGAAAGAATCCATGCAGGTCGGCAAATGGGGTGAGCAGGACTATCAGGCAGCGATGAACCGGGCAACGGAGGCGGATCTCGCCTTCCAGGAAAAACGTTATGAAGAGGCCTGGGTGGCTTACGGTGATGTCACGGCGCGGTTCAAGGCACTGCTCGAGAAAGGCGAGGCACTGTTTGCCGCGCACGTGGCAACCGGCACGAAAGCCCTCGACGCGCGGGATGCAGCGGGCGCCGAGCGGGAGTTCAGCGCGGCGCTCATCCTCAAGGCAGACGATGCCGGCGCACAGGCTGGCCTCGCCCGTGCGAAACAACTGCCGGCGGTGAGCGAGGCGCTCCGTAAAGCCGCGAATCACGAACTCGCCGGGCGCTGGAACGACGCTCTGGCAGCCTATGACGAAGCGCTCAGGATCGATACACAGACCAAGGGTGTTGCCGAACTTCGCGCCCGGGTAGGGAGCGCCACCACCAACGAGCAGATTCGCAAACACCTTTCCGATGGATTCGCAGCTATCAATTCCGGTCAGCTCGATCGGGCCCGGTCTGCGTTCAACCGCGTACTTGCACTCGATGCCAATCACCCGGTCGCTGCGGGGGCATTACAACAAGTCAGCGCACAGGGTGACGTGGATCGCATCCGCGCCGGCGAAGACCGCGGGATGGCCGCCGAAGCGCGCGAGGACTGGACGGGAGCAATCAAGGCCTATGAGGCAGTTCTTGCCATTGACGGGACCATCGAATTCGCCAAGACCGGCCTCTCCCGCGCCAAGGCACACGCCCGCGCTACGGAGTTGCTCGGCAAGATCCGCGCAGCGCCGGAAAAACTCTCATCACCCACGCTCTACCAGGAAGCGCAGACCATCGTTGCTGAAGCAAGGGCTCTATCCCCCGGTGGCCCACGACTGACCGAACACATCAATGCCGTTGGGGAGCTTGTCAGAACGTTCTCGGAGCCCGTTAACGTGACCCTGACCTCGGATGGCGCCACAGCAGTGATCCTGTCCACGGTCGGCCCACTCGGCACGTTCGCCAACAAGACGGTCTCCCTCCGGCCTGGCGAATACACCGTGGTCGGCAGCCAAAAGGGTTGTCGTGACATTCGGGAAACGATTGTCGTCAAACCGGACATGCAACCGGTCAGCGTGCGTTGTACAGAGCCGGTCAACTGAACATGAATGCTGCGGACGGCAACAACCGTATTGAGGCCAGCACCTATCAACCGTGGGTTGCGCCAGCCGAAACCTCCCGACTGAAAACCTGGCACTTCATCGCTGTGGCGGTGGTGGTACCGGTGCTCGCATTCGTGCTGTTTCTGTTCACGGCGCGCAGCGTCGCCCTGAAATTTTCGGATCCGCCCGTTTCAGTCGACATCGACGGCGGCTTTTCCATCAGTCTTGGTGACGTGTGGTTGCTTTTGCCGGGCGACTATACGGTGATTGCCGTTGCCGATGGTTGTCTGCCCCTTGAAACACAGATCACCGTTACTGACGCAAGCAATCAGGGACACACACTGCAGTTCACCCCGCTGCCCGGCGTCATCGATTTAAGCACAGAACCTGAGGGTGCCGATGTAAAGGTAGATGGCAGGGACATCGGCACAACGCCGCTGAAGGCCGTCGACATCGACGCCGGCAATCGTGAGATCGTTTTCGCCCATCCTCGTTATCAGACGTTTGCCACGGTGTTCCCGGTACAGGGGCGGCGAATCGCCGAAGTGGTCCAGGCCAAACTGGTGCCCAACTGGGGTGACATCAGCGTCAGCAGCGAACCGCCGGGCGCCGCAGTGCTGGTGGATGGCGAAGAGACTGGGCAAGTCACCCCCGCAGTGGTCCAGATCATCGCCGGGGAGCGGGAAGTGGCCGCGAGCCTCAAAGGATATCGAACCGCGCGCCAGCGTATCGTCGTTGGCGCACAACAGGCTGACACTCTCGAGACTTTTGTGCTGGTACAAGCCGATGCGGGTCTCTCTGTCACCACCTCGCCCGCTGGCGCCGGTATTACGATCAACGGTGAATACATGGGGCAATCGCCCCTCAAGCTGGAGCTGCGCTCCGGTCGAGCGTACTCAGTGGAAGCCTATCTGCGCGGCCACCGTCGCGCAGCCACCACAGTGAACCTCGAACGGGACCAAACCCGTGCTGTCAATCTTGGACTCACCCGGGAAACCGGTCAGGTGGTGTTCGCCGCAGAACCCGCATCCGCTCGTCTCTCCATCAATGGTCGTGAACAGAGTTCGGCAAACCAGACGCTGGTGCTGTCCACCGAACCACAAAACATTGAAATCACGTTGCCAGGCTATGCCAGTTACACCACGCGGGTGATACCCCGCGCCGGGCTCATCCAGACCGTGAAGGTTCAGTTGCTCACCGTCGATGAAGCACGCAAGGCGCGCAACAAGCCGGTCTACACGGCAAAGTCTGGCCAGGAGATGGTTCTGTTTGCACCAACGTCGGTCCAGCTTGGTGCCTCCCGGCGAGAACCCGGACGGCGCGCCAACGAAAACCTCAGGGACATCAAATTGTCGCAGCTGTTCTATCTCGCCAAGACTGAAACCACGAACGCCCAGTTTGTACAGTTCGCCAGCGGCCACGACTCCGGTGAGTTCGAAAGCCAGAAGCTCAACAAGAGCGATCAACCGGTGGTGAACGTCGGTTGGACGGATGCCGCCCTCTTCTGCAACTGGCTTTCGGAGCAGGAAAACCTGCCGAAGTTCTACCGCGAAGAATTCGGCAAGATCACCGGCATCAATCCCGCCGCGCACGGTTATCGGTTACCGACAGAAGCGGAATGGGGATGGGTGGCGCGCCACTTGGAAGAAGGCAAACCCCAACTGCGCTTCCCGTGGGGTGACAACATGCCGCCTCCTGATCGTCATGGGAACTATGCAGACCGGGCCGCGTCTCACCTGGTAGGGCGTACGATCCTGCAATACAACGACAATCACGTAGTCACAGCACCGGTGGGCAGCTACAAACCGAATCACAAAGGCATCTACGATCTCGGCGGAAATGTCGCCGAGTGGGTCAACGACTTCTATTCGGCGGGTGACGGTGTCACGGATCCCTTGGGCCCTGCCAGCGGCGAATTCCACGTCATCAACGGATCGAGTTACATGCACGGTACCATCACCGATCTGCGTCTCGCGTTCAGGGACTACGGTATCGATGCCCGCCGCGATGTGGGCTTTCGCATCGCACGATTTGCCGAGTGACCACATGAAACAACTCATCGCTCTCGCCTTCGTGCTGGTTTTCGCCTGCATGGCGGAGCTCCGGGCTGCAGAAGCGGATCGGGCGGATACTGAAGCCACGGAACCCTCTGGCCCACAAACGAACACCACCAAGGCGACAAGCGATACGAAGCAGGCAGACAAAGGCAGCGAAGAATTTACGCCGAGCGAAGAGATATCCGAGGACTTCGCTGTGTCGTTCCCGGTCGACATCTGAAAGGACCCGTACATGCCACCGACGATGAAAAAGACCCAGTTACCCTTCGAGATGATCTACCAGCTCATTGCATTGGTGCTCTCGATCATCCTTGTCCACCTCATCTACGTGACGCTGATCCGACCGAACGCTGAAGCGTTGCTCGAACGCGAAGCAGAGATGTCGGCAAGGGGTGAGACCTACGTGCCGGAACGCTCCATCTACATCGTGCTGCGCGACTATGAGCAGGAATCCTGTTTCGTATTGATGTTCTGGGCGATGGCCATCATGGGCCTCAAGGGACGTCAGACGCTTCGTGAACGCATGCTCCTCTCCGAGGATATTCTCAAGGTGAATGAAGGCACCAGCATCCTTCCTGAGGATGCCCGTCAGTACATACGCCCCTTGCAGGCGTTGTCAGTGGATGAGCAGCAATACCTCGTTCCCCGAGCACTCATGGCGGGTCTATTGCGATTTGGTTCAACCCGCAACGTGCACGATGTTTCCGAGGCGGTGAAATCCGTGTGCGAAACCGAGGCGGACCGCCTGGAAAGTGAACTGTCCATGGTGCGCTACATCGCCTGGGCCATCCCCTCCATCGGCTTCATCGGCACGGTGCGCGGCATTGGTGATGCACTCTCCCAGGCGAATGAAGCGGTGCAGGGAGATATCGCCGGCGTCACAGCGAGCCTGGGTACGGCATTCAATTCCACACTGATCGCGCTGCTCATCAGCATGGTCATCATGTTCCTGATGCATCAGCTGCAGCTCTTGCAGGAACGGCTCGTCCTCGAGACGCAGGGATATGCGGATCTGCAACTGATAAGACACATGCAGGTACGCGGAGCGAGTGTATGACACCCATCCTCGACCTGGATGACTGGGCACTTTCGCTGTGGGCGGATAACACTCTGCTCTACAGCGAGCCGGCCATCGCGCTCGAAAACGATGGCAAACTGATCTTCGGCCGTACCGCGGCCGCCGAAGCACGCATTCATCCACGGCGGATCAACCACGGTTTTCTGACCCGCCTGTCGGCGGATCCGCTGCCTCAGCCATTCAAATCTGCCCGTAATCATGCCGATCTGTTCTACCACCAGTTGCGCGCACTGGCAGTAGCGCATCCACTCCTCACCCGCGAACCGGTGCTCATGGTCGTACGCAGTTCCACCAGCGCCGATCAACTGGGACTGGCACTCGGCGTAGCCAAAGAGTGCGGTATTCGTATCGGTGGCTTCGTGGATCGGAGCATCGCTGCACTCGCGAGTCGTGGCGGCATGGGTGAACGACGTTGCCTTGAGTTTGCGAGCGACCACGCCGAGGTGATCACTGCGCGGCTCGGTGTTGACGTCGTGCGAAACAGCGTCAACACACTGCCCGGGCTCGGTCTGCAGACCATCCAGGATGGTTGGGCCAACGTTATCGCGGATGCGTTCATTCAAGGCTCGCGGTTTGATCCATTGCACGCAGCCACCACCGAACAGCAGTTGTACGACGCGGTACGCAGCTGGCTGGATACCGGCAAGGTCCCCGCTGCGCTTTCGATCGAACACCTGCAGGAAGTCCGGCGAATCGACATCCATAGCGAAGCACTCGACCGCAAGCTGCTCGATCGGCTCGATTCCGCACTGTCTGCGTTCGAAGCGGACTCGACGTTGTGCCTCGGCCCCAATGCCACATCGGTTCCGGGATTGTCGGCCTCGCTCAGAAGTCGGGGCGTCATCCCGATCGAGGTAGGTCGGACCACACTTTTTTCCTATATCGAAAAACACGTCGGCGCGCGCTGCAATCCAGAAGAAGTCAGACTCTTCACCACCCTGCCTGCGGCAACGCCACCAGCGCTGGCAGATTTTCGACCGTCACCCCCGATTCCGCTCAAACCCCCAACGGCGCAAGCGGCGCCAACAACGCTGGTTGCACCTGCCGTAGAGCCATCAACCGCTGGTCCGAATCGGGTGGTTGCCTCACCGGGTCAACCAACCCATGGCCTGCATGGCACGATTGCCTTTCCCCTCGGCGGCACGGATCTGCCTTGGTCTCTGCTGGGAGACAATCCTCGTACCGGCATCACGCTCGAAATCGGCGGCCGGCTATTCACACTCATCGAGGTGCGGTGATGAACATCACCACGGGGATCGGCTGAGATGGCGAGACGTCGCGACACTACTGGCGCATCTCTCTCCTTCCTCGATGTCATGTCCTGCGGCTTCGGCGCAGTGGTCCTGCTGTACCTGATCATCAACCACAACACAGAGCGGGATGAACGAATTGTCAACCAGGAGCTGCTCGCAAGCCTGCGGCTGCTCGACTACCAGATTCTTGAAGGGGAAAAGGACCTCGCTGTCCTCATCAAACAGGTCGATGACACCCGTCGCCGGATCGAAGTAGCAGACCGGCGTCTGATCGCCGACCGGGACAAACAGGAAAAACAGAGTGATGCCGACGCTGAAAAGCCGGATGACTCAGCGGCGAAAGAGCCGACGGTTGATGAGCTGAAATTCGAAATCGAAGTCATGGAGCAGGACGTCAAACGGCTGCGCGCAGCAGAGGCGGCCAACGACGGCGGCCGGTTGCTGCGTATCCAGGGCGAAGGCAATCGCCAGTATCTCACCGGACTTCGCATCGGCGGCCGCCACATCGCGATTGCCATCGATGGTTCCGCCAGCATGATGGATCCGTCCATCGTCAACGTATTGCGACGTCGCTACCAGAACGACGCTGCAAAACGATCCGCACCGAAGTGGGCACGTGCGGTACAAACCGTGGATTGGCTGGCCGCCCAGTTGCCGCTCGATTCGCAGTTCCAGCTGGTCGTGTTCAATGACAAATCCACGTCACTTTCTACGCCTGGCAAGTACGAATGGACCGCCGTGGGTGATGGCCAGAAGGTCCGCTCCGCTCTCGAACGCCTGCGACAGCATGTACCGGATGACGGCACGAGTCTCGAGAACCTGTTTCTCGAACTTCGCAACATGAAGCCCATGCCCGACAACGTGTACCTCATCACCGATTCACTGCCCACCATGGGGGCAGACAAACCGCGCAGCGCAACGATTACTGGTGAAAAGCGGCTTGAGCTCTTCCGCGATGCCCGCCAGAAGATGCCGAACAACATTCCCATCAACGTGATCATGTTTCCGATGGAGGGTGATCCGTTCGCAGCCGGCGCGTTCTGGAATCTCGCCCGCGCAACCGGTGGCGCCTTTCTCGCGCCATCCAAGGATTGGCCATGAGCCGCATCACCCGCCGCCGCAGCGCAGAAGTATTTTCGCTGTCATTTCTGGACGTAATCTGCTGCGGCTTTGGCGCCATCATCCTTCTGCTCATGATTACCAAGGTCACCGCGCCACTTGTGCTCGAGCAGTCCGCTCTGAATCTCGAAGCGACCGTAGCCATGCGCGAAAACGCCATGCATGAAATCCGCGGCCAAATCGATGAGCTGCAACGACAGCTCGATCTCGATCAGAACACACTGCGCGACAAACTCCGCATGCTGGCGGCTTTGGATGCCAATCTCACCCGCTTCAAGAGCAAATCCCTAGCGACGAAAGAAGAGGCGGAAGAAACACTGCTCGCTAAACAGAAGCTCGCGAGCATCCGACAGTCGCTGACCGATGAAATGGAGCGACTGCTCGGTGCCGGCTTTACACCACAGAACGATCTGGTTGGCGGGGTTGCGGTCGACAGCGAGTATGTCATTTTCGTCATCGACACTTCAGGCAGCATGCAGAGCATGGCGTGGCCTGTGGTCATCAGGAAGGTGCAGGAGGCGCTTGCCGTATACCCCAACCTGAAAGGCATCCAGGTGATGAGTGACGAAGGCGACTACATGTTCCCGGGGTTCGCCGGCACATGGATTCCTGACAGCCCAGCACGACGGGCCAGCATCATCGATACGCTGCGGGGCTGGGCGCCGTTTTCGAACTCCAGCCCGGTGGAGGGCATCGAGGCCGCCATCGACGACTTTTTTGCGAGCGACAAGCGCATCAGCATTTATGTCTTCGGGGACGACTTCACCGGCGACTCGATCGAGAAAATCATCGACGATGTCGATTCGTTGAATTCCCAGGAAACCGGTGACCGCCGCCGCGTGCGGATCAACGCCATCGGGTTTCCGGTGTATGTGGATCGACCGAACGTCAGGACCTACCGTTTCGCGGCGATGATGCGAGAGCTCGCCTACCGCAACGAGGGGACTTTTGTCGGCCTCTCGGAATTGCAGTAGGCTGGGCCGAGGTGAGATCAATAAGACCCGGGGCAGGCATGAGAAGGGGTTTCGTATCATGATCGCGCGCCGCTTGCGGATGATGCTGGCGCTTGGCCTGTTAACACTCGCCGGTTGTTCCGCACCCAAAGTTGCCGTGCAGGGTACATTCCCCGTCCCACTCGTGAACCCCTACCCGATTCATGTGGGCTGGCATCTGGATTCGGCGCTTACCTCCTATGTTCACAAGGAGAAAATAGATCGCGGCGGCGAGTGGGTGATTTCTGTCGGTGCCGTCCAACAGTCCATGTTCGACAGCCTCTCGAAAGGCATGTTCAAGGGTTATACGTTCCTCGACTCGTGGGAGTCTTCCGCGCCGGTGCAGCTGATCTTCGTGCCCAGCATTGAACAATTGCAGTTCTCGACGCCCAAACAGACGCGCTCTAAATATTTCGAAGTCTGGATCAAGTACAAGTTTGAATTGCGAAATCCCGATGGCACCTCCCGCGGCGAGTTTCCACTCACCGCCTACGGCAAAGCCCACATCCAGAATTATTCGATGAACACCAATTCAGCGGCCTTGCAGGAAGCGGCGAACGCGGCCTGCCGGGATGCGATGGCATTTTTCGCACTGCAGTTCAGAACCCTCGGACCGGTCAAGGCTTGGCTGGATCAAAACGGACTCGGGAGTTGACCATGTCGAGACACTTGCGTTCGATGCTGGCCTTCGCAGCCCTGTTGTACCTAGGTGGCTGCGTAACGGCACGAGTGGAAGAAATCCGCGAGGGTCACACCACGATCAGTGGCGGCGATGCCATTGCCGTACTCGGCAAACGCGACCGGCCGAGCGCCACGGAAACCGAGTTTGATTTCGTGGAGTGCGTGTCGCGCAACATGGGCAGCGAAGTACCGGTCATCGCGGAACGCACCTTTCGCGATACCCTCTTCCCTTGGTTTGAACCGCGCACTGCGCCGGCCAACACCCGCGATCTTCCCGAACTGATTGGCCACCCGATGTTCGTTGAGCGCCTCAACAGCATCGGTGTGAAATATCTCATCTGGATCGAAGGTTCGACGCGTCGTACCGACTCTGCGGGCACGATGAGTTGCACCGTTTCACCTGCGGGAGGTGGCTGCTTCGGTTTCCTCACCTGGGAGAATGACTCGGAATACGAAGCCTCGATCTGGGACATCAAGGAAGGTCACACCGTGGGCAAAGTCAGCTCCGAAGCCGTCGGCACCAGTTACATGCCGGCTCTGATCGTTCCCGTGCCGATCATCGCTCGGGTCAAGAACTCCGCCTGCTCATCCCTTGCTAACCAGCTGACGACATTCCTAACCGACGCATCCTGACTACGCTTGGAACCCGGAAAACACTGCGTGGGCGAAGAACCACACCATCACTACCCAGAGCAGCGTGCGCTCGTCCATTCGTGCTGCAATGGTGTCACCCATCCTGCTCATGTCTCGTCCTCAAGGATTCAGATTCTGGATGTCCTCGAGACGGGAGTAGCCGCAAAAAGGTTTGAATCGCCTGGATCATACCGCCGAGCGAATCAGGCTGGCCGCATCTCCACCACTTCGCCTTCAAATCGCTCCGGCTCCACGGAATACCATTCCGCAAGCGACACCTTGTGTTTGCCGTTGCAGAGGTCGCACATCTCATAGAAGGTCGGGCGACCCGGGTCGGCAAAGATCACCCGCTTCACCCCGGCATCGAACGCACGATCCACCAGTTTTGCGAGGGGCTTCACGAGTTCGTCCCAGAAACAGATATCAGAACCGACCACGATGTCGAACTCGCCCAGTTCGTCGGTCGAGAGTTTCTTGAAACTCTTCACCATCTTGGCCACTTCAACGTTGTTGAGTTCGGCGAGCACATCGAGGTAGGGGAATACGTCCTTGTCGATGTCCAGTGCGGTGACCTTGCCGCTGAAACGCGAGGCACAGAAGACTGACAACGGTCCCCAGCCACTGCCTACTTCGATGACCCGGGAGCGTGTTGGAATCGGTCGATGCTGCAGGTAATCCATCACCAGATAACTGGCATGCCATGGGCGATGGCCGTGTACTGACGGCTGGTACTGTTTTTTCATCTGCCGGATGAGTTTGTGTTTGTTCTCCAGCAGATAGATGCCATAAGCCTCGTAAAGGTAGGGTTCCGGTGAGCGTTCTAGTTTGGGCATGGGTTTCCGTCAGCTACCGATGTTACGGCCACGCCCGTCAAACCTCCGTCAGACGGAGCTGCGCAAAAAGCGCGCTGTCCAGGCGCGAAAGCTGCGCAGTGTAACAAGGCTCCTGCGATGAATCGCCGTGATTCTTGGGAAGTTTTCCGATGTTCACGGGGGGTTTTCAGGGTCATCGAGGCACCCCGTTTGCACCAACAGGGAAGCACCGTTCGGTTTACCACGGCAAAAGCTGACTAAAATACTCGGGTATTTCCCCACGCCTGCGATAGACTACGCACACCCCGACTCCAGCCACATCACCCGTGTCCAATTCCACAGTCGAACCCAGCATCGAAGACCGCCTGAACCGAGACTATGCCGCGGGATTCGAAAGCGACGTTGAAGCAGATACTTTCCCGCCGGGCCTGTCTGCGGATGTGGTTCGCGCTATTTCGGAGCGCAAGAATGAACCCGCATGGCTCACCGAATGGCGCCTTAAAGCGTGGGACATCTGGACCTCGATGCCGGAACCCGAATGGGCCCACCTGCATTTTCCGAAAGTGGACTTCCAGGCCATCTCCTACTTTTCCGCTCCCCGCAGCCAGAAGGACGGACCCAAGTCCCTAGATGAAGTTGACCCTGAGTTGTTGCGCACCTATGAACGTCTCGGCATCCCCCTGCATGAACGCGCTGCGCTTGCGGGTGTTTTCAACGAAGACACTCCGGCGCGTCCGGAGGTTGCAGTGGATGCCGTGTTCGACAGCGTTTCCATCACCACCACGTTCAAGGACCGGCTCGCAGAGTCAGGTGTGATTTTTTGCCCGCTGTCGGAAGCCGTTCATACCCACCCGGAGCTGATACAGAAATATCTCGGCAGCGTCGTCCCACAATCCGACAACTTCTACGCCGCTCTCAACAGCGCAGTCTTCAGCGATGGTTCCTTCGTCTACATCCCGCCTGGCGTTCGTTGTCCGATGGAGCTGTCGACCTACTTTCGCATCAACGCCCGCAACACCGGCCAGTTCGAACGCACCCTGATCATCGCCGAACGCGGGGCCTACGTGAGCTATCTCGAAGGCTGTACCGCACCGATGCGTGATGAAAACCAGTTGCACGCAGCAGTGGTGGAGCTGGTCGCCCTCGATGATGCACGCGTCAAGTACTCAACCGTACAGAACTGGTACCCCGGGGACGCCGAAGGGCGAGGTGGCATCTACAACTTCGTCACCAAACGCGGTGCCTGCCTTGGCCAACGCTCGCATATTTCCTGGACCCAAGTGGAGACCGGTTCGGCAATTACCTGGAAGTACCCGAGTGTCGTGCTGCGTGGGGATGACAGCATCGGTGAGTTCTACTCCGTAGCGCTCACCAACAACCTGCAGCAGGCCGACACCGGAACGAAGATGGTTCACCTCGGTCGAAATACACGTAGCACCATCGTCTCCAAGGGCATCAGTGCAGGGCGCAGCCAGAACAGCTATCGCGGGCTCGTCCGCATCTCACCCGCTGCCGCCGGCGCACGCAATCACACCCAGTGTGATTCGTTGTTACTCGGTTCAAAGTGTGGTGCGCACACGTTTCCCTACATCGAAAGTGGCAATCCATCAGCGACCGTTGAACACGAAGCCACGACTACCCGGGTGAGTGATGACCAGCTGTTTCTCTGCGCACAACGCGGGATCGACGCGGAAAAAGCCGTCAGCATGATCGTCAACGGATTCTGTCGCGATGTCTTCCGCGAGCTGCCGATGGAGTTTGCTGTGGAAGCCGGCAAGTTGCTGGAAGTGAGCCTCGAAGGAGCAGTCGGATGAACCGGCTCGACATCCGCGATCTGCGGGTTGCCGTCAACGGCAAAGGGATCCTCAACGGACTCTCACTGCAGATCGGCCCCGGCGAGGTGCATGCTATCATGGGCCCGAATGGCTCGGGCAAGAGCACGCTCTCTCATGTGTTGGCGGGCCGGCCGGGATACGAAGTAACCGGTGGAGAAGTGCGCTTCCGCGGTGAGGATCTCCTCTCGATGGAACCGGAACAACGGGCTTGCAAAGGGCTCTTTCTCGCCTTCCAGTATCCGGTGGAGATTCCCGGCGTCTCCAACATGGAGTTTCTGCGGACGGCGGCGGAGTCCCAGGCAAAGGCACGCGGTGAAAGTCCGCCAACAGCCGTCGAACTGATGCGCTCGCTGCGGCAAATCGCAGCCGAACTCCATCTCAATCCCGATTTCCTCAAGCGCGGTGTCAACGAAGGTTTCAGCGGCGGCGAAAAGAAACGCAACGAGATACTGCAAATGAGCTTTCTGCGGCCGGCGATGTCAATTCTCGATGAAACCGACTCAGGGCTCGACATCGATGCGCTGCGTATCGTGGGTGAAGGCGTCACGCGCTACATCCGGTCGAATCCGGAATTTTCCGTGCTGCTCATTACACACTATCAGCGGCTGCTCAATCATATCGTTCCAGACCATGTACACGTTCTGGCCGGCGGCCGCATCGTTGAATCCGGTGACCGCTCGCTCGCACTGCGCCTTGAAGCGAAAGGGTACGCAGGCATCGACACTGCATCATGAGCAGGCTTGCCGGCAGGTTGTCCAGCCAATCCCGCGATCGTCTCGAGGCGCTCAGTACCGCCCCGCAGGCCGATCCAAAAGTTCGTGAGAGCTGGAAGTACAATCCGGTGAACCGGTCGCTGGCGCTGTTGAGTGACGTGGATGTTGCTGGACCTTCCGCCATCAGCGGTCTCGATCAACGTGGCGTTTCGTTTATCGAAAACGTCCAACCCGACGAAGCCGAAATCGCCACCCTTCTCTCCCAGTCGGTGAATAGTCCACCTTCTGCGCGGGCGCTGCTGCTGGCTGAGAGCGTCGACCGGCTGATCGTGAATGATCGGCTTGCACTACCGCTTCGCATCACGCGCACCGACGCAAGACACCCGTTGCTGATCACTGTATCGCCACAGAGTGAAGTGGTTATCGAAGAACTGGCGGAAACCTCAGCTACAGGCTGGATCTGTCTGCACGTGCGGGACGGCGCGATGGTGAGCTACAACCGGCTGCGCAGTGAACGGGCATCGTCCGAGTGGCAGCGGCTCGTGATGAAACTCGAACGCGACGCCAGGCTGCATCTCAACCACTATGCCACGGGCAGTACATTGCGTCGGCTCGATGCGCTGATCGAACTGGCTGGCGCGGGCGCGGAACTCGACCTGCAGAGTGCCTGGACGGCTGCAGCAAGGGAGAAGATTGACCAACAGTGGCACGTCGAACATACCGCACCACAGACCACCAGTCGGCAGGTCCACCACGGCATCGCTGACGGCAACGCCACCACTACATTTCGCGGACGCATCTTCATCGGCACCGACTGCCGCCAGGCGAACGCCGATCTGATCAACCGCAACCTCGCACTGTCTGCGGGTGCTACCTGCAATACCAAGCCGGAACTCGAAATCCACAACGATGACGTACGCTGCAGCCACGGAGCGACGGTAGGACAGTTGTCGGATGACAGTGTGTTCTACTTCCGTTCACGGGGCGTTTCGCCGAATACCGCACGACGGTTACTCGCTGCCGGGTTCATTCGCAGCACGCTGCGCGGTTCCTTGAGCGCGGGCGCGCGCTTGGCTCTGACAGGTACTGCCGATGAGTAGCCGAATAATCCGCGCGGATTTTCCTGCACTCGCCCAGTTGATCCACGGTCAGCCGCTGGTCTATCTCGACAACGCCGCAACGACCCAGAAACCACGATCCGTACTGGACGCGATGCAGCGCTACTATCTTGAGGACAACGCAAACGTCCACCGCGCGGCGCACACGCTCGCTGCCCGGGCGACGGACGCCATGGAATCTGCACGTGCGCGGGTGGCCGGGCTGATCAGCTCCCCTGCCGCCGATCAGATCGTTTTCACGCGCGGCACTACTGAATCGATCAACATGGTGGCCTCCGGGCTCAGCCATCGTCTGCACAGTCGCGACCGCATTCTGGTGACTGCTCTCGAACACCACAGCAACTTCGTGCCATGGCAACAGTGTGCGCTCCGAACAGGTGCACACCTGGATGTAGTTACGGTGACACCGGGCGGCGAAATCGATCTCGACGACTTCAGAAACAAGCTCTGCCAGGAAACCCGGATTGTCGCTTTTGCACACGTTTCCAATGCACTTGGAACCGTGCACCCCGTGCATGAACTGGTGACGACAGTACGCGCAAGGAGTGATGCGCTGGTTCTGGTGGATGGTGCCCAGGCTATCCTGCATCTACCGGTGGATGTGCAGGCGCTCGACGTTGACTTCTATGCGTTTTCCGGACACAAACTGTTCGGCCCGACGGGGACCGGTGTGTTGTATGGAAAGCGGGCGGGGCTCGAGATGTTGCGTCCCTCCCAGTTCGGCGGCGAGATGATCGAACATGTCACGCTGGATTCGAGCACCTTCAATACCCTGCCGTACCGGTTCGAAGCCGGCACACCCAACATCGCTGGTGCCGTCGGCCTCGGGGCAGCCGTGGACTACATCACAGGTCTAGAGCGCGATTCGTTGTTGCGACAGGAAGAGTCACTCATCGATGACACCATTTGTGCACTGACCGCCATGAACGGTATCCGTCTGATCGGCACACCCACTCAGCGGCTCGGCGTGGTTTCCTTCCTGGTGGAAGGCAGCAGCCCCCACGACGTCGGCACATTGCTCGACCAGCAGGGAATCGCAGTTCGCACCGGCCACCATTGCGCCATGCCTTTGATGCAGTCGCTCGGGATCGGCGGCACGGTTCGCGCCTCCTTCAGCCTGTACAATGACCAGACCGACGTCGAACGATTCGTTCAGGCCATGCATAAGACGCTGACGTTTCTGTGAATGACAAGCCAAAACGAGTTTACGAGGAATCCAGACGGAGTAATCCGATGAACACCACGGGTAAGAACACCGAACCGAAACAGTTTGATCCGCAACAGGTCAAATCCGCGGCTCTGCCCCTCGAAGTGGTTGTCAGTGACGCGGCCGCTAGGCATCTCCTCGCCCAGCTGAGCAGCCAGGGGAAGGCCTTCCTCCGTCTTGGCGTCAAGGAAAGCGGCTGCAACGGCTACAGCTATTTTCTCGACTGGCTGGATGCACCCGGAGTGGACGATATTCCGCTGCATATCAATGCCGATCTTGACATCCATGTCGCCGCTGCCGATCAGGCACTTGTGCATGGAACACGCGTGGACTATGTCCGTGAGGGACTGAACGCGACGCTGCAGTTCAAGAACGCCAATGCCACAGGCTACTGTGGCTGTGGCGAGAGTTTTTCACTAGCCACCTGAAACGTCGTGCAACGCCGGATCGTCAATCTCAACCGCACCGTGCACGCGCGCCTTGTGCCCACAGGTGATCCTGTCACGATTCCCGGCGGTTCGTTCGTAACCCTTACCCAGGATCTGGGTGGCACCTTCACGGTTGTCCACCAGGGCAACATGGCACGCATCGATGGTGAAGATGCGGATGCGATCGGGTTTGTACCGGTGCTCCTCGAATTCACCCCACCGGCCAATGGCCGCGTCGATCGGGAGCAAGTCGACGAAGCACTGCGTTCGGTTTTCGATCCGGAAATTCCGGTCAACATCGTCGACCTTGGTCTGGTGTACGACGTACAGATCAACGGCAGTACCGTAACCATTGCGATGACTCTCACCGCGCCGGGCTGTGGCATGGGCCCGGTGCTGGTCCACGATGTCAAAACCCGTGTACGCCGGGTTCCCTTTGTCGGTGACGTGACAGTTGATCTGGTGTTCGATCCACCCTGGTCTCGCGAACGCATGACCGAAGAAGCCCAGCTTGAACTCGGACTCTACTGATCGCGGCGGATGATGTTGAGCGAGTTCAGTCCCACCCTGCCGCCAGCAACCGTGCAAGAAATCCGCGACAGTTTTGCTTTTTTTGACGGCTGGGAAGACAAGTACCGCTTCCTGATCGACCTCGGCAAGTCACTGCCAGAGCTACCTGAGGAATTCAGGACCGAAACGAATCTGGTGCGGGGCTGCCAAAGTCAGGTCTGGCTGATCAGTCACTGCGATGCTCAAACGGGTTGTTTGCAGTTTGCACTCGACAGCGATGCGCACATCGTTCGCGGGCTCGCCGCTATCGTTCTGGCCGCTTACCAGAACCGCACACCCGGGGAGATCATCACGGTGGACATCGAAGAACTCTTTGCCGAGCTGGATCTGCTCTCGCATCTTTCAGCAACTCGCGGGAATGGCCTTCGCGCCATGGTCAGCCGAGTGATTGCATTTGCCCGAAACTACGCTGCGACTTGACCTTCTTTCCCGCGCCACGTTGCATCAGCTTCGCAGCTTTTCCTGTTCGTTAGACAGGCGCCGGTTTTCCCTTGCCGGTGTGTCTTCAGTACCCGTGCGCAACAGCGCAGCAAACGGATCTTTCTCAGTCTGAGTCTGTGCAGACAGAGTCTGCGATGACACCACAGATCGTTCTGTCATGAAGTTCTGATCAGGCTTTCGATCAATCGCAAGCGGCGCTGAGATGGGGTCTTTTCTGCCTGCCTCAGGCTTGTTCCCTGCGGATACCGCGACCTTGCCTGCGTCATCATCCTCGTCCATGCGGCTTGCGACACGACCTCGCACCGTTGCGGTCGGATCTTTCGGAGCCGATGTCGATTTACCGGCAAACGCGAGTGCAATTCTCTCCAGGAAAGAGATCTCCACGTCTTTGTCGGATGCGGGCTCGCTGGGGGTTGCTGCATCCATGACTGCGATCGCCTTGGGGGTAACTGCCCGTTCTTTACGTGCCTGCCCCTGGTTAATAGCCACTGCACCTATGGGTTCAACAGTGATGCCAGCCACCGCATCAACGTTTTCGGCGTCTATCTTTCGAGTGCCACCACGATGTCGCCAATCTCTCGGATATTTCTTTTCCGCCTGGGCACGGAACTCCGTCATCGGCCCCGCCAGACGGGCTCTCTGAACCTGTACCTCGAGCTGCAGGCGACGAAGCATGCGTCGTTGTCGTATTACCACATAAAGTTCGATCAGTACCGCCACCACCATCAGACCATTCGTCAGGCTCAGCCAGATAACCGGGGAGAGCGATGCCATTGCGTTCATCAGCAGGGTGGTTTCCATGTGCAACTCCTGTCATGTGCATTTTTCGACAGGGATCGACCTGGTATACAACCGGTCCAGATCATCAGATTTCGTCCGATCACGGACAGGGCTGTCATATTCGGGCAGTGAGCCTGGTAGTGACTCATCCGTCTCCCCGAGTTCAGGTAGTCTCCCACCGGAAGAATAGACACGATCCTGAATTCTGTCTGGCGACCACCGCTGTAGCGGTCACAGACCGGTCCTATCCGTTTTTTTGTTTGTTGTATCGACTTCGCGAGAGCGGGGCTCAGTGCGCACAGATACGCTTCAACATGATTGATACTGTTTTTATATACAGGTATTCTGGCCGACCCTGTATATAAATACAGTTATCGTATGACGATAACCTCACTGCTTGAACATCCAGATCTGTGGCGCGCAGGCCGCCCGGGAGGCGGCGGCGTCAGCCATAGAACCACAGAACCCTGCCGTTACCCCCTGCTCGACCAGCATCTGACCGGCGGTGGCTGGCCCGTGGGTGCGGTCTCGGAACTGTGTTTCAACCAGACCGGGATTGGTGAGCTGCAATTGTTGGCGCCCGCGCTGGCCGCACTCAGCCGGCAGCGGCGCTGGATTGCCTGGCTGAACCCACCCTTCCTCCCTTACCCTCCGGCACTGTCCGCGCTCGGCATCCAGGTCGGACGCATGCTCCTCATCCAGCCCGCAACCACAGCCGCAGCCCCGAACGCCGGTCGCGATGACAAGTCATCACACGGCAACAAACGGGATCGGATCGAACATCAACGCACCCTCTGGGCACTCGAACAGGCGGGACGATCAGGCGCCTGCAGTGCAGTACTGGCGTGGCTCAATGAACGCCTGCTCACCGTACGCGACATCCAGCGACTGCAGGTCGCAGCCCGACGCGGCAATACCCTGATCTGGCTGTTCCGTCCGGAAGCGGCTCTCAACCAGCCGTCCCTTGCATCACTCCGGCTGCGGTTGCATGCGGCGCAGAGTCCGGGGGTCGAACTGCAACGGTTGCGGGTCGATATCGTCAAACGCCCGGGGGGCTGGCCGGTAGATGGCCTGGTGCTGGATCTGCAGCGCAACCCGGAATCCATGGACCGGCGCAGGGTCATGGAGCTGCTCGCGTTCTGGCGCAGTGAACATCAACAGCCGGCACTGCCAGATGCGGCCCAGCCTTATGCCACACCGGCCTCCGTTCAGCAGCGGGCGATGCACTGATGCTCTGGCTTGCCGTCCACTTTCCGTCTTTTGGCCTCGAGGTGGCCACGCGCGGCATCGGCCAGAAAACCGCCGAAAAACAGGCTATCAAAGAACAAGCCATAGAAGAACAGACAAGCCCGGATACCTCGCCTGCTCCCGCAGCAGAACTGCGGGTCCTGATCTATAACCAGCAGGTCATCCAGTGCAACTCCGCTGCGGCAGCGTGCGGCATCCATCCGGGCAATTCCTTGGCAACGGCACAAAGCCTTGCCGCAGGTGCTCTGCGACATTTCCACTGGAATGGCGCCCATGAAGAGGCCCGGCTGCTCTTCATCGCCGAAGTTCTCTACCGGTTCAGTTCCGAGGTGAGTCCGGAAGCGCCGGATGCAATTGTTCTCGAGGCCGGACGCAGTCTGAAACTGTTCGGTGACCTCAGTCGCCTGATTGCCGCGGTCACTTCGGCCTGCGCAAACCTCGGGCACGAGATCCGGGTACGGGCAGCAGCCACTCCGCTGGCGGCGCTGGCCCTGGCACGTTCAGGGGCACACACCCTGCCAGAGGTATCGCTGCAATCCCTCGCCACGGGCTTCCAGCCACTTTCACCGTCGCACAGCGCAACCCAGGTCAGCAGGAGAGTTGGCGGGAAGGTTGTTGGTGAGAAGGCTGGGGAGAAGGTTGGTGGAAAGGTTGGTAGGGAGAGTGGTGGGAAGGCTACTGACAAGCGCGACTGCACCTTGCCTAACCGCATGGTTGAACGGCTGCACAACATGGGCCTCACCCGTCTCGGTCAGGTGTTTGCCCTGCCTCGGGCGGAATTGGCACACCGGTTCGGTCATTCATTCGCCACGTATCTGGATCGTCTGGCGGGCCGTGTACCGGACCCACGCACCACCATTCAGCCGCCCGACCGGTTTGATCAAAGCCTGCATCTGCTCGAACCACTCCGTGACAAGGCTGCACTCGAAGAACCCATGCGGCATCTCCTATACGAGCTCGGTCAGTGGCTGGTTGCCCATCAACTCGGTGCCGAGGCACTGGTCTGGTCGTTCAGTGCCCACGATGTCAGGTCACGCACCTGCATGCCGGTGCGGTTCGCACGGGTTCAGCAACAGCGCAGCGCATTTATCGGCATTTCCCTGCTCAAACTCGCAGAAACACCGCTGCCGGAAGATGTACTCAGCATCGGTCTCAAGGCACGGCGTCTCAAACCCTGGATCGCACAGAACCACAACTTGTTTCCGGATGCCCTACTCGCGCCTGCGGGATTCGACGGTGGCAGTGAAAGATCCGGTGATCATTCAGCCGAATCCACCACCAGAATCGAACTGCTCGATCAGCTCGGCGCGCGCCTCGGTGAATCTGCCTGCCTGCGACTCGAACCGCTGGATCGACATACACCAGAAGAAGCCTGGCAACCGCTGTCAGTCTTCGAATCACCAAGGCATCGCCTCCCCCCGGCCCCACCTGGCAAGCGTCCATTGTGGCTCTTCACACCTCCTCGACCGGTGAATGTGGACGAACTGGTTCTGCTGGATGGGCCTGAACGGATCCAGGGCCAGTGGTGGACCCGCCCGGTCAGCCGCGACTACTACATTGCCACCCATCGCAATGGGGCTCGCTGCTGGGCCTTTGTGGATGACAGCCGCCAGTGGTACCTGCATGGTTATTTCGCCTGATTTCCCGCAGCGCGGCGTATCAGTCGCCGTTGCTTTTGCCGAGTTGCATGTGATCAGCAACTACACCTTCCTGCGGGGCGGCGCCCATCCGGAAGAACTGATCAACCGCGCCGCCGATCTCGGCTATACCGCCATCGCCCTGACCGATGAATGTTCTTTCGCAGGGCTCGCCAAGGCGCACATGACAGCCAAAGCGCGTGGCATCCACCTCATCATCGGCAGCGAATTCCATCTCGAAGAAGGCATCAAGCTCGTTCTGCTTGCGCCCACACGTGAAGCCTACGGCCAACTTTCGGCACTGATCACCCGCATGCGGCGGCGTTCTGAAAAAGGCGAATACCTGGCCACTCTCGAAGACTTCCGTTTTGGTCTCGCCGACTGCCTCATCCTGTGGCCACCGGGCAGCCCCTGTACCAGCCACGCCATCCGCCTCAGCGATCGACCGCTGGATCTTGCCTGTGCCAACGCGACGCGGCCCGGTATCGAGACACTCATGGCTCAGGGGCAGGCACTGAAACAGCTTTTCCGCGTTGAACAGCGCAGTGTCGAGCAGCGCGGCGGATTCTGGATCGCGCTGGAACTGTTCCGCGACGGTACCGATCTGCACCAGACGGCGGTGGCGCTGACACTCTCCATACGTCTCGGGTTACCGGTGACCGCCAGTAACGATGTGCACCTGCACGTACCGGAGCGGCAGCCGCTGCAGGATGTCCTCACCGCCGTGCGCCTTAAGTGTACCGTCAGCGAACTCGGCACCGCCGGCTTCGGCAATGCCGAACGGCACCTGCGCAGCATCGCCGAACTCGGCGACCTGTATCCGCCGGAAATGCTCGCCGAATCCGTGGCCATCGCCGAGCGTTGCACGTTCAGTCTCGATGAGCTGCGCTACGAATACCCGGAAGAACTGGTGCCACCGGGTCGCTCCGTCACCGATTACCTGCGCGAACTCACCTGGGCCGGAGCTGCGGAGCGTTGGCCGAAAGGAACCCCGGCAGATGTGGTCGCGTTGATCGAAAAGGAACTCGTACTGGTGAAGGAACTCGCCTACGAGTACTACTTCCTGACCGTGCACGACATCGTGCAGTTCGCCCGCTCACGGAACATTCTCTGCCAGGGTCGCGGTTCTGCCGCCAATTCCGCAGTGTGTTATTGCCTCTTCATCACCGAAGTAGACCCGGCTCGCATGCATCTGCTGTTCGAGCGGTTCATCTCCAAAGAGCGCGCCGAGCCTCCGGATATCGATGTCGACTTTGAACACGAAAGACGCGAAGAGGTCATCCAGTATCTCTACAAACGTTACGGACGGGACCGCGCCGCGCTGGCCGCAACCCTCATCACCTATCGGCTGAAAAGTGCGATCCGCGATGTCGGCAAAGGCATCGGTCTCGATCTCGACCAGGTCGACCTGCTCGCCAAATCCTTGTCGTGGTGGGACCGGAAGGACGTTCTCGCGGAACGCCTTCGGGAGATCGGCGTGGATCCGGAACATACGCCGATCCGCCGGTTCATCGCACTGGTCAGTGAATTGCTCGGGTTTCCCCGCCATCTCTCCCAGCACGTGGGTGGATTTGTTATCTCGCGAGGACCACTCTCGCAGCTGGTACCGGTGGAAAACGCCGCCATGCCGGACCGCACGGTCATCCAGTGGGACAAGGATGATCTCGAATCCCTCGGACTGCTCAAGGTGGATGTACTCGCCCTCGGGATGTTGACTGCAATCCGCAAATGCATCGATGCGGTGAATCTCTTTCGTGGCAGCCAGATCGGGTTTGGTGAGCGCCCGCTGAGTGTGGCCAACATTCCCGCTGAAGACCCGGAGACTTACCGCATGTTGCAGCGTGGCGATAGCATCGGTGTATTCCAGGTGGAATCCCGCGCGCAGATCGCGATGTTGCCGCGCCTCAAGCCACGGCACTTCTACGATCTCGTCATCGAAGTGGCGATCGTGCGGCCTGGCCCGATCCAGGGTGACATGGTGCACCCTTACCTGAGACGCCGGCAGGGACTTGAACCGGTGCACTACTCCAATGATGACGTTCGACGTGTGCTCGAACGCACTCTCGGCATTCCGATCTTCCAAGAGCAGGTCATCGAACTGGCCATGGTGGCGGCAGGATTCACTGCGGGTGAAGCGGATCAGTTGCGTCGTGCCATGACAGCCTGGAAACACCGCGGCGGACTTGGGCATTTTGAAGCCAAACTCATCAATGGCATGTTGGACCGCGGACATGACCAGGACTTCGCCGAGCGGGTCTTCAAACAGATCCAGGGATTTGGCGAATACGGTTTCCCGGAATCCCATGCGGCCAGTTTTGCGTTGCTGGTCTACCTCTCCTCCTGGCTCAAACGGCATGAGCCTGCGGGGTTCTACGCGGGCCTTCTCAACAGCCTGCCCATGGGGTTCTATTCACCCTCACAGCTCATCCAGGACGCGCGCCGTCACCATATCGAAGTGCGCCCCGTGGATGTGACCATCAGCCAGTGGGATCACACCCTCGAACATCGTGCCGGTCAGCAGGTTGAGGAGCGGGCCGCAACACGTACGCAGGGCGCCCTGCGACTGGGTTTGCGTCTCGTCAAAGGGCTGTCTGCAGAGAGCGTGCAGCGGCTTGTCACTGCCCGCAACGATGCGCCCTTTGCTGACGCCACCGATCTGGCGCAAAGGTCCCGGCTCAATCGCCAGGACATGGAGTTTCTGGCCCGCGCCGGAGCACTGGCATCACTCTCCGGACACCGGTATCAGGCCCACTGGGATGTGGCCGCCATCGATGAACCCATGCCGCTGCAGCAGGTGGCTGAAGAAAGAAACGCCTATGTCACGGAAGTCAGTCTGCCTGCGCCTGCGGAAGCCGATGAGATCGTGCACGACTATCGTTACCTCAGCCTGTCCCTGCGCTCGCATCCATTGCTGCTGTTGCGCGGTCACCCGGAACTCGCCCGCTCAAGACGCGCTGCGGATCTGACCGCCTTCCGCCATGGGCAACTCGTGCAGATCAGCGGCCTCGTGACCGGACGTCAGCGGCCCGGAACCGCATCCGGTGTTCTTTTTGTGACCCTGGAAGATGAAACCGGTAACAGCAACATCGTCGTCTGGCGTACGTTGCAGGAGCGGTTTCGCACCGCGTTGCTCGGCGGCCAGCTGCTCACGATCAAAGGCACCGTGGAACGTGAAGGTGAGGTGATCCATGTCGTGGCCGGGTTTGTCATCGACCACACCGGCCTTATCAATACGCTGCTCGCTGACAGCGAAGTGAATTCCGCATTCCGCTCACGGGATTTTCGCTGACGCGTGTCACCGAAGACTCTCGCCGCCGCAGACGGACAAACGGAACCGTTGAACGATCAGTGTCCGTTCGAGTCGCTGAACCCGCGCCCTTCAGCAATGGCGTGCTGCAGGTCTTCAAGCATCAGGCGCCGTCCTTCACTGCCAGGCCAATGGCCGGTCATGTTCAGCGGACCACCTTTGTGCCGCCGTCCTTCGAGGGGTGCGCGTATATTCAGCCCCGCCTCCCCCGGTGGCTTTCCGGATTCCACTCCTCGCACGACCTGCCATCCGTACTGCGCAAGCGCCTTGGCTTCTGCAAAAACCAGCGGGGGCGGATGCGTCGGGAGGGACGGTGTGACCCGCCAGGGAGCACCTGCGAAGACGGCCTGTTCTTCCAGCGACTTGAGTGTAGCCGAGCGAGCGATGCGGAGCTGGCAGCGCCGCTTGATCGCCGATACTCTGCGCGGCTGCGCTTTCAATTGCTCTGATCACATTGCTCGCCAGCCACCGGGCATCCGGAAAGCCGGGTTCGGATATACTCCCGTTGAATCACAAGGATCCCTGAATGCATCAGTTGACCGATCTCGGCCGGGTCAGGCTCGCGATCATTGGACTCGGTTATGTGGGCCTGCCACTGGCAGTCGAATTCGGTTCCCGCCTGCCTACCATCGGTTTTGATATCTCGGCCCGCCGCGTCGAAGAACTGCGGCGCGGTCGTGACCACACCCTGGAGGTCACAACCGAGGAGTTAAAGAAAGCAAATAGGCTGTCGTTTACCACGGAAGTGGAGGCGATCGCTGACTGCAACGTCTTCATCGTCACGGTACCGACACCGATTGACCAGTATCGCCGACCGGATCTTGGCCCCCTCCTTGCCGCCAGCAAGACAATCGGCGTCGTGCTGAAGCGTGGTGATGTGGTGGTTTACGAGTCCACGGTGTATCCCGGCGCGACCCAAGAAGACTGCGTGCCTGTGCTCGAACAGGTTTCCGGGCTCACGATCAACGAGGATTTCTGGGCAGGCTACAGTCCGGAGCGCATTAACCCGGGCGACAAGACGCATCGCCTCCCCAACATCCGCAAGGTGACCTCGGGCTCAACACCCCAAGCGGCAGATTTCGTCGACCGTCTGTACAACCTCATCATCACCGCCGGCACGCACAAGGCGCCTGCAATCCGGGTCGCCGAAGCTGCCAAGGTAATCGAGAACACCCAGCGCGATCTCAACATCGCACTGATCAACGAACTGGCAATGATCTTTGAACGCATGAACATCGACACGGAGGATGTTCTCGCGGCGGCACGCACCAAGTGGAACTTTCTCGATTTCCGCCCCGGCCTGGTCGGTGGCCACTGTATCGGTGTCGATCCGTACTACCTGACGCACAAGGCACAGGCGCTGGGCATCCACCCCGAAGTGATCCTGTCAGGGCGCCGCATCAATGACGGACTTGGCGAACACATTGCAGACCGGGTTGTTAAGCTGATGACCCAACACGGCATCAACTTGGTCGGCAGCCGGGTGCTCGTGCTTGGAATCGCTTTCAAGGAGAACTGCCCGGACATCCGCAACACCCGGGTCGTCGATCTGGTTCGAGGTCTGCAGCGTTATCGACTGCAAGTCGACGTGGTCGATCCCTGGGTCGATCCGGAGGAGGTGCGTCATGAGTACGACCTCGAACTCTCTGCAACCGCCGCGAAAAATACCTATGACGCCATCGTGCTGGCTGTCGGCCATGAACAGTTCAAATCCCTGGGTGGAAAGGTGCGGGAGCTAGGTCGAGATGACTGTGTCATCTTTGACGTGAAACACGTGCTGCCACGCGAGATCGTGACCGCGCGCCTTTGAAGGCGACCCGGCAGCTGATGTGAAAATTCTGGTTACCGGCGCCGCAGGTTTCATCGGCAGTGCAACGGCTCACGCACTGCTTGATCGCGGCGATCAAGTCATCGGTATCGATAATCTGAATCCATACTACGATGTCACGCTCAAGGAGGCGCGCCTCGCTCGCCTCACCAACAGATCAAGCTTTGTCTTTCACCGGATCGATATCGGTGACGCGAAGGCGATGCACGATCTGATCAAGGTGGAAAGGCCACAGCGGTTTGTACACCTCGCCGCTCAAGCGGGGGTGCGCTACTCCCTCGAAAACCCCCAATCCTATGTCGATGCCAACATCACTGGATTCCTGAACGTTCTCGAGTGCGCGCGTCACCACAGCTGCGAACACCTCGTATTTGCATCGTCGAGTTCTGTGTACGGCAACAATCGCAACATGCCGTTTACCGAACACAACGGGGTTGATCACCCGACGAGCCTTTACGCCGCCACAAAAAAGAGCAATGAGCTGATGGCCCACACCTACGCTCATCTTTTTGGTGTGCCGTGTACGGGACTACGTTTCTTTACCGTGTACGGACCATGGGGCCGACCGGACATGGCGCTCTTTCTCTTCACCCGCAAACTGCTCGCGGGCGAAGCGATCGATGTGTTCAACCATGGTCGCCACACGCGGGACTTCACCTACGTCGACGACATCGTCGAAGGCGTGATCCGCATTCTCGACAAACCTGCGACAGCGGATCCGGCCTGGAGCGGCGAGCACCCGCACCGTGCCACGTCATCCGCGCCTTGGCGGATCTACAACATCGGCAGCAACCATCCGGTGCAGCTCGCTGAGTACATTCGCCTGCTTGAAAAAGTACTGGGTGTATCAGCGAAGATGAATCTGCTGCCGATGCAACCGGGCGACGTACCGGACACCTTCGCCAGCGTCGAAGGGCTTGTTGATGCGGTTGGCTATAGACCCTCTACACCGACGGAAACCGGCATCCGCAGGTTCGTTGAGTGGTATCTCGACTTTTATCGGGTAACGAAGCCTGGCGTCACCCGCTGAACCCGAGTCGTTCGGCGACACCCAGCCAGCAGCAGGAGTATCAAGGATGAATGAACCAGTGAAGCCGACCATCCTGGTGACAGGTGGAGCGGGTTACATCGGCAGCCACATGTGTGTCGAATTGCTCCAGGCGGGTTACGACGTGATCGTGCTCGACAACCTTTCCAATAGCAGTCCTGCATCCATCCGGGCAGTTGAGACCATCACGCAGCGATCCCTCCACTTCATCGAGGGAGATATCCGCAATCGTGAGCAGCTTGACCGGTTGTTCGCCGAACACCGGATCGATGCGGTGATTCACTTCGCCGGTCTGAAGGCCGTCGGCGAATCGCTTGCACAGCCTCTCAAGTACTACGATAACAACGTCCACGGCACGCTGAGTCTCATCGAGGCCATGCATGGCGCCGATGTAAAGACACTCGTGTTTTCTTCATCAGCAACGGTTTATGGCATGCCCGAAACCATACCGATTCCATAGAGCTCACCGACGGGCGCCATCAACCCCTACGGCCAGACCAAACTAATGGTCGAACACATTCTCCAGGATCTGCACCGGTCAGACCCATCATGGAGAAGTTCGATTCTGCGTTACCTCAACCCGGTGGGTACTCATGCCAGCGGCGAGATTGGTGAAGACCCGCGCGACATTCCCAACAACCTGATGCCCTATGTGGATCAGGTTGCCGTCGGACGGCTGGCCAAGCTGCGGATCTTTGGCAATGACTACGACACACCGGATGGCACAGGTGTGCGGGACTACATTCATGTGGTCGATCTCGTACGAGGCCACCTCGCAGCGCTCAACTACCTTGCGAAAGGACCGCGGCTCGCCATCCACAATCTCGGCTCCGGTACCGGCTACTCGGTGCTCGACATGCTGTGGGCATTTGAATCCGCCAGCGGCCGCACAATTCCCTATGAGATCACCGAGCGACGCCCCGGTGATGCCGCCACTAGTTACTCCAATCCGGCGCTCGCGCGCGACGAACTCGGCTGGCAGGCGGAATACGACCTCGAGGCCATGTGCCGCGACGTCTGGCGCTGGCAAGGCAAACATCCGAGGGCTTCACTGAGTAAGATGATCGGGCCCCATTTGGCCGGATGATCGGCCAGCCAGGTGGCAAGCTCACGCCCCACAGCTGACCTCATGTACCATTCGCGGCCTTCGGAGGGGTGGTTGAGCGGTTGAAAACACCGGTCTTGAAAACCGGCACAGGCTAAACCCTGTCGTGGGTTCGAATCCCACCCCCTCCGCCATCTCACCAGAACGCCCGATTCCCTGTGATGATGTGCCCATGAATTTCACTCTCATCGTTCACAGCACACCAGACGCCGGTGGTGGCGCGCACTCCGCTCTTCGATTCGCTGAGGCGGCGCACCGGAACGGACACCATCTGCAGCAGGTTTTTTTCTACCATGACGGAGTGATGAACGCTCTGGCAAGCCGCGTCAGCCCACAGGATGAATCCGAACTCCTGACTGCATGGCAATCGCTCGCAGCCTCCACTGGCGTACAGCTCGCCGTATGCATCGCCGCTGCCTCACGCAGAGGCGTTCTCGATGTGGGTGAGGCTGAGCGGCTGGAGCGATTCGCGACACTTGCTCCCCCGTTTGAACTCGCTGGGCTCGGACAGCTTATCGAAGCTGTCATGGACGGCGGTCCCTGCATCACGTTTGTGGATTGAACCCGGAATACCCTTATGAAAAACCGGTCGATCCTCCTGATGCTGCGCACATCCCCTTACCGCGGGGTGCGCTTCGGCGAGGCACTGGATGCCCTGCTCGTCGCGGCTGCCTTTGAGCAACGCTGCACGGTGCTCTTGCTCGATGATGCCGTCTTTGCCCTGCTCCCGGATCAGCACGGCGATGTACTTGGACGAAGAACCGCAGCGAAGCTGCTGAACGCTCTGCCGGATTACGAAGTCGAGCGGATCTGTGTCTGCGAAGAGAGTTTGGCTCAGCGCGGTCTTATTAACTTCGTGGACACGCTTTCAGCTACCCGGCTGACCCCGGCGCAGCAGACAGCCCTTATCGCGGCGCACGACATCGTGTGGAACGACTGATGCCTGCGCTGCACCTCATCTTCAGCAGTGCGGGCCTTAAGTCCTGTCTCCTGCGATCCAATCCAAACGACGTCCTTCTGCTGCTGCAGGACGGTGTCCATGCGAAGGCTCCCGAAGGGGCATCAGTGCTCCGCGAACATGCCGTGGCGCGTGGTATCGAGAGCCAGTTCCTCGCCTCGCAGTTTGTCGACTGGGACGACATGGTCCGACTTACAGCGTCATGTTCACCAGTGGTTTCCTGGCCATGAACAAGCCTGCCGTGGACCGTGATGGTCATCTGCGGGATCTGAATCAGTGGACGCCTGAAGTCGCATCCAGACTCGCGGCGGATGCGGGTGTAAACCTGTCAGACGAACACTGGGCAGTTATCAACGTGGTCAGGGACTTCTACCAGAGAACCCAGGTATCACCAGCCATGCGGCCACTGGTCAAGATGGTGCGGAAGCAGGTTGGTGTAGAGACGGGCAACAGCGTACGACTGCACGAACTGTTCCCTGAGAGCCCGGCTCGTGTCATTGCCCGGATTGCGGGGCTGCCACGTCCGAAGAACTGCCTTTAACCTTCTGACGATACGCCACCACTTCACCCACGATGACCGTACTCGGTCCGAAAATGCCATGCGCTTGGGCCATGGCTGCAAGAGTCCCCAGGGTACCCTCGACGATCCTTTGATTCGAAAGCGTGGCATTCTCGACGAGTGCCGCGGGTGTTTCACCGGCAAGGCCGTGGCTCATCAAACGCTCGCAAATGTCCGACAGATTGAAGAGCCCCATGTAGAACACCAGCGTTTGCCCTGGTTTCGCAAAATCCGCCCAGTCGATGTCTATCGATCCCCGTGCACGATGACCGGTTACGAAGCGCACGCTTTGCGACAGGTTGCGCCAAGTCAGCGGTATGCCTGCATAACTCGCCGCACCCAGCGCCGCGGTAACTCCGGGAACCACAATGCACTCGATGCCTTCATCGGCGAGCGACGCAATTTCCTCTCCGCCTCTGCCGAAAATGAACGGATCCCCGCCTTTCAGCCGGACCACGTTCCGCCCCACGCGGGCTTCAAGCAGCAGCCGGTGATGAATGTCCTCCTGACGAGTGCTTTCCAGCGCCCGCTTCTTGCCGACATAAACCTGGTCCGCATCGCGTCTTGCATAGTCGAGTATCGAGCGGTTCACCAGGTTGTCGTACATGACCACATCAGCGGACTGCAGCAACTGCAACGCCCGCAGGGTGATGAGCTCAGGATCTCCAGGCCCCGCACCGACAATGGCCACCCACCCTTTCCGCGACCTGGCTGAAGTGCCATCGTCCGTTTCCGCTGACAACGCGGCGTACGTGGATTCGAGCGTGTTCGGCGGCGCGGAAACCAATGCTTCCCATTGCGCTCGGGAGAAGCTTCGACCTTTGCGTTTGAGCTCTTCGCGCTTGGTGCCGATGAACCGCGCAACTACGCCGATCTGTTTCGGTAACCAGGCTTCAAGGCGCGCGCGCAGCAGCCTCGTCAGTGTTGGCGACTGACCACTACTCGATATCGCGACCACAACAGGGCTGCGGTCGACAATGCCCGGAAAGATCACACTCGAAAGCTCCCCATCATCGACCACGTTGACCGGAATCCGCGCCGCGTTGGCTTCGAGGCTCACCGTCTGGTTGACTGCTCCATCACTCGTGGCGGCAATGACGAGCACTGCAAGACTCAAATCTCCGGCGATGTACCGGCGCGGGACATGTTCAATCCTGTTTTGCTGGTGAGCTTCGCGGAGTTCGTCGCATAACTCAGGAGCGATAACCCGGACACGTGCGCCGGATTCGAGCAGCAGTCTGACCTTGCGCGCCGCAACGTGACCGCCACCAATCACCACACATAAAGAACCGGTGAGTCGATGGAAAAGCGGCAGATAATCCAAGGATCAGTGTGACGCGAGTTCGATTCGCGTCACGCCTCCCATGTAGGGCCGGAGCACATCCGGCACCGCAATCGCCCCTTCACCATCCTGATAGTTCTCAAGTACTGCCACCAGGGTTCGTCCGACCGCCAGCGCACTGCCGTTCAGGGTATGAACCAGGTCCGGCTTGTTGGTTTCCGGGTTGCGGTAGCGCGCCTGCATCCGCCGCGCCTGGAAGTCCAGAAAGTTGGAGATGGACGAAATCTCCCGGTACTTACCCTGTCCGGGCAGCCAAACCTCGAGATCAATGGTGCGGGCAGAAGCAAAGCCCAGATCACCGGCGCACAACGCCATGGACCGGAACGGCAGTTCGAGCTTTTTCAGGATGGTCTCGGCATTGACGACGATTTCATCCAGCGCATCCCACGACTTCGACGGATGCACGATCTGCACCAGCTCGACCTTGTCAAACTGGTGCTGACGGATCATGCCGCGGGTGTCCTTGCCATAAGAGCCGGCTTCGCTGCGAAAACAGGGTGAATGGCAAACGTGGCGGATCGGCAATTCTTCTGCGGCGAGAATCCGGTCGCGGTAAAGATTGGTCACCGGAACTTCGGCTGTGGGGATCAGGTAGCTTTCTTCCGTCGTGCCGACCGCAAACAGATCTTCCTTCATTTTTGGCAACTGTCCGGTCCCGCGCAGCGAATCCGCATTCACGATGTAGGGCACCCAGACTTCCTGATAGCCATGCGCTTCCGTGTGCGTGTCCAGCATGAACTGCGCGATAGCCCGATGCAGACGCGCGGTCAGTCCCTTAAGCACCACATAACGCGCGCCGGAGATTTTCGAAGCCGCTTCGAAATCCAGCGCACTCCTGGCACCCAGGTCTACATGGTCGCGGGGTTCGAAATTGAAAGCTTGTACCGTACCGATCCGGCGCAGTTCGACATTGGCGTTTTCATCACGCCCTTCGGGAACCCGCGCATCCGGGAGGTTGGGCAATGTCAGCAGCAACGCATCCAGCTCTACCTGCATCGCCGCAAATGATCCTTTGGCCTGCTCGAGTTTTTCGCCCAGGCCGGCAACCGACGCCATCAGCGGCGACACATCTTCACCCCGGGATTTAGCCTGCCCGATCGACTTCGAAACGCGGTTGCGTTCGTTCTGCAGTGATTCCATATCGACCTGCACGCGGCGCCGACGCTCTTCAAGCGCATTGAATGCCTGCACGTCGAATGCATAGCCGCGACGCTGCAGGGTGGCCGCAATCGCTTCTGGGTCCTGGCGCAAAAGGCGTACGTCAAGCATGGGAGTTCTGTTATCTCTTGAGTTTTCCGGTGGGTGGCATTGAGGCGGAGTCCCGGCGAAACGGCGCGCATGATACACGCAGCGTCCGCAGATCAGGAGCCGAGCCGCAATCCCAGCCAGGCTGCAACGATACATCCAACAGCGGTTCCGACAGCATAGACCAGTCCTAGAAAGAGTCGTCCTTCAGCCAGGAGCTGGACGCTGTCCAGTGCAAACGCCGAATAGGTGGTGAAGCCCCCGAGCACACCTGTCACCAGGAAGTGTTTGCCAAAGGACTCGTACCACTCACTCCCGACCTGAGTGCCTGCCAGCAAGCCGATCAGGAACGAACCCGCAAGGTTTACCAGCATCGTCGACCAGGGGCTTCCGATCGAGGCACTCAAAACCACACCGGTGAGAAATCGAAGACCGGCACCGAGTCCGCCACCACACACGACCAGCAACAATGCAGGCAGTGTTGCCATCATCCGGTCGCTCCACTCGATGTATCCTGATCTCCATCTCGATCCCTGCTCTTCCCCGGAGCACTAACCGAATCGAGCTGCCGCAATCGTTCGAGCCTTGCCCGGATCTTCGCTTCAAGCCCTGCATTCACGGGTTCGTAGTAGCGGGTGCCGCGCAACGCTTCGGGAAAATAGCTCTCGCCCGCAGCATAGTGTTCCGCCTCGTCGTGGGCGTAACGATACCCTTGGCCATATCCCATACCCTTCATCATCGCAGTGGGCGCATTGCGCAAATGCATCGGTACGTCGTGCGCGGGTAAACTGCGCACATGTTCCATCGCCCGATTGAAGGCTACATAGGTGGCATTGCTCTTGGGTACAGACGCGAGATAGACCACCGCCTGGGCGATAGCGAGCTCGCCCTCCGGCGATCCAAGGCGGTTGTATGTGTCGAAGGCAGCCACTGCGATTTGTAATCCCCGGGGATCGGCATTGCCGATGTCTTCACTGGCCATGCGTACAACACGCCGCGCGATATAGAGCGGATCGCAGCCACCATCGAGCATGCGGCAGAGCCAATACAGCGACGCATCCGGATCACTGCCGCGCACACTCTTGTGCAGCGCGGAGATCTGTTCGTAAAAAATGTCGCCGCCTTTGTCGAAACGCCGCAGTCGTTCACCAGACGCCGCCTGTACGGCATCTGAGCTGATCTGCGGCTCGCCAGCGGAAAACTGCGCGGCGATCTCCAGCAGGTTGAGCAAACGCCGCGCATCACCATCGGCAAGCTCACACAGCAGGCTGCGTGCGTCCGGTGCAATACGAGTAACGAGAAGTGCCGCACCACGATCCAGCACCGCATCGAGGTCATCGCGCCCCAATGACTTGAGCACCAGCACCCTGGCCCGCGACAACAAGGCAGAGTTCACTTCGAAGGACGGATTTTCTGTCGTAGCACCGATGAAGGTGACGGTGCCATTCTCAACGTGCGGCAGAAACGCATCCTGCTGCGCCTTGTTGAAGCGGTGGACCTCATCCACGAACAGCACGGTTTTTTCCCCGCCATTCAAACGTGCGCAGGCTTCTTCCACAGCGGCGCGAACGTCTTTGACTCCTGAGAGCACAGCGGAGAGTGTGATCAGGTGCAGCCCACAATGTGCAGCAAGCAGTCGAGCCAATGTGGTCTTGCCCGTACCGGGCGGCCCCCACAGGATCATCGACGTGAGAGTACGGGACCGGAGCGTACCGGCTAAAGCGCCTTGTGGCCCGAGTAACTGACCTTGGCCAACAAAGTCCTCAATGCGCCCTGGGCGCAGTCGGTCGGCCAGTGGGCGTGACGCGGTTAGGCCTGAATCGCTCAACCCTGGATCACTTCCGTTCCAGGAGGCACGTCGAGCAGCCAGGGATTCCCTTTCCAGGGCTCATGGTTCCCCGCGTCCTTCGAAGCCTTGAACTGCAGGCGCAACCGCCCGCCGGACTCATCAGTGACATCGAGCCGATCGAGTGTCCGCCCTTTCAGCCAGATCTCGACCCGTTGTGCTTTGGAATCGGGTTTGCGCGGTGCGAGCATGTAGTAGTCCGCACCTTTATCCGAGTCGTGTGTCAGTACATCAAACTCATCACGAATCCGGCCGTCCGTGCGACTCAGGATGCCAAGAGGTGTGCCTTGCAGCGCCTCGGAGAGGGAACTTTCGGTGACCTGTTCGAGATCGGGATCGTAGACCTTGAGCCAGTCACCATTCGAAACGATCACCTGGGGATAAGGATCGTCGACCATCCAGCGAAACTTCGGCCGCTCCATGAGGAATCGGCCGGTCGCGAACTCGACGAGTTCACCCTCTGCGCCGTGGACGTATTGTTCGAAGTCGAGGTCGAGGCGATCAAAGGCGGCAAGTACAGCTTCGATCCGATCCAGCGCTTTCGCATCCGCGAAGGCCGTGGAGAAAGGCAGCAGCGGGATCGCAACAAACAGCCAGCGAACAAAAAGACGCAAGGTAGCACTCCACCGTGAAAGCACTGGGTGATCATCGATCGAAGACCAGACCAGCTGTGCCATTGCAGCACAGCGCAGCTGGCGCCGTGCTGAACAGGATGTTACTCCCGTTTGGGGACGATCACTTCACGGCCGCCATTGGAGTTCTGCGCGGTGACCACACCGGCCATCTCCATTGCCTCGATGAGACGCGCGGCACGGTTGTAGCCGATCCGCAGCTTGCGCTGCACGGAAGAAATGGAAGCCCGGCGAGTCTCGAGCACGAACTGTACCGCTTCGTCGTAGAGCGGATCTTCCTGTTCAGCATCGTCCCCTTCGCCGCCTTCCAGTGAGGTGAAGCCATCATCCTCACCGCCCGAAAGGACCTCGGGGTCATAGTCCGGCTCACCCCGTTCTTTCCAGTCGCTCGCCACCCGGTGCACCTCTTCATCGGAAACGAAGGCGCCATGAACCCGTTGTGGCAACGCCGTACCCGGTGGCAGATACAGCATGTCGCCATGACCGAGCAGCTGCTCCGCCCCACCCTGATCGAGGATCGTGCGCGAGTCGATCTTTGATGAAACCTGGAAGCTGATGCGTGTGGGAATGTTGGCTTTGATGAGACCAGTGATCACGTCCACGGAAGGACGCTGCGTCGCCAGAATCAGGTGGATGCCTGCTGCTCGCGCTTTCTGGGCAATCCGCGCGATCAGTTGTTCGACCTTCTTGCCGACAATCATCATCATGTCGGCGAACTCATCGATGACGACGACAATGAACGGCAGCGGCTCGAGGAATCGTGGCTCACCGTTCTCGTCTTCCGGCGTCACCGGGTTGCGCAGTGGTTCCCGCTTGCGGATCGCCTCCCGCACAACCTTGTTGTAGCCGCCAAGGTTACGTACCCCAAGGCTCGCCATGAGGCGGTAACGACGTTCCATCTCACCCACACACCAGTTCAGGGCGGACGCGGCGTCTCTCATGTCGGTGATGACGTTGGTCAAGAGATGCGGAATACCTTCGTACACCGAAAGTTCCAGCATCTTCGGATCGACGAGGATCAAACGCACATCATCGGGTGTGGACTTGTAGAGGATGCTGAGCAGCATCGCATTGACCCCGACGGATTTGCCGGAGCCTGTTGTGCCAGCGACAAGAAGGTGCGGCATCCGCCCGATATCCGCGACGATGGGTGCGCCGGCGATGTCTTTGCCAAGTGCCAGGGTCAACGGTGACTTGGCTTCCTGGAATACTTCGGATGCGAGCAGTTCCCGCAGCCGAACCGTTTCCCGCACCTCATTCGGGATCTCGATACCTACCACCGACTTGCCGGGGATGACCTCCACAATCCGCACACTGATCACGGCGAGAGATCGCGCCAGGTCTTTCGCAAGCGCCGAGATCTTCTGAACTTTTACACCGGGCGCGGGCTGCAGTTCGAATCGGGTCACGACCGGTCCGGGCATCACTGATTCGACGCGCGCATCCACGTTGAAATCTTTGAGTTTGAGCTCGAGCAACCGCGACATCGCCTCCAGCGACTGATCGGAATAACCCCGCTCTTCGTCTTCGTCACGGGCATCAAGCAGATCGAGATCCGGCATTGTTGAATCACCGGACTGGAAGAGGCGGCGTTGTTCGGCTTTGCGTCGTAGCGGCGGTGCGGGCGGCCGAATCACGGGTGGCCGACGTATCGAAACTTCACTCGCACCAGTTTCGTCCTCGTCTGCTGATTCGTCGTCTTCTTCGACTTCGTCGATGACCGCTTCCGCTTCCTCTTCCAGATCATCAGTCGTCGGATCCACCGGCGCCTTGCGCGGATTGCGTTTGCTGCGACGCAACGGCGCTTCTGCAACCGGAGCCGCACCGTCACGGCGTAGGTGTATCCAGAGGTTCTGCAGGCCGGCACCAACGACCTCGAGCAGGTGACCCACCCGCTCCGCTACGGCCGCCCAGGAAAAGCCTGCCGCAGCCTGAGCACCGATCAACACGAGGGAAATCATGAGCA
>Ga0194132_10002186_pt1 | contig 37580 bp, 41 predicted proteins | sample TA2KigOf80mmetaG_FD_148612 | JGI IMG/M metagenome (GOLD analysis project Ga0194132, IMG submission 148612) | Freshwater microbial communities from Lake Tanganyika, Tanzania - TA2015054 Kigoma Offshore 80m | ecosystem: Environmental > Aquatic > Freshwater > Lake | place: Tanzania: Lake...
AAATGCCATTGGATCAACTGCTTAACAAAATCGTCGCCGACGAAATTCCGGACATGTCCGCTAACCAATTGAATTTATTCGATTAACGTCCGGACACTACTGATGGCCAGCAATAAATAAATCGTCAGCGTGACATACAGCGGCTCGGGAAATTTCAGATCGCTTTTCACCAACGTCGCCGCCACGCCCATGGCGAAAAACAGCAGCGCCGGGGACAACAGATTTGCGGCTAATGCGTCTAAAAATCCGGATTCCATAAAATATCAATTAAATCAGCTACTTACGATTATACCCTGAAGAGCGTCAGGCTAACGGCGTTGCGCCTTGCCGACGCGCGAGCCGGCGCGCCGGCGACGGGCATCTTTAGGGTCGACGGTCAATGGACGATAGATTTCCACGCGGTCACCCTGTTTAAGGCGCGTAGCCGGGCTCACGCGCTGGCCGAAGATGCCGACGCTAAGCGGTGCTGCGCCGATCCGCGTATAACGCGCCAGCAGCCCCGACTGCTCGATTGCCTCAAACACTGTCGCGTTCGCCGCCAGTTGCAGGCGCACCAGCGCTTGCTCATCGGGCAATGCGTAGACCACTTCGACTTCGATGCGCTCAGCCCGCGCCATACAATCGATCCGCGCGTTTCACGAAGGCGTCCACCATGGTGTCGGCGATGTGGCTGAACACCGGACCCACCAGCGTCGCCAGGATGCGGCTGGAGAATTCATATGCCAGTTTAAATTCGATTTTGCAGCCTTTGCCGTTCAAATTGCTAAAACGCCAATGGCCATCCAGCGCACGAAACGGGCCTTCGATCAATTTCATGGTGATTTCGCTGTGCCCCGACTTGCGGTTTTCCGTGGAAAAATGTTGTTTGACACCGCGAAAACCCACATTCAACATCGCGCGCGTCATGCTCTCATCGCGCGCCAGCAGTGTGCTGCCGGTGCACCACGGCAAAAACGACGGGTAAGCTTCGACGTCATCGACCAAATCGAACATCTGTGCGGGCGTATACGGCACGATCACCGTTTTGGACACTTCGGGCATGGGGCAATGGCGCGCGATGCGCGCTGGTAAAATGTGCGCATGAGTATCGTCGAAAACAAAAAAGCCTTCCACGATTATTTTATCGAGCAGCGCTTCGAGGCCGGCATCATGCTCGAAGGCTGGGAGGTAAGGGCCATCCGCGAAGGCCGCGCGCAGTTGAAAGAAGCCTATGTCATCGTGCAGGGCGAAGCGCTGTATTTAATCGGCGCGCATATCAGCCCGCTGCCCACCGCATCGACCCACATCAACCCCGACCCCACGCGCACCCGCAAACTGCTGCTGCACGCCGAGGAGATTCGCAAACTGATCGGCAGCGTCGAGCGCGCGGGCTTTACGCTGGTGCCGCTTAACCTGCATTACACGCGGGGGCGCATCAAGTTGGAGATGGGGCTCGCCAAAGGCAAGAAGCAGCATGACAAGCGCGCAACGGCGCGCGAAAAAGACTGGCAGCGTGAGCAACAACGGCTGTTGCGGCAAAAACGCTAAGGCGTGGTCGGGCCGCATGCCGCACGCTGTGTACGCAATACTCGCTTAAGTATTGCATCGTGCCCGCGACAAACAAACTCGCGGTTATGCCCGCCAAAGCGGGCGTTAGTCCGACGAAACCAAGTGTCCGCATAAGACTTCGGACTAAGCCTTTACGCCTATTGTTCGCAACGCCCACGACTCCTACAGTCGCGATCGTGTGCAGCACGCATGCGCGTAACGGGTGTTCTGCCGCAACCGAAGCTTAAGGTTTACGAGTCATCGGTCATTTCAACGTGGAGGGATCGACAATGAAACCCGGCAAGAAGAAACGCAACACGCCGCGAGTGGCCGCGAACAGTTTCAAAGCACTCGCGCTTGCGCCAATCATGTTCTTTAGTGGCATGGCAGGCGCCACCGTGCTCACCTTCGATCAGATTCGCCTGGCGGGCAACGTCGTGCCCACCATCAGCGGCAACACCGTGCCGCAGGACTACGGCGATCGCGTCAGTGCCGCGATCATGGATGTCAGCGGCGGTCAGTTCACCTACGGCAACCTGGGCGAAGGGTTCACGCCCAATGTGCTAACAGCGTTTTTCACCGGCATGGCGACACCGCTCAACCCGGGCACGTCGCTGTGGGTGGATAGCTACGGCGATCTCACGAACGTGTTGATCGGCGGCAATTTTTCCAACTCACTGAACGTGCGCTTGAGCGCCGATGCCGGTTTCGAAGTGCTGCTATATGGCTTTGATCTGGGCGGCTGGCCCAATACCGACTACACCATCAACGCGGTGCGCATTCTCGACGGCACGACGCCGCTGTTTGCGCAAAACAATGTATTGGTGCAAGGCGACTTTAGCGGCCCGCGCCGCACGGTATTCGATTTTCTTGCGCCGTTAAGCGGCGCCGATCTGCTGATAGAAATCGACTATAGCAACCTGGCGGGCGGCCTGCACGACAACATCGGCATCGACAACATCCGTTTCGGCCAAACGCCGCCGCCCGACACGACGCCGCCGCCACCGCCGCCTGGCCCCAGTCCCACCCCGATCCCGCTTCCGGGAACAATCCCGCTGTTCGGACTCGGCGCCTTGTTGCTGTTGCGCGCGCGGCGCACGCGCACCTGAAGGCACGGCACGCGGCGCGACACCGGGAGCCAATCACTTTGCGCTTTATCACACGGGCGAGCCTTTTGCCGCCGATTATGCGCTGGCCTACGATGCCATCGGCATCGGGGCGAGCAGTTTTTCTCCCGTGCCGCAGAACCAGGTCGTGGGCTGGCCGGACTTCGGCTTAGCATCGCGCCTGATTGTGGATAACCTCACAAGCCCGGCCAATCCCGTTAACTATCCGCGCTGCGACCCCCATGGTTCGACCGTGCCGGATGCCTGCCTCGATTTTGGATTGGGTGCCGCGACTTACGATTTGATGAAGGCGCACATCCATCTGTTCTGCCTTGCGGGCAGCCGCCGCTGAGCCGCGCGATCGAGCATGCACCTCCCACCAGTGCTGCGCCCAACCGCCAGGGCGCGCTGGGGTTATCTCATAAGTTTTTGATTTGATTTGTTTTTTTACCTTCTCCGGCGCTTCAAAATGCCGTGATCGGGTCGTAAACAAACTGATTGCCGCGCGCGATCGCGTTGAGCTGGCGCGCATCGGAACTATCGCACGCGCGGTGCGCCGCTGCATTAAAGCGGCCTGAAACGCACGCCGAAGGTTCGCACCGAAGCGACCGCGCCAGGCGCGCAAATCATCGAGCCGAGCATCCCGCCGCAGCGCGGGCAGCGGCAACTACAGAATCGAGCGGCGCATGATTTCCACTCCCATGCCAACACCGCGGGCAAAGCCGAGCGGCTCAGCACACCACTGCACGACACGCTTAGTCATTCATCACCACCATTGGAAATGGTTGCAACGCAATCGCGCTGTGTGGTGCAGCGCGCGCGGCATACCGCGCCGCGAACGTCATCGCTTATGCCTCGGGGGCGTGTTTGCGCCGCACGATACCGAGAACAAATGCACAATCAGGCATTCGCCGCCCCACAATTCGGTTGAACCGCATTGACACATTGATTAAAATTTACTGTGTCGTAACGAACGCTGCATAAACTGCGGAGGCCCCATGCCCCCTACAAAAAAAGCCGTCATCGACGATCAGGCGCTGGCTTTTTATCGCACGCTGAAGAAAACGCGTTTTCCCAAAGCGCTGATCGATGAATTTCCGCGCATCGCCAACCGCGTTTACGAATTGCGCGACGACAAGCACGTGTTGGGCAAGTATTTCCAGTCGCTGCTCACCGATGAGCGCCGCGGCCGCCGCGGCTTTCCGTTCGCGGTGCTGCTGGATATACAGAATCTGTACGACGATATCGTCGGCATACCCGGCTCGTTCGATATCCGCGATATTCGTTTCTTCGGCGTCAAGCGCAGCGCGGACTGATCGGCGCGGCTGATTTACTCGGGCTTGATGTTGGCGAGTTTAAATAACGCCGCCAGCGTTTTGAGATCCTTCCGCAAGAACTCGCGAAACGCTTGCGGCGAACTGCCCGCCGCCATAAAACCGCCGCGCTCCAGAAAATCGCGCATCTTCGGCTGCTGGATCGCCGTGGCGATCTCCTGCTGCATGCGGCTCGCCACCCGCGCTGGCGTGCCGGCCGGCATGAACACGCCGTGCCACGCCGCTTCGTAAACAAAGCCGGGAATCACCTCGCTCATCGCCGGCAACTCCGGCATGCCCGACCAGCGCTTGGCGGCCGAATAGGCCAGCGCGCGCACACGCCCCGACTTGATATGCGGCATCACCACCGTGGGCGCGGTAAAAGCCACCTGGATTTCGTTTGCGAGTAAGCCGGTAACCATCGGCGCGAGCCCCTTGTACGGCACATGGACAAACTTCGAGCCGGACCTCGAATTGAGGTATTCGCCGAGCAAATGCTGGCTATTGCCGATGCCGCCGGAGCCGAACCGGATATTGGCGTTGGGCTGTTTGGACAACTCGATCAGTTCCCCCAATGTTTTTGCCGGCACCTGCGGATTGACCAACACCAAATAGCCGGGCAGCGTCGCCGCCAGCGTCACCGGCGTGAAATCGTCGATGACATGAAACGGCAGTTTTTTCTGTGCCAGCTGGTTGATGATGAATGAGTTCGAGGTGTAGAGCATGGTGTGGCCGTCGGGCGCCGCGCGCGCCACCAACTCGCCGGCGATGATGCCGTTGGCGCCGCCGCGATTGTCGATCACCAGGTTCTGGCCGAACACCGGCTCCAAGTGCACCGCCAGCGCGCGGGCATTCGCATCCATGCTGCCGCCGGCCGGTTGCGGCACGACCACGCGTATCGGACGTGTCGGGTATTGCTGCGCCGCCGCCGCGCCCGCCGTCAGCGCCGCGGCCCAAATCAAGCTTTTGCTCATGATCAACCGCTATGGCTTGGCCAGAATATTCTGCAGCCCGCGCATCGCCAGCCAATAACCGAAGATGCCGTAGCCGGTAATCACCCCGCGCGCCACCTTCGCCACCTCCGACTGTCCGCCGCGGCGCGCGGGGTTGGAGATGTGCAACTCGATCGAGGGGAATTTCACCTGCGACATCGCTGCATACAACGCGCGATAGCCGCTGCTGTAACCCGCGGGGTTGATAATGCACGCATCGAAGCCATTTTCCTCGGCCTCGTAAAACTTGTTGATCACCTCGCCCTCGATGTTGGAATGGAAAATCTCCACCTCGAAGCCGAGTTCTTTCGCGTATTGGCGTATGTGCTCGTCGTACTCGGGCAACTTCATCGGCCCGAACACATCGAGCTGCACCTTGCCGCGCATGTTCATGCCGGCGCCGTGGATCACCAGTAACTTGGGCATTGCTTGACCTCGTGAAAACGTTGGGGGGAGAGGGGGGCGATTTCGCCATCACCAAGGCCGCTATCATAAGGGGAAATCACCGCCGGGAGAACCGCACGCGACGCGTATTCGCATTTACCCGCGAACCCCGCGCGCGTGGCGGCAAGCCCTTGCCTCGATGTGCTAGTCCACGCGCAACACCAAGCGCTTGATCACCGGTTCCCAGCGAGCGGCTTCGGCGCGCATCAGCGCGCTGAGTTCTTCCGGCGTGCCGCCGATCACCTCCATGCCCGCGGCGAACAAACGCCCGCGCACGCGCGCTTCGGCGAGCACCTCGCGTATATCGCGATTAAGTTTCGCCACCACCGCCGGCGGCGTGCCGGCCGGCGCGACGATGCCGTTAAACAACGGCGCCTGGACACCGCGCACGCCCTGCTCGGCGAAGGTTGGCACATCGGGCAGCCCGCGCGAGCGCGCGGCTTCAACCAGGCCCAAAACCTTGAGCCGCCCGGCGGCGGCGAGTTCCTTGACATTGGCATAAGCCGCGAACAAGGCCTGCGCATCACCCGCAAGCAGGGCTTGCGTGGCCGCCGGACCGCCGCTATACGGCACATGCGTTAAGCCCAAACCCGCTTGCGATTTAAACAGCTCCATCGCCAAATGCGACGCGCTGGCGTTGCCCACCGAGGCGTAGTTGTAAAGGCCGGGCTTGCCTTTAACGTCGGCAACGAATTCGGCGAGCGTGCGCGCCGGATGCACCGCGCTCACGGCCAGCACATGCGGCTGCGACACCGTGGCCACCACCGGCGCAAAATCGCTGAGCGGCTTATACGGCAGCGCGCGAAATAAAAACGGCGCGGTGGCGAGCGGCCCGTTAAAACCGGCGAACAAGTGGTGGCCATCGGGCGCGGCGCGCGCGACTTCGGCCGCCGCTATGGTGCCGCCCGCGCCGGGCTTGTTTTCGACCAGCACCAACTGCGCCATGCGCTCGCGCAAGCCCTCGGCGATCACCCGTGCCGCGATATCGACCGAGCTACCCGCGGGCGTGGGCACCACCAAGCGCACGGGTTTTGTGGGAAAGGTTTGCGCGTGCGCACGGTGCGCGATCATCGGTAACAGCGTCGCAGCCGCGCCTGCGGCGAATATCAGAGCCGTGCGCATGAAGATTGAATTGGTACGGCACATAAGTGGGACACCACCGTGCAATTGAAAGGCGCAATTGTCGCCGCACAGTCGATTACAATCCACGTGTGTAGCGGCCGGCGCCAGCATCAAGTTTTAGCTTAAACGTAAGTGATTGATTTAATTTATGTTTTTAAAGGACCTTTATGCAACCCAACCGCGTCAAAAAAATCCTTAAGTCCGGCGGCATTGCCATGGGCACTTATGTCGGCGGGATCGCCGATCCGCAGATCGTCGAAATCATCGGGCACGCCGGCTTTGACGCCGCGTTTATCGACATGGAGCACACCAGCTTCGATTTGAGCACCGTCCAGCTAATGGTGATGGCGGCCGAGCGCGTGGGCGTCACACCTATCGTGCGTCCGCCGGGTTTCGACCCGGCGTTTTTGCTGCGGCTCTTGGACATGGGCGTGCAAGGCGTGCAAATCCCGCACATCACCGACGCTAACGCCGCGCGCGAGGCGGTGAAAGCGGTGCGCTACCCGCCGCTCGGTGAACGCGGCATGGCGGGCGCCTCGCGCGCCTCGAACTTCGGCGCGCTGCCGCTCACGGAACACATGCGGCAATCGAATGAAGAAATCACCTTGGCGGTGATGATCGAAGACCTGCCTTCGCTCGACCAAATCGAAGAAATCGCGCAAGTCGAGGGCATCGACATCGTCGCCATCGGGCCTTCGGATATGTCGCGCGCGCTCGGTGTCGCGGGTAGTTCCGATCATCCGAAAATGGCCGCGGCGGTAGATCGAGTGCGCGCGGCACTCGCCAAGGGCAAGGGCGCGCGCCTCGCACTGCCCACCCACCACGCGGCGTTCCCGCGCAATGCCAAACAACTGCTGGAACTCGGTGTCGGCTATACCAATTTCGCGCCCTCGCCCGAAGCGCGCTTGCTGAAAGTGTTGCGCGATCAGATTAGCGCGGAGCGCAAGGCGATGGGTTGACCTCGATCCCGAACGCGTGCCCATGGCCACCCGCCCCTCAAAGCCCATCAAACTCAAAGCGCGCCCGCCGGCGAAACCGGTGTTCAAGGGCGCGCCCAACGTCATCGTCGATTTTGTGTTCGAGGACGGCGCGTTGTTTATCGCGGTTACAAACCTTGGCGACGCGCCGGCGCTGAAAGTCAAAACCAGCTTCAGCGAGCGGCTGAGCGGGGTGATTGGAGGCGTGGCGATCAATGATCTGGCGCTGTTTCAGAACATCGAATTTCTGGCGCCGCATAAAACCATCCACGCGTTTTTGGACAGCAGCGCCGCCTACTTTGCGCGCAACGAGCCGCGCCGCATTACCGTGCGCGTGGCGTTCAGCGACAGCAACGCGCGCCGTTACCAACACACGATTCAACACGATCTGGGCATTTACGCCGATATCGGATATGTCGAACGCAACCCCACCTAACAAGGAGCCGCGGCAATGGCAGTGCTACGCGATCAACCCTATGGCAATTACAACTTCCTGGTCGACTTGGGCGACGGCAATAGCGAAGGCCCGCGCGCTGGGTTTAGCGAAGTCATCCTCCCCGAAGTTGAAATCGAGGTCATCGAATACCGCAGCGGCAACGCGCGTGAATCGGGCGCGGCCAAACTGCCGGGCCGCGTGAAGTACGGCAACTTGACGCTCAAACGCGGTGTGATCGGCGCGCTCGATTTGTTTCAGTGGGTCAATCAAGTGCGCAACGGCGAGCCCGGCGCGCGGCGTAACGTCGCCGTGCACCTGCAAAACGAAGACCGCACCGAAGTGGTGATGACATGGAAGTTTTTGCGCGCGTGGCCCGCGAAATACAGCGGGCCCACGCTGGCGGGGCTCGGCAACGCGGTGGCGATCGACACGCTGCAAATCGCGTTCGAGCGCCTGGAGATCGAATAAGCAACGCGCGATGATTGCGGTAAGGCGCGCGCTGTAAAAATTGCTTGACGATGCCTGCCAAGGCGCCCAAACGGCGCTCAAAACGCGTGTTTTCTACCCTCACAGCTAACAAAAAATATCATTTAAAATCAAATACTTACATTTTGTAACAAACTTGCTGCGACAGACGTCATCTAACGCCTTATGATCATACATTAATGGAAGCTGACGGTTAATGGAGAAAGGCATGAACGGTTTCGCCGCAAGCACGCTTGCCGCGTTAGTCGCCGCGGGGGGCATGATGATCGTCTCGCCCGCAGCCGATGCGCACGGCGGGCGCCACGCGCGCGTGCGCGTGGGCGTGCACATCGGTGCGCCGGTGGTGGTGTCGCCGTGGTGGTATCACCCGCGGCCGTACTACTATGGCTATGGCCCGCATCCGTATTGGAGTTATGGTCAGCCGCGCGTGGTGGTGCGCGAAGAGCCGACGGTTTTTATTGAACAAAATCCGCCGCTCGCGCAAGCACCCGCGCCCCAAGCCGCGCCGCAGCCGCAACAGCATTGGTTTTTCTGCCAGGACACCCAAACCTATTACCCGCATGTGCAAACCTGCGCCACGCCGTGGCAACGCGTGATCCCGCATGCACCGCCGCAATAAACCGTGCCCATGAACAACACGCGTAAAACACTGCCGCTGCTCGCCGTGATCGTATTGCTAGGCGCGGGCTGCACCACCATCCCCACCGGCCCCAGCCGCATGGCGCTGCCGGGCACGGGCAAAAATTTCGATCAATTCAAGATCGACGACGGCGCTTGCCGCGAGTACGCGCTGCAAGTCTTAGGCGCGACACCCACCGCAACGCAAGAAAACGCCGCCGTCAGAAGCACCGTCGCCGGCACCGCGATAGGCGCCGCCGCCGGTGCCGCGATCGGCAGCACCAGCAGCGCGGCCGGCGTGGGCGCGGGCGTGGGCTTGTTGATGGGCGCGATGATCGGCGCCGCGGCAGGCGATGCCTCGGGTCAAAACGCGCAGCGGCGCTACGACAACGGCTACACGCAATGCATGTATGCCAAGGGCCACCGCGTGGCGGTGCCCGCGCAAACCGTGCAACAGTATCAGCGCCCGGCGCCGCAACTACATCACATACCGCCGCCTGCCCCCGCGCCGCAGCCGCAGGTGCAAGCACCCGCCGCGCCCTACTACCCGCCGCCACCGCCGGGCTCGCCACCGCCGCCGCCTTCGGCGATCCTGCGTTAATTGCCTCTGAATCGAGCAACGGCCCGTGTCATCACGGGCCGTTTTGTTTTAGCGGCATCGGCCGCATAATTATCCTCAACCGACTCTCAGCCAAGCAAGGCACCTTTATGCCCGAGATACAACGTGCCGATCCGCGACAACGCCGCGTTGCGATGGTGATCGCCTTGCTCGCGATCGCGTTGGTAACCGGCATCTACTTCGTGCTGGCAGGGTACATCGATCAACTGCGCGCCTTGCCGCCGGCGCAAGCCAAACCCGCGCTGGTCTCGATTTTGGGCTGGAGCACGGCGGTGGTGTGCGTCATGGTGTGCGCCTTGGGCTGGCACGGCTGGCGCCAGGGACGGCAAATTCGCAGCGCCGGACGTTTTCCGTTGCCGCACACTAAAGTCATCCGAGACACCATCGTGCTCAGCGGGCGTGACGCTCATACGCGCGGACGCATCGTTCAAGGGATCGGCGCCGCGCTCATTTTGTCTTCGGGCGCGTTAGCGATCGCAGTATGGCGTTTGCTCTCGTTCGTCACAAGCACACCCACCACTTAGTTTTTTTTGGAACACCACCATGCGCATGAGCAAAATCCCCTTCGGCACCACCGACTGGTCGAGCATCGAGCGCGTCGAATACGCCGGCGTTACCGGTAAGGCCTATTGGCGCACGCGCGAGTTCGGCGAAATCCGTGTGCGCATGGTCGAATACACGCCCGGTTATCTCGCCGACCATTGGTGCGACAAGGGCCACATCATTCTGTGCACCGCTGGCGAACTCACCACCGAGCTTAAAGACGGCCGCAAATTCACGTTGAAGCCCGGCATGAGCTACCAAGTCGGCGACGGCAGCGATGCGCACCGCTCGTTCACCGCGGTGGGGGCGACGCTTTTTATCGTCGACTGATCTACCAGCTGCGCAGCCCGCCGCCATCCACGCACAACACTTGCCCGGTGATATACGCGCCCAAGGGCGCGGCCAAGCAATAAATCGCGTGTGCCACTTCGTCCGAAGTGCCGATGCGATGCATGGGAATATTCGCGTTACGCGGCGCTAAAAATTCGTCCATGGTTTTGTTAGGCGCCCAGCGCGCGCGGCTTTTTTCGGTTTGCGAGGTGAGTATGCTTTCCAGCGCCACTACGTTAACGCGTATGTTTTGATCCGCAAGCTCCAGCGACAAGCCCTTGGACAGATTCATCGCCGCCGCGGCCGCTACCGACGAACTCACCACGCGCGGCAGCGGTTGTTTGCCTTTCATCGACACCACGTTGATGATCGAGCCGCCGCCCGCCTTGCGCATCCACGGCAGCGCCGCGCGCATGGCGTAAATCAGCGCCAGCACTTTTTGGTTAAACGCGTTGATAAATTCCGCGTCGGCCATTTCCTCGAAGCGCCCCGGCGGCAAGTCGCCCGAAATCGCATCCACCGCGTAGACCTGTTTCATCGAACCGCTCGCCACGCGCTGCTCCGAACCGCCGGCATTGTTGACCAGCACGTCGATTTTGCCCGCCGCGTTGCCCACGCGTGCGATCCACGCTTCGACCGAGGCGCGGTCGAGGATGTCGGCCACTTGCGCGATCACGTTCACGCCGTGCTTGGCGGTGATCTCCTGAGCGGTTTGATTAAGCGCCGCTTGCGAGCGCGAACAAATCGCGATGGTTGCGCCCTCGGCGGCGAACATTTCCGCCGTGGCGCGGCCGATACCGCGCGTGCCGCCGGTGATCAGCGCCACCATGCCGTTCATTTTGCCCATGTGCAGATTCCTATTTCACCATGCCCAGTTCGCCCATCAGCGCCTTCAACTCGCTCGCTTGCGCGGCGAGAAATTTGCGCATGTCGGCGCTGCCGAGATAATTCGCCACCCACTGGTTTTTGTGCATTTCCTTGGCGAAGTCGTCGTTCGCCGCGACTTGCCGATAGACATTTTCCCAGTACGCCACCTGCGCCGCCGACAAACCGCGCGGCCCCACCATGCCGCGCCAAGTCGGCACGTCCGCCAGATCGCCGGCGACGCGCTTGGGCGCGGCGATCGCCAGTATGCGCACCTTGCCCGCGCGGCGCTGCGCCACCGGCGCCGCGGTAGTGGACATCATCACATCGATATGGCCGCCCAGCAGCGCGCTCATCGAATCACCGCCGGATTTGAACACCACCGTTTTTAAACGCCGCGGATCGGCGCCCGCCGCCTTGGCCGCCATCACGATCGCGAAGTTGCCCCCGCCGGTGAGCGAGGGCACGCCCACGCTCACCGATTGCGGATCCTTGCGCAGCCGCGCGAGCAAATCCTGCCCTGATTTGATCGGCGAATCCGGCGTCACCGCGGCGACGATGTACTCCTCGAACAAATTAGCGAGCGGCGTCAAATCGACGTGGCTGATCGCGCTCACGCCGAGCAGATGATTGGTGATCAGCGGCACGGCGAGCAGCATGGTGTAGTGTGCATCGCCCGGCTGTTGATTCAGATAGGCATAACCGATGGCGCTGCCGGCGCCGGGTTTATTCACCACCGCCGAAGCGACATCGATCAGCTTGCGCTCCTGGATCAGCCGATGCACAAAGCGCGCCGCGCTATCCTGCCCGCCGCCGGGACTGGTGCCGACAACGATCTCGACGTTTTTATCCGGCCGCCACGCGGGGGCTTGCGCGTGCACACCGAGCGTGATCACGGCTATCGAGCACGCGCAAGCGCGCAACCACAACGGTGTTTGGTATCTCATCGCTTTCTCCCCGCTAATGTTTACGGATCATTAGAATTAATTCAACCTATTGATTTTATTGATGTTTTTAAGGACGCTGCCGGCGGCTTATTCTGGGGTGATGCCCGCCGCCTTCACCACCTTGGCCCACTTCGCTACCTCGTTACGCAAGTAAACGGCATAGTCGTCGGGCTTGCGCCCGCCCAGTTGCGCGCCGCCCGGCGACAAGCGTTCGCGCACCGCAGGCAGCGCCAGCACGCGCACCGTCTCGCCGTGCAATCGGCCGACGATGTCGCGCGGCACGCGAGCGCCGGTGAAAAAACCGAACCATACACCAGACTCATAACCTGGCACGCCCGACTCGGCCACCGTTGGCACATCGGGAAAATCCGCGAGGCGTTGAGCCGAGGCGATACCGATCATGCGTAAGCGGCCCGCCTGCACCAGCGGCGCCACCGCCAGCACCATGCTGAACTGAAAATGCACATGCCCCGCGGCGAGATCCATCAGCGCCGGCCCGGTGCCCTTGTACGGCACGTGCTCGGTTTTCACGCCTGCGAGCAAGCTGAACTGCACACCCGCCAAATGATTGGTGCCGCCCACGCCCGCCGACGGATAGAGCAGTTCGCCGGGTTTGGCGCGCGCGAGCTTCGCCAACTCGCCCGCGTTACGCACCGGCAGTGATGGATGAATCACCAGCGTAAACGGCGCTTGCACCACGTCGGTGATCGGCGCGATGTCGCGAAACGTGTCGTAGGGCAGCGTGCGATGCGTGCTGGGAAAAATCACAAACGAGCTGGACATCAGCATGGTGGTGTGGCCATCGGGCGGCGCCTTGGCCGTAAGATCGATGCCGAGTATGCCGCCGGCGCCGCCGCGATTATCGACGATAATTTGCTGGCCGAGGAACTCCGATAAACGCGGCGCCAGCGTGCGCGCGGTGGCGTCGGCCGGGCCGCCGGCGGCGAACGGGACGATCATGCGGATGGGTTTGGCGGGGTAGGTCTGCGCACAGGTATTGCCGACCAACACCATGGCGCTGGAAAGCATCAACGATTTCCAAATCGGAAGCACTTGCCCCTCCCGTCGTCATTCCAGCGAAAGCTGGTATCCAAGTTGTAACCCGCGCCGCAGGCATTAAATATCGTTGCCGCGCGCCAACGAACGAACCGGGTTCCAGCCTGCGCCGGAACGGCATCTCCCTACAAATATTGCCGAAACCACGAAATCGTCTCGCGATACGTGGTCTGGCTCATCTCCGGATTGCGTAACTCGTAGCTGTCGTAGTGCCCCGACTTCGGCAGCTTGACCAGTTTTTTCGGCTCACCGCATTTGGCATAACAATCGAGCTGCTGTTGCGGCGGCACCAGGTTATCGTGCTCGGCGTAAATGAAGAGCGCCGGCCGCGGACTGATTTTATCCACCACCCAATCGGGGCGGTAGCGCATCGTGGCTTCCGCGCTTTCCAGATCGCGCTCTTCGCTTTGAAACGCGTGGCCGGCCTCTTTGTGCATGTCACGCTGGCGCGCGGAATCGGGGTCGCGCAGCATGATATCGCCGTGAAACACCATCTTCGGCGTGCCCTCGCGCACGCGGCGGCGCGCGTCAGTGACGACCTCGTCTTTAAACTTCAACCACTCCCACGGCCGGCGGATTTGTCGCATCCACGTCTCGCCGTTCATCACGCCGACGCTGGTGACCAGCACCTTCACGCGCTCGTCGAATGCGGTGACCCACACGCCATTGGCGCCGCCGAAACTGGTGCCGAATAGGCCAATGCGCTGCGCGTCGATACCTGGCACGCCTTGCATGAAAGAAATCGCGTCATAACAATTCTGCGCCTGCTCCAGCGCGCGATGGCGGCTGCGCTTGCCCTCGCTGTTGCCAAAGCCCTGGTAATCGAAGCCGAATACAAACCAACCCTCGGCGCACAAGCGCTTCATCATGTGCGTGCAATCGGCTTGGGTGTTGCCGCTGTAGCCCGCGAGCACCAGGATGCCGGGGCGCGGCGCATTGCCCGGCTTCCAGTCGGCGGGCGTAAATAAATAACCTGCGATCTTTAATCCGTCGCTGTAGAAAGTGAGTTCCGTTGGGTGCATCGTCGTATCCGTTCAAAACCAAAAACCGTTCGCCACAGATTTCACAGATTAACGCAGATTTAAAGCTAACACTGTCGTTCCCGCGTAGGCGGGAACCCATAACACAGTGCCACTGGCAAAACGGCCCCCAACCTACCTTCCCCGAGGGGAAGGGGATACCCCGCCTACGCGGGAATGACAACGGTGATGTTGAATCTGCGTTAATCCGCGCGAATTCCCGCCTGCTTAATCACCCGCGCCCACATCGCCACTTCCTCGGTGATCACTTTTTTAAACTGCTCCGGCGTGCTCGCCACCACCTCGGCGCCGTCCTTGGCGAAACGCTCGACCACATCGGGTGCTTTCGCCGCGCGCACCATGTGTTCGTTCAAGATTTTGATGATCGGCGCGGGCGTGGCCACTGGCGCCACCACGCCCACCCAACTGTTGAATTCATACTGCGGCGCGCCGGACTCCGCCACCGTCGGAATGTTCGGAAACCGCGGCATGCGCTTGGCGCTGGTAACCGCCAACACGCGCAGACGATTGGAATGCACAAAACCCGCCGCTGCCACCACCGCGAGCGCCGCCATATCGACCTCACCCGACATCAGCGCGACCAGCGCCGGCCCGCCGCCCTTATACGGCACATGCACGTAGCGGGTGCCGGTTTGCGAGGCCAACAACTCGACCGCGAGATGGGCGATGCCGCCCGCGCCGGCAGTGCCGAATTTGATCGTGTCGGGCTGCCTTTTCGCCAGCACGATCAACTCTTTGACCGTTTTCACCGGCACCGAAGGATGCACCGCGATGAAACTCGGCGAGGACGCCACCACACTCACCGCCGCAAAATCACGCTCCGGGTGATACCCCAGTTTGGGAAACAGCGAAATATTCGCCACCAAGGCCAACGTGTTCGCGAGCAAGGTATAACCATCGCCCGGCGCGCGCGCCACCAGTTCCATGCCAAGGTTGGTGGAAGCGCCAGGCCGCGACTCCAGCACCACGCTCTGCCCTAGCGTCTCGCTCATGCGCGGCGCGATCACCCGCATCACGGTGTCGATGCTGCCACCCGGCGGCACCGGTAGCACCACGCGGATGGGTTTGGCGGGGAACACGCCGGTTTGCGCGGCGGCGGCAGTGCTGAGTACCGGGATCAAAACACCCAACACCATGCGTTTCATGCCCACCCCCTCGCGCAGCGCGCGTTACGCCATCCGGGTTTCCGTGCCGTCAATCACCTTACACAAATATCAGTTTTTGTTGCGATCAAAGGCTCACCGTTACCTCACATCGTATGCGGCGCCGCCCACTGCCCCGCGTCATACCCAGGACGATAGTTGCGATTGGTCTGCACCGGATTGCGGTTCACCAGTGGCCGCGCATAGAGCGGATGGGTGATGCTGCGCACTTCGTGCTCGATGGTGTAGAGGTGCTTGCCGTTGTCCGGGTCGATGATGTCCTTGAAGCGATATTGATATTGATCGCTTTCCTCGCAAACTAGACCGCGTTCCTTCAACCATTTGTGCGGGCCTGAGAAATCGGCGATGTAGATTTCCAGGTGGTGGCCATCGTATTCGGGCACCGGGCCGCTGGTTTCGCGGAAGATCAAATGCTGGTGGTGGCCCACCAAGACTTTGGCGGCTTTACCCGCGGGTTCGTTGACCACCTTGGCGGGCGCTTTGATCGCCTGGTTGTAAAAGCGCGCGATGCCCTCGGCCACGCCGGTCGGGCAGATGAATTCGACATAGACGATGCCCAGTTGCGTGGTGCCGTATTTGGCGGCATCAGGCTCAAAGATGCGGTATTTGTTGCCCCACGGGCAAGTGGCCTCGACGTATTCGCCGCAATCCTTGTACGCAAACTTAGTCCCGGCGAGCCTGGGTGCGTAATGCTCAAGGCGCTTTAACAACGCGGCGCGGTCGGGCTGCACGATGCCGGTGTGGCCGCGCAACACCTGCGCCGCTTTCGCGGGGGTGTGAATTTGCGTGCGGCCGATGTTGATCCACATGTTTTCCAAACCCGGCATCAAGTACGGGTCGCGCGTGAAACCCAATGCGCTCAAATAAAACAGCGTGCTCAGGGTTTGATCGGGCACGGTCACATTGGTGTGCTCCATCCACACCGCGTTGCCGATGTCTTCTACCGTGCGGTCAAAAACCGGTTGAGTGTTGTTGTCCATGTTGGCCTCCTATCGATGCCAGTGGTTGCGAGGGGTTGCGCGTCGTTGCGTTAATACTTTGCACTTCGCGATCAAAAATCCGACGAGCCATTCTAGCGCGAAGTCTGGCGCCGGCACGTGCAACGTCCGTATTTTGCCACCGAAGTAAATACGTAAGTATTTGATTTTATTAATTATTTTTTAAACGCTATTCCGGCTGTATGCCAGCCTCGCGTATCGCAGCGCCCCAGATGCGGTGTTGATCTTTGACCCAGTTATCGAGCCATTCGGGCGTGGAACTTTCGCCGGCGAACGCTTGTTGCTCGAGTTGCGCGCGGATGTCGGCGCGTTTGAGCGTTGCAACGATTTCGCGATTCAAGCGCTCGATCACGGCCTTGGGCGTCTTGGCCGGCGCGAACACGCCGCACCACGGCGTGATGCTGAATTTCGGCAAGCCCGCCTCCAGCACCGTGGGCACGTTGGGCAACAAGGGGCTGCGTTTTGCCAATGCCAGGGCCAGCGGCCGCAAACGGTTGTCGCGCAAATGCCCCGCCACCGTGGCATACGAGCTCATCATCACTTGCACTTGCCCGGAAATCAAATCCAGCACCGCCGGCGGTTCGCTGCGATACGGCACGTGCGTGAGTTTCACCCCCGCTTGCGAGAACATCATCGCCGACAACACAATGCTGCTGGTGTTGCCGCTGGCGTAGTTCAACTTCGCCGGATGGGCGCGCGCATGATCGAACAACTCGCGCAGCGTTTTTACCGGCACGCTGGGGTGCACCGCCAGCAAAAACGTGTAATAGCCCGCCATCGAAATCGGCGCGAAATCGCGCAACGGGTCATACGGCAGACTCTTGCGCAAATGCGGCACGGCCGACAGCGGGCTGTTGGTCGCCGCCAGCAGCGTGTAGCCATCCGCCGGCGCCTTGGCCACCATGTCGCCGGCCAATGCGCCGTCGGCGCCGGGGCGGTTGTCGACCACAAAAGGCTGCCCCAGCGCTTGCTGCATGGACTGCGCCATGATGCGCACGATGATATCGGTGGACGAGCCGGCGCCAAACGGCACCACAAAACGCATCGGTCGCGTGGGGTATTGCGCATACGCGAACTGCGCGGCCACTGCGCAGCCCGCGGCAACGATCAACGGTAGCTTGGAAAACCGCATGGATAACTTCATGGATAACCTCATCGACAACCTCATTGACAATCTCATCACCTATGCTTAGTTCGCGGTGGCGCCGGTCAACCGCACCAGCTTTTCGTAGCGGTCGTAATCCGCCTTCAAACGCAGCGCAAACTGCTCGGGCGCCATGTACATCGGGTCCAGGGTTTGGCCACCCAAAATCTTGACCACGTCGGGATGCTCCAACGCCTTTTTGAATTCGGCGTTCAGGCGATCGACGATCGGCCGCGGCGTGCCGGCGGAAACAAACGCGCCGACCCAAGCCACAAACTCGTAATCCTTGATGGTTTCAGCGATAGCGGGCACATCGGGGAACGGTTTTAAGCGCGTGGCCGAAGTCACCCCCAGCGCGCGCACGCGCTTACTCGCAAGATGCGGCATCACCGAGCCGATGGTGGCGGTCATCGCCTGCGTTTCCCCCGAGGCGAGCGCCACCACCGCCGGGCCGCCGCCCTTGTACGGCACATGCACCATTTGAGTTTGTGTCATCGAATTAATCAACGCCATCGCCAGATGCACAAAGCTGCCGCTGCCCGAGGAAGCGTAGACCACTTTGCCCGGCTGCGCGCGCGCCAGCGCGACGAACTCCTTCACGTTCTTCACCGGCAGCGACGGATGCGTAACCAGCATGCCCACTTGCACCGCGAGCGTCGTCACGCCGGTGAAATCCTTCAACGTGTCGTACGGCAGCTTTCTGTAAAGGTGCGGGTTGGTGATGTGCGCCGCGGAATGCACCATGAGGGTGTAGCCATCGGCGAGCGCTTTCACCACCGCGTCGGCGCCGATGGTGCCGTTAGCGCCGCCGCGATTGTCGACGATGAACTGCTGCCCGGTCTGTTCACTCAGGCGCTGCGCCATGACGCGCCCGACGATATCGTTCGCGCCGCCCGGCGGCCAGGGCACCACCACGCGCACCGGCTTCACCGGATAGTTTTGAGCTGCCACCGAAAACGCCGCCACGCAAACCGTCACGCCAAACACAAAATTCAATTTATTTCGCATAGACACTCCATTCCTTAACTCCACGCCTTACGCCTTACGCCTTACGCCAAATCAGTCCACCTTGACCCCCGCCGCCCGAATCAGCTTGCCATATTTCTCAAAATCGGCGCGGATGCGCTGCGCGAATTCCTCCACCGTACCGGGCATCGGGTCGAGCATCTGCGCGGTCAAACTGTGCGCCACATCGGGATGCTTTAACGCCTTGTTCGCCTCGGCGTTCAAACGCTCGATGATGGCGCGCGGCGTATGGGCCGGCGCGTAGACGCCAATCCACGGGCTCATTTCGTAGCCCGGCACGCCGGCTTCGGCGATGGTCGGCACATCGGCCAGCAGCTGGGCGCGCCGCGCCGAAGACACCCCCAGCGCGCGCAAACGCCCCGTTCTCAAATGCGCGATCACCGTCGAGATGGTTGCAAGCGATGCCTGCGCTTCGCCGCCCACCAGCGCCGTTACCTGCGGCGCGCCGCCCTTGTAGGGCACGTGCACCAGGTCGATGCCGGTCATCGACACCAACAACGCCATCGACAAATGCGGCGAGCTGCCGTTGCCCGAGGACGAATAGTTGATTTGCCCGGGCCGCGCCCTGGCGAGCGCGACAAATTCCTTCACGCTTTTCACCAGCAACGACGGATGCACCACCAGCGCGCCCGGCTGGGCGGCCAGCGTGCCCACGGGCGCGAAATCGCGAATCACATCGTACGGCAGCTTTTTGTAGACATGTTGATTGCCCAAGTGCGTGGTCGAATGCACCATGATGGTGTAACCATCCGGAGGCGCTTTGGCCACCGGCTCGGCGCCGATCGCGCCCGAGGCACCGGGGCGATTGTCGACGACGAACTGCTGCCCCAGCGATTCGCCGACTTTCTGCATGACGATACGCCCCACGGCATCGTTCGACCCGCCCGGCGGCCACGGAATGACCACACGCACCGGCTTGACCGGCCAGGTTTGCGCCGCCGCGCCCCCTGCAAACACAAAAAAAGCGCTCAGCGCGAGCGCGATCCCTCGACTCTGCATCCTGTTTCCTCCTCCAATGTCCGCGGTGCGGTTTAATCGACGCGGATTATCACTTTAAAGTGGCGGGGCTGCCAAGCGATTAAGGAAAGGAAACAACCCGACCAAGCGAGCGTCAGTTCATCAACGCCGCCGCCACCTCCGGCGGCATATCGCGCTCGGCAATATCCAACTGCTCGTAGAACGATTCGAGATAGGCCTTGAACGTCGTGTCGTGACGCCGGGTCTCCACCGCGCCGAAATCCTCACGCGGCGGCGGCTGCAAATCGAAATGGCCGAATTCATCGCGGCCGCTGATCAAACACGCCGGCATTTTTTTAGAGCCGATATGGCGCGTGCGCGTGGGGATGTAACTTAACGCAAGGCCGATACGACGCTCGCTGGAACGATTGGGCGCCGACTGGTGCACCACGCAGGTGTGGTGCAGCGAAAACTGTCCCGGCCTTAAGATCGCGCGTTCGATCGACGACTGGTCGAACCACTCGACGATGATCTGCCCCGCGGTGTTGACGCTGTTTTTGACCACGCCGCTTTTTTGCATGAGCTGTCCGCGGATATGGCTGCCCAGCGCGAACTCCACCGGCCCCGCCTGCGCCGTGACGTCGCTGAGCGCCACCCAGGCGGTGACGTGATCAAACGGTCTTAGCCCAAAATAGGTCGAATCCTGATGCCACGCCGCAATGCCTTCGCTTTGCGGCTCCTTGATAAAAAAGCGGCTGGTGTAGAGCAAGATGTCCGGGCCGAGCAAATCTTGCACCGCACCGACGATGCGCGAATGGCGCGCGAGCCCGTCCACCCACTTGCACAGAAAGTGCAGATTGCCGCGATACTTTTTGTCGATCGCCATCAGCGAGCCGCCCAAGCGTTTTTCAGTCATCGCCAGGGCGTCGCGGCAGGTTTTGACTTCGCCGGCGCTTAACCCTTGCAGCGGATGCAGGCAGCCATTGGCGCGGTAGCGCACGATTTGTTCAGGGCTTAACATGTTGAGCAGTTTGAGCTTTCGGCAACCATAAGCCCGGCGCGCCCGGCGCGTCAAGCCTGCTTGTGCAGCTGCGAGCGCTCCGCATGGGCAAGCCACGCCACCGCCAGCGCCTGCAGCAGCCAGCACAGCACAAACGCCGCGCGATAAGCTTCGAGCGCGTAACGCTCATCGACGAGCGGCCACAAGTTGATGATCACGCCCACGCCGAACTGCACCGCGAAGGCGAGCGTAAAGGTGACCAGATTCAACGCCGTCACCACACGCCCGGTGTATTCCTGCGCGAAACGCGCCGCGAGCAGCGGATAGGCGAGCGAGCCGAACGAGGAAAAAGCGAGGTACAGGGCCCAAAACACCAGCGCGCCGCGCGTGTAGCCCAGCGCCAGCGGCAGCATCGCCAGCGTGCACGCCACGCACCCGGCGAAATACGTCAGCACCGGCGAAACGCCGCGCTGGGCCAGCCGGTCGGACAGCGTGCCGCAAATCACCCCGCCCACGCCAAACGCCGCCGCCGCGATCAGCAAATAGTTCGCCATGTCGGCGCGCGCGAGCCCCGCCACGTCGCGCATCCACGGCCCCGCCCACAAGCCGAGCCATCCGATCGCCACGCCTTGCACCCACGCCGCGGCGAATGCAATCGACCAAAAGCGGCGTTGGCGAAAAATCTCGCCGATCACCGCGAACTGCTCGCGCACCGTGCTGCGCGGGCAGGCCACGGGTTTCTCCGGCACCATAGTGAAAATCAGCACGCTCGCCACCACCGCCAGCGCGCAAAAGCCGAGAAACAGGGTGCGCCAGTCGCTCACGCGCAACAGCAACTCGATTGGCTTGGTCGCCGATAACGCGCCGCACGAGCCGACCAGCAGCATCCAGCCGAACAGCGTCGCCACGCGCTCGCGCGGGAACCAGATCACAAACACCATCATCGAGGACATCAAACATACCGCCACGCCCAGGCCGATCAGCGCGCGCCCCAGCATCAGCGCAGGCAAGCCCTGCGCGAACGCAAACACCAGCGTGCCCAGCGCCGCCAGCAACAGCATGCCCGCGTTCACGCGCCGCGGTCCGTAGCGATCCATCAGCACGCCCGCGGGCAATTGCGCCAGCGAAAAGGTAATGAAGTAGGCGCTGGTGAGCAGCCCCAGCGTGCCGGGCGATAAGTGAAATTGCCGCACCAACTCGGGGAACACCACCGAGTTGACGTTGCGAAACAGGAACGAGCAAAAGTAGCCCGCGGCAAACGGCAAAAACACCAGGGCGAGCAAGCGCGCGCCGCTGGGCGCGGTATTCATGCACAGTTCCCCATAACGCCGCCATGATACGCGCTCCTGCCCGCAGGCAGACATGGCCGTGCCCTGCGTGCGCTGCGTGCCCTGCGTGCGCTGCGTGCCCTACGCCGCCACCGCCCCGGCATTGAGCTGTTTTACGCCATCGACGATTTTTCGCGCTGATGGATCAAGCTGCCATTCAAAAATTTCATTTGATCGCCGCCAGAATCGGCGGCTTTAGCGCGCGGCGATTGGCGTCGCGCTGCGCCGCGCGCGCTGCCTTATTGCGCCGTCAAGCCCGCGGCTTTGATCACCTTGGCCCATTTGTCGTGTTCGGACTTCATATAGGCGCCCAGTTCCTGCGGCGAGCTGGTGCGGATATCGAGGCCTTGGTTGGCCAGCGCCTTTCTCGAATCTTCAGCTTCCAGAGCCTTGATGATCTCGGCATTGAGGCGCTTGACGATCGCGGCGGGTGTCTTGGCGACGGTGACAATGCCATACCAGTTGTCCGCTTCATAGCCCGGCAAACCGCTTTCGGCCACGGTCGGCAAATCCGGTAGCGCGCGCGAACGCTGCGCGGTGGTCACGGCCAGCGCGCGCAGCTTACCGGCCTTCACCTGCGGCACGGCGGTCGCCGCCGATGCGAATATCACTTGCAGGCGTCCCGCCAGCAAATCGAGCATTGCGGGGGCGCCGCCCTTGTACGGCACATGCACCATCTTGCCGCCGATCATGTTCAGGTAAAGCTCGGTGGCCAAATGCCCCGCGTTGCCGGCGCCGGATGAGCCATAGGAGAGCTTGTCCGGATTGCCTTTGATAAACGCGGTGAGTTCCGCCAGCGTCTTGTACGGCGTGGCGGCATTTACCGTCACCAGATTGCCTTGCGAGGTGGTGAGCGCGATGGGCGCGAAATCGCGCATCGGATGAAAGCTCAAGCCCTTGTAGAGCAGCGTGTTCACCGCCAGCGCGCCCATCGAACCGGTCAACAAGGTGTAGCCATCGGGTGCCGCCTTGGCGACAATTTCCGCCGCCACGCTGCCCGCCGCGCCGCCACGGTTATCCACCACCACTTGCTGGCCAAACGCTGCCGAGAGCTTGGGCGCCACTACCCGTGACACCGCGTCCAGCCCGCCACCCGCCGCCGCCGCCGACACCAGCCGGATCGGCCGGTTCGGATAATCCGCCGCATGCGCCGGGATTTGCGCACCCACCAACACCAATGCACCACACCACACCAAATGACGATTTGACACGAGACTTCCTTTCAACCGATTAAACAGATTACAACGGCTGCGCAGCCTACACGCACGGCGCGCAGGACGCAATTATCGCGCCAGGCGTGGCATTTTTCGATGTTTACCCATCAAAAAAATATGTTTAAAATCATATACTTATGTAACTTCCCTTAGGCGGCCTGCCCACCCCCCTGCCGGTGCGCCCCGCAACCCCGCGGTGGTATGCTCCACCGCCACAAAACAGCAAGGACATTCCATGCTCTATTCCTGCAAGCCGCAGTGGGCCGCCGCCGCCAAGTCAGCCAGCCGCAAAACCGTCAAAGTCAAAGACAAATCCAAAGCGCTATCAGTGGACCTGCACTGCCATGTGCATACCGACGCCGCCGACGCCATCGCCAAGCAGTCGCAAACCAACGCTTCGCCCATCGCGCGTTACGGCAACCCGCGCACCGAAGCACAACAAAAAAAGCTTCACGAGGAACTGCACAAAAAGCTCACCGATGTCGGCCAGCGCATCGCCGACATGGACAAGATGGACATCGACGTGCAGGCAATCTCCACTTCGCCGCTGCAGTACTACTACGGCGTGGAACCCGAACTCGGCCGCAAAATCGCGCGCACCATCAACGAAAACCTGGCGCAAGTCACTGCCATGCACCCCGATCGTTTCGCGCCGCTGGGCACGCTGCCGATGCAATCGCCCAAGGACGCCGTGACCGAACTTGACTACTGCATGAAGAAGCTTAACTTCAAAGGCATCGAAATCGGAACGAATGTCGCGGGTAGTGAGATTGCCGACCCTCGGTATGAAAAAATGTGGCGCAAATGCGAGGAGTACGGCGCGGTGGTGTTCCTGCACCCTATCGGCTTCACCTCGCCGCAGCGGCTCACCAAACATTTTTTGACCAATGTCATCGGCAACCCGCTCGACACCACGGTAGCGCTGGCGCATATCGTGTTCGGCGGCGTGCTGGAGCGCTACCCCAAACTCAAAATCGTCACCGCGCACGGCGGCGGGTTTTTGGGCCACTACCCCGCGCGCATGGACCACGCCTACCGCGTGCGCCCGGAATGCCACGACCACATCACACGCCCGCCGTCGTATTATATGAAGAAGATTTATTACGACACCATGGTGTTCGGCGAGCCGCAGTTGGATCACCTGGTCAACATGTACGGCGCGGAGCATGTGGTGATCGGCACCGATTACCCGTACGACATGGGGTATTACAAACCGGTGGATTTTGTGGAGCGCGCGAAAAAACTCACGCGTAAGCAGAAGGATTTGATTGTTAGCGGCAATGCGGCGAGGTTGTTGGGGTTGAAAAAACGATAAACGTCAGAATCTTCGCCACGGATTTCACGAATTTACACAGATTAAATTCAAAAACCTAGACGCAGATTTACGCAGATGAACGCAGATTTCCCGACCACCCTGTCGTTCCCGCGCAGGCGGGAACCCATAACGCCGGTTCCACTGGCAAAACGGCCCCCAACCTACCTTCCCCCAGGGGAAGGGGATACCCGCCTGCGCGGGAATGACACCGACAGTTAATCCGCGTAAATCTGCGTTAATCTGCGTCGAAAAAAGGTTTTGAAGTGCCCAACACCTACGACTACATCATCATCGGTGCCGGCAGCGCCGGCTGCGTGCTCGCCAATCGACTGACCGCCGATCCGAACGTCAGCGTGCTGCTACTCGAAGCCGGCGGCAAAGACAACTGGCACTGGATACACATCCCCGTCGGTTATCTCTATTGCATCGGCAACCCACGCACCGACTGGTGCTTTAAAACCGAACCCGAACCAGGCCTCAACGGCCGCGCGATCAATTATCCGCGCGGCAAGGTGCTGGGCGGCAGTTCATCGATCAACGCCATGCTTTACCTGCGCGGCCAGGCACGCGATTACGACGAGTGGGCGATGTTGACGGGCGACTCCGGCTGGTCGTGGCAAAACGTGCTGCCCACTTTCATGGAGATGGAGGATCACCACAAAGGCGGCGACGAAAAACACGGCGCCGGGGGCGAGTTGCACGTCGACACACCGCGCGTCAGTTGGGACATCATCGATGCGTTTCGCGATGCCGCGGTGGAGAACGGCATTCCCAGGGTGGACGATTTCAACCGCGGCGACAACGAAGGCATCGCGCGCTTTGACGTGACGCAAAAAGACGGCATGCGCTGGAGTGGCGCCAAGGCGTTTTTGCGCCCGGCGATGGATCGGCCCAATCTCACCGTGATCACCCACGCGCTCACGCATAAGTTGAAGCTCGAAGGCCGCACGGTGAAAGGTGTCGACTACGCGCGTGGCCGCGGCATGCACACTGCCTACGCACGGCACGAAGTGATTCTCGCCGCCGGCGCCATCGGTAGCCCGCAGATTTTGCAACTCTCCGGCATCGGCCCCGCGGCGCTCTTGCAACAGCACGGCATCCCGCTGGTGCACAACCTGCCGGTAGGCGAAAACCTGCAAGACCATTTGCAACTGCGCTTGGCTTACAAAGTGCAAAACGCGATGACGTTGAACACTTTGTTGGGCTCGTGGTGGTACAAAGCCAGGATCGCACTCGAATACGCGGTGAAACGCACCGGCCCGATGACCATGCCGCCCTCGCAAACCGGCGCGTTCGTGAAATCCGATCCGTCACAGCGCACGCCGAATCTCGAATACCACATTCAGCCGATTTCGCTCGACCGCTTCGGCGAGCCGCCGCACAGCTTCCCCGCGTTTACCGCCAGCGTGTGCAACTTACGGCCGACTTCGCGCGGGCATGTCAGCATCAAATCGCGCGACCCCAGCGTGCAGCCGGCGATTGCGCCCAATTATTTATCGACCGAGATCGACCGCAAAGTGGCCATCGATGCCATACGCTTAACGCGGCGCATCGTGTTAGAGAGTAAAGCGCTTCAACCGCATAAGCCCGAGGAATTCATGCCGGGCTTGGAATTTCAAACCGACGATGAATTGATCAAAGCCGCCGGCAACATCGGCACCACGATTTTTCATCCGGTGGGCACATGCAAAATGGGTAGCGCAAGCGATCCGTCTGCGGTGGTCGATACCGATTTCAAAGTGCGCGGGATCGAGCGCTTGCGCGTGATCGATGCCTCGATCATGCCGACGATTACCTCGGGCAATACCAATGCGCCGACTTATATGATTGCCGAGCGGGGGGCGGCGGCGGTTAAGCGTGTTTAACGTAAGTATTTGATTTTATTATATTTATTAGCCATGCAATAAGACACAACAGCTTGCATTGCTTGACGGTATCACTTCACCAACACCGTCGTTCCAGCGCAGGCTGGAACCCATAACACACGCGCCACTTGAGACCACACATGGGTTCCCGCCTGCACGGGAACGACAGGAAAACTGCGTTTGATTTTGGATACCCAACGAAATGTCGAATAACGAACAAACCCAACGCCGCACCGCCCTGGTCACCGGCGCCTCCTACGGCATAGGCGCCGCCATCGCCGAAGTACTCGCCCGCGACGGCTACGACGTCGCCGTCAACGAACTCAACCCCGAAGCGCTCGTCAACACGCTCAGCAAAATTAAAGCCCACGGTGCGCGCGCGTTAGCCGTGCCGCTGGACGTGCGCTCGCAACCAAGCATCGAAGCCTGTATGCAACACGTGCTCGCAAATTTCGGCAAACTTGACCTGCTGGTCAACAACGCCGGCGTGCTGCTGCGCAAACCCGCGCTCGACATCACACGCGAGGAATGGCAAAACGTGATCGACATCAACCTGACCGGCACGTTTTTCATGAGCCAGCAAATGGGCCGGCATCTCATCGCCACAAAACGTAAGGGTAGCATCATCAGCATTTCCTCCACGCACGCCATCGTCGGCGTGGCGGCGGTGTCGGCCTACGGCATCAGCAAGGCTGGCATTTCGCAAATGACGCGCATGCTCGCCATCGAGTGGGCATCGCACGGCATACGGGTTAACGCCATCGCGCCCGGCACCACCGAAACGCCGTCACGCAAAGCGTCCTTCGGCAACGACCCCGTGCGCCGCCAACACCTGATGGAACGCATCCCCTTCAAACGCTTTTGCACCGAGGTCGACGTGGCTGGGATGGCAAGTTACCTCGCCAGCCCTGCGGCGGATTATGTGACGGGGCAGACGTTGTTGGTGGATGGAGGGTTGACGGCGTATTAAGTTGGCGGATCGACACGGCTGAAGATTGATTATCCGGCAATATCGGGGAGCGGCACCCCCAAGCCCGACGCCACTGCCCTCTCATACACCCGCACCGCCAACGCCACATCTTCAATCGCCACCCCCAGCGATTTGAATATCGTAATGTCCTCGCGCGCAGTGCGCCCCTTGAGGCGCCCCGCCACCACCTGCGCCAGCGGGTGCACATTCTCCCACCGCAGCAAGCCGGCTTTCACCGGCTCGGCCAGATCGCTCGATTCATAGCGCACTTGTTCGATGTCGTCGGCGCAAATGAATTTCGCTGCGCACACGGCATCGCGGTCGAGTTCGCGGCGGTGTTCGTAGTTGGCGCCGATGGCGTTGATGTGCGCGCCGGGTTTTAGCCAGTCGCCCAGCACCACCGGCGTCTCGGACGTGGCGGCGCTTACGATCACGTCCGCGCCACGCACCGCCGCCTCTGCGGTGTCAACAGGTACGTATTTGATTTTATTAAATTTTTTAAAATCGGCGCAAAATGCCTCGCGATGCGCTTGGTTCGGGCTAAACACTCGCACCTCGCGGATCGGCCGCACTTTGCACACGGCTTCGACTTGCGTGCGCGCTTGGCGGCCGCTGCCCAACACGCCCAACACTGCGGCATCTTCGTTCGCCAAATATTTGGTTGCAACACCACTCGCGGCACCGGTGCGCAACGCGCCCATCGCGAACACTTGCACGATAGCCACCAGCGCGCCGCAGTCTTCGCGATACAAACAAAACATGCGCCCGGCATCGCGGCCAAACACCGCCGTGCTGGAAATTTTCACGCCGTAGTAGCCGCGATACGTGAGCACCGCCGCGGTGATGCGCACGATGCCGCCCTTTACCGGCACGCGCACACGCGGGACGTTGGTGACATTGGCGTCGCTCGTGCCTTGCGCGTGGAAGACTTCTTCGACGGCGGCTAGAGCGTCGTCCAAGGTGATTAGGTTTTTGATGCAGGCTTCGTCGATTAACAGTGGCATGGGGCAGTGCTCGTTGCATTTGGACTCCTTCGCGAATCTATCACGGGGTTGGGGTAGTATTTCGTCGGAAGCGTATTGCCCTCTCCGCTGCCCCTCTCCCGCAAGCGGGAGAGGGGCAGCGGAGAGGGCAATACGCTCGCAAATCCTGATAGAGGACACCTCATCATGCCCGTCGCCGCCGATCTCGCCCGCCTCGTCAACCAAACGCGTTACGAAGACCTGCCCGCGTTAGCCATCGACCACGCCGCGATGCTGATCGCCAGCACGATTGCCAGCGCGGGCATGGGACAAAACATCCGCTCCGCGCGCATCGTGCGCGAGCTGGTAAAAGAGCAAGGCGGCAAGCCGGAAGCGACGGTGTGGTTCGATGGCGCAAAACTCCCCGCCGTCAACGCCGCGCGCGCCAACGCGCTGACGAGCGATGCCGCCGCATCGGACGATAGCGACTTGCGCACCATCGCGCACTTGGGCACGCAACTCACCTCCACCACGCTCGCACTCGCGGAAAAAACCGGTGCGAGCGGCAAGGAAATTCTCGCTGCCTTCGTACCCGCGTATGAAGTCGCCGGGCGCATCGCGGCAGCGATTATTCCGCACTATCGCAACCAGGGCTTTCACGGCTCGCTGGCGGTGATTTTCGCGGCCGCCGTCGCCAGCGGCCGTTTGCTGAAATTGAACGACGCGCAAATGTCGCAAGTTATCGCCATGGCCGCGGTGTCGATGGGCGGGCTGGGCACTGCCGCCGACACCAGCGAAGCGCGCGAATGGTTCGCCGGCAACGCGGCGTTAGGCGGCATGAACGCCGCTTACGCCGCGCAAAAAGGCTACGAGGTCGAAGATACGATCTTCGAGACCAAAAAAGGTTTTCTCGATGTCTTCGGTGGCCCCGGGTGTGATGCGGGCAGCTTGACGCGCGACTGGGGCCAACAGGATCACAATTGGGACATCGTCACCGACATGGCGATCAAGCTGGTGCCGGGCGGGCACCCCAGCCACGCGCTGGGCGAAGCGGCGGCCAATGCCGCGCGCGAAGCGAATGTCGCCGCCGATCAAATCGACAGCATCGTGATGACGCAGCCGTTAAACCCGAAGCTGCGTACCGGTGTGATGAAGCCGCCCTCGCATCCGAAAAATCTGGTCGATATCGCGCACACACCGGCGTATTTTGTCGCGGCGGGCGTGGCGGACAAAGCGTTCTCGTGGGTGCATGCGAGCGAAGCGAAAATTCACGACCCGACGATTCACGCGTTGATCGACAAAATCAAAGTCGGCGAACCGATCACGCAAGACGTCCACCAATACATGCACGGCGCGCGCGTCACCATTAACACCAAAGCCGGCAAAAGTTTCAGCAACACCGTTTACGCGCCGCGCGGCTCCGGCGTGCGCGGCATCGAGTGGAAGGATGTCGATGAAAAATACCGCACGCTGGTGGCGTTCACCGGCGCGAGCACGCAGAAAATGAACGACACGCTCGATGTGATACACAACTTTCGCGAGGCGGCGAACGTGGCGAAGTTAATCGCGTTGATCAGCTAGAGCAAAAATAAAATATTCAATAAAATCAAACACTTACATAATTTCATAATGTTCACTCAGCATGCCCTTCACGCGCTCGCGGCATGTGCGCTCACCACCTGCGCAACGCTTGCGCAAGCGCAAGCCACCTACCCCACGCGCCCGATACGCATGGTGATTCCGTACTCGGCCGGCGGCGCCACCGACGTGCCGGGCCGCTTGATCGCACAAAAACTCTCCGACGCCTTCGGCCAGCAAGTCGTGGTCGACAACCGCCCCGGCGCGGGCAGCGCCATCGGCTCGGAAATCGTTGCGCGCGCGCAGCCCGATGGTTACACGCTGCTGATGACCGGCACGCCGTTCGCGGTGTTGCCCGCCATCTACAGCAAACTACCGTTCGATCCCGCGCGCGATTTCGCGCCGGTGATGCCCGTGGCGAGCGCGCCCAATGTGCTGGTGGTGCATCCGTCGCTCGGTGTGCGCACCACCAAGGAGCTGATCGCCGCCGCGCAAGCCGCACCCGGCAAAATCAACTACGCTTCCGGCGGCACCGGCGGCGCCACGCATTTGTTCGCGTCGCTGTTTTTGAGCATGGCGAAAATCAACCTGGTGCACGTGCCGTACAAAGGCAGCGGCCCCGCCACCGCGGATTTAATCGGCGGCCACGTCAAAGTGGGCCTACCCGGCATCGCCATCGTGATCCCGCACGCCAAGGCCGGCCGCATGATCCCACTCGCGGTGACCAGCGCCAAACGCGTGCCGCAACTGCCCGATGTGCCGAGCATCGTCGAATCGGGCGTGCCGGGGTATGACACGGCGGTGTGGTTTGGCTTGCTCGCGCCGCGTGGCACGCCTGGCGCCGTGATTCAGCGCTTACACAACGAAATCGTCAAAGTGTTGCGCTTGCCCGACGTGGAAAACGGCTATCTGATTGCCGGCTATGTCGCCTCAACCTCGCGCCCCGACGAATTTGCTGCGTTTCTCCAAACCGAAATCGTGAAGTGGGGGCGCGTGGTGCGCGAGGCGAAGATACAAGGGGAATAACTCGATTCGTAGGGTGGGTGCAGCGCAGCGAAACCCACCAAGCAATGCTCTTAGGGATGAAGGCGAAATGATGAAGGATGAAAACAACCTCGCCCCCGAGCGCCGTTGATGGTTTTCATCCTTCGGCCTTATTCTTTTACGAATGCGATGGGTTACGCTGCGCTCCACCTATCCTACGGATCAAGCCGGCACCGTCGCCGCCACCGAAGCCCGCTGCTTGACCGACTCATACCACGCGGCCAACGCCGCACGGCTGCGCCAATTTTCATCGGCAAAACGAAAATCGAGATAACCGCACACGCACGCAGCACCAATCTGGCCGATGCCGAAGGTGTTACCCCAAGTCGGCGCCTCGTTCGCCAGCGCATCGAGCCCGTTGCGGATTTTGGTGAGTTGGCCGTTTACCCAATCGTTCCAGCGCAAGGCTTCCGGCCGCACCGCCGTTTCATAGCGGCACAACACCGCGGCATCGAGGATGCCATCGCACAACGACTCCAGCCGCAATGCATCCCAGCGCGCGGCGCCGCCGGGAATCAGCTTTGCGCCACTGTGCAAGGTGTCGAGGTAATCGCAAATCACCGAGGAGTCGTAGAGCACGCGGCTGTCGTCGGTTTCCAGTGCGGGGGTTTTCACCAGCGGGTTTTTCGCCGCAAGCTCGGCATGCGGATTCACCGGTGAAACTGGCGTGTTGATTTCCTCCACGCGCGAAGCCAGGTTGGTCTCGCGCAGCAGGATGCGCACTTTGCGCACGAAGGGGGATGCGGGGTTATGCCAGAGACGCATGAGCGTTCCTTTTGCAACGAAAATTTACTAAATCACCACTGTCGTTCCCGCGCAGGCGGGAACCCATAAGCCCGTCTCATATGGCACTGGGTTATGGGTTCCCGCCTGCGCGGGAACGACACCAGTACCTTTGGTCGGCAAATCGAATCATTTCCCCGCCAACAACCGCCCCCACCCCTGCACCGGCGGCGCCACGCCCGCCGCGATCAAACGCCACGGCTGCGTAATCGGATTGGTGACGACCGGTATGCCATATTCTTCCTCGAAGTACGGCACCACCGGCATGCTGCGCCATGCACCGCCGGCGACCAGCAACGCATCGGCCTTGGGCGCTTTGCGCATGGCCTCGCGGCCTAGCTGGAACGCAAGTTTCACGCCCTCTTCGATGCTCATCGAGAACGCCTGGCTTGCCCACTGGCTGGCGCTGGTGATGGTGAGAATTTCCAGCCCCGCTTGTTGAAGGTAATCGATCAACTTCACATTCAACGCATCGGTCCAGCGGCTGGCGACGGCGATGCGCTTGGCGCCGAAGTGTTTGAGCGCGGCGATGGTGGCTTCGGCATGCGCATCGGCGGTGACGCCGGTTTTTTTGTGGGTTTCTTCGAGAAGTTGCAGCACGCGCGGGCGCGTGAGTTGCGAGGCGATGGGCAAGCCCGCGAGCGTGATGCTTTGCGCGCCATTGCTCGCGAGTTCATCAACACAGTGCCAATAACGTTTGGCGATCGCGTCTTGCACGCCTTCGGGCGTGTAGTCGGTGACGTCAATCGAGGCCGAGATTTGCGCGATGTCCGCGGGCAGCAGCGGCTCCTGCTTGGGTAGCGGGTGGCGGTCGGCGTTGACGGGGTTGACGGAGCCTGCGATGTAGCGAGGTTTGGTTGAGCCGGCCATCGGGTTCTCCCAGTTTTTGCTGTGTGACGGCGTTAAACGAGTCGGGGCGCGCGGCCCCTCACCCTAACCCTCTCCCCGCTTCAGCGCAGAGAGGGAATGAGAAGACTACTTGCGCAACTTCAAATAAATTTCCGGCAGCTTATTCGGCAAGCTGTTGATGTTATCCAGCACCAGATAATGCCCCGCGCCGAATATCTGCGGCAAATATTGATTCGCCATGGTATCGACGGTGATGCAAAACGGGTGCACGCCCTTGGCCACCGCTTCTTTCACCGCCATGCGCGTGTCTTCGTGCAGGTAACGCCGGTCGCCACCGTCGTCGTAATCTTCCGGTCTGCCATCTGACAATAGCAACAACAAACGCCGCCGGCTTTCCACGCGCTCGAAATGTTTAGTGGCGTGGCGGATCGCGGCGCCCATGCGCGTGGCCAAGCGGCCGGACAAACCACCGACTTGGCTGCGCACATCGTCCGAGTACGGCTCGTCGAAATCCTTCAAGTTGTAGTAGCTGACGTTGTCGCGGTACTTGGAGCAAAAACCGGCAATCGCGTAATTGTCGCCGACCTCTTCGAGACTCTCCGCAAACAGCAACACACCGGCGCGGATGCGGTCGACCAACCTGCCGCCGCCTTCGGGCAGATGCTGCATGATCGAGGTCGACATATCGGCGAGCAAAATCACCGAGATTTCGCGCTGACGCATTTCGCGGCGCTTGTAAATCGTCGGGTGCGGCGAGCGGCCGGCGATTTTTTCGGAGACGAATTCGATCACGGCGTTCAAATCCATTTCATCGCCGTCGAGCTGCTTCACCTTTGGCGCCATGCGCGTGGGCTTTTGCGACTGAATCGCCTTTTTCAAACGCTTCATCGCGTTCGAGTATTGCCGCATCAAGCGCTGCGTCTCGCTGGTGTTCGATTCACCCAGGCGCTTTTCCTGCACCCATGCCCAATTCTTTTTGTAGCGCGATTCGCGATAATCCCACTCCGGATACGGCGTGCCCTTGTCGGCGGGGCCGCGGCCCTGTTGCTGGCCATCGGGCTTTTGCTCGCCGCGGCGCGCCTGGCCGCTGGTGTCGCCGTAGCCCGCGGTTTCCTGTTTTTCGCCGCCTTCTTGCTGCTCGCCCTGCTCGGATTGTTGGGGCGTTTCGTTTTCGTCCTCGCCTTGCTCGTCGGGCTGGTTCTCTTCTTTCTGGCCGGGCTGGCTTTGCGAGTTTTCGTCGGGATTATCTTGCGGATGCGCCACGCGCGTGGAGTTCGGCCCGCGGCCCGGTAAAAACGCTTGCGCGAACGCTTCGCCGTCGCGCACCGGCGGCAGCGAACTATCGTTTAACGCCGTGGCGAATATCTCTAGCGCGATGCGATGCGAGTCAGCCAGCGTCGCGCTCGGCTCATACAACCGCGCAAAGCGCGCATCGTTCACCGGCTGCCCGCGTGAAGCGCGCAACGCGTCTTCCGCCGTGGCAACCGCCAGTGCGTAATACTCCATCGTTTCCGGATGGCGCGCGAGATTGGAGCGCGCCGCCGCGATCAAGCGCTGAAAATAATTCGGCACCGCTTTTTGCAGCCGCGATTCGATGCGCAGGTCTTCGCACATATCGAAGATCAACTGAAAGCGCATGCCGTCTTCGCCATGGCGCGCGAACAACGGCGCCCACGACACCGCGCCGCCGTCCGGAAACGCGAGTTGGGCATCGGCGAACATGTGTTGCATCGCCGTGCGGTCGAAGGTGCCGTAGCGCATGTGCGCGGCCGCGTGAAGCACCGCGAGGATCGCCTCTTCGCGCGTGCCCATCACCGCCGGAAAGTAGAGGCTTTGCCCGTCCATCTCCATGAACGGGCGGCCCTTTTCCGGCGACCAGGTGCTTTCTTTAAGCTCCATGCCGTCGCCGAACCACACCTCGATCAGCATGCCGAGCAGGCGGTTGCGGTCGGAGAGCTTGTAGCCCTGCATGTTTTCGAGCAAGAGCGCGAGGCTTTCTTCCGACTCCAGCCGGAAATACGCTTCGCCCCGCGTGCGGCCCGATTGCATGATGTCCGCGCCGCGCATCGCCCACGGCAGCACCGCCTGCACGCCGAGCAGGTTGCGCACACGAACGGCGCCGGACAAATAAGTCGACAGTTGCAGCTTGCGTGACTCGTAGAGCTCCTCGGCTGGCGTGTTCAATGCCTCGATCGCCGCGATGCCGCCGCCGCGCCCCGAAAGCTCCAGCACCGGCGTCGCGAAATACGCGCAGCCGCTATCGATGGAACGAGCGCACCACGCAAGCCCGATGGCCGCCCAGCGCTCCTCGCCGGCGTGGCCGAGCGAGCCGAACGCGCGCGGCAAATTCTTCATGAACCCTTCGATTGCGGGCCACGAATGGCGGTAGCGCATGATCGCCAGGGCCTGGCGCGTCCATGGCACCACCGACTCGGAGATTTTTTCGGCTTCGCGGCTGCCGCGCACAAAGGCGCGGCCGGCTTCACGGTCAAAGTCGTAAAGCGTGCGGCCGGCGTTGATCCAATCGAGTGTGGCCGGCTCGCCGTGCGGGCGGATCACCGGCATCACGCCTTCGATTTCGCGGACGAACTCGCCGTGCGCTTCGCGCATGGCGTCAAGCAGCGTGCGTATGGCGGGGGAACTCACGTTAAACGAAAGAAAATCAATGGAGCAAAAAATAATCCCTCATCCCAGCCCTCTCTCCCGGCGGGAGAACGGCTTTTCATCCCTCTCCCTCCGGGACAAGGGAACACTTGAAGCGGAGCAGAGGGAACGAGGGTGAGAGAAAGGCTTGTGTCAGAACTACACTGCAAAATGGGCGTTAACGATCTCCATCAGCGCTTCGGCCAACTCCGGATCATCGGTGATCGGGTTGATCATCGCTACTTGGCACGCCGCCACGGGATCGAGCCCCGCGCCGATCATCGCACCCGCATAGACCAGCGCGCGCGTGGAGGTTGCTTCTTCAAGCCCGTGGTCTTTCAACAGACGCGCTTTGCGGCCCGCCGCCACCAACTGCTCGGCAAGTTCGTTCGTCAGGCCCGGCACTTCGTTGACCAGAATCTTGCGCTCGATCTCCTCGGTGGGGAAATCGAAATTGATGCCGATGAAGCGCTGCTTGGTCGAGGGCTTTAAATCCTTCAGCACGGTTTGATAGCCGGGGTTATACGAAATCACCAGCATGAAATCCTCATGCGCGTCGATTTCCTGCCCCTTTTTCTCGATGGAGAGTTTGCGGCGATGGTCGGTCAGCGAGTGAATCACCACGGTGGAGTCGGTGCGTGCTTCGACGATTTCGTCCAGATAACAAATCGCGCCGGCCTTGACCGCGCGCGTGAGCGGCCCGTCTTGCCACACGGTGTCCGCGCCTTCGAGCAGGAAGCGGCCCACCAAATCCGAACTCGTCAAATCCTCATGGCACGACACCGTCACCAGCGGGCGCTTTAACACAAACGCCATATGCTCCAAAAAGCGCGTTTTGCCGCAGCCCGTCGGGCCCTTTAACATCACCGGCAACCGGCGCTTATAGGCCGCTTCGAAAATGGCGATTTCGTTGCCCTGCGGTTCGTAATAGGGTTCGACGTCGCTCGCCAGCGGTACTTGAACGATATCGTGCTCCACGCCGCGCTGGCGTGCCGTTGCTGTCTTCATTGATTCCCCAAGGTGCGGTTTAAAGATGCAGAATTTGCGATCTTAACATCCGCACGGCTAGCCTAGACATCCGCCCTTTAGGGCGAGGTAATTTGCGCCGCTATCCAGCATTCGGGCGCAGGGATACAATTGTTTGCCAACGGAGTGCTTGTGGCACCCTTACAGGATAATTATATAAGTATTTGATTTTAAACGATTTTTTAAAATCGCTTGCATCTGCCATTCAATGTTTTAAACCCGCTCAGACACACCATGACCATACGCGGACTGCATCACAACGCCTACCGCTGCCGCGATTCGGAGCAAACGCGCCGGTTTTACGAGGATTTCCTCGGCCTGCCGTTGAGCGACGCCTTCGAGATCACGCGCACTCGAACCGGCCGCAACACCAACGTACTACACAGCTTTTACCGCATGGCGGATGGTTCATTCCTGGCGTTTTTTGAAGATCGCGAACGCCCGTTTGACTTTAAGCAGCAGCACGATTTTGATCTGCACATCGCGCTCGAAGTCGATGAAACAACATTGAATACAATGTTCGCCAAAGGCAAAGCGCAAGGCGTCGACACGCGCGGCATCGCCGAGCATGGGTTTATACGCTCGATTTATTTCCGCGATCCGAACGGCTATGTGATCGAGCTTACCGCCAAGGCGGCGGATCATGAGCAATACGTGGCACGGGCGACGACGCGGGCGCATGACCAGTTGGCGCAGTGGCAAGCAGCTAAACGGCAAAAGCGCTAACTGCAAAAATCTTCACCCTGCACGCCAAACCTCAAACCCGCTCCACCCGATAAGCCGTCCCATACCGACCGAAATCCACCGTCGTCACGCCATTGCGCGCGCTGCCCTGATACGCATTCAAGGGCTGCACCACGGTGACTTTGATGATCGCCGACTCGCCATCTTTGACTGCACCCGCATGCACGCACGCCGGCGCGAGCATGGAATCACCCGTGTAAACATCAGTGCCCCACACCGGACCATCGGCAGTGCCCAACACGCGAAAGTAATACGTCGCGCCGACCGGGTCGCATAGATCGACCATGTTTGCGGGCGCGTCGGAGGCTAGGAAACCCTGGTCGAGGAGTTTCTTTAACTGCTTAGGCGTGAGTTTGCCTTTGCGGTCGAAGTAGCTTACGAGTTCTTGCATGACTTTCATCGCGTCACCGTCATCAGTAATTTACTTTGTTTATTTTTTACTTTAAGGAAGCGCTGAATAAGTCCCCGATTGCTCTGTAAACGCGAATTCCAGTGGTACGTTCTGATTGGGAGGACGTATTCGCGAGCCACGAGGCAAGACATGAAACAAA
>Ga0194132_10002187_pt1 | contig 37564 bp, 22 predicted proteins | sample TA2KigOf80mmetaG_FD_148612 | JGI IMG/M metagenome (GOLD analysis project Ga0194132, IMG submission 148612) | Freshwater microbial communities from Lake Tanganyika, Tanzania - TA2015054 Kigoma Offshore 80m | ecosystem: Environmental > Aquatic > Freshwater > Lake | place: Tanzania: Lake...
GCCGCGCGCATCGACCGGGCCCTCGATCGGGTCTATGGGCTCGCTAATCAGCGCCGGGCACCGACCTCGACGGGGGCGGCGGGGACGCGTGCAAAGAGCGCACGCGCCCCCGCCGCCCTGACCTTTTGAGAACCCGCTCCGGTAACACCCGTTTTGGCGCGACGAAGCGCCGTCCGGTAACACTTAGTTATGGCTCGACAGGGCCTCGACTGCGGAAACGGCACTAGAATCCCCGTATGGGCCACGCGACCGCGCCAGACCGAGCTTTCCCACTAGTAGAATTACCGGCCCGACCTGCGGAGGCCGCGATGTCGACTGATGCTCCAGACCGCCGCTCCGCCCAGCGCCAGCAGCTGGCCCTCGCGGCACTCATTGGTCTCGCCCTGGCGTGCCTTCATCCCGAGACGGCCCTCGTCGCCGGGCAACCGGCGCCGCCGCCCCTGACCATCGAACGGCTCGCCGGTCTTCCCTCTCTCATCGGCACTCCGCCGAGCGAGCCCGTATGGTCGCCCGACAGCGCGCGCGTGGCGTTTCTCTGGAACGATCGCGGCATGCCATTCCGCGATGTCTGGGTGGTCGACGCCGCGGCCGGTCCGCCCCGTCGTCTCACGCGCTTCGGCGAGCGTCCGCAGCCGGCGGCGGAAGGCACGTCCCTGGCGGCGCTCACGGCGCGCGCGGCAGCCCGCGCGGCTGGCGGCGTGTCTTCTCTGGCCTGGACGCCCGACGGGCGTGCGGTGATCTTCAGCTTCGAAGGCGACGTGCACCGGGCGCAGGCCGACGGCTCTGGTCTGACGCGTCTCACACAGGGTGGCGGCGCTTCGCGTCTCGGTTTCTCGCCCGACGGCCGATATCTCTCCTTCCTTCGGACCGGCGACCTGTGGCTGTGGCGTGTCGCCGACGGCGTGCTCCTCCGCGCCACCAACGTCTCGGTGCCTCCCATCGGCGTGGTGCCCAACGGTCGTTTCAACGCGTTCGACGTCTCGATGCGCGCCTATGCGTGGTCGCCGGATTCTCGCCGGGTGGCCCTCTCGTACGTCGACCTTCGCGGTGTCCGTCGGGTCCCGTTCCCGGACTACCTGGCCGAGGAGACTGCCACCAACGTCGTGCGGCGCGGGTATCCAGGCGACGAAGGGGAAGATCGGCGGGTCGCGGTCTACTCGGTGGGCGAGGGCCTCACGCGCTTCGTCGATCTCCCCGAGCGAACGTACCGCAGCGTCATCGGCTATCAGTGGTCGCCGGATGGCGCCAGCCTTCTCGTGGAGCAGGATTCAGACGACGCCGAGACGCGGTGGCTGTACGTGGTGCACGGCTCGGACCTGAGCGCTCGGCAACTGTGGCGAGACCATCGTGCCCGACGGATCTACGCGGCGTTTACGTCGTCTTGGCGCAGCGACGGCGGCGCAGTGCTCTTCATCTGCGACCAGGACTACTACCGCTTGTGCTCCATTCCAACCGCCGGCGGCACACCAGCCCGGCTCACGGAAGGGCCGTTCGACGTGGCCGGCACCCGGGGGGCGGCCACGGTGACGGTGAACCGTGCCACACGACAGGTGTACTTCGTGTCGTCTCAGAAGAACCCCTACGAGCGGCAGGTGTATCGCATGGCCGAGGGCGGCGGTCCGATCTCGGCGGTCACGACACTCGAAGGTGTGCACGAGCCGGTCGTGTCGCCCGACGGAGCCCGGGTGGCGCTGCTTCACGCCAGCGACCTCACGCCCACCGATCTGTATCTCCTGGACACGCGCGTCGGTTCGGCGGAACGACGCGTCACGCACTCGCCGCTATCGGAGTTCAGCGCGTATCCCTGGTCCAAACCTCGTTACGTCACCTTCCGGAGCCGCAGCGACCGCTTCACCCTTCACGCCAGGCTCACCCTCCCGCCGGCGTTCGACCCGAACCGCCGATACCCGGTGGTCGTCGGCACCGTGTACTCCAACACCGTCCGGAACGAGTGGCGCACCATCGATCAGTCGATCCCGCAGTTCCTGGCGCTCGAACGCGGCTACATCAGCCTGCAGGTCGATCTCCGCGGCAGCATCGGATACGGCGTGGACTTCCGCGAGACGTTTCAAGGCGACTGGGGCGGCGGCGACCTCGAGGATCTGCACAGCGCCGTGGAGTACCTCCGGACACTCTCGTACGTCGATCCCGAACGCATCGGCTTGTGGGGGACGAGCTACGGCGGCATGATGGTGCTGTTCGCGCTCTTCGAGCGTCCCGGCCTGTTCATGGTGGGCGTCGCCGGCGCACCGGCCATCGAAGTGGCGCGGTTCACCCGCGGCGATCAACACCTCTCCCGGCGGCCGAACTCCCATCCCGATATCTTTCGCAAGTCGACGCTGCTCAACTACGGTGAGAAGCTGCAGGACCCGCTCCTCATCATCCAGGGCCTTCAGGACGACATCGTCCCGTTCAAGACCACGGTGATGATGGCGGAGAAGCTGATGCTGTTGGGGAAGGACTTCGACCTGGCGATCGCGCCTCGCTCATCGCACGTGTGGACCGAGCGGGAGTCCGATGCGGTGTTCATGGTGCGGAAGATGGTCCAGTTCCTGGACCGCCACCTGCGATAGTCGGGGGCTGGAGTCCAGCCCCCGACCCGCTACTCTGTCTGGATCCGCCCCTGCCTCGGCCACAGGTGGCGAACCTGGCTGTCGTCGCCGAGCATCTCCCACCGGATCAGCGAGATCGGGATGGTGCCGGTCGCCATGAATCGGTCGTGGAACGCCTTCAGGTTGAACGTGTCCTTCGCGGCCCACATCGCATCCGACAGCAGTTCGTCCATCTGGAGCTTCCCCATCAGATAACCCATCCCGTAGCCAGGGGGCCTGCGCAGGTAGATCTCCGCGTCCACGCGGGCGACTCCCGAATCGAGCCACTTGACGTGCTTCACCATCGAATCGGTGGCCTGCTCGATGGTCCAGACGTTCTCGTGGAGCCGCACTTCGGGCTCGTTGCGGGCGGCGCGCTTGGCGAGGAACCAGTAGAACAGCTCGCGCGTGCGAGGACGATCGTCGAGCAGGCCCGACTGCAGGAACGCCTCCTCAAGATAGGTGGCCCAGCCCTCGCTGCGCGAGCCCTCGGAGTAGCGCCCACGGATCGCCCGTGTGTCGTTCTGCTTGACCTTGCCGTCGAAACGATGGCCCGGAATGACGGCGTGCACATGGTCCGGCCGCGGGTCGCGGAACTGCACGTTCTCCCAGAAATTCGGGCCGCCGGGCCGCACCATCCACGGCACGTTGGTGTCGAGCTCCTGCACGTATGGCGGGATGGTGATGAATCCCTCGCGAACGATGAACTCGCGGACCTGCTTGTCGGCATCGGCGATCCGCGCCTGGTACTCGCCGGCCGAACCGGAGATCTGGATCGCGGGGACGTTGCGGAAGCGGTTGCGGTCGAGCGCGACGAACGACCGCGCGCGCGCCATCTCGCGACGGCCCATGGCCAGCACATCGCGATGGTCGTATGGCATCATCCGCACGTAGCGCAGGTACCAGTCGTACTCCTTCAGCCCCACGCCGGATGGCGCGTTCATGCGGCTGCGGTTCGACACCAGCCAGTCTCGTAAGCCCGCCACCGCCGTCTGCGCGGTCCTGGCGTCCGCGACGAGATCCGGATGGTGCTTCTGGAGCTGCTCGGCCAGGTCGGCATACCAGCCAATCACGCCCGGCGGTGGCGTGGGCCTGACCGGGTGCATGTGGCCGACGCCGTCGGCTACTTCGAGGTTCCGGATCGCCTGCGCGGTGAACTCACCACCGCCCTCGGTGAGGTTGACCTTGGCTCGTTCGACCACCTTGGACACGCTGGCGAGCCTGGTGCGGAACGCCGGGAGCTGATCGGCGGCGACCGGCAGCCTCGTGAAGGGAAGCTGCTGCAGCATGTCCACGTAGAGTCCGGGGTCGCGCGACCATGGGCGGGCCACACGGTGCGAGAAGTCCCAGTCGCGGAGCGTGGTCACCACCAGTAGGTAGTCGATTTTCTGAGGGACCGGCCAGTTGGCCGGATCGATGGCCATCAGCCGCTTCTCGAAGGCCGCCAGCTGTTCGCGCTGGGCCGTCATGGCGGCCGGGGAGTAGTCGGCGACGCCATCGACCAGCTTGGGACGCCGCGCCTCGAGGATCTCACCGTACATCGTCTCGATGGCGCCGTAGCTCGATGGGGACTGCGACTGGACGGCCGTCTCCGAGCAGGCGACTCCGACCAGTGCGACTGCCGCCAGCAGCAGGATGACGAAACGCGTGCAAACCGACTTCATGACTGAAACCTCCGAATCGAGTGTTCCGTTGTTGGGGACCTCAGTGCGCGATCCACGCTCAGCCAGTGGGGCGCCGTGCCACGAGCATGCGGCTGGCCCAGACCACGACAGGACGGTTGTCCTGGTTGCGGATCTCGCTCGCGTATTGCAGGACGCCGCGGCGTTCGTCCTTGATCTCCAGCGCATCGACACGGTTCACCGAGTGGATGGTGTCGCCAAGACGGACTGGCGCGGTGAAGCGCAGCCGGTCGATGCCGCTCATGGCGATGAAGTACTCGGGCAAATAGATATTCTGACCCAGCCGCAGCGCCAGCACCATCCCGACCGACATCGTCAGCATCCCGTGCGCGACACGTTCGCCGAAAGGCGTACTCGACGCGTAGACCGAGTCCGTGTGCAGGGGATGCCAGTCTCCGGTCAGGCTCGCGAACATCACCACGTCGGTCTCGGTGACCGTGCGGGCCGGGCTGATGAACACTTCGCCCACCTCGTAGTCCTCAAGGTGTGCACGTTCGACGAGCCGATTGGTGATCAGCGCAGCGTGCATCGTCAACGGAACCCGTCAGAAGCTGAATCGAATGGCTAGGCGCACCGCCCGCGGCGACAGGATCTGCGCCGGCCTCAGGTAGTTGGCCAGATCCTGGTTGAGCGTCTGGAACCGAACGGTCGTGTTGCGATTGAGCAGGTTGAAGATATCGGCGCTCAGGTCCACGGACTTACCGCCGCCGAGCGCCGTCCGCCGCTCCACGCGAATGTCCCAGTTGACTTCGGTCTCGAAGCGCTCCGACCCCTGCGGCTGGCCGGGGACGCGGATGAACGGATCGACGCTCGTGGTTGGGTAGTCGACGCCGCGATTAAACCTGACGTAGGTGGCACCCGACACGCCGGCCCCTCCCGAACCCGACGTGTACCACGGGAGCCCGGAGAGCACCTGCAGCTGCGTACTGGCGTTGATGCCGAATGGCAGCTGGTACAGCCCGTTGATCTTGAACATGTGACGACGGTCGAGGCCCAGGTCGCCGCCAATGAAGGTCAGGTTGTTGGGGTTGAGGTAGGGGTGCCCCTGGTGATCGAAGAACAGCGTCCCTGACGTGCCTTCGCTCTTGCCGAGGTTGTAGGAGGCCATCAGGCTCCAACCATCCTGCAGGCGTCGTCGCAGCACCAGCTCGAGCCCGTTGTAGTCGCGGTGCAGATCCACTGGGTTGCTCGGGTTGGTGAGTAGCTGGTTGGGCGGCAACGCCTGGAACTCTGGACGGATCGAGTAGATCGTGAGCGGGCCACCGAAGGGGTTGGTGACGTTGTACCGGTTATAGGCACGCGCGTACGGGTCTGACGCACCCAGATCGAACCATGCCAGGTTCACGCGGTTCCAGATGTCACGTTCGCGCTTGTAGATGTAGGTGGCCGAGGCGCCGAGGGCCCCGCCGAGATCCCACTCGACGCCGGCGTTGAACGAGTCGGTGAACGGCATCTTCAGATCGGGATCGATCGCCCCGCGCCCGGTGGGACGGGTGTCGCCGCGCACGGTGCCAAGCTCGGCCGCGCCGGAGAGCAACCGATCGCCGGGCAGTGCGCCAGCGGTCTGACACGTGGCCGGCGCCCCGCCGAGGCGGCAGTCGAGCCAGTCGTGCGTGACGTTGCCAGTGCGGCCGCTCGTCGCGACGCTGATCGTGGTGCCGTCGATGCGCTGATAGAAGCGGCCCCAGGATGCTTTCACCGCCACCTTGCGATCGCCGCGCACGTCCCACGCCAAACCCACCCGCGGCGCCACGTTGGTGAGTTCGACCAGCCCGGTGGCCTTCGCGATCGTTTGCGGCTCGAAGAACGGGCTGCCGAACAGCTCGTCTGGCCCCAGGCCCCCGGTCCAGCGATCGAATCGGAGGCCGGCATTGACCGTCAGGCGGCTGCCGAGCGCCCATTGATCCTGCACATACGTGGCCCAGTGATCGATGCTCGTGCGGCGCCTAGCCTCGACGTTGCGCAGCACCACGCGAAACGGGACGCCGCCCAGCAACTGATGCTGCACTCCGCTGGCACCAGCCTGGTCGCGGCCGTTGTTGTCGAGGCGAAGCCACTCGTATTCGAAGCCCACTTTCAGGTCGTGCGACCCGCCGCCAAACGCCTGTACGAAGCGGGACAGGTCGGCCTTCATCGCATACCGATCGCGGTTCTGCACGCCGAAGTTCCCGTTCGGGCCACCCGTGATGACGCCGGTGTTCTGCTCGATGTAGACGGGCGTCCCCGGCACGGCGTTGGGCTCGTAGTTCACCAGATCGAACAGGGCCAAGCCAAAGCGGGCCTGCAGCACCGTGTTCGATGTCGGCGTGGCTGTCCAGCCGATGGTCGAGAGCGGGTTCTTCCACTGGATGCCGATCCAGGTCTTCGGATCGGACGCCGTCGTGAAGCCGAAGTTGAACGGCTCCCAGGTGCGATCGCGATAGTTGAACATCCCGGTGAGGCGGTTGGTGCCCGGCAGCTGCGCGTCGATCTTCACCGTGGTCTGCCACTGCTTGGTGGGGATCGGGACAGGAAAGTCAGAGATGCTCTGGTTCTGATCGAACCGGTAGTAGCTCCCGAAGAAGAACAAACGATCGCGCTTGATCGGACCGCCGAGATTACCGCCATAGTCATACTGATGGTCGAACACCGTAGGCCTGATGCCGAGCGCCGAGAGCGCCGTGCTGATGTTGTTGTCGGTCAGCTGCTTGTTCTGCACGTAGGTGCTGGCCAGGCCACGGAATTGATTGCTGCCCGATTTGGTGATGAAGTTGAACACGCCGCCGCTAGCGCTGCCAAACTCCGCCGACTGACCAGAGGTTGATACCTGCACTTCCGCGATGTCGTCGTAGGCCACGTCGGTGATCGGCGCCGACACATTGGGATCGACGAAGTTGATCCCGTCCACCTGGTAGACGTTGTCGGTAACCTTGCTGCCGTACACGGCATTGATCGGCGAGAACGTGTAGAGGCCGTTCTGGACGCCGGGCATGGTGTTGAGCACGTCAGTGAACCGGCGCGCGACGGGTATTAACTGTATGGTGGTGGTGTCGATGACGTTGGCCACCGCGGTGCTGCGGACGTCGACTACCGGCGACTCACCCGTCACCGTAATCGATTCAGCGACGGCCGCCGCTGACAGGGTCTGATCGAGCGTCACGGTCCGATCGGTCTGTACGATGATGTCGGCGCGCTTCACCGTCTGGAAGCCGGACAGCTCGAACGTCACCGCGTAGGTGCCCGGCGGCAGGACCCGGAACCGGAATCGCCCGTCGGCTTCGCTGGTCCGCGATTGCATGCCGCCCACCAGGCTGGGGCTGGTGACCACCACGGTGACACCGGGAAGGATCCCACCCGTCTGGTCGGTGATCCGGCCTTCGATCGCGCCCGTCAGTCCCTGGGCGGTCACCCACGCCGGGGCAATCGCCACCGCGGCCACGGCCAAGACGAAGCGTCTCATGATATCCATAGATCCCTCCGGCCCCAGCGCGGTGCCAGCGACCGCCACATGGCCGCGTGCTGTGAATGAAAGCGATTTCTATCCTCGCCTGAACCTCAAGTCAAGAAAGTTCTACTCGACGGTCGAGTCGTGCGCGCGCGGTGTCGCTCACGCGCGGACACCGGCGCGGTTCATCGGGCTCGCCGCCGCCCCCCCCGGCGCCGATGGTCTGATCAGCGCGGATGCCCAGCCAGAGCAGGGCTGCCACGACCGACACGCCGACGCAGACGTTGAACGCCGTGGTCCACCCGAAGCGTTCGATCAGCACCGGCGTGAGGGCGGTGGACACCACGCCGCCCAAGTTGTTCACCGTGTTGATGAGCCCGCCTGCGGCGCCGGTCCCGCGGCCCGCGATGTCCATGGCCGACGACCAGTAGGCGCTCTCGGCGAACATCTGAAGTCCGAACGCCAGCGAGAGCGCGGCCACAGCCAGGTAGGCCTGTTCGGTCCGTACGCCCACGAGCAGGCAGGTGGCGGCCAGAAGCACACCAATCATGGCCGTCGCCCGGCGGCCCGTCCGGGTCCCGTATCGCGCCGTGAGGGCATCGCACGTCTTGCCGCCAATGGGCGACAGGATGAACGCCACGATGAACGGCAGGCTCGTGAAGAACCCGCTGCCGACGATCCCGAATTTCCTCACGTCTACCAAATAGGTGTAGAACCAGAACACGAACACGTACAGCACGTAGCCGATGAAGAAGTAGCTGACAGCCAGCAGCAGCAACGACCGATTCCGCAGCAAGGCCAGCCAGGTGGCCATGGCGGCCGGTGCCGCCGCCTGTTCGCCCTGCCCCTGCACGATGTAGTCGCGCTCCAACTCGCTGATGCCGCGATGCCGACCAGGGTGATCGGCGCCAAGCCGCATCCACAACAGGGAAATCAGCACGCCGGGGACGGCCGTGAGGTAGAACGACTCGCGCCACCCGATGGCGGTCATCAGCCATGCGACCAAGGGCGGCGTAAGCGCCGAGCCAATCGACACGCCGGCGATCACCAGAGAGTAGGCAAACGCCCGCTCCGCGGTTGGCATCCAGTTGGCCGTCGTGCGCGCGCAGAGCGGGTAGACACCGGCAATCGTGAGCCCGAGCACGAACCGGATCGCGACCAGCGTGACGAACGCCGGGGCGCCCGGACCGGTCAGCCACCCTGGCAGCACGCCCGTGGCCATTGTCAGCAGCGCCCAGAGCCAGCCGAGCACCGAGAGCAGGCGGTACGGACCGATGCGATCCGCCAGCATGCCCATGGGGATCTGCAGCGCGGCATAGCCCAGCACGAACGCGCTGAAGATCTGGCCGAGCTGCACCTGGTCGAGCGATAGCTCGGGGGCGAAGAACTTGGCGGCCACCGAGATGTTCATCCGCTCGACGTAGGACACGAGGCTGAAGCCCACGAGCAGCCATACGATCCGCCAGCGCACAGACGACGGGAGAAGGGGGGCCGTCATGACTCGAGAACGGTCGGAGTGTGAATCCGTGGTCAACCGTTGTCAACAGGATTTGACCACAAGGTAGAATTCTGATGCCGACCGCTGGCGGCTCACCGGACTCCTCCATAGGATTGGTGGGTTGACACAGTCGTGGGCGGGCAGTACTTTCTTGACTGGTAGAACTCTGTGGCAGACGACGGCTTGACCGACGTGAAAGCGCTAATCTCGGGCACCTTCTACCGGGCGTCCTCGCCCGACGTCCCTCCGTTTGTCGAGGTTGGCACCGCCGTTCGCAAGGGTCAGACGCTGGGGTTGCTCGAATCGATGAAGCTGTTCTCGAAGATCAAGGCACCGCACGATGGAGTCGTGCGCGCCATCGACACCCAAAACACGGAGCAGGTCAACGTCGGCCAGCGCCTGTTCCGGCTCTCGCGCTGACCACCTGTGTTCGACAAAGTCCTCGTCGCCAACCGTGGAGAGATCGCCGTCCGCGTGATCCGCACGCTCGCAGCCGCGGGCATCCGATCCGTCGCGGTGTACTCGGAGGCCGATCGCGATGCGCGGCACGTCAGCGAGGCAGACGAGGCTGTGGCGATCGGCCCGCCGCAGGCGGCCAACAGCTATCTGCAGATCGATACTATCGTGCAGGCGGCTCGGGCCACCGGCGCGGCCGCGATCCACCCGGGCTACGGCTTTCTCTCCGAAAACCCCCTGTTTGCGGCAGCCTGCGAACAGGCGGGTCTCACCTTCATCGGACCCACACCTGAGAACATCCGGCGCACGGGCAACAAGCTGAGTGCCCGCCGGGCCATGGCGGCGGCCGGCGTGCCCACGATTCCGGGCAGTCCGCAGGCGGTGAGCACGCTTGCCGACGCGCGCGATCAGGCAGACGCGCTGGGATACCCCGTCATGCTCAAGGCCGCAGCCGGCGGTGGCGGTCGCGGCCTGCGAGCCGTGGGCTCGCCCCAGGAGATCGAGGACGCCTACGTGATGGCCGAGAGCGAAGCGCGTGCGGCCTTTGGCGACGCCACGCTCTACCTGGAGAAGCGCATGCTCGGCGCGCGCCACGTCGAGGTGCAGGTGCTCGGCGACGGGCGTGGTGGGGCGCTCCATCTGGGTGAGCGCAACTGCTCGGTCCAGCGGCGCCATCAGAAGATGCTCGAAGAGGCGCCTTCGCCGGCGCTCCCGACCGGCGTCGCCGCCGGATTACACGCGGCGGCGACACGTGCCGTGGCGGCCCTTCGCTACCGCAACGCGGGGACGGTCGAGTTCCTGGTCGCGCCCGACGGGCGCTTCTACTTCCTCGAGGTGAACGCGCGCATTCAGGTGGAACACCCGGTCACCGAAGCGATCACGGGGAGGGATATCGTCGCCGCCCAGCTCGCCATTGCCGCCACCGGGACCTTGCCATTCAGCCAGCAGGACGTGCGTTTCGACGGGCATGCCATCGAATGCCGCATCAACGCCGAAGATCCCGACTTCGAGTTCATGCCGCAACCCGGGCGGATTGAACAGCTGGGCTGGCCGCACGGCGACGGCGTGCGGATCGATACGCACGTGTTCGAGGGCTACGACGTGCCGATCTACTACGATTCGCTGCTGGCCAAGCTGGTGGTTCACGGGTCATCTCGCGCCGAGGCGCTCGCCCGGCTCCGGGAGGCGTTGCGTCAGGTGACGCTCCTGGGGATCAAGACGACCGCCTCGTTCTTTCCTCGCCTGCTCGAGGACCGCGCGTTCGTGGACGGCACATACGACTTGGGCATCGTCTCGCGGCTCGTGCCAGCGCTCGAGGAGGAGGAGGAGGCGATCTGATGACCGACCCCATTCAGCCGAGTTCACCGGCCAGGTGGTACGACCTATCAGGGAGAACCGCGCTGGTGATCGGGGCAAGTCGGGGGTTAGGACACGCGTCGGCCCTGGCGCTCGCCGAGGCCGGCGCGGATGTCGTGTGCGCCGCCCGCACCGAGCACGATGTCGCCGAAACGGCCGCGCAGGTGACTGCCCGCGGTCGCCGCAGCCGCGCCATCGTCGTCGACGCCAGCGACGAGACAGCGTTGGCGGCCTGCGTGAGCGAGGCGCACACGTTCGGCGCCTTGAACGTCCTCGTGTACGCCGCCGGCGTGCAGCACGCCGCCCCCGCGCTGACCACGACGACTGAAGACTGGGACCGCGTGCTCAAGATTAACCTCTCGGGCGGGCTCGTGGCGGCGCGCGAGGCAGGCCGCTACATGAAGGCCTCGGGCGGCCGGATGATCTTCTTCGGGACAGCGTTTGTCGACTGCGTGCTGCCCCTGACCGTCGCGTATGGGGTTTCCAAGGCGGGTCTCCACCAGATGGTGAAGTCGTTGGCACTGGAGTGGGCGCGCTACAAGATCACGGTGAACGCGGTGGCGCCCGGCTATTTCGATACGGACATGCCGAAAGCCATGCTCGGCGACCCGGAGCTGCGACAGCGCGTGCTCGGCCGGATTCCCTTGAGGCGCGTGGGCGAGCCGAACGAGATCGGACCGCTCGTGACCTATCTGGCTTCCGACGCGTCGGCCTTTATGACCGGGACAATCCTCCGTATCGACGGCGGGCAGTCGTTGAACGTCTCGTAGAAAGACACGCGGCGATACGGCAGTACGCGATGACCACTCCCTATCCATATCTGTTCTCGCCGGTCGCGTTCGGTTCCCTCGAGATCCGCAATCGCCTCATCATGACCGGCATGTCGGGCCACATGGCCCCGGCCGATGGGTCGGTCACCGATCGCGAGATCGGGTTCTACGAACGGAGAGCGCGCGGCGGCGTGGGCCTGGTCGTGGTCGGCGCCGCCTACGTCCACGCCGGCGGACGGTTCGGCAACGACCAGCTGGGGATCCACGACGACGGTCTGATCGCCGGGTATCGACGCCTCACACACGCCATCCGCCGGCACGGCGCGATGTCCTCCATCCAGCTCCACCACGCCGGTCGCCAGACCAACTCACGCGTCACCGGCCAGCGGCTGATCGCCCCGTCGGCGGTCCCGTGTCCTGTCAAACAGGAAGTGCCGCACGCGCTCACCGAGAACGAGATCGCCGATGTGGTCGAGTGGTTCGGTCAGGGGGCGCGTCGCGTGCGGGCGGCCGACTTCGATGCCGTGGAGCTACACGGCGCCCACGGATATCTACCGGCGCAGTTCCTCTCGCCGCGAGCCAACAAGCGGACCGACCAATACGGGGGATCGCTCGAGAACCGGTTCCGTTTCGTTCGCGAGGTGATTACGCGCATCAAACGCGAGACCGGCGACATGCCCCTCAGCGTAAAGATCTCCGGTCACGAGTACGACGACCACCGCGGGCTCACACTCGACGAGACGCCGACCATCGCCCGCATGCTGCAAGACGTCGGCGTGGATCTCGTGGCGATCTCAGCGGGCACCGCGCCGTACTACATGACGGTGCCGAACATGTCGCTGCCGCGGGGCTGCTACGTGGAGCTGGCGCGAACCGTGAAGCGGCATGTGTCCATCCCGGTGAGCGCGGTCGGCCGCATCACGACGCCGGAATTGGCTGAGGCCATTCTGGCGGCTGGCGATGCCGACGTGATCTCGCTTGGCCGCGCCCTCATCGCCGATCCCGATTTTCCGAACAAAGCCCGCCAAGGGCAATCGCCGGCGATCGTCATCTGCATTGGCTGCAACAAGGGCTGCCACGATCCGGCGAGGACCGATCGTGCAACGGCATGTCTTCTCAATGCGGAAACCGGGTTCGAGCAGGAGCTGGACGTGACGCCGGCGGCGTCACGTCTGAAGGTGATGGTGATCGGTGGAGGGCCTGGCGGGCTAGAGGCCGCACGGGTTGCGGCGCTCAGAGGCCACCAGGTGAACCTCTACGAGCGCGAGCCTTACTGGGGTGGCCGCTTGTATCTCGGCACGCTGGCGCCGGATAAGGGTGAGTACCAGACGGGCATCGACGGCTTGGTGGCAAGATGCCGTGCCCTCGGCGTGCATATGGAGCAGGGTGTGGAGGTCACTCCCGATCTGGTGACATCTGAGCGTCCCGATCACGTGATCCTTGCCATTGGCGCAGAGCCGCTCGTCCCGCCGATTCCCGGCCTCGATCAGCCTCATGTGGTCACGGCCGATGCGGTGCTGCAGGGTCTCGCTCAGGTCGGCCCGCGCGTCGTCGTGCTCGGCGGAGGTGCGGTTGGGTCGGAGGTGGCCCACCTGCTCGCCGAAGGCCCGGGTCGTCGCGTGACGCTTCTGGAGATGCTGCCCCAGTGGGGGCATGGGATGCCGCCCGACGCGAAATGGCACATGCAGCGCCATTTCGCGCATCTGCCGGTCGACATCCACCTCGAGACGCGCGTGCTGTCAGTCGAAGGTCGCACCGTGCGTGCCGTTCAGCACGACCAGCCGCTCCTCATCAGCGATGTGGACACGGTCGTCATTTGCACCGGTGCGCGCGCCAACCAGGCGTTCATCGAGAGGATCAGGGCTGTTACCCGCTCAGTCGACGTCATCGGCGACGCGATCCGTCCGCGCAGCGCGCTCGAAGCCGTCGCCGAGGGCTACCGTGCGGCGCGGCTGATCGGCGGCACCGTCACGCCCCCGGCGTCGGTGACTGAGGGCGCGAGCGCCGGCTGACGTCCGGAGCTACTCACGGTTCTCGCGCCACCGGATACAGGTGCAGCCGGTCGTCGAAGAACGGCGTGCGCCGGTAGAACCAGTCGAGCCGCGCCGCGGGGTTCTTCGCAAACGCTGGATCCTGCAGCGCCTGGTCGAACTCCGCACGCAGCGTCGGGTTCTCCGCGAGCATCCGGTCGGCGAGTGGAGCCATCGCGTAGGCCTCGGCATACTCGGTCTGCTGCAGCACCTCGCTGAAGAAGCCCCATTGGAAGAACGAATCGACGGCCGCAGGCTCAAGCAGCAGCACGGCAAGTTGGCCGAGCGGCTGATCAGTTGAGACGCGCACGGTACCAGCCGGGAAGGTCTCGCGGCGCCGCTCGACCACCGGCGTGGCGGTCACGCGCACCCGGCCCTCGAACGGCGCCGACGCCAGCCTGGCATCCCGCATGCGATACATCTCGACCTCGGCCGTCAGCGGTATCGCGAGCCGCTCGACCTGAATTCCATGCACGGTGAGCTTCTCGATCACCTCGGTCCAGGCCGGCGGAATCAGGTAGGCTCGCGGTCGGCGAACGGTGGCCGTTGGCGTCGTCATGTCGAGATACGGGAGCGTGACGTTCTCGGCCATCCCGGTCCAGTCGAGGCGGCTGGCGCCCATCGCCGGGGAGTCCACCTGACGCCACCGCACGCCGGGGATCGTCACCTCACGCGCCGGTGCGTAGGTGAAGCCTATCGCAATCCGGTCGCGCCGTGCGCTGCGGTCCTCGGCCACGGCCGCCCTCAATGTCTTGGTCTCACGTATGGCTAGGCGGACCACGCTTTCCAGGAACACGCGGGTCCCAAGTACACGCTGGTCGAAGGGTTTGAGCGAGTGGTTCTCGAGCAGAATCGTGGGCAGGTGGCGGGCATCGCCGTAACCGTTGGAAAAGCGCGGTTCGGCCCACCACCCGCTCAAGCCCTTGCGCGGGTCGTTGGCGTCGATGTGAAGCAGGAGCCATCCAGGCCGGTGGCCCATGGCCTCGAGGTCGCGGCGCATTACCGGATCGGCGACCTGCTCGAGCCAGCGGCCGATGGCGGGCGAGTAGTGGCTCGAACGGTTGTAGCCCCACGTGATATCGAACTGGTAGTCAGCGCCGTTGGTGACGTGGAGGTCGAGGTACAGGTCCGGCATCCATGCCGCGAGCGCTCGCAGCAGATGCTGCATTTCGGGCGTGTCGGCCTTTGAGAAGTCGCGGTTGAGATTGAGATTGCGCGCGTTGGTCCGCCAGCCGGCTTCGATGGGCCCGCGCTGGTTGTAGCGGGTGAAGGCGGAGAAGCGCTCGTGCCCATCCACGTTAAAGATCGGCATGAACACGAACACGGCGAGTTCGAGCAGATCCTTCTGCGTGCCCAGCACGGTCATATCGCGAAGCAACATCATCCCGGCGTCTTTGCCGTCGATTTCGCCGGCGTGGATGCCCCCGTGCGCGAACACGATGGGTTTGCCCGACTTGCGGGCGGCCGCCGGCGTCAACGTGCCCCCGCTCGACGCGACGACGATCCACAAGTCGCGCCCTTCTGGGCTCCGCCCGATCGACGACATCTGAAGAGTGCCCTCGCTTGCCGACACCAGCTTTCGCAGCCAAGCCACGGTCTCGTCGTAACGTGGCGTCCGGGCGAAGGTCGACCGTTCGGTTGGCGTGGCCCACTGATGATCCGGCGGGAGCGCCAACGATCGGCTCTTGCCAGACCAGGGGAGTGCGGGAGGCAGTGGGACGGTCCACGCCGCTCCGGCCGTCGGCGCGGTCTGCGCTCGTGCGTGTGAAAGCGGCGCGAGCAGCACCGCCGCCAGCGACAGCATCGTGCGAAAGGTCATGTCTCTACCTCCAGGACAGACGATCGAAGCGCTCGCCGTCACGCATGACGAAGCGGACGCGCCGCAAATGAGTGACGTCGGCAAGCGGGTTGCCCTCGACCGCGATGAGGTCGGCCACCTTGCCCGACTCAAGTGTGCCCAGTCGGTCGCCGTAGCCAATCAGGTCGGCGGCCACACGAGTCGCGGCTTCAATAGCCGGGCCATGAGGGATGCCGGCTTCGACGAGAAACTCGACAGCAAGCGGAAGCGTGCCGGGGAATCCGTCGCTGCCCATGCTGAATCGCAGCCCCGCTTTCCACGCTGTTACGTACGCGCGCTGCACGTTGCGCACACCCTCGAACATGTCGCGCGCGGCTCGGCCGGGCTCGTTGTCCTCATACGGGCGATTGTCGTTCTCGTTAGCTGGGTGTGCCGCACGGTAGTCGGCGATCTCCTTGGCCATGTAGTTGATCCACTCCTCGGCGTTCGACACGCCGGCATCCATGACCTGCCAGGTCCGAGGAGTGGGGCGCCACCCGATGTAGACGATGGGCGTCAGGCTGGCCGTGGTGCCCCGCTTCAGCATCAGTGCCAGCAGCGCCGGTGTCAGCGGCCTGGCGTGCTCGATGTTGTCGGCGCCGGCCTCGACCGCGGTTCGAATCGCCGAGCCCCATCGCCCGGTGGCGTGCACGGTGACCTTCACCCCCAGTCGGTGCGCCTCGTCGATGGCGGCGCGTATTTCGGTCGGCGAGATCTGCGCGGCGTCGGGTGACACGTCGAGTTGCGTCAGCTTGATCCACTCCGCGCCCCGCTTGACGCGCTCTCGTACGGCGCGGCGGAACGCATCCTCGCCGTCGAGGCCGTGCTCGCCCGCGCCATGGCCACCAGTGCTCGTGATCAAGGGCCCGCTCGCCACGACGCGCGGCCCCACGAGCGTACCGGCGGCGATCGCGTCGCGCATCAGGATGTCGTTGTAGTTGGGCTCGCCGGTCTGCCGGACGGTGGTGACACCCGAGAGGAACTGCACTCGCGCGTTGCGAACCACCGACACCATCTGCACGTTGGGCGGCGCCGCACGCTGGGCCTCCAGTCCGAGCACGCCGCCCGCCGCGTAGCGGTTGAGGAAATGCGAGTGTGTATCAATGAGGCCTGGCAGCACGGTGTGGTTGGGTAACTCGACCACCGTGGCCTCTACGGGTATTGGCACACTCGCCCGCGGACCGACCGCGACGATCCGTCCCGCCCGCACGATGACCACGCCATCGGCGATGGGGGGGAGGCCCGTGGCGGTGAACACGCGCGCTGCCCTGATCGCCAGAGCCGCTCCGCTTGGCTGCTCTGCGGCTGCCCCGCCCATGGCAGCGATCGCCGCCAGTGTCGTGGCCAGTACACCCCGGGCGGCCCGAGCGCGTCGGGCACTCATCGCGCGTCGGCGGGCTCGACGACGAGCAACGCGCCGTCGTCGTGATCGGTCAGAAGGTAGAGCGCCCCGTCGGGACCCTGGCGCACATCGCGGATGCGCTGCTTTAGTTCCATGAGCAGCGACTCTCGGTCTTGCGGCAGCCCTCGCTCGTTGAGCGCGACGCGATGGAGCTGGGTGCTGCTCAGACCGCCCAGCAGAAGATGGCCGCGCCAATCGGGGAATCGCGAGCCCGTGTAGATCACCATCCCCCCAGGCGCGATGTTGGGCGTCCAGTGGATGAACGGTTGAGTCATCCCCGGCACACAAGGCTCGGGCTGTTCCGGTCCGAAGCCTGCACCGGTGGCCTCACCGTTGTAGGCGCGGCCGAGAGACACGACCGGCCACCCGAGATTCGCTCCGGCAGCGATGATGTTGACCTCGTCGCCGCCCATCGGGCCATGGTCGGCTTCCCAGAGTGCACCGGTCTGAGGGTGGACCATGAGCCCCAGCGGGTTGCGAATACCGAGCGCATAGATCTCAGGGCGATATCCCGCATGCCCCACGAACGGGTTGTCCATGGGCACCGACCCATCGTCGTTGAGTCGGAGGATCTTGCCGGCATGGCTGGCCGGGTCTTGCGCCTCCTCCGAGGTGCCAACGCGTGCGGTGCCGCCGTGAGCGATGTCGCGATTGGGTGCGCCGATGCCCATGAAGAGCGTGCCGTCGCGGCCGAACGCAAGCCGACTGGCACTGGCGCCACTGGTCCACGCGTTGGACACGAACAGGTCGTGCACATCGGCGAGCATGTGGCCGCCGTCATAGCGTCCGCGAGCCAACACGGCGGCCCCGGAAGCGCCCATCAGCGAGTTCCAGTTGGCTTCTCGAGCTTCACCGGGGCGCGGCTTCCAGTAGGTGAAATACACGAGGCGGTTGTCCGAAAAGCGCGGATGCAGCGCAATATCGTGGAGCCCCTTGTAGGCGGCGCTGAGGACCTCCGGCACGCCACGGACGGCCTCCGGGTCGAGGACCAGCTCGCGCCGGACGATCCGTAGACGGCCGGGGCGCTCGGTGACCAGCATGTCGCCGCTTGGGAGAAACGCCAATGCCCACGGACGTTCCAACCCCTTGACCGACCGAACGCGGAGCGATCCGGCAGGTCCGCTCAGGATGTGCTCCCCGCCCGGCAGCGTGTCAGGCCCCGAACCTGGCGGCGTTCGGGCAGGTGCGGGCGGCGGTGTTAGGGCTTGTTGCGCCTGGCTGATGACGACGAGCGTTACGGTCAGCAGCGCCAAGACGACATGTGGGTGACGAGTTGAGGACGGTACAGTCACAGGTCTGCTCCCTCGGAAAACGGACGCTATCGAGGCTGACCGAGAGCCACGACACGCGACAGACCGCGAACGATCAGCAGGCCGTCGGAGAGGGCTGGTGTGGCCATGACCATCTCCCCGATCGCATTGGTCGCGAGTGTCTCGAATGACGCGCCGGCTTTGACAACGTGCACGTCGCCGTCCTCGCTCGTCAGATACAGTCGACCGTCGGCCGCCACTGGCGAGGCGCTGTACGCGGCCGGGGCCACGCGCCGTTCGTACACCAGTTGGCCCGAGGCCATGTCGTAGGCCGCGAGCACGCCGTTGGTCGACAGCGCGTAGAGCAATCCACGGTAGACCAGCGGCGTTGGGACGTAGGACCCCCCGCGAGCGCGGCTCCATCGAACGTGAGCGTTCGTGGTGGCTTCCCCGACCAGTGAGAGGTCGCCGGCGGCGGAGGTCCGAATCGCGAAGATCGGCCGCGCCGGCTGATAGCCGCTCGTCACAACGAGGGCCCGGTCGGCCACGACGGGCGTCGGCACGGCGATCTCAGAGGAGTTGGCTAGTCGCCACACCTCATCACCAGTGCTCAGATCGTTGCCACGGATGAACTTCCCGGCGTTGGTCACGACGAGCCGGCGCCCCCGGTCATCGGTATAGGCGGTGGGACTGGCCCACGATGGGCCCTCGTCACGTGCGACACGCCAGAGCGGCTCACCCGTCTCGACTTGGAACGCGGCCAGAAACGAGTCCTTCTGCAGATCGCACTGCACGATGACACGCGATCCGTCGATGATCGGTGAACTGGCGACGCCCCACTGGCGCTCTGGGAAGTGCGTCGAGCCACTGTCCATCACCCCCAGATCGCGCTTCCACCGCGGCGTTCCGTCGACGTCGAACGCATGCAACCCTTCTGATCCGAAGAACGCCACGACCGTTCGACCGTCGGTGGCGGGCGTGGCCGAGGCGTGCGACGATTTCATGTGCCGTTTGGTGCGCGGCACGCCCTGGTGCGCCGTTCGCTCCCACAGCACGCGCCCACTTCGTCGATCCAACGCGTAGAGACGCCATTGGTGTGGTGTCTGGTCGGGGGCGGGCTCGCCACTGTTCGAATACCCGCGAAGAAGCGCCGGCAGGGCATCCGATCCGGACACCGCCGTGGTCACGAACACACGGTCGCCCCACACCACCGGGCTGGAGTGCGCCATACCGGGCACGCGTACCCGCCAGGCGATATTGGTCCACCCCGAGACGTCCCACGAGAGCGGGGGCGTGGTGCCGTCGAGAACGCCGTTCGCCTGAGGGCCCCGAAAGGAGGGCCACTGCTGAGCGCCGACGGACACCGACAGCGCTCCCAGCATGCTCATCAGGACGAGACTCGACCAGACGGTCGAGGCGTTCGCACCGCGCCGACTCTCGGTCCACTCACGACGTGAAGGAATATGCGGTGACACCGGCGGCTGCGCTGCCTATACTACTGAAGAGCAGAACGGGTTACCAGTCACACCTCGCTGAAGCGTCCGTGAGGGGCCGGTCGGCCTGCCTGCCGGGCGCGATCGAGGGCCACCCTGCATGCTATTCTACCCGAGAGTAGAATTCTCGGTTGACACCCTCCGACCGCTCCGGTGCAAAGCAGCCACTTCGTGAAGGAGCCGCATCGTGATTCTTCCGGTCCCATTCCCGTCGCCCACTCGCGAGATCGTCACGGTGCTGCTGGCAGCCCTGATGATGTCCGCGCCAACCCTGACTGCACAGCGGCCTGGCCCGGCGGCGCCAGCCGCGGCGCGGGGGTTGGATCCCGCAATACTCGACGCGCTCCGCTTTCGCAACATCGGGCCGGCAGTCACCGGCGGTCGCATCGTGGAGTTCGCCGTGCCGGAGGACGACGCCGACACGATCTACGTCGCGACGGCGTCCGGCGGTGCCTGGAAGACGACCAACGGCGGCACGACGTGGACACCCATCTTCGACCATGCTCGCACCGTCTCCATCGGGGCGATCACGGTGGCGCGCGCCAACCCGCACGTCGTGTGGATTGGCACCGGCGAAGCCAACAGCGTGCGGAGCTCATCGTGGGGGGATGGGGTGTACAAGTCCACCGACGGCGGCCAGTCCTGGACCCACATGGGCCTCGAGACGTCACAGCACGTCGGCCGCATCGTGATTCACCCGACGGATACCGACACGGTGTACGTCGCGGCGCTCGGCGCGTTGTGGGGCGCCAATGAGGAACGCGGTCTCTACAAGACCACCGACGGGGGCAAGACCTGGACGAGGTCACTGGAGATCAGCCGCCATACCGGCGTGGTCGATGTCGCCATGGATCCCCGCGATCCCAATGTGCTGTACGCAGCGGCCTTCCAGCGCGAACGGCGGTACTACTCCTTTCTCGGCGGCGGTCCCGAAGGAGGACTGCACAAGAGCGTGGACGGGGGCCGCACCTGGACGAAGCTGTCACACGGCCTGCCGCGTGAACACGTCGGCCGCGTTGGCATCGCCGTGTGCCCCAGCCGCCCGGACCGCCTCTATGCGGCGATCGTCGGCCCCGACGGCGGGATCTTCCGCTCCGAGGACCGCGGCGAGAGCTGGGAGAGGCGCACCGATCGGCTCTCCACGCATTGGTACTACGGGCAGATTTACTGCGACCCGGCAAATCCCGAGCGGGTCTATGTGCCGATGACGCCGTTCCACGTGTCTGACGATGGCGGGCGGACGTTCCGGAGTGACTTCGCACGACCCAACGTTCACGCAGACCATCACACTTTCTGGGTCAACCCGAAGAACCCGCGTCACATGCTGCTGGGAAACGATGGCGGCATCTACATCTCCCGCGACGCGGGCACCACGTGGGACTTCCAGGACCACCTGTCGATCACGCAGTTCTACACGGTGGCGGTGGACATGCAAGAGCCGTTCTACTACGTCTACGGCGGGACGCAGGACAACAGCTCGTACGGCGGCCCGAGCGGCACGCGTAACACCGACGGCATCGTGAACGGCGATTGGTACATGACCGTGCCAGGCGACGGCTTCTTCGCGCAGATCGACCCGACGGATGCTTCGATCGTCTACACCGAGTCGCAGTACGGCAACATGTCACGGTTCGACACGCGGACCGGCGAGCGTAAGTTCATCCAGCCTCAGCCGCCCGAAGGGCAGAAGTACCGCTGGAACTGGAGCGCGCCTATCCTGATATCGGCGCACGATCCGAAGATAGTGTACGTCGGCGCCAACCTGCTGTTCAAGAGCACGAACCGCGGGGATGCCTGGCGCGCGCTCGGCGGCGACCTGACCCGCCAGGTCGACGAGTACACGCTGCCGATGCAGGGTGTGGTGCAGCCGCGGACCGCCATCGATCTGCACGCCAGCACCGCCGACTACGGCAACATCACCAGCATCGCCGAGTCGCCGCTGCGCGCGGGTGTGCTGGCCGTCGGCACCGACGATGGCCTCATCCAGCTCACACGGGACGACGGGGCGAACTGGACGAGGATCGATCGGATCGCCGGCATCCCCGAGCAGGCACGCGTGAGCCGCGTTGTGCTGTCTCGTGCCGCCGAATCGACCCTCTACGCGACCTTCGATGCGCATCAGGACAACGACTTTCGCCCCTACGTGGTGAGGAGCACGGACTTCGGTCGCACATGGGCGTCGCTCTCGTCCACGCTCCCTGACCACGGATCGGTGCACGTGATTGCGGAGCATCCGCGCAACCTGAACCTGCTGTTCGTCGGCACCGAGTTCGGCCTGTTCGTCACCATCGACGGCGGCGCCACCTGGCAGCCGTTCCGCAGCAATCTCCCCACGGTGGCCGTTCACGACATCGTCATCCACCCGCGGGACAACGACCTGGTGCTGGGGACGCACGGACGCGGTTTCTGGATCCTCGACGACCTGTCCGGCCTCGAGGGGCTCACGGCGGCACGGCTGTCGTCTGGGTCGCCAGAGTTGTTCCCCGTCCGCAGAGGGTGGCAGCTCAATCGCTTCAATCGGGGGCGCAACTCGCTCGGGCAACAACGATTCGTGGCTCCTAACCCGCCCGATGGCGCGATCGTGAACTACTTCGCCCGCCAGGGAGAACGCGTCGACGTCGACGTGCATGACGGCCAGGGGCGGCTCGTGCGGCGACTGGCCGTGGGAACAGCTGCGCCCAGCGCCGGCCTGCATCGCCTGGTGTGGGACCTGCGCGAGGCGCCGCCCATCGAGTTCGCCGGGCCCGACGACCCTGACGGATTCCGTCCGCGCGTCCGCGGTCCCTTTGTGCTCCCAGGCCAGTACGAAGTGCGGCTCACGGCTGGCTCCACACGACGCACACAGACCGTTCAGGTGCTGGGTGACCCTCTGATCCCGATCAGCGACGCCGATCGACAGACGCGCCTCGACACGCTACGCACGCTCGGCACAGCGCTCCGGACCGTGACGGGCGCCCAGACGACGCTCGACCGCTTTGAGAACGAGCTGCGCAGCCTGCGCGACGCGATCGCGCGGCATGCGGGCGCTCCGGCTGCACTCGGCGGCGCGCACGCATCCGCCGTCAAGGAAGTGGCGGCGCTGCAACTGATCCTTCGCGGTGAGCCGCCTCTCGGGATCGCCCTGACGCCGGGTCCGCCAGGACTCGTCGAGTTGATCCGGATGCTCTACACCAGCATCGATGCCGCGACGAGCCTTCCTACGGCCGATCAGACCCAACAAACCACGCGCGGTCTGGCCCGGCTTCAGGAGGTGGTGGCGCGCACCAACGCGCTCACGGCGACGACCATGCCGGCGCTGTACGGTCAGCTCGACGCGGCCGGGGTGCCCTGGACACCGGGGCGCCTGCTGCCGCGACCACAATGAGGCGGCGATTGTTGGTGCCGCCGAACGTCCTCAGCGCGGTCGTGGGCCCGGGCGCACGAGCAGCTTGAGCGGGTCGAACGCCGGCGGCTCGGTCTTTAGCTTCTCGAGCTCGGCGATGTCGATCGGGATGAAGCGTGTGAGCCACTCATGGCCCCGCTCAGTCACGAGCACATCGTCTTCGAAGGCGATGCGTAGACCATTGCGCACCGCGCCTTGCTCGATCGCGATCACCATGCCCGGCCGGAGCGGCCTGACGTAGTCGCCGTGGTCGTGGACATCCATCCCGATGAAATGGCCGATGCCGTAGGTGTAGCTCTGGTCCAGCCCACCAGCATCCCGGAGCATCGTGACGGCGACCTCGTGGAGCTCGTTCCACGTGACGCCGGGACGCAGGCGAGAGATGACCGTCTTCTGAACGTTCGCCACGATGTCGTACAGCTGGCGTTGTTCGGGCGAGAATCTCCCGTTGGCCGGAATCTGGCGCTGGATGTCGGCCGAGTAGAAGCGATACGCGGCGCCGGTGTCGAACCACACCATGTCGCCGTCACGGATCACTCTCGAGCCCTCGCGTTCCTCCATCTCCTCACGGGCTGTCGCGAAGGACTGCGCGCCTTGCCGGCCTGATTGGACGCCTGTGGGGAAGCCGAGCGAGGCGCCGTTTAGTCGATAGGTGAACTCGAGTGTCTCGACGGCTTCGCGCGTCGTCATGCCCGGTCGGACGAGCCGCATGACCGCGATGAGGCCGCGGCCGGTGATCTCGATCGCGCGTCGCAGCTGCGCGAGGCCGTATGCGTCGTGGATCATCCGCTGGCCATCGAGCAGATCGCCGGCATCACGCATGTCGATCTCGGGCGAGGCCTCGCGCAGCCGCGACAAAACGGCCAGTCTCGGATTCGACGGCTCGTTCAGGTTCGTGAAGCGCGGGTAGTTGAAGTAGATCGTCTTGGGCCCATCGGCCCAGCCCCGACTGATGTCGGACGCCACGGGCTTGAAGCGCTGCTGCGTGATGCGCAGATTGCGAAAGTCGGTGAGCGCGCTGGACAGATGTTCGAGAAATAGCTGGTGCGGGAAGACGTGCGCGATGCCGGTCTGCAGGCGGACGGCATCCACCGGATCCGATGTGTACAGGATCTCGCGATAGGTCGAGCCCCTGGGGTTCAGCACCAGCACCGAGCCAGGAGGCGCCGCACGGTCCATGCCGGTCAGATACTGAAAGTCGTGGTGCTCCGTGGTCGGCACGAAGAACTCGTAGAGATTGGGCTGACCACGATCGGCACTCTGGATGATCGCAATGCCCTGAGGCAGCGCCCTGGAGAACGCCGCGCGACGAGCGGCCGTGGCGTCTCCGAGGGAGGGTTCCTGCGCTCCGATCGCGCCGATTGACAGGGCGAGCCCAAGAACCGCTGAGCCGACAAAGACGCGTGTCACGGCATTCCTCCGTGCGACCGGATCGCCGGCCGCGTTCACACTTCGTGCAGGATGCGCGGATCGATCTCACGGGTCGATCGGCAGCCTGTGATGGACAAGTCGCGGGCAAGCTCGGCGTTGAGCGCAACCAGCAACGCGTGCACGCCGTCGGCACCTGCGGCCGCCAGGCCGAGCATCAGCGGCGTCCCCAGCATCACGGCGTGCGCCCCTCTCGCCAGTGCCTTGAGCACGTCGGTGCCGGTCTCGAGCCCCGATCCTACCAGGATCCTGACGTCGGTGCCCGCCAGCACCCGCGCGATCTCGGGCAACACCTTCACCGGCGGCACCGCGTAGTCGATAATCTCCCCGCCGTGATGGCACACGACGATCGCCGAGGCCCCGACTTCCAACGCCCGCTCGGCATCCCGTGTTGAGAGAATCCCCTTCAGGATGAACGGCAACGTCGTCTCGCGGCGGATGCTGGCCAGGTCGCGCACGCTGATCGGCGCCACGTAGGACTCGCCCACCGGTTCGTAGCGCGTGCGCACACCGAAGAAGACATCGACGTCGATGCCTACTGCCACCGCGCCGCGCCGTTCGGCATCCTTCAACTTGTGGAGCAACCGATCGCGTTCTCGGTAGGGCTTCAGAATCACGTAGGTCGGCACGCCGACGTCCAGCACCGACTGGAGCTGCTCCGACGTGCAGACGCCCAGCCCCATCATCGATCCGGCGCGTTGCAGGCCTTCGGCAATCGGTTCCAGATAGCCGCTGCCGTACTGCGGCCCGTGGCTCGCGAGCAGACCCAGCACCCTGCCGAAGCCCAAAGGAGCGCCGATGATGGGCGACGGCAGCGATCGGCCGAAGAGCATAGTCGCGGTGTCGGCGTGCACGCCGTCCAGCACGCGCATTTCGAACGCCAGCCGGTCGAGGTAGGTGCGATTGAGGCGCGCCGATGCCTGCGTCTCTGCCGCCAGCACCAGATCGTGCTCGCGGCCCAGCTCGCTGATGCGCGCCCGTCCCGCGGCGTAGATGTCCCCGAGGCTCCGCATTGCCAGGGGAATTCTACCTGATGGTCGAATTCAACGACACGCAGGTCGGCCAACTGTTATCCTGTGCCGCGGAATGAATCCGACTCTGGGCGTGTCGCTGGGGCTGACCGGCCCCGAGGCCTACTACGCGGCGCAACTGCGCGCCGCCGTCGATCTCGCACTCGAAGACAGCCGGGACGCTGTCACGCTGCGCGTCGAAGACGATCATGCCGGCGCCGGGCCGATCGCGGGCGAGGCAGCTCGGCGGCTCGCGGCGGATCCAGACGTGTTGGCGGTCGTAGGCCCGATGAACTCGTGGACGTGCTTTGCGCAAGGGCCAGTCTATTCGGCGGCGGGCCTCGCGTTCATCACCCCGTCGGGTTCCAACCCGGCGCTGGCCGATCAGGGATGGCGCGGCTTCGTGCGCGCCTGCGCGGACGACGGACGCCAGGGGGAGGCGCTGGCTCGGATTGCGGTTCGCCGGGTCGGTGCGGTGCGCGTGGCAGCGCTGCACGATGGCTCGTCGTTTGCGGCACCTCTGTGTGATGTCTTCGTATCCGTGGCGGCTCGTCACGGCGCGGCGTGCGACGCACCCCTCGATGGCCGGCAGGCTGTCGATTCTGCGGCGACGCACGTGGCTGGATACGCGCCCGACGCGGTGCTCGTGGCTGGCCTCGAGGACTTCTGTCGGGCGGCTGCCCTGTCGCTGCGGCGCGCGGGGTTCCGGAAAGCACTGCTCGGCACCGACGCGCTCAAACCGACGCACGCGCTGCGCGTCGACGGGTACCCGGCCCCGTGGCTGACCAGCGCCAGTGCCGACGCCCGCGTCGTGGCTCCCGCCCTTGATACACGCCTGCGCGCGCGGTTGGGACGCCACGACACCATCTACACGGTGGAGACCTACGATGCGGTGAGGTGGGTGCTGAGCGCGATCGGCGGCGGGGCGCGGACTCGGGAGGCGGTGCGTGCCTCGCTCGCCGAGGGCCACCGGGGACTGGCGGGCAACTATGTGACTGACCACCGCGGCGAGCGACTGGACGCTCCTATCGGCGTGTACCGCGACGAACCCGAGGGGATCGTCTCCCTCGGGTCCACGGCGGCAATGCTCGGCTGCTAGCGCCCGGCCGTCGACGTCTGCGGCCGGTACTGCTGCTCCAGCTCGTGCATCAGCGCCTCGCGAACGAGGCGCACGGGCAGGAAACCGATCTTGTAGACGCGGTCGTGGAAGTCCTTCAGCGACCCCTTCTGATCCAGCTCGCGCATCTTCTTGTAGTAGTCCTCGCGCAGCAGCATCCACTCGAAGTACCCGAGCGTAGGGGCCGACGTGCCGCTGCCGCCCTCGGTGATGCTATCGATGTTGATTCGGCCACCCTGCCGGACGAAGCCGATCCGGTCTGTCTCGAGCGTGATGGCATCGTCGTACGACATACGGCCGGTGTGGAGGCCCGAGTCGATGATGACGCGGCCCATCCGCCACAGCTTGAGCCGAAGCATCTCAAGCTCGTACACGTCCTGCTTGGCCGGAGGAAAGAAGCCATACCGTGGGGTCAGCTCCCACTCGATGTAGTAGCACCACGCCTGATTCGAGTAGCTGCTCTCGTAGACGCGGAGCTTGCGCGGAATCTGGTTCTGGTAGAGCCGCTGTAGGTGATGGCCAGGGTAGACCTCGTGCGTGGCGATCGCCCACATGAACGCGTAGTCCTTTTCGAGCAGGTTATTCTCGATCGTCTCGTCGGACCAAGCGGGGTTGGGCGGGATGATGGTCCAGGCCGCCTTGCGCGAGCGCGAACCGGCCGGCACACCGGGTCCCCAGCCCCACCACTGCGACATCCACTCCGTCGGGTCCGCCGCCCGCATGATCGCGTCGTCGTCCTGCCATGGAATAGTCACCAGGTCTTTCTCGATGACCCACTCGCGGGTCTTGCGGGCAGCTTCGAGGTGGTGGAACACGAGCTGCTCGGGCGCGGGGTGGATCTGCTTCTCGTCCTTGATGATCTGTAGCCACGTGCGCGAGGGATCGATCGTGCGCCCCTTGGCGACGAGCGCGCGCTCCACCATGGCGAACTGGCGCCAGCCCCAATCGTGATACGCCGGCACGCGGGTGAAGCCCGGCATGCCGACGGCGGTGCGGCGCAGGTGCATGTCGCCGTCGTCGAACAGGTAGCGAGTCTCGTGGAGGGCGTTGTACACCTCCGCGCCGATTCTCCAGTCCCCAGCCGGGCGCTGCGCGAGCTCGCCGTTGATGAACGTCCTGAAGTCCCTAAGTGCGGCCAGCGTCTTCTGGCTCTCGGCGTCGAGCGGCGTGCGATCGGCCGGCGTCAGGCGCGACGCAAAGCGCGTCAAGTCGGTTTCGAGCAGCGCCACGGCGCCGTCGATCGTGGAATTGCTCAGTTCCACCCAGCGCGCGATGTACTGATTGAGGTTCTTCTTGCCGTTGGCGATCTGCGTCTGGACCAGCCGCAGGTCCGAGATGAGCTCCTTGGCGCGATCCGCGGGCGGACGAGGATCGGCTTCGATCTTGTAGGCGATTGAGCGGAAGCCCAGATACACGCGCGGGTTCTGGCGCCATCGCTGCACCTTCTCGTCCTCGATGACGTTGCTGGCCAGGATGCTCTCAAGGAAGCGGTAGTCGATGTCCTGGTCGAAGGTGAGCGAGCGACGGTCGATGGCGCGCAGTTCCTTGAGCAGCGCCCGCTGGGCGGTGAGATCGCGCTCGAAGCTTGCCGCGCTCAGGTCGTTGGGCTGCGTGCCGGTGGCGCCCACCCCGCGAACGTCACGCAGGTACTTGTCGACGAGCGTTTCGAAGGCGGGATGGAGCGCAGCCTGCTCGGTGTGGCTCGCGGCGCCTGCCCGAGCGCCGCTCGTCCAGACTGTGAGGACCGCGGTTGTGACCGCCGCTGCCAGTGCTACCGCATGGTGCCTGCTCATGATGGGGACTCCTCGAATGAAGCGGGGGCTGGGCATAGCACCCAGCCTCCTGACGTTGGCTTCGCGACGACGGGTGCGGAAACGCCGATCAAAACTCGAACTTGATGCCGACGCGCGCGACACGCGGCGTGAGGACGACCGACGGCCTGTCGTAGGTTGGCCCGGTGATCACGCTCGACGCGAGGATGTTGTTGGCGTTGGTCACGTTAAACAGATCGAAGACGAGCTCGAGCTTGCTGTCGCCGAGGAGCCGGAACTCCCTTGCGGCGCGCAGATCGAGGATGTTGACATCGCGGTTACGGTACTCGCCGTTCTCCTCGACCCTGAGGTTGTAGATGCTGCTGGTAGTGGCGTCGCGTACCTGCACCACACGGGCCATGGGCGAGTTCGACTGGGCGGCTACCGTGAAGCTGTTCATGCCGCCCGTGTGGCGGAAGGCGATGCCGGCCTGGATGTCGAGGGGCATGACGTAGGACGCCATGAAGCGTCCGAGCGTCTTGGCGTCGAGCCCGGCGGACCCGTAGGCGAGCACCTCGTCGTCGTTGCGGTTGAGGAACCCGCCGACGCGGCCGAAGTTGTCTTGGATCGTGAACGACCCGCGCATCAGCCAGCGGCCGTCGAAGCGGCGATCGTAGGCGACGCTGACGCCGTGGTAGCGGGTGTAGTTCTCGTCGAACTGCGTGAGGATGATGTTGTTGCGCACGCCCACAAACTGCGGCGCCAGCGAGAAGTAGTTGAGCGTACGGCCCGTCAGCGGGTCGATGGCGGTCGTCGGCACGCTGAAGGCGCTATTGGGGAGCGCCAGATCGTCCTCGGCCAGAATCTTGTTGTTCTTCCGATAGGTGTACCGCACCGAGATGGCCGAGCGCTGCGACAGCGCCTGGTCGAAACCCGCAGTGAACTCGTCCGAGTACGGCGACTCGAGGTTCGGATCGATCGTGCCGCGGGCGCTCGGGCGGTTGATAGAGACGAGCGTGCCGAACTCGTTGCGCTCCGCGATGTTGTTGCGGTTGAGATCGCTCCAGGCGAACGTGGCCGACGCCACCAGGTTGCCGTTGGCGGCATTGTTGAGACGGTTGCCCTCGATTTGGCTGAAGTAGCGACCGAAGCTCGTGCGGAGCACCGTACGGCTGTTGCCGAACCAGTCGTACACCAGGCCGACGCGCGGTGACACGGTTGTCCACGCCATCAGGCCCTGCTGGGCGGTGAAGTTGCTCGCACCGCCGAAGACATCGGCGTACGTGCCCGGCTGGTTGGACTGGTCCGGCAGGTCGCCACGCCAGTCTTCGACCCGCAGACCCGCGTTCAACGTGACCTTGCCGAATCGCATCGAGTCCTGCGCGTAGCCCATGTACGCGCGATTGGTGGCGTTCTGCACCACGGGCGTGTTGTAGACGATCACGCGGAACGGCGCACCGCTGCGGTACCGGCGTTCGATATCCCCGTTGCGAGCGATGGTTTGCGGCACTTCACCGTCCCGGTATTCGATGCCGAACTTGAAGTCGTGCGTGCCGCCGAACAGCTGGTCGTTGAACCACGTCAGGTTGGAGCGAAACGTGCGCATCCGGCCGCGCTGATAGAAGTTCTGGAAGGGCGCATCGAAACGGACCTGCGTGATCTCGTCGAACGCCGTCGTGGCGTTCCCCACGCCATCCCGGTAGGCGAGCGGGAAGGGCGTGGCCAGCTGTCCGTAGTTGGCGTCGAGCAGCATCCGAGAATTGATGACGCGCTCGTACTTCGCCTGGTACACGTAGTGGCGCCCATCCTGCCGGTATGAAGCCTCAGGCCGGATGAACTGGCTGATCTCGCGGTTGGGCATGAACTTCTGCCCCCACTCGTAGAGTGCCATGAAGCGGTTCGCAGTCGAGCTTTGCGCGTCGACACGAGTCGTGAAGTTGCGCAGCTTGGCGGTGTTGGTGCACCGCGAACCGTCAGCATTAAAGCAGTTGAGGACGTAGGGATAGACGTTGTACTGGCGAAACGCGTGGAAGAACCAGACGTTGCCCGGGGCGATCGGCCCGCCGGCCTGGGCCGACAGATCCAGCAGGTGATCGAGCGGCGAGCCTTCGGTTTGCACGCCGCGGCGCCGGAGATCATCGTCCACGTTGGCCGCCATCAGCAAGTCGTTCTCGAAGTAGTAGCTGCCCAGCCCGTTGAAGCGATCGCTGCCGCTCTTGACCACCTGGTTGACGACCAGGCCGCCACGCGAATGCTCGGCGCCAATGCCCGACGTGCTGACCTGCACCTCTTCGAATGCGTCGACGCTGTAGTAGCCCGCGCCCAGATTGTCCTGGTGCATCAGCGTCATGTCGATGCCGTTGAGGTTGTGCTGCACGGCCGACGCGCCCGAACCGGCCACGGCCATAGACGACAACTGCGTGCTCTCGAACCCGCCCACGTTCTCGCGCGGGACCACCACCCCTGGAATCTGCTGCACGGTGTTCCACAAATCTCGAGACGATGGGATGCGCGCCAGGATTTCCTTAGTGGCGACCGCGCCGCCCGCGGCGCTCCGTGTGTCGACAATAGGCGACTCGCCCGAGACCGTGACGGTCTCGGCGATGCCGGCCAGCGCCATCGGCCGATCCATCGTCAGGCCCAGACCCACGGTCACTCGGACCCCTTCGAGCACCACGGTGGAGAAGCCCGTGAGTTCGTAGGTGACCGAGTACACGCCAGGCGGGACGCTCGGGAACCGGAAGATGCCTTCGGTGGATGTCACCGAGGTCAATGAACCGCCGAGCACCGTGGGCCCTGCCAGCGTCACGGTGACCCCGGGAAGCGAGTCCCCCGTGGCGTCGGTCACCTTGCCGCGAATGGACCCGTCGGATTGCGCCCTGGCCGCAATGGGCACGGCCAGCAAGACCAAGAGCACCGCACACGACAACCTCAGTTCGCGCATCTCGGAACCTCGTTCAGTAGAAGAAGGGGGACGGCCCCGGACGGCCATGGCCGACGCGTCCAAGGTTCGACCGACAGGTGTACGGCTGGAGGCTTGTCGCTGTCAAGCCAAATTTCTACCGAAGAGTTAGTGGCTCCGAAGGCGCCGGACGCCCTCACTCAGCGCGAAGTTAAGGGAAAGGCCGCATGGGCGCCGGCGCCCAGCCAGAGCAGATCGCCAGTATTTGACCAAAGGGTCAGAAGCTCCGCGGTCGCCGGAACTCCCGTTCCAGTTGATGGAACAGCTCCTCGCGGACGAGGGAGACTGGCAGGAATCCGATCCGGTAGATCCGGTCGTGAAAGTCCTTGAGCGTGCCCTTCTGGTCCAGCTCCCGCATCTTGTTGAAGTAGTCCTCTCGCAGCAGCATCCACTCGAAGTAGCCAACGGTGGGCGCCGCAGTCCCCGTGGCCGCGGCCGAGATCCCGTCCACGTTGATTTCAGCCCCCCGGCGGACGAACCCCGTTCGCTCCGACTCGATGTTCACCGCGTCATCCCACGCCAGCGCGCCGGTATGGAGGCCGGCGTCGATGATCACGCGCCCCATGCGCCACAGCTTCAGGCGCAGAATCTCCAGCTCATAGAGCTGCTGTTTGGCCTTCGGGAAAAAGCCGTACTCCGCGTCGGGCGTCAGCTCCCATTCCACGTAATAACACCAGCCCTGGTCGGAGTAGCTGTTCTCGTAGACACGTAGCTTGCGGGGATTGCGATTCTGGTACAGCCGCATCAGATGGTGTCCCGGATACGCTTCGTGCGGCGCGATGGCATACATGAAGCTATAGTCCTTCTCGGTGAGGTTTTCCTGCGCCACCGCATCGGTCCACTCAGGCTGAATTGGGATGATCGGCCAGGCCATCTTCGTAGACTGGTGGCCCGCCGGCAGGAAGCCCGGGCCGAATCCCCACCACTGCGATGCCGACATGCTCGGATCGGAATTGACCATGATCTGGTCGTCGTCTTTCCACGGAATCGAGACGAGGTCGTTCTTGACCACCCATTCGCGGGTCCACCGTGAGATGCGGATGCCGGTGTACACCAGCTGCTCGGCGGCCGGGTGATCCTGCTTGGTTTCGCGGATGATTTGGCGCCAGGTCTTCGCCGGGTCGATCATGCGGGCCTTGCGCTCAAGCGCCTCCTCGACCAAGCGATACTGCTTCCACCCCCACTCGTAGTAGCCGGGGACGGACGTGAAGTCCGGCATGTGCGCCCGTGTAATGGTGCGCAGCGCGTAGTTGGTGCCGTCGAGCTGGTGTCGCTCGCGTTGGAGCGTGTTGAAGAGCGGCGCGCCGTAGGCGAACTCGCCGAGCGGCTTGCGCGTCCACTCACCATTGACAAACGTCTTGTATCCCTTGAGCGCAGTAATGGCTTTGTCGGTAGACGTCACCAGGCGGTCGCGAAGCGGCGGCGACAGCCGTCGGGCAAACGCCTTGAGCGACGTGTCGATGTGGGTGATGGTGCCGTCGATGCGCGCGTTGGCGTACGGCAGCCACCGTGGCATGAACCGCGTCAAATTCACCTGGGCGCTGGTCACGCGGGCCTGCAACACCTCCATGTCACGCACGAGCGCTTCCCCGCGCTCGTCGGGGTCGCGGTGGTCGCCGACCATCTTGAATGTGACCGGGTTGGTCTCGACGTACACCCGAGGATCCATCCGCCATCGCTGCACGGCAGACTCCTCGGCGACGTTCGCGCGCAGAATGCCGCGCAGGAAGCGATGGTCGACGTCCTGCTCCACGGTGAGCGTGCCGCGGTTGAACGCCTCGACCTCCGCCAGCAGGGCTTTCTGCGTCTCGAGCCGCCGCGCGAAGGCCGCCGCGCTCATGTCGGCCGGCAGGCTGCCGCCCACGCCACGCACCTCCCGGAGGTACTTGTCGACCAGCGCTTCGAACGCCGGATCGAGCGGGGGCGCGGTTCCCGCCTGAGACCCCGGCGCCTGCGAGCCGACCGCAACGGTGGCCGCAACCAGCAGGACGAGAGACACGAAGCGGACGATCATGAGGTCACTCCTCGCTGGGAGCCTTGACGGCCCCGAATGTCGACGAAATGAGCCAAGTTTCTCCGTCAAGGCTCCTAGCTACTGTCCTGCAACTCCAACATGCTGGCGGGTCTGAGGCGAGCCTCGTGCCCCGGTCGAGGGGCGTCGACGACCGCGGAGGCTCAGAGCAACCCCGCCGGCAAGCAGCGTCACCACGCCAAGCCAGGTCGCGATTGCTGGCGGCCCAGCGGTGGTCTCCCGCGTGTTGGGCAACGCAAACACGAACAGGGCATTCGAACCCTGCGGCGGAGGAATCTCGGGATGGAGCGAGAGCACGCGCCGCTCCGGCGAGGCGGTGTCACCGCCGGCCGGCACTGCGATGTACTGCCGACCCTTCACCGCATAGCTGATGGCGTGTCCCGACACCGGACCGTTCAGCGCCGTCTCCCAGAGGACGCTGCCGGTGTCGCGATCGAGTGCAAAGAACCGGCGGTTGACGTCACCGCCGAACACCAGTCCGCCGGCCGTGGACACCAGGCTTCCCAGCATCCCGGCCCGCCGCTCGTGCACCCAGACCGTGCGCCCGGTGTCGATGGCGACTGCGTCGATGCGTCCGATGCGCGACGGGTTTTTCGCCTTCGGATCCTCGATCATGATCCAGTTGGTGGCGTAGCCGTCGGCAGGCGTTGGTGTGTCGGTATGGCCAGTGAGCAGCATGCACATGTTCTGCTGCGGCTGGAACATCACACGCGCGTCCGGGTCGTAGGCACCGGCAGGCCAGTCCTTGCCGCCCCCGAGTGACGGACACACCAGCAACTCCTCGAATGGCTTGCCGACAACGCCCTCGTTGATGATCACGCGGCCTGTACGCACGTCGATGTCGCGAACGACGTTCTGGTAGAGCGTCTCGCGAGCCCACAGGAACTCGCCAGTACTGCGATCGAGCGTGTAGACAATGCCGGTCTTCCCCGGGATGCCGGTGACCACGCTGCGTCGCTCGCCTGGCCGCAGCGCCGGGTTGATCCAGCGAACGCTCGCCGGATCCGGGCGCACCTCGATGTCCACCAGCATCCGTTCGTACACGTGGTCGAGGTCCCAGTTGTCGCGCGGAAGATGCTGATAGTGCCACCGTCGTCGGCCCGTGCCAACGTCGAGCGCGAGCGTGGCGTTCGAGAAGAGCACGTCGAGGCCTTGTGTGCCGCGTAGCACCTCGAGCGAGGGGGCAGGCACGGACGTGCCCCAGTAGAGCAGCCGGAGCTCCGGGTCGTAGGCTGGCGCCGAGCCCCACGTGCCCACGTGGCGCCGTTCGTCGAACGGCACTCGGCCCCACGATTCGTCGCCAGGCTCTCCCGCGCGAGGGACCGTCAACGTTCGCCACACTTCGCGGCCCGTGGCGGCATCGTGTGCGACCATGTAGCACGACGTGGGGCCGGCGGTGGCGGCGCACGATCGGCCGCTGATGACGAGCCCTTGCGCCACGAGGGGCCCGGCCATGTAGCCAATGCCGTCCCCTGGCGGCCGCACCTGCCACTCGAGTGTCCCGGTTCTGGCGTTGAGGGCGATCAGGTGCGCGTCGCGCGTGAGGTGGAAGAGTCGCTCGCCGTGGATGGCTAGGTTGCGCGTGCTCCGCACGCGTGCGGCGGACGGCTCGGTTCCCCCGCCTAACGGGCCGTTCCACACGTACTCCCAGATGAGATCGCCCGTGGTGGCGTCGAGCGCCTGAACGACGTCGCCGGGGTGCAAGAGGTACATCGTGCCGGCGTGCACCAGAGGGGTGGCGTACTGGCCGCCAGAGCGCATGCCGAGCGACCATGCCAGGCGAAGCTGTCCGATGTTTCCGCGTGTAATCTGCGTGAGCGGGCTATGAGCCCATTGGTCGTACGTGCGCCGGAAGTGCAGCCAGTCCTCGTCTGGCGGACGCTCCAGCCGCGCGTCGGTGACGACGACGTAGTTGGGGACGTCTCGCTGCACGACGCCGTGAAGATCGACCGTGCGCGTGTCGGGACGGCTCATGCGCCTGACGTGTGCCACCACGCCGTTGAGATCGTCGCCGCGGACAGTGGGGAACGGCGGCATGTTCATCGCGCCGTTCTGGATTCGCCGCGCCAGATCCTCGTCGGTGAACCGATCCATGTGCCGGTAGTCGCGCATGTCGGCGGGTCGGGACGGCAGGCGCGCCGCAGCCGGACCATCGCCGGCGCCAGCCGGCCCATGGCAGCTCGCGCACGTCGTGCGATACAACTCCACGCCTCGTGCCGCGACCGGTTCGCTGATGAGGATCGACGGCGGCGCCGGCCCACGTCTGGGCCGGGGCGGAAGTTGAGCGGCTGCTGATGCCGGAGTTTGCGTTGAAGACGTGGTCTGCGCGTCGAGGCCCGGCAGGGCGGACGGAGCCGCCAGCAGCGACAGCCCGGCCCAAGCCAGGGCTAGGCCGACCCGCATTCGCGCACGCTCCAGCCGCTTCGAACCGCTCACGTGCTCCCCCGATGGTGCCGCAGTGTAGGTGGAATCGACCGACCAGTCAAATATTGGGGCGCCTCGACGTCACGGCGCCACGATACCAGTGGATTCGGCAGGGAAGTGCCGGCCGACGACCAAACGGCGGTTTGACTTTTTGGTTGGTTATTGCCGGCCGTTTGGGGTGCCGCCAGAGCGCACCAGGAGCTCACCTCGACCTTGGCCTCACCGCCCCAAATACGAATTTTTGCAAGCACTGCCCGTACGTGTCAATCGCGGACACCGCACCTCGCGAGTCGACGACGATCCCGAAATTCAGTCGAACTGCCCTCGCATCAGGCACGAGTCGCGGCGCGCACGTTCCTCGCAGCCCATCCCGCCGTTCGGTTGCACTACACGCCGACCTGTGCCTGGTGGCTGAACCAAGTCGAACGCTGGTTCTCGAAGATCGAGCGTGACGTGATCGCCCGTGGCATCTTCACCGCGGTCACCGACCTTCGGCGCAAGCTGATGCGATACATCAAGCATTACAACAAGACTGCGAAGCCCTTTCGGTGGGCCTACGCGGACCCCACGAGGCCTATCGCATGAGTGCTGTACAAGTCGTTCGTACGGTCCACTAGTGCCGGTTCGACCAGGCCGCGGTCGACGCGGAAGACAGCCAGGCCTACGCCTACGGCGATCCCATCCCCCCGCAGCCCTTAGTTTTAAGCGATGCGCCGACTGGTCCTCTTCGTGCTCCTGCTTCCGCTCTGCATGTCGGGCGTCGTATTGGAGGCGGCAGCCCAACCGTCCGTGCTCCAGATCACGCTCCTCGACACCGGCAACCCGCGGCCGAACATGGAGCGCTTCGGCACGGCGATTCTGGTCGAGGGCGGCGGCACGGACGTGCTCATCGACGCCGGCCGGGGCAAGGCGCAGCGGCTCTTCGACCTCAGCGGCCGGGCGGGACTGGTGAACGTCGACGCGTTGTTTCTGACATAACCTGTATTCGGATCACAAGGTGGACCTGTCCGACCTCTGGCTCACGAGCTGGGTGCTCGGACGGGCTGCACCGCTCAAGGTCATCGGTCCACCGGACACCGCCGAAACGAGCGGGCACCTGGAGAAGGCGTTCGAGTGTGATGTGCAGACCCGCGGCAAGGACGAAGGGTTTCCTGCGGATGGCGCGAAGCTCTCGGCCAGGAACGTGCAGCCGGGTGTGGTCTTCGAGAAGAACGGCCTGAAGGTGACGGCGTTTGCCGTGGACCACGGCGGCGGCATCACGCCGACCCATGGTTACCGGGTGGACTACGGCGGCCGCTCCGTCGCCTTTTCCAGCGACACGCACTACTTCGAGCCGATCGTGGAACATGCCAGGGGCGTGGACGTGCTCGTGCACGAAGTCATCAGTCCCGAGCTGGAGGAACGCCGGGCCCAGGTGTTCGGGACGCGCGCCCGCGAACGTGTGATCGCGCACCACACGGTGCCCGACCAGACCGGCACGATCTTCAGCCGCGTGAAGCCGAGGCTGGCCATCGACTCACATATCGTCCCGTCGCCCACGACGGCCGAAGATCTCATCGGCCCGACGCGGAAGACCTACGCCGGCCCGCTGGCCGTTGGTTACGACCTGATGACGATCGCCATCAGCGACACGATCGAGACGTACTTGCGCAAGATCCTGGGCGACAAG
>Ga0194132_10002193_pt1 | contig 37491 bp, 33 predicted proteins | sample TA2KigOf80mmetaG_FD_148612 | JGI IMG/M metagenome (GOLD analysis project Ga0194132, IMG submission 148612) | Freshwater microbial communities from Lake Tanganyika, Tanzania - TA2015054 Kigoma Offshore 80m | ecosystem: Environmental > Aquatic > Freshwater > Lake | place: Tanzania: Lake...
AGGCGCGGGGACGGCTGGAGGCGCGGCCGCACAGCGGCTTCCCACGGAGGGGATGAGCGGCTCGGTGATCCTCGTGCAGTCGGTGAGCGAGAACGTGCTGCTCGTGCCTTCCGGCGCGGTGCGGCGGGAGAACCGCCAGTCCGTGGTGCTGGTGCCGGACGGGAACGGTGGCTCTCAGTCCAAGCCGGTGGTGACCGGAGGCACGGACGGCACGCGCACCGTGATCACGAGCGGGCTCAATGAAGGCGACACGGTGATCACCAGCGCGATCCGCGGGACGGCGACCGCGACCGGTACGGCACGCCCCGGGCAGACCAACCCACCGCCTGGCGGGGGCGGACCGGGCGGCGGAAACGTCATCCGGTGATCCTGCTCGATGACATCGAGAAGGTGTACCGGACAGACGCGGGCGAGGTCCGTGCGCTGGACGGCGTCTCGTTGAATGTCGAGGCGGGCGAGTTCATCGCGATCATGGGGGCCAGCGGCTCGGGGAAGAGCACGATGATGAACATCATCGGCCTGCTGGATGACCCCACCGCGGGTCGCTATCTCCTCGACGGCGCCGATGTCTCAAAGCTCGACGACGATACCCGTTCGAAGTTGCGCGGCCGGCTGTTTGGCTTCGTATTCCAGTCCTACAACCTGGTGCCTCGTATGACGGCGATCGAGCAGGTGGAGTTGCCGCTGCTGTACCAGCGCCTGCCGAACCGGCGTCAGATGGCCATGGAGGCGCTGGAGCGTGTGGGGCTGGCTGACCGAGCAAACCACCATCCGAACCAGTTGTCCGGGGGGCAACAACAGCGGGTCGCTATCGCTCGCTCGCTGGTCGTCCATCCCAACGTGATCCTCGCGGATGAACCCACCGGTGCGCTGGACACGAAGACCAGTGAAGAGGTGATGGGAATTTTCGCGGACCTCGCTCGGGAGCAGGCGATCACCGTGGTCGTGGTGACGCACGAGCAGAACATCGCCGAATTCACGAACCGGACGGTCCGGATGCGGGATGGCCGTATCCTCTCGGACGAACCGCGGCCACACCCGGCTATGGCGGTTGAGGCTGCCTCCGACGAGCCTGCGGGACACCCGGTCAGCGAGGTGGCACGATGAGCATCTTCGATTCCATCCGCACCGCGCTCCGCGCGATCGCCGCGAACCGGCTCCGTAGCGGCCTGACGGCGCTTGGCCTGGTGATCGGCGTCGCATCCGTCATCGTGCTGATCGCCGTCGGGCAGGGGGCCCAGCAAGGCGTGCAGGACCGTATTCGAGGGTTGGGCTCCGACCTCATCTTCGTGAAGCCGGCGCCACAGACCGATCGTTCGACGGGGGCACGCGGGGCGCGAGACAGCGGCATCACCCTGACAGCCGCCGACGCCGACGCCATCGCAGGCGCGAAGATCCACGGCGTGATGGGGGTTGCGCCGCAGCTTGCGTTCAATGCCCAGGCGATCGCGCTGAGCCAGAACCTGGGTGTGACCGTCATCGGCACCACGCCGGCCTATGCGGAGGTGCGCGACGCGAAGGTGGCACAGGGCAACTTCATCGGTGTGGACGATGTCGACCGCCGTGCGCTGACGGTCGTCCTCGGTTCAGCCGTCGCGGCGTCGTTGTTCCCGGACGGCGATGCCATCGGGCAGCAGTTACGCCTTGCCCTCGGGCCACAGGGCTTCAATTTCCGCGTGATCGGGGTGATGGAGACACGTGGCGGTACCGGGGAGCAGGACAACTACGTGTTCGTCCCAGTGCCGTCCCTCTCGGCACGGTTCCAGTTCCTCCGCAATCCGCGGGGCGATATCTCCGTGAACCAGATCAATGTCCGGACCGCGCCCGATGCGAAACAGGATCCGATCGAGATGGAGATCACTACTGTCCTGGCTCAACGTCATCAGGTCGTGACGCCCGACTTCACGGTGCAGAGCCAGAACGACCTGGTCGGGGCCGCCGCCGAGGTCAGCCGGACGCTCTCGATCCTCCTCGGGAGCATCGCCGGAATTTCGCTCATCGTCGGCGGCATAGGGACGATGAACATCATGCTGGTCTCCGTGACAGAGCGGACGCGGGAGATCGGTATTCGTCGCGCCGTCGGGGCACGCGGGATAGACGTCATGCGCCAGTTCGTGACGGAGGCGATTGCCCTGAGTCTGGTGGGTGGGCTGATCGGCATCGGCATCGGCGTGGGAGTGGCCGTCGAGATCAACGGACGTGATATCTCGGGGACAGCAATGCAGACGGCGATCCAGACGTGGAGCATCGCCCTGGCCTTTGGGGTGGCCCTGCTGGTCGGCCTGATCAGCGGTTCCTATCCGGCATTTCGCGCCTCCCGGCTCGATCCAATCCTCGCGCTCCGCAGCGAATGACCACACCCGTTGCGACGCGCGGATACGATGTGCGCGCGTGGGCGGGAGCCAGCGTGCGGAATCTCCGAAGCCTGAGCGGACTCTGGAGGCCCCATGCCATCGAGGCATGCGGTCTGCTGGTGGTCCTGGGGTTCGCCGCGTGGTTGCGGTTCACCGCCCTGGGCGAGGAGGGTCTGGGCAATCTCTTCTATGCCTCGACGGTCCGTTCGATGGGACAGTCCTGGCACCATTTCTGGTATGCCGCGTACGACCCTGCTGCCACCTTGACGGTGGACAAGCCGCCGGTGGCGCTCTGGCTCCAGGTGGTGGCGACACGTCTTGTGGGGTTCGACGCGTATGGCCTGATCGGCCCGATGGCCCTCGCGGGGACCGTCGCGGTGGCGCTCACCTGGGGTGCGGCGCGACGGAGCGGTGGCCGCACGGTGGCGCTGGTGGCCGCGCTCGCGCTCGCCGTGTTTCCGGAATCGGTCGCGACCTCGCGCGATTCGACGATGGATGTCCTCGTGGCGGCGCTGCTGGCCGTCGCCGCGTGGCTGCTGGTCGTCGCCGTTGAGTCGCCACGCCCTCGTCTGCTGCTCGCGTGGGCAGTCGTGATGGGCGTCCTGTTCAACGTGAAGTTCTTCGAGGGGTTCCTCGTGATGCCGGCCGCGGTGCTGTACGTCACGGTGCGCTGGCAGCGTGACGTACTGGCGCGCTGGCGTGTGGTCGCGTGCGCTGCGGCCATCCTCGTCATGGTGAGCGTCTCCTGGGTCGCCGCGGTCGAGGTCACGCCGCCGGAGCATCGTCCGCGCATCATGAACGATCGGTCGAACAGCGCGATTGGCCTTGCCCTCCGTTACAACGGCATCGAGCGCGTCCTTCCGGGTGAGGTCACGATCTTCGCGCCCACTCCCGGCGCCTCCGCCGATACCAACGCGCAGCTCCGTGCGTCCGCGCGCGCATTCGGTGTCGGTGACGCCGGCCCCGGTCGCCTACTCACCGGCTCCAACGGCCCGCTGCTCGGTGCGACGGTGATCATGGCTCTGGCCGGCATCGTGCTCACAGCGCGTGATCCGAGACGGTTCGTGCGGGGGCCGGCCATCTTCTGGGCGGCGTGGGGCGCGACGGGCGTCGTGCTGTTCTCGATGTCGAACCGCGCGGCAGCACAGTACACGGAGGCGTACGCCCCCGCGCTTGCTGTCCTGATGGGGTTCGCTGCCGCGGAGGCGTCACGGCTGCGAGGTGGCCGAGGCGCCGTTGTGACGGTGGCAATAGTGCTTGGTGTGGCGGGGTACGGGCGCTGGGCCGTCCGGTCACACCCGCCGCTCACGCATGCCACGACCATCGCCGTGGTGCTGGCCGGCCTTGCCGTCGCTCTCGCGTTGCTCGCGTGGTCGAGCCGTCGTGCCGCCGCCTATCGCGTACTTGCGTTCGGCGCGGTGCTTGCCGTCCCCGCCGCGGCATCGATCTGGATCGCGACGGAGGCGCCGTCCGGCGGTCAGATCACACGGCCGAACCCGCTCGTATACGCCTCGAAACGTCCGCCCGTCATCACCAGCCGTAGCGTGCCCGTCGAGGCGATCCTCGCGGCGTTCCCCGATCAGGGGACGAAGTACCGCTTCGGCATCGACGGCGTGAACAATGCCGGCGAGGCCGTGGCGTACGGCGACGTCTCCGTGCTCCCCGTATGGAACGAGTACCAGCGTGAGGCAATGCTGCCTACCGGCGAACTGAGTGCGTCCCTCGCGGCCGGGGAGGTGCCTGCCGTCATCCTCGGCCAGGGACGTATCCGGAGCGGCCTGATCGGACGTGACGTGTTGGACGCCGTCCAGAGCCGCTGCCGGCTGGACCCGCGCACACGTATTGGGCCCGAGTGGGCCGTCTGGCGCTGCACGCCGTAGACGTGGTTACGAGGGCTACCGCGACTTGAGGAAGTCGAGGATGCCCCACGCCAGCCCCTGCGCGATGGCATCGCGCGCGCGGCCATCTTTCAGCAGCGCCACGTCCTCGGTGTTGGAGATGAACAGCAATTCCACCAGGACGCCAGGCATCAGTGTGGGCACCTTCGCCTGCGGATTGCCACCCAGCGTCGTCTGGCCGGCTGGTGAGAGGACATACAGCCCTACGCATCGCCCGTCTCGTCCGCGCCAGCAGGAAGAGTCGATGATCCCGCGGTCGCGGACGCCGTAGCCCGCATGCTGGGCGCTCTCGATCATCCGGTCCTGCACCGTGCGGGCGAGCTGCTGATTTTCCGTGGCGAACTCTCGGCGGCTCTCCCAGTAGACCTCGATGCCACGGTCGGCAGAGTTTGGCGACCCGTTCGAGTGGATCGAGACGAACACGTCGGAGCGCGCCTCGTTCGCCAGACGGACGCGCTCGGCGAGCGAAGCGCGCGTCCCGGCGCTGCCGGTGGCGGTGACGCCGGCGGGGTGGTTCGTGTCCCGGCGGGTGAGGATGACCTCGACGCCCTCCTGGCGGAGGAGCCGTTCGACGCGCAAGGCAAAGTCGACGTTGGAGTCTTTCTCGACCACGCCGTACGCAGCCGCGCCCGACTCGTCCCCGCCGTGGCCGGGGTCCAGCGTCACGACGTACTTGCCGTCCGTAGCGGCAGCGAGCGCGACCGCCGCCTGGCCCCCGGGACTACTGGTATCCACTGTGCCCGGCGCGGCGTTCACCTCAGCGGGCGGGGTGCCGGTGCTGGTCGGGGCGGGGAGGGCGGCTTGGCCGTTTGTCCCACAGCCCGCGATTGCCAATGCAAAGGCTGCGCCGAGTCCTGCGATCAGTCGTAGACGCATCGGTCGCTCCGGTTTGCCTTGCTAGTGGGAAGGCGTACGGATAGTAACCGAAACGCGGTGTGGAGGCGCCAGGTGGCTACAGCATCATCACGGAGCGGGCAACGCCGCCCGTCTTCATGTCCTCGAAGGCCTCATTCACCTCGGCCAGCGGGCGGCGCTTCGAGACGAGGTCGTCCAGGTTCAGTTTGCCATCCATGTACATGTCCACGTAGAGCGGGATGTCATGCTGGAGCGTGGCGGAACCGAAGAATGAGCCGATCAGTCGCTTCTCCCTCAGGAACGCAAGCCCTGGGACCGTCACGTCCTGCCCCACGACGCCCACCACCACCGCGGTGCCGCCGGCGCGCACGATGTTGAACGCCTGCGTCACCGTCGCGCCGAGGCCGATCGCCTCGAAGGCGTAGTCGACACAGCCGCCGCCGATCTTCTGCGCCTGCGCGACCACGTCCTCCTTTGCCGCATTGATGAAGTGCGTCGCGCCGAACTTCGCGGCCAGGTCTGCCTTCGAGTCCACGGTGTCGATGGCGATGATTTTCCTGGCGCCGGCGAGACGCGCGCCCTGCACGACGTTCAGCCCCACGCCGCCGAGCCCGATCACCGCGACAGTGGAGCCCGCCTCGACCTTCGCCGTGCGGATCGCCGCGCCCACGCCCGTGGTCACGCCGCAGCCGACGAGGCAGACGGTCTCCAGCGGGGCGTCCTGGCGGATCTTCACTACGCCGCGTTCGGGCATCACCGTGTACTCGGAATAGCCAGCGACGCCGATGCCCTGCTGGATCGGCTTGCCTTCTTGCGTCAGGCGGGGGGCTGTGCCGGCAGCGGCCCGCTCCGGGTAGTCCGGGCGTTCGCAAAGCTGGCCTTCGCCGCGCAGGCAGAAGAAACACTGCCCGCAGTTCGGGCGGAACGCGACGACGACGTGGTCGCCCGCTTTCACGCTGGTAACGCCAGGCCCGACCTCCTCCACGATCCCGCCGACCTCGTGTCCGAGGATGACCGGGATGGGGAGCGCGCCGGCCTTCGCACGGTTGATCGTGTGCAGGTCGGAGTGGCAGACGCCGCAGGCGACGACCTTCACGCGCACCTCGCACGCGCGGGGGCCGTCCAGGTTCACCTGCTCGATGGTCATGGGGTCGGGCCCGCGGAGGATGGCAGCGCGCATAAATCTCTCCCTCGTCCACGGCCGCGACGGTGCGGCCCGCGTGATTGGATGCCTCCACCGGAGGCGTGTCAACCCGCGACACGATTGCGCGGGCGGGGCCATCGCACGCGTGATATGTGTTGGGAGCCCATCGAGGTGTCCGCCCTACACTGCGCGGACTTCCATGGTGGTTGAAGGCGGTTGGACTTCGAGCTCTGCGGCCCGGAGTCGAGGAGTGGCGCAATGGCTGGTGCGTTGAGTGGCGTGCGGGTCATCGACTTTGGACAGTACATCGCGGGGCCGCTCGCGGCGCAGTTGCTGGGCGACCAGGGCGCTGAGGTGATCCGGATCGACCCGCCCGGCGGCCCGCGCTGGGACACCCCGGCGAACGCCACCTGGAACCGAGGGAAGCGCTCTGCCGTCCTCGACCTCAAGACCGAGGACGGCCGCGACGCCGCGCGCGCCTTGATTGCGGGCGCGGACGTGGTCATCGAGAATTTCCGGCCGGGCGTGATGGACCGCCTGGGTCTCGGCGCGACCGCGATGACCGAAGCGAATCCACGCCTCATCTACTGCTCACTCCCCGGCTTCGCCCCGGACGACCCGCGCGCGGGGCTGCCCGCGTGGGAGGGCATCGTCGGCGCGGCGGCGGGGATGTATCGCGCCGCGCGCGGCGGCACGCCGATCAACGGACGCCCGGTCTACAGCGCGATCCCGCTGCCATCCTCGTACGCGGCGATCCAGGCGGCGGTCGCCGTCGCGATGGCGCTCGGCGTGCGGGAACGGGACGGCGCCGGCCAGGTGGTGACGGTGCCGCTGTTCGACGGGATGTACGGCGCGATCGGTTACGACGGGCTGCGTGTCCACCAGGGCGACCTGGCACCGATGGGTGCCGGCGTCTCGCTCACCACGCAGTTCGAGTGCGCGGACGGGCCCTGGGTGATGTTCCACACCGGCAACGGCAGGACGCAGGAGGTCCTCGACGCCGCGGGTGTCGGTCACTGGGTGCGTGATGGCCTGATCAACCGTGAACGGCTTGCGAATGACCCCGAGGCGGCGCGTGAGATGATCGAGCAAGCCCGTGCACTGTTCAAGACGCGTCCCGCCGCCGAGTGGGAAGCGCTGGTGAACGCCGCTGGCGGCGAGTGCGCCGTCTGCCGTCCGAGCGCCGAGTGGCTCATCCACGAGCACGCCCTCGGTTCCGGCACGGTCATCGAGGTGGACGACCCGGTCCTGGGGAAGACGAAGATGCCTGGCGTCGCTGCGCGGCTCACCCTGACGCCAGGCGCGGTCGCGGGCCCGCGCCACCCCTTGAATGCCGACCACGCCGAGGTGATGGCGCTCGCGACCGCCTCGCGCGGCGCCGCGACCTCGGCCGCCGCGCACGAGGGCCTGCTGCGCAACGCCCTCGATGGTGTGCGTGTCCTCGACCTCTGCATTGTGCTTGCCGGGCCGACGTGCGGGCGCACCCTCGGTGAGTACGGCGCGGACGTGATCAAAATCGAGGCGCCCACGCGCCCGCCGGGGTTCGCGTTCCACGGCGACGTGAACCGCGGGAAGCGCAGCATCGTCCTCGACCTGAAGACCCCAGAGGGCCAGGAGGTGTTCTGGAAATTGGTCGAAGGCGCGGACGTTGTCGTGCAGAACTTCCGCAAGGACGTCGCCACGAAGCTGGGCATCTCCTACGAGCAGGTGAAGGCGAAGAAGCCGGACATCGTCTACGCCTCGCTGAACACCTACGGGCACGTCGGGCCGTACGCGGGCCGCGCGGGGCATGAACAGATCGCGCAAGCTGCGACCGGCATGCAGGAGCGGTTTGGCGGCGCCGGGCAGCCGCAGCTGCAGAAGTACGCCGTGAATGACTACGGCACCGGGTTCCTCGGCGCATACGCTGTCGCCCTCGCGATGTTGCACCGACGCCGCACGGGGGAAGGCCAGCACGTCGATGCCGCGCTCGCCTACACGGCGACGCTGCTGCAGTCCACGTTCATGCAGGACTATGCCGGCAAGACGTGGGACGAAGCGCGCGGCCAGGAGGCTGCCGGCAGCGGCCCGCTCCATCGCGCCTACAAGGCGATCGACCTCTGGATCTTCCTCGCCGCGCCGGTGGTCGCCTCGCTCGCGGGTGTTGAGGGGCTTGAGGACATCGAGGGTCTTTCAGGCGCGGCGTTGGAAGCGGAACTGGAGCGGCGTATCGCGATGGCGCCGCTGGCAACGTGGCAGAAGCGGCTGATTGGCCGGCCCGGCGTCGCGGTCCACCGAGTCGTGCAGGGGGTCCGTGAGTTGATGGACCACCCGTGGGTGATCGCCCACGGCCTCAGCGTCGAGCGGGAGCACGACGACATGGGCGTGGTCACCACGATCGGGCCCGCGGCGCGACTGTCGAGGACACCGCTGCGTCCGGGACGCCCCGCACCGGCGCTCGGTCGCCAGACGCGGGAGATCCTTACGGAGGTGGGCCTCGGCGACCGCGCGGACGCGCTCATCGCGTCGGGCGGCGTCCGCGAGTCGATGGGGATCGCGATGAGGTAGCGGCCCTCAGGTCCTGACCGTGGCATTTGTTACCGATATATCGCGTTTCTATCGAGGCAGTATCTAGATACTGCCTGTATGTGTTGTATCTAGCTTCCTGCGATATCTCAGATCGTGACTCCATTGTGTCGAATCCCACCAGGGGGGGGGGAGGTAGGGGATTTCCTGACAACCCCGTCAGATGCGAACGCACATGTTGTACGAGACGTAGTTCGCGAGGGGCTGCGCAGAGACGCGGAAACGGAAGCACACATGGCACGGATCGTGATTGACGAGGCGGCGCGGAACACCTGGATGAACTGGATCCAGTTGGGCCCGGAGGATGCGGAACGGATCCGCAAGGCAGCGAAGTTCCTGCGCCCGCTCAGCGAGAAGATCGTTACGGACTTTTACGACCATTCATTCAAATTCCCGGAGTTCGCCTCGAAGGTCGGCGAGGCGAACAGCGCCCGCCCACGTCTTGAGGCGGCGCAGTTGGACTACTTCCTCTCCGTGCTCGACGCGAAGTTCGACATGGGCTATTTCGACCGCCGCGTGACCATCGGCGAGGTCCACGCCCGTCTGGATGTGAAGCCACGCTGGAACCTCGGCAACTACTCGACGTATGCCGCGCTGGTGTTCCCGCTGCTTGCCAAGAACCTCAAGGGCAACGAACTCGCCGACACGATCCTCTCCTTCCAGAAGGTGTTCGTCCTCGACGGCTCTCTGGCGGTGGAGTCGTACGTCGAGAGCCTGATGACGCGGCTCACCGATGTGAACGACCGCCTCCGTCCCGTCTCCAGCGCGCTGTCGGAAGGCAGCGAGCAGGTCGAGGTGGCAAGCCGTGAGATCGCCAACGCGATTTCGCAAGTCGCCCGCGGCGCGGGTGAGCAGACGAACGCGCTGATGGAGGCCAACACCAACCTCAATGACCTGGTGGGGACCGTCGCCGTGATCGCGCAGGCCGCGACGCGGCAGACGAGCGAGGCCGAGCAGGCGCGTGCCGAGGCGGCGGAGATGCGTTCCGCGCTGACCGAAGTCGCGGAGGGTTCGCGCCGTGCGACCGGGCGCGGGACCGAGGCGCACGATGCCGCCGAGGGCGGGATGAAGGCGGTCGCCGACACCGTGCAGGCGATGGAGACCATCAGCACCGCGGTCGTCTCCACGTCGCGTCAGATCAGCGACCTCAGCCAGAGCGGGCGCGAGATCGGCACCATCACCAAGACGATCGGCGAGATCGCCGACCAGACCAACCTGCTGGCGCTCAACGCCGCCATCGAGGCCGCCCGTGCCGGCGAGATGGGGCGCGGCTTCGCCGTGGTCGCGGACGAAGTCCGCAGCCTCGCCGAGCGCGCGAGCACGGCCGCCAAGGACATCGCCCGCTTGATCGAGGGTGTCCAGAACGGCATGGAGCGGACCATCGCCGCAATGGAGTCGGTCGAGCGCGATGTCTCTTCAGGCAGCGAAAAGGCACTCCAGGCCGGTGCGGCGCTCGAACAGATCGTCGGACTCTCGCGTGAAGTGAACGACGCCGTCTCGGCGATCTCTCAGCGTGCCTCGAAGGCGGAGGAGACGGCGGGCAAGCTGGCCGAGCGGATCTCGGAGGTCGGCGACCTGGCCAGCCAGACATCCCTCGGAGTGTCGGACGCCCAGGCGCGCGCCGAGAAACTGCGCGACCGCATGACCGCGGTCAACTCGATCGCCGTCGAGAACGCCTCCGTGTCGGAGCAGGTCTCCGCCAGCACCGAAGAGGTGTCGGCGCAGATGGGCGAAGTCGCGGCGCAGAGCAACACGCTCGGCGGCCTCGCGGGCGAACTCACCGAGTTCCTCGAGTGGGTGGGCGCCCGTTCCGCTGAGAAGGCTTCCGCGAACACCCGTCGAGAGCCGGCGCTCTCACGCCGGTAGTGCCCGCTGGCGCCTGTCGCCAGTAGATGAGAGAAGGGCAGCCGTCCCCGCTGCCCTTCTCTCATGTCCGGGGCCGGTCATGGCTCTGCTATCCTCCGGCGGCTCATTGAGCGTCGCGGAGGGACATCACGATGGCTGACGTCGAAGGATTGGTCCGCACGCAGGAGGGCGGGGTCGTCACGATCCGGCTCAACCGGCCGGAGCGGCTGAACGCCATCACCTGGGACATGGTGACCGGGATCACGCGCTACGTGGCGGAGGCCGGCCCGGATCCGGACGTGCGCGTCGTGGTGATCACGGGCACCGGCCGCGCGTTCTCCTCGGGCGATGACATCGTGAGCGGGATGGGCGACCGCCCCGGCGGCTACGACCGCAACGGCCTCCACCCGGACCGAGGCCCGCACTACGAGCTCGTGAAGACGCTGCTCAGCACGCCGAAGCCGGTCGTCGCCGCGCTCAACGGCCTCACGCACGGTGCGGGTTGGGTGACGGCGCTGTCCAGCGACTTCCGCGTGGCGCGCTCGGACATCGTGATCGGCGACATCCGCGCGGGGAAGGCGATCTTCGCGAACCAGGGCGTGGGGCTGCTGCTCCCCGCCCTCATCGGCAAGTCGCGCGCGATGGACCTGCTGATGACCGGCCGCGTGATCGACGCGGTCGAAGCCGAGCGTTACGGGATCATCAACCGCCTCTGGTCGCCCGAGACGTACGAGGCCGAACTAGCGACCTTCGTCGGCGAACTCGCGCAGGGCCCGACGAAGAATTACGCCGCGTGGAAGGCGAGCGTGAACCGCGCCGTCCTCGAAGACTTCGAGGAGTACACGGACCACGAGCGCTGGCTGAACCTCATCCTCGCCGACTCCGCGGACCGCACCGAGGGCGTGCAGGCGTTCCGCGAGAAGCGCCCGCCGAAGTTCACAGGGCGGTAGGGCTACTCCAACCCTCTGACCGCGCGCACCACCTCCCACATCGATCGGCAGTCGACCTCGTTGTAGTCGACGATCTCCTTCATGAGGTCGAGCGAGGTGACAGGGACGCCTGAGCGGACGGCCTCGTCGTAGCACCACCACCCGCCCATCATCGCGCCCAGGCCGTCCGTGGGGCCGTCGCCCCAGACCGTCTCGATGAGGCCGTGGCTGTGGAGGGCGCGCGCGACGGCCTTCAGGCCGAAGCCCATCGCGCCGCGGATCACCACCGGCTCCTTCCGCATGACATCGAGGAAGTCGAACCAGTTGGGGGAGGGCCAGCCCTTCTCCGGGTGGCGCGCCTGCGCGGAGTTGTAGGCCGTCTCGAACATGATCTTCTCTGCGGGCGACCAGTGGATGACGCGCGGGGCTTCGAAGTGGGGCGTCACACGCTGTCGGATGGCCTCCATGTGCTCGAACCACGCGTCGATCATGCGTGCCTCGGCCTCTTCGGTCTCGGTGTCGGCGACGAAGCAACGGAACTGCCACTCGCCGTCCTCGATGTGGCCGCAGCCGACCATGAAGATGAGGGGCCGCCCGCCGCAGCGAGGGAACGACGTGAAGTCATCGTGCAGGTCATCGAAGGTCTCGAAGTCGACAAAGAACTCGAGGGGCGGGACGGGCCGCCACGCCTCGGGGTCAGTGCCGTGGCCTCGGCGCATGGGCGGGCCATCGGTGACGCGATTGATCTCAAGGATCCCGGACAGGGGGTCGTGATAGGCGCCGTCCGCTTTCATCCCGACCTGTTCGGGGGTAAGGCGTGGGTCGGTCCAGCTGCGGATGCCCTTCTCGTGCGCCTGATTACGTTTCTCAACGCCGACCTGCCATAGCAAGGTGATCTCGTCCAGGTCACGCGCGATCAGACGCTTCGCCGCGTGCCACGGCTGGTCTTCGGCGTTGGAGGCGTCCGGGTATAACTCACGGGTCGAGGGTTCAGGCGTCACCTGCCATGTGCCCCCTTCCGCGCGGAGGCGTCGGATCCAGTGGAGTGCGCCGGTGGCCGTCGATGAAGTCAAGCGGCCGCGCGCGGTCTCGCCGGACTGTGGCGCGGTCGCCGCGACATCGAGGGCGCTGTCGCCTCGGTACTCCACGCCGCGCTGCGTCCGCTGCCACGAGCGGCCGATGAGGTGGGCGGCGGGCGGCTCGTACCCCTGGATGCGGCCGAGCGCGCGGTTGTAGAGGAACAGCTGCGTCTTGTACGCGGGCATCGATCCGCCGTTGGTGAGGTCGGTGCCCGCGGCGTTCAGGTGCAGCCCGGAGAACTTCACGTCCACGACGCGGTAATGCCATGCGCCGCCGAGGTCCGGTGCGGGCACCTCGATCGCCTTCGCGTCGAGCGTGCCGGGTAACAGCCGTTCAAGGACATCCGCACGGACGAGGAGATCGGGTGCGCCGAAGGCCGCGTGTTCGGCGTCCCAGAGGACGCCCTGATAGATCGCGGGGACGCCCTCGCGCATCGCGGCGAAGGTGGCCTCGGCGGCCTCACGGGTGCGCGTCTGGAGGTGGTCGTCGGTGAGCGTGCGCACCTCGGTCTCGCGACTAAGGTGTGCGATCACGCGCGCCTCGAACTCGCGTCCCTGGGCGAACAGGAACTCACGGAAGTCGGTGCGCGGGTCGTAGCCGGGGAGGGCGTGGTCAGGCTGGTAGCCCTTCGATTCCCCGAACAGGTCGAGCCAGTCGAGGATCGGGTCGTTGAGGGCATAGTTGCGCGTCGTCGAGGCGCTGACCCATTCGTCCCAGCCCTCGACGGTAGGGTCGCGTGGCGTGCCGTCATCCCGGTGGGTGAGCGCGTCGATGCCCACAGTTACCTCAACTTCGGCTGCCCGTGTGGCTGCACTATCGAACTGCTTTGATGGTACCGCGCGCCCTTCGAGGCCGTGTCCACGGATCGCGCTGGCGTGTGGTCACGGGCGCCGGTAATCTGAGGGCAGACCGAATGGGAGTAGTCCCTCGCGTGTCCGTCGACATACTTCCTCCAGTGCGAGGGCGGCGGCGCGGCTGGTGCGAACCGGCGGACGAGACTTTCGGCCCGGAAACACGCGTGCTGCGTGTGGATCGGGCCGGACGTTTCAAGGACGCCCCCTCCCACGACACCCGCAGCACTCACAAGATGGGGGTCGTCGGTGTCCGCATTCTTGCTCTCCACCCTGGTGATCTTCGTCGCCGAGCTGGGCGACAAATCGCAGCTCGTCGCGCTGTGGTTCGCGACCCGCTATCGCTGGTGGACCGTCATCGCTGGCGTGACGGCGGCGACGCTGGTGGTCCACCTCGGCTCGGTTGCGGCGGGACGCGCCCTCGACGACGTGCTGCCAGAGGCTCTGCTGCGTGTGATCGTTGGGCTCTCATTCCTGGGCTTCGCGTGGTGGAGCATCCGAGGCGACTCGCTGGATGAAGACGACCAGCGGGTGCGTTTCGGCTGGGCGGGCGCATTCGGCGTCGTGACGCTCTCATTTTTCCTCTCGGAACTCGGAGACAAGACGCAGCTCGCGACGGTTTCGCTTGCGAGCCGCGAGGAGTCGTTCACGGGCGTCTGGCTGGGATCAACGGCGGGGATGGTGGCGGCGGACGCGATCGCCGTCGCGATCGGGCTTGTGGCGGGGAAGCGCCTGCCGCAACGGACGGTCGGCCTCGTCGCGGCAGTGCTCTTCGTCTTCTTCGGGGTGGTGACGATCGCGAGCGCGTTCGTCTAGCGCTCGCAGCTGCGCGCGGCTATGCGCCCCGGCGTTTCGAGGCGAGCGCCATCAGCGCGCGGATGTCGGGCGCTTCGTCCAGCGTCCAGGCCGCGCGCAGCAACGCCTCGGCGTTTCGCTCGCCCAGGACCGGCACGGCGAGCGCGCGGTACTTCGCTTCGAGGTGCGTGTCCGACATCGGATTCTCCGGAGAACCAGTCGCGTGCTCGACGTGCGTGGTGAGTTCGCGGCCGTCCGCCATGCGGATGGTGACGTGGACCTCGTCCTCGCCCAGGGCTGCATCGGGCGTGGCGTGGACGAGCGCGCGGACGGCGGCGATCTGCGGGTCGCGTGCGCGGTCGTCGTGGAACTGCGCCTCATGCCCTGCACCGTCGATGAGCGCGGCCGCGGCGCAGTGCTGGTGCGAGAACTTGGCGGAGAGGCCGGTCTCCGGTTGAGGACGGTTCATCAGTTCGAGGACGAGCGGGTGCACGCGGGCCTCAATGGCCCGCACGTCGTCCGCGGCGATCGAGTGCTTGTTCCGCAGTTCGATGACGGCGTCCTGCAACGGGTGCGAGACGACGCCGTTTGCGTACGGCTTCAGCCCGTTGTTCTGCAGCTCCCACCGGGCGTCCGAAGCGATGAGGTCACTGATGCCCTCGATCGGCGCGACGTTGTGGCCGCCGGGCGAAAGCACAGCCCAGAAGCCGCGGCGCCCTTCGAGGATCGCCTCTGGCCCGGAGAGTCCGGAGGCTACCAGCGAGGCCGCGCGCAGCCCGCTCGCCGCCGCGTGCGCGGCGTGCAGCGCCTTGCCATTCGTGCCGAAGGCCTCGCGGACGCCCGCTGCATGGGTCCCCGCGATGCCGAGCGCCTGCGTCGTGCGTGCCGCGTCGAGGCCGAACAGTCGGGCAGCACCTGTGGCAGCCCCGAAGCCGCCGACCGTGCCGGTGATGTGCCAGCCTGCGTCGTAATGCCAAGGGTGGACGGAGAGCGCGACCCGGCACGCGACCTCGCAGCCGATGGCGAAGGCGGCGAGCGTCTCCGCGCCCGATGCCCCTGTCCGCTCGGCGGCGGTCAGGACGGCGGGCCACACCGGGGCACTGGGGTGGAGGACGGTGGGGAAGTGGGTGTCGTCGTAGTCCTGCAGGTGGGCGAGGTAGCCGTTGACCAGCGCCGCCTGCCCCTCGCTCGCTGTCCCTCGTCCGATGACGCTGGCCGGCCCTCCTGTGCCGCCCCACGTCTCCAGCGAACTGACGGATGGGTCCTCGGATGTCGCGATGGCGACGGCGAGGACATTGATCAGGGTTCGTTTCGCCTCATGAACGACATGCCCGGGGATGGCATCGCCGTCGGTCTGCACAATGAACGTTGCCAGGCGGTCGGTCGGCCCCATCGATGCTCCCTGTCCGCAATCACAATACGGATGAACGGCTTCCGGAGGATGGCGCCGTCAGGTCAGCCTAGCGCACCGGGGCGTGGCTATACTCGCGCCCACCGCCCAGACAGGAGGCCTCCATGCCCGTCCGGTACGAAGCTGCGAAGGCGATGGACTACCAGACGATTGAGGTCGAACGGGAAGGCCGGGTCGGTATCGTGCGGTGGAACCGCCCGGACCGTCTCAATGCGATGAACACCACCCTGTACGCCGAATGGATCGAGGCGTATGACGCCTTTAATGCCGACCCGGGCATTGGTGCGGTCGTGACGACGGGGAATGGACGCGCCTACAGCGCAGGCGCCGATATCGGCGGGTTTGAGCGGTCATTTACGGGTGCCGATGCACCAGTCGAAAAGCATGCGCCGCACGCGCCGTTCGCCCCGTGGTACATGGCGGACGGGAAGCCGACGATCGCGGCGGTGAACGGCGTCGCCGTCGGTATCGGGTTCACCTCGATCCTCTGGCACGATGTGATCCTGGCGTCGACCGAGGCGAAGTTCTCGGCACGGTTCGCGGCGATCGGGCTGACCCCGGAACTCAGCTCCTCATGGATGCTGCCGAAGTTGGTCGGCGTGCAGCGCGCGAAGGAGATGATGCTCACCGGCCGCATCTGGTCCGCCGAGGAGACGCGCGATCTTGGCCTGGTGCGGGAGGTGGTGCCGCCCGAGGCGTTGATCCCGAGGGCGATCGCTCTGGCCGCGGAGATCGCGAACAATCCAGCGTCCACCCTCAGCGTGATCAAACGGATGCTGATGGAGGACATGCTGACGGACGACCTCAGCACGATCGAGCGGCGCTCGTCGAAGAACTTCTCGGACGCGCGCAAGACGGCGGAGCACCGCGAGGCGCTGTACGCCCTGCGCGAGCGTCGCGACCCCCGCTACCACGATGAGGCCTACATGGCCGACCTCGCCGCCCGCGTCGAGCGCGGGGAGGCGAGGTAGCCCGTCGCGGACGGCTACAGCGTCGCGAAGGTCTTTGCGGCCGTATCGAGCTGCTGATGGTCGCCGCGGTTGGACAGCGTGCGCTTGCCGGAGACGCAATGCGCGCGGCCGGCTTCGGTCAGCACATACTCACGGTCGGCGTGCTGAAGGATCGACTTCTCTTCGGAGGGTCTTGAGGGCGTGGGCAACGGCCTCGGAGTCGACGCCGGCCATCGGGGCGAAGAGCGGGACGGCCGTCGCCGGCCCCTCGAACATCGCTGCCAGCCGCTTGACGTCATCGGTGAACCGGTCCTGCTCGACACTGGCGAGCATGCCTGAGAGCACCTCATGTAGCGCGAACTTCATCGACTGAGAATTGGAACTAGCGGTGGTCAATGGCCGCTCCCTTCGTGTAGCGCTCGCGCGCAACTCTGGATCGGCCGGTCAGGCGCAACCCACCAGTGGAAGCATCGGGATCACAGCGTACCCGAACTCGTGTCCGTCAGCGGTTCTGCACGCGAAGAGCCTGTGCCAGGACTGCTCTTTACCCGGGTGCAGCGCCCGCGCCAGCGGACGTGCCGCGCGCTGCGGCGTCCGCGGGATGGGCATGAGTTGGCGGACTACCGCGCCGGCTTCGAGGCCGGGGTCGCGTTCGGTCGAGCGCCACCCTTCGGCGGCTTCTGGCTCGGCTTCTTCTTGTTCTTGTCCTTCGGACTCTTGTCACCCATGGCTGTTCCTCCGGAGTTGTGTGGGGTAAACAAGTTACCACCGACGGGGGTGTCGATGCCTCACGATGAATCTGTGCTGGATTCCCCGGTCATCCGGCTGGCGGCTCCCGCCGCGGACCCCGGGTCTGGTAGGTTCCGAGCTGATCCTCCCGACTCCGGCGAGAGCCGCACAGATTGTCCCAACCCGGCGGCGGCGGTGGTGGCCGGCCCCAGTAGATCGCCCTGCAGCTAGGCGCGCATCCGGCATGGCTGTGAATCGAATGTGCGACAGGATCCGTCGATGACTCATCTGAAGCCCCTCACCGCCTTGCTCGTCCTCTGGGACCTCTCCGCCGGGAACGGCGCGTCGTTCGATGAACTCCGCGACTACTTGCGCGAACGTTCGATCCCGCGGTTCGAGCAGATGGAAGGGTTGCGTCAGAAGACGTGGATCTCCGATCCCGCCTCCGGGAAGTGGGGCGCGCTGTACCTCTTCGAGGAGCGTGGTCAGGCCCAGGCCGTCATCGACCACCTAGACGAGAGCCCGGTCGTCACGCTGACGGGACGCAGGCCGTCCGCCCAGATGTTCGACGTCGAGGCGGTCGTGGAAGGACGGCATTCCGGCGTCGATCTGCTCGTCGCTGGTCTCGCGCGCGGGGGCTAGCCGATGCTACCGAATCGCGATCAACTCGAGCTCGAAAATCAGGTCGGCGTTCGGCGGGATCGGGCCAGCGCCGCGCGGCCCATAGCCAAGGTCGGACGGGATGAACACGGTGCGCTTGCCGCCCACCTTCATGGTGGAGAGCCCCTCGGAGAAGCCTCGGATAACACCGTTCATCTGGAACGTCGCCGGCTCACCTCGGTCCACGGAGCTGTCGAACTTCCGGTCGTTCGATGCCAGCCGCCCGGTGTAGTGAACCGTGACCTCCTGGTCCATCCGCGGCGACTCTCCGGCGCCGACCACCTGGTCCACGTACTTCAGGCCGCTCTCGGTCACGATGGCGTTCTCCATCATTCGGGTGGTCCTCTCGCTGCGTCCGGATGGCGTCGATTGCGATCTCAGTTGACGCGATCCGAAGTGCCTGTGACAAGCGACGCTTCGGTCAGGTCGCGGCAGCCCGCTCGTGCATGAACACGGCCACGGCCGCCGCGACCGTCCGCATGTGTGCCTCCAGGGTCTGGCCGGAGGCCTTTCGAGGCTTGAACGAGTGGTCGCCATCGGGGAGCCATTGGATCCGGATCGACGATGAGAGTGTGTAGCCCTCGACCTCCGCGCGGGAGCCAAAGGGATCACGTTCGCCCTGCACGAAGAGCGCGGGTGTCCGCAACGATGCCAGGTGCGCCGTACGAAGGCGGGTCAGCCGCCCGCTCGGGTGGAACGGGTAGCCGAGGCACACCAGCCCGAGCGCGTCTATCTCGTCGGCGACCAGACTGGCGATCCGTCCGCCCATGGACTCCCCGCCGATGACCACGCTGGTGACACCCCCAGCGCTTCGATGACCTCGATCCAGGTGCGGCGGAGTATCTCCTCGCGGTCAGGCGGGCGTCGGTTACCAGTGCGGCGAGCCGCCATGTACGGGAACTCGAAGCGCACCACGCGGACGCTCGCAGCGGCGATGAGTGCCGCGATCTCCTGCATGAACGGGCTGTCCATCGGTGCCCCCGCGCCATGCGCGAGGATCAGCGCGGGGCGAGCGCCAGCCGGCCCGTCGGTCAGCAGGTTCACGACGCCTCGACAGCCGCTCGTACGGCGGAGGTGGGGGGCCGCGGACGTTTCGCGAGGGCGAAGAAGCCGGAGCCGAGCGCTGCAAAGAGCGCCAGCAGGTCGAATCCTACCTGATAGGTGCCGGTGTGGTCGTAGATGATCCCCGCGAGCAAGGGCCCAGAGATCGACCCGACGATCACGACAATGTTGGAGATCCCCATGATCTTCCCGAAGGCGGCGCGACCGAAATAGTCGGCCCGCAGGGCGGCCATCTGAGGGCCCCGCATTCCCCAGGCGCTGCCATGGATGACGACGAAGGCAGCGACCATCAGCGTGCCGGTCGCGTGCGAGAGAAGCAGCATTCCCACCGCGTGCATCCCCATGCAGCCGAAGGCCAGCCACCGCTTGCTCGCGCGATCGCCGACCCAGCCACCGACCAGCGTCCCGACCATGAACATCATCGTGACCGCCGAGTACACGCCCGCGGCCCGTCCCAGCGAATACCCCAGCGTCTCATTGAGGTGGGACACCATATGGACGTTGACCGCGCCCACGATGAACAGCGCCGAGGCGTGGCCGAGGGAGACCCACCAGAACGACGGCGCATGGAGCGCCTCTCGCAACGTGAAGTCAATCGAGAGGCTCGCGGGCGCCGACCCGTCGGCATTTAAGGGCTCCGCGGGCGCACCGTCAGGGCGAAGGCCCATCGCCGCCGGATCTGCGCGGAGCATCTGCGTGATCGGCACGCCCACCAGGAGGACGATGACGCCGGAGGTGAACGCGGTCGCGCGCCAGCCGAATGTCTCGAGCGCCAGCACGGTCGTCACGGGCAGGATGACGCCGCCGAGTGCGCCTCCCAGGCTCAACAGGCTGAGCGCGGTCGACCGCCGACGTTCGAACCACTGCACCACCGTGTGAGTGAGCGTGAGGTACCCCATCATGCTTGCCCCGAGCGACATGACGAGGAACGCCGCGTAGAACGTGACGGGCGTATGCACCTGGCTGAACAGCATGAACCCGACCGCAAGCAGGATCATTCCGACACGCGCGACCAGTCGTGGTCCCACGCGGTCGAGGAGCCATCCCTGGACCGGTCCGAAGATCCCGCTCTCCATATCGCGCACCGCGGAGGCGCCGGAGAGCAGCGTGCGGCTCCATCCGAACTCGCGATGGAGGACGACGACGTAGGCGCCGTACGCCTGTCCGAGCAATGTCCCCTGGAGGAGCTGCATGACCGCGCCGGCGCCGACGATCCACCAGCCGTAGAACCCGCGTCGCCCGAACGGGCGGGGGGGGCGCTCGGTCGATGGCGGGGTCGGATCTGGTTGTGACAACGGGTGCTGCTCGTTCTCCGGGAGGCGGGCACCCCATCATATGGACGTAGTTGGTTAGCGGGCGGGCCCCCCGTCCCGGCTGGGCGGGCTCGGCGCCGGTCAGCATTTGTGGGCGACCTGCGTCTAGAAGGCTCTCCGACCCTCAATCCTCCTACATAATGTCTGTTATTGTGCTGGCGCCAAATCGGCGGGGCGCGGGAGCCTGTACTGGCCACGCGACGGAGTTCGCGGGCACTACTGTGCGCGTGACTCGGTGTCCGCAAACAGGAGGAGAACATGGAGCTCGAGGACCTGCTATTCGAAAAAGATGGCGACGTCGGCGTGATCACGCTGAACCGGCCAGACCGGATGAACGCGATGAGCAGCGCCATGACCCAGGGCATGCTCGGACTGGTCCGAGAATTGCGTGAGGACGATGACGTGAAGGTCATTGTCCTCACCGGGGTTGGCCGCGCGTTCTGCACGGGCGCGGACGTGGGCGGCCTGGCACAGCGGACGGGCGCGAACGGTGAGGCGCCCCCACCGCCAAGCGTGCGGCTCCCGCACCCGGAGGAGGGTGCCCAGGTTCTCTTTGCGAAATGTGACAAACCGATCATCGGTGCGATCAATGGCTTCGCCGTCGGTGCCGGGTTCGGGCTCGCGTTGGCGCCCGACATCCGCATCGCGTCGAGTGCCGCGAAGTTCGGGGTCGTGCAGACGCAGCGAGGTCGTCGCCCCGACGGTGGTCTCAACTTCCAACTCCCGCGCATCGTGGGGATGCAGAAAGCGCTGGAGCTGATGTGGACGGGGGAGCTCATCGATGCGCAAGAGGCGCTGCGCCTCGGTCTCGTGCTCCGCGTCGTGGAGCATGAGGACCTCATGAGGGAGACGCTTGCCTTCGCGCACAGGATCGCGAAAGGGCCGTCCGTCGCCCAACAGCTCGCCAAGCGCATGGTCTACAAGACCATGTTCCCGGAGAACGAGCTCATCGCAGCGGCCGAGATGGAGTACTACTCCGGCCTGGTGATTAATGCGACCGAGGACGCCAAGGAGGGCGTCCGCGCATTCATGGAGAAGCGCGAACCAGTCTTCAAGGGACGATAGTCGCGCGGCATCCCCGAGTGTAGAGCCGTTGTCGGGATCGCGATCGGGGACGCTCGGACGTTGATCGGGACACTGAGAGACGGTCGTCCGTCGAGGACACTGGTGAGCCTTCTGTCCTGCCGATCGTTGCTGGCCGGGACGCTGCTGCGCCCGGACCGAGTCTGGATCGAGGCCCCCGTTGAGCGTTGCTGATCCCCCCGGCTCCGACGGTCAGGCCGCTGCGGCTCCGCCTCGGAGACGCCTGCTTCCGAACACCTTCGATGCGCTGCACAGCCGGAACTTCCGTCTGCTGCTCGCGGGGAACACGCTGCAGTTCACTGCCCAGCACATGCAGAATCTGGTCCGCGGAGTGCTGGCGTTTGAGATCACGGGGTCGTTTACCGCCCTGGGCGGCATCGCGCTCGCGACCTCGCTGCCGGGGTTCCTCGCGACGCCACTCGGCGGCGTGATCGCGGACCGTGTCCCGAAGAAGACCGTGATCCAGGTGGTCCAGACGTTCAACGCGTTGAACGCGGTGGTGCTGGCGCTCCTTGCGTGGTCGGGACAGCTCGGGTACGAGCACCTGGCGATTGCCTCGGTGTTGCAGGGTGCTGTGAATTCCGTGATGACGGCGTCCCGACACACGATCATCCAGGACATGGTTGGCCGGGACCGTCTCATGAACGGCATCAACCTGAACGTGTCGGTGCAGAACCTGATGCAACTCGTCGGTCCGGGCCTGGGGGGCGCCCTGGTCGCGTTCACGGGCGCGACGGTGACGTTCTGGGTGATGGCAGTCCTGTATGCCGGGGCGATCCTGTTCACTCTCCGTTTGCCGAAGGTGCCGGTCGACGGTCCGGTGGAGGTAACCGCCTCGCGAGGTGGATTCCGCGACCTGATCGATGGACTGAAGTACGTCGCGCATGACCCGACGATCCGGACGCACATCCTGATCAACTTTGGCATTGTTCTCCTCGCGACGCCGTACTCGCAGATGCTGCCCGGGTTTGTGTCGGAAGTGCTCCACAGAGGGGCTGCCGAGCAGGGTGTGCTTGTTGGATTCTCGGGGGCAGGCGCCCTTATCGGATCACTGGTCATCGCTTCGTATCCGCCACGTAACCGAGGACGGCTCCTGCTCGGGATCGCGACGATGCTGGCGCTCGGGTTGATCGCCTTTTCAGTCACCACCAACTACTACGTGATGATGCCGATCATGATGTTCGTCGGGGCCGGCATCTCATTGCGGATGTCAGTCGGGCAGGTGCTGCTGCAAACCTATTCAGCGGAGGCGTACCGCGGGCGCACGGTGGCCGTCTGGATGACCCAGTACAGCATCGTCTCGTTTGGGACGTTCGGCGTCAGCATGATCGCGGATCGGGCCGGACCTCAGATCGCGATTGGCGGGATGGCCGTCGCACTGCTGGTGATGCTGGCCGGCGTCGCGCTGTTCGTGCCCCGGTATCGCAACCTCCAGTAGTCGAGTCGAGGGCCGGCGGCGACCGACCATTGCAGTGCTAGCATGCGACCGGGATCGAGTGATGTAGCGCTGGAGGTTGGCATGGCGTACGAGGAGATCATCTACAGCAAGGAGTCGCGCATCGCGACGATCACTCTGAACCGGCCCGACAAGCTCAACGCCATGAGTCAGGGCCTGATGCGTGAGTTCGACCTAGCCGTGGAGGAGTTCAACCGCGACGACGACGCTCGCGTGCTCGTCATCCGTGGCGCCGGGCGGTCCTTCTCCGCGGGTTTCGCAATCGGCGGTGCACCGGAGAACGGCGGAAAACGCCCAGAGGTGACGGTGGATGGCGACCGGGATGGCCTGCAGGCCACGGCGCTGCGCTGGCTCCGGCTCTGGGAGTCCCCCAAGCCGACGATCGCGATGGTGCATGGCTTCTGTCTCGCCGGGGCGAGCGAGCTCGCGGTGATGGCTGACCTCACCTTCGTCGCGGACGACGCGAAGATCGGATTCCCCTCGCTCCCGATCGGCAGCGGCGATATCGAGACGTTCTGGTACTGGTTCGTCGGCGCGAAGCGGACGAAGGAGATTGCGTGGCTGCTCGGCACGCAGATCTCTGGCAAGAAGGCGCAGGAGTGGGGGTTCGCGAACGAGTCCTTCCCGCCGGACAAGCTGGAGGAGGAGACCTATGCGAAGGCGCGCCTGATTGCCCGCCTGCCCCTCCCGCTGCTCAACCTCAAGAAGAAGTCGGTGAACCGCATAATGGAATTCCAGGGCTTCCGCGCCGCTGTCCTTTCCGGCGCCGAGTGGGATGCCATTGCTCACGCCACAACCGCGGTGAGGGAGATGCAGGGCCGCATGCGTGAGAGCGGCATGCAGGGCGCGATCAAGTGGTTCAACGAGGAGGCATAGCGAAGGCGGAGGCAGGCCGTACCGGGTGTCAGTGCCGATGGACGGCCAGCGTATAGTCCCGGCTGCAGGCGGCGGGCAGCGGCCACGCGTGGTGGGTGATGGGCCATCCACGCGAACCTCGATAGGGGGCCGCAACACATGAGCATCGCGGACTCGACGCCTCCCCGCGCCGCCGGGCTCGACGCGACGGCGTCAGATACCCTCGTGGTCCCCGCACGGTCGGGCCGGTTCTCCGGCCGTATGTTCGACGCGCTGTCCAATCGAGATTTCCGCTATATCTACTTTGCGAATGTTGCCCAGTTCGGCTCCATGCAGATGAAGCAACTGGTACAGGGTGTGCTGGTCTACCAGTTCACCGGATCCTTCGCGGCGCTCGGACTCGTCTCGCTGGCGCACGCGATACCGGGACTGTTGCTGTCGCCCGCCGGCGGGGTCGTGGCAGACCGCGTGCCGAAGCGGAGCGTCATGCAATGGGGGCAGGCGTTCAACATGCTGAACGCCGCCGTACTCGGCCTTCTTGCCGCAGCGGGCATCCTCGGTTTCGAGCACATCATCGTGAGCGCCGTGCTGCAGGGGGCCGTGAACGCGATCATGATGCCGTCGCGGCAGTCAATTATCCCTGACATCATCGGACGCGAAAAGACGATGAACGCCGTCGCGCTGAACACCTCGGGCGAGAATGTTATGCAACTCGTCGGACCGGCGCTCGGTGGTTTCCTGCTGGCGGTATGGGCGCCCTCGGGTGTGTTCGGGTTGATGGCAGGCTTCTTCGCGATCGCCGTCTACTGCACCTCGCGTGTGCCGAAGCACCCGCCGCACGCCGCCCCGGCGCGGGCCGCTCACCGTGGTGGCAACCTGGGTGACCTGCGCGAGGGCTTCGCTTATACGGTCGCCGAGCCGACGATCCGGACGCTGATCGGCGTCAACTTCCTCATCATCCTCGCCTCGATGCCGTACACCGCGCTGCTCCCTGGCTTTGTGCATGACGTGTTGCATCGGGGCGCGGCGGAGCAGGGGTTTCTAATGAGTGTGACAGGGGTTGGCGCGGTCGCTGGTTCGCTGTTTGTGGCAACGCTCCCCAACCGTAACCGGGGTCAGATGCTCATGCTGGCCGCGACCGTCCTGTCCGCCTCGCTCGTCGCATTCGCGATCTCGGAGAGCTACTACATCACCCTCCCGATCATGCTGGTTGTCGGCGTCGCCTCATCGGTACGGCGGTCCCTCGGCCAGGTGCTGATCCAGACGTACCCGGACCCGGAGTACCGAGGGCGTGTCATGGCGATCTGGATGATGCAGTTCAGCCTGATGTCGCTGGGCACCTTCGGCGCCGGCATCCTCTCCGACCTGATCGGCCCGCAACTGGCGATCGGTGGGATGGCCGCTGGGCTGATGGTCGTCGTCGTCCTCGTCACGCTCTTTGTGCCGCGGATGCGCCAGCTCCAGTAGCGCCGGCGGACTTCGCCCGCTTCGGAGGTTCCCGCTACGATCACACATCGTGCGGGTTGCCCGTGGGAGCGTAGGAGGACGGCATGGCGTTCCCGGACGATCGTGCGTGGGCTCGGCTGGCGGCGACACCGCATACGATGCTCAGCGAGGACGATGTGGCTGCGCTCGCCGGAGTGCTGCGCGTACCGCTCTCCGAAACCGACCGGCCGGTCATCACCGCCCGCCTCAACGCCGTCCGTCGTGTTCTCGATGACCTCGATGGCCGCCCGTGGCGCGGGTACGACCCGGTCACATGGGCGCCCCCCACGGTAGTCCCCGCGTCATCCGCCCCTTTCGAAGCCGGAGGGGCGACCGCGTCCCCGCACCCAGGCACGATTTCCGATCTCGCAGCGAGACTGCGTCGGCGTGAGATCTCGCCCGTCGATCTGGTCGAGCAGTCGCTCGCCCGTATCGAGGCGTTGAACGATCAATCGCACGCGCTGATCACCGTGCTGGCGGAGCGTGCGAGAGAGCAGGCGCGCGCGGCCGAGCGGGAACTTGCCGCCGGTCACGATCGTGGCCCGCTTCACGGCATCCCATTCACCGTGAAGGATCTCTTCGATACTGCCGGCATCCGCACCACCGGCGGGTCGCGCCTCTTCGAGGACTACGTCCCGGGGGAGACCGCGACGGTACTCCGGAGGCTGGAGGACGCCGGAGCGATCTGCGTCGGGAAGGCGAACCTCAGCGAGTTCGCAATGGGCGGCACCGTCCGGCACCCATACGGCGACCCGCTGAACCCGTGGGGAGAGGAGTGGAGTCCCGGCTCATCGAGCAACGGTTCCGCGGTCTCGGTCATGAGCGGGATGGCCGTGTTCTCGGTCGGCAGCGACACGGCGGGCTCGATCCGGCATCCGGCGGCCGTCGTGGGCGCGTACGGCTTCAAGCCGAGTTACGGGCGGGTCAGCCGGCACGGTGTCTGGCCGCTTCTCTGGACGATGGACACCGTCGGTGTGATCGCGCGCGCCGCCACGGACTGCCGCCTCGTCACCACCGTCATTGCTGGCCACGACCCCCTCGACGTCACGACCGCAGCGCCGTCCGCCGCCGGGGCGCCAGCGTTCGATGCGCCGATCACGTTGCGCGGGATGCGCGTCGCGGTGATCGAGGAGTACGCGCGCATCGAGGCCGGTTCGGACATCGAGGCCGCGTTCCGTCGCTTTACCGAGTTCATTGAGGCTTCCGGGGCGACGCTCTCGCGGATCGCCGTGCCGGAAATGGAGTCGGCGGGGACGCTCTATTCTGCGGTCAAGGATGTCGGCAACATCCTGCTGCACGCCGACCTCGACCGAGTCCTCACGACCGTTGATGAGACCTCACGTCTCAACCTGCTCACGGGCGCGCTGATGCCAGCCCACTGGGCGGCGAAGGCGGACCGGCTCCTTGCGCACGCACGCGAGGCCCTGCGTACCCGCTTCGCAGCAACCGACGCGGTCGTGTGGTTGGGCACCGGCGGCGTGACGCCGTCGCTCGCCGCCGTCGCGGGCCCCTCGGCGGCCCGCACGCCCGAGGCGGTGATCGCCGCGAACGAGGCGCGCGTCGGTTCGCGCGTGATCTCCAACATCGCCGGAATCCCGACGATCGCGTTGCCGCTCGGAAACGACCGGCGGGGGGCGCCGATGAGCGTGCAGGTGGGCGCTGCGATCTTCTGCGACACCATCCCGCTTGGCATCGGCGAAGCCTGGGAACACGTGTTCGGCCCTCTGCCGATGCCCTCGGTCTAGTCCGGGTGCGGCCTATCCGTCGATGTAGTTGGGGCGGCGCTTCTCCAGAAACGCACGCGGGCCCTCGATGCTGTCCTGCATGCCGGCCAGATTCTGGATCAGCGCCGACCCGAACCGCTGGCCCTCGATCGGGTCCATATATGCACCGCGGTAGAGCATCTGCTTCACGTTGCGCACGGCGCGGGGCGCCATGTCCAGCATCCGGTTGGCGTACTGCATGGCGACGGTCATCAGGTCCTCCTTCGGGACGACCCGCTGCGCCCAGCCGATCTCGTACGCGCGCTGGGCGGTGATCTGGGTGTCGCCCCAGAGGCAGAGCTCCAGCGCGTTGCCGAGGCCGATCTGCCGGGTGATCGGCATCATCCAGGCGCTGCCGAGGTTCCAGCGGACCTCCGAGATGCCAGCCCTTGCGTGCTCCGCCATGATCCGGATGTCGCACTGCATCGCGAGCATGAAGCCGCCCGCGATCGCGTAGCCGTTGATCGCGCAGATCACCGGTTTCCACACATCGAGCCCCTCGGCCAGCGGGACGACCGTCGTCGGGCCGCGCCGTGGTGCCGGACGCGTCGCGCTCCCGTCCGCGCGACGTCGTGCGACATCGTTGAGGTCGAAGCCCGCACAGAACGCGCGGTCGCCGGCGGCCGTCAGGATCGCCACCCGCGCCTTCGGGTCGTCGCGGTAGTCCATGAAGATCTCGACCAGGCGTTCCATCATCCCGTCGCCGATTGTGTTCATGCGTTCTGGCCGGTTCAGCGTGACGACCCAGATGCGGTCGTCGTCGTGTTTCTCCAGCAGGACAACCGGGGAGGCTGGCGAGGCGTCTTGCGGTGCGATGGAGGTCATGCGGGGCTCCTTCGAGTATGTGGACGGACCGCGGCTCGATCCGCCGCCACGCTAACCGGTGCAGGCAAGTCCCGCGGTGGCGTGTTGCCGGCAGTCGCGAGCAGCGCCACTGCGGCCCGTGCCGCGAGGTCGCGCGAACTGGATGCCGCCCGCCACGCACAGCACATCCGGTGGGTCGGTAGCGCGCGTGGAAGCCTTCCAAGGCGCGCTTCTGGATCGGGGTGGTCAGTTGGTCCTTGGGGGATCGCCGGCCGTGACGTTCACACCGCGGCGGCGACGGCCGCGTCGTAGCGCTGGGCGCATGCCTCGACCACATGGTCGATGTCCTCTGCCAGCAGATACCGCTGCGCGACCAGCGCCAGCGCGTCGCGACGGACCTGGTCGAGGTAGGACGCTCGCGAGGGGTAGCGCTCCTCGATCGATGGGCGCGGATCGCCGGCGCGTTCGCGTGCCGCGCGCGTCGGCGCGAAGAAGACCGTGGCACCCAGCATTGACAGGATCTGCTCCGGCGCGCCGATCGAGGGGTGCCGAAGGTTCCACGCCGTGTGCGTCCCCACGGGGGCGGTGAGGTCGGGCAGCCGGACGCCCGCGACCTCGTTGCCGTCCGCGTCCACGGCGCTCACGAGCGCCGCGTACGTCTCGCCCTCCACGGGCGGATAGCGGCCGATGCGGCGGTCCGCGTCCGGACCGAGGTCGATCGTGCGGATCCGCCACAGCCGTTCGGGGTCGGGCGTGCCCCGGCCGATCGAGGCGGCCGCCGGCAGCGTCGCCTCGCGCGAGACCGCTGTACCGTCGTCGACGCGCGGACGCCGGCTCGGCGGCGGCTCGACCCCCGCGCGGATCCAGGCGTCGAGGTTCGCCAGCGCGGCGCGTTGCAGCGGCGTGTAGTCGACGACGTTGTAGCCGTGGTGGCCGTGCGTGCCGTCCGTGCCGGAGTCGTGCTGTTGCGGCAGCGAGCCGGCCATGTGCTGCGTCCCCGCCAGGTGGTACATCCGCGTCTCCGGCGCTTCGACCAGGTCGTGGCTGCCCGTTCCATCGATGTGGGCCAGGCTTCCGTCCCCGCGCCAGTACTCGGCGGAACTCGGCGTGTAGACGATGCGCGGGGTGACGCCGAGGGCGCGCACGCGGTCCAGCAGCCCCGCGCGCTCGCCGGTGAACGGGTCGGTCGAGGGCTCGTCCGAGAACGGCGGCAGGTGGCCGAAGCCCGGCTGAGGCTGCACGGACGGCTGCGCGAACCGGTGGTTGAACTCGCCCAGTCGCCCGCCCGCGACGTGCACGAGCATGCCGTCGAGCGCCTGCGAACCGTCCTCGGCGACGTTCAGCCCGAAGCGGAGCAGCGTGCGCAGCAGCCGCCCCGTCTGCGAGACGCCGAAGGCGATCGTGCGCTCGAACCCCGCGCGGCACGGGTTGTGCGTCGAGGGCGCGCGCAGGAATGAGGCGATCTCCCGCAGCGCGAGCATCCCGACGCCCACGACCGGCGCGCGGTCGGTGGTGTAGACGACGTGGTAAATGCGCCCGGCCTCGAACCCGGCGTTGAGGCTGATGTGCTCCGCGCTCGGGGCGTCGCCGTCCGGCGTCTCGCGGGCGAACCGCCAGGCCGCGCGCGGGATCTCCCTTGTCGCACCGTCCTCATAGTCGCGGACGAAGAGGCGCGCGCCTGCCTCCTCGATGTCGAATGCGTGGTATGGACGGTGGACGCGGTTGGCGAGCAGCCGCGTCCGCTCGCGGCGGTCCGGGCGGAACTCGACCATGACCTGTCCCGTGACCGGGCGACCGCCCTGCTCCGCGAGCGGGGCGTCGAGGCCCAGCCCGACCTCGGGCAGCACGTCCCACTGCCAGCCGATGGCGGCCACGGAGTAGCCGTGCCGGAAGAGGAACCCGTCGCCCGGCGGCATCGCTCGCATGTCGCCCGTGCGGGCGCGGTTCAGCCGGGGCGTCAGCGGCCCGCCGCGGTTGACGACGTCCACGATGAGGCTGCCGTTGCCCCGTCCCGCCTCGGCAGGCGTGAGCAGGAGGAGGTCGCTGCGGAAGCGCACGCGTCCCTCGGCGTCCCGCGGTGCGAGGTCGAGGTCGGCGACTCCCTGGTTCGCCGCGTGCGTGGGGTCGACGGCGAACGTGACCGAGGCGTCGATGCGTTCGTACCCGCCGGCGTCCCCGAACGAGGCCCCGTCCGCATAGGCGCTTCGACGCTGAATCTCAAATAGCACGACCGGCACGGGCGTCCTCTTCCAGGGCGGTCGAAGGGTGCGCATCGTAGCAAGGGCCGGGCCCAGCGGCTGCCGGCAGGGGATGTCACGTGTCGTCGGCATCGCCCCGCATTGGAGGTCTCCGTCGTCGCCGACAGTCCCGCCCACCGCCTGCATGTCATCTTCGTCGTACTTGTCGTCGTAAAATTTCGGCGCGTGTGTCGTCGGGAGCTGCACGGCAGGCTGCTGGACCGCCTCCTGGAATCTCGCGTTCGCGTCTGCGTACTCCTCGATCGCGGTCAGGTACTTGTTCTGTGCGGCGAGGAACCGCGCGGGCGCCCCGTTCATGATGACGGCGGTGGCGTCAGCGTTTTGCCTGAGGAACTCGTTGAGTGCCGCCAGCGTGTTGGCGCCCAGGATGCCATTCACCACTCGACGTTCCTCAGCGGGAAGCGTCGCCGGAGGTATGCCGGCCTGCAGCGCGTCGCGGGCCGCAAGTGCCCTGGCCTGCAGCCGCCGCCACTGGACGGTCAGCCGGCCCTGCTCTCGTGCGTTCGGTGGGACGGGCATCGCCGGGGCATTCTGCCGCACCATATCGTCCTCCCTTCGTCCTTCGATACGGACTCCCAGCAGAGCGTACCCACAGCGGAACTCCGAGGATGCGGACGATCGCCCCGTACACGTCAGGGCCTTAGTCATACAGACGGACTACGTCCCCGGCTGGCCGAGCGCGCGCTCGATGTATCGGACGTGGGAGCGCAGGTGGAGCAGGTTCCGCTCCACCGCCCGCACCGCCTGCTCGCGTTCCACCGCGTCGAGGCGGATCGCCGCATGGACTTCGTCCCAGGCGGCGAGCACCTCCTCCAGGTCGTCCGTGGAGGCCGTGCCCGCCCCGGATCGTCGAGGCCCGCCGCCCGTCGGCAGGCCGAGCGGGCTCCAGGCGAAGCCTTTCGGCAGCAACCGACCGAAGTGCTTTCGCTCCGCGTACAGCAGGTGGCGAACGCTCTCCTGCACCGACCAGTCGCCGGAGGCCGGCCGTTCCGTCAACGCTTCCGGAGGCAGCGCGCGAAGCCGCCCGTACAGCGAGCGCCTCGCCTCATCGATCGGGTTGAGCAGGTCGTCACCGTTGCCGGCCACGTCACGTCCTCCATGCCGCAGCGATGGTGCCGAGGGGGGATCGCGGAATCAATCACCCTTGCCCCGTCGGAGTGTAGAGCGGGTCGCGAACCCGACGAGACTCGCGCTCCCGCAGGTATCGGATCCACAGGCTCGTATACTCCGCGCAGGCTGAGAGACGACATCGAGGCCGACTCACTGGTGTTTGGCTATCCCGGAGCGAGTACAGATGCCCAACCAGGCACGCACCGCTGCAATCGTCGGCATCCACGAGTGGCCTAAACGCCTCGACCCCGACGTCTCTGCGATGCAGATCAAGGCCGCGTCCATCTCCCGCGCGCTCGACGACGCCGGACTGACGTGGAAGGACGTCGACGGCCTCTATGACGCCAACGACGGCGAAGGCGGCGGTGGTCTGGGCATGGCCGCCTACCTGGGCATCAAACCGACGGTGATCGACACCACGAGTGTCGGCGGGTCGTCCTACGAGTTCCTCGCCGCGCACTCCCTGGCTGACATCGCCGCCGGCAAGTGCAACGTCGCGGTCATGGCGCATGGCGGCAAGACGGCGACCCAGAAGTTCGCGACAGGGAACCGGTTCGCGAACAGTCCTCAACCGCCCTCGTGGCAGTCGAACATGGAAGTGCCATTCCGGAACACCACCGTATCGAGTTACGCGCTGGTCGCGGCCCGACACATGTACCAGTACGGCACCAGGCCGGAGGACTTCGCCGAGATCTCGGCAACCACTCGCTACCACGCGATGCGCAACCCGGAGGCGGTCCAGGCGATGACCGACCTGCTGTTCGCGGACATCCGCGAGATCACGGTCGACGACGTCCTGAACTCGCGGATGATCGCCAGTCCGCTGCATCTGCTGGAGTGCTGCCTGATCAGCGATGGCGGTGGTGCGGTGGTCATCGCCGCGGCGGACGTGGCGCGCAACACGAAGAAGAAGCCGGTCTGGGTCATCGGCAACGGACAGGCGACCAAGTATCGCGAGAATGGCGGCGATGTCACGGTCAGCGCCGCGGCGCAGAGCGGTCCGATCGCCTTTGGCGAGGCGCTGCTGCGGCCGGACGAGTTGGACATCGCGATGATCTACGACTCGTTCTCGATCACCGTGGCCTGCATCCTCGAAGACCTGGGCTTCTGCAAGAAGGGTGAGTTCGGGGATTACGTGAAGGGCGGCCGCCTGCGCTTCGACCAGAAGGGTGGCCCGGCGCTCAACACAGACGGCGGAGCGCTCTCGTCGAACCACCCGGGGTTCCGAGGGCTCTTTCTGCTCATGGAGGCGACACGGCAGTTACGAGGCGAGTCCACCTCGCAGGTGCCGGGCGCGAAGCTCGCGGTCGCGCACGGCAACGGCGGCCTTCTCGGGCATACCCACGCTGCCGGGACGATCATCCTCGCGGCTGATTAGGGCTGATTAGGAGGTCAGACGGTGCCGAACCGACCACTCCCGCGTTTCCCGGAGCCCGACACGGAGCCCTTCTGGGAGGCGACGAAGCGCGGCGAACTTGCCTACCAGCAATGCAACCGCTGCAACAGTCTCGTCTTCACCCCTCGGGCGCACTGCGATACCTGTGGGTCACCCGACCTTGCCTGGAAGGTGTCGAAGGGCGAGGGCGTCATCTACTCGGTTTCGGTCGTCGTGGATCGCAACGGTGACTACGCGGTTGCATACATCGACCTCGACGAGGGGTTCCGCATGTTCTCGACCGTGGTTGGGGTCGACGAGCCGATGAAGAACCTCCAGTGCGGCCAGCGCGTCCGCGTGGAGTTCGAGCCGCAGGAAGAAAGCGAGTACCTCATCCCGGTCTTCCGGCTGGTGTGAACCGGAGTCTGCGATCCACCTCGATGGTCTATGCGGCTAGCCGGCTGGGTTCGCGGTCGTTGCCACCGTATTGAGGAGATCGAGCTCCTCGGCGACCCGGCGGGCGTGTTCTGCGCCCCCGCGGAAGATCTCCTGGAAGACCTCCTCGACGGTGAGGATGTTGTCGATGAGCGCGGCACCCTGGCCCATCTGAATGCGCTTGTTCTCTCCCAGCACGCGCTCGGCGAATTCGGGCTTCGAGATGCGTGGGCGGAGGGGGCCGTCGGCTGACATGGTGGAAGTGTCGTCCGCGGCGAGGATGAGCTTCTTGTAGTGTTCCGGGAACTCCGCCTCATGCGTGGCGATGAGGCGCGTGCCCACCTGGACACCGTCCGCACCCAGGGCCCGCGCGGCAACGTAGCCGTAACGGTCGGAGATCGTACCGGCCGCCACCAGCGGGACGTTCGGGAGTGCACGGCGGATGGCGGGGATCAGCACCATCGTCGTGACATCGGTCTCGCCGCGGAAGCCACCGGACTCGTAGGCTTCGCCGACCACCACGTCCACGCCCGCCTCGACCGCCTTCCTGGCGTGGTAGACGGTGGGGACGACATGGGCGACGAGGACACCGGCGTCGTGCAGGAAGTTCGTCCACTGGGCGGGTGAGCCCGCTGACGACAGGACCACGGGGACGTGCTCTTCCGCGATGATCTCCATCCGCTCCTGCAGGGTCCTCGCCGGAGTGGACTTCAGCGGGAAGTTCGCAGAGAACGGCCGCGAGCTGATCGTGCGAAACTCGCGGATGTCCCGGCGCAACTGCTCGGGCGTGACGTTGCCATCGATGCAGCCGAGGCCGCCTGCCTCCGACACCGCCGCCGCGAGGCGCACCTTGTCAGTGATGGCACCCATGAGGAGCGGGTACCGGATGGAGAGGATGTCGCTGACGCGGTTGCCCATGATCGTCCCGATCTGCTGTGCCGTACGTGTAACCGGCTGATCGAATGCCGGATCTCTTCCGTGCCGCGGGGAACGCCTGCGGGCGGTACCCCTGACGGCTTCGCTGCGCATAGTGCCCTGTTATCGCGGCCGCTGCCACCGCGGACTCCGTCTCGGACGCGCCTCGATGTAGCGGACATGGTTGCGCCGAATAGAGCAGATGGCGAACGTTTTCCACGATCGACCAGTCGCCGGACACAACAACGCCGCCCGAAGGGCGGCGTTGGAGCAAGCGGACTGGCGACCCCGATCGGATTCGAGGTCACCATGAGACAGTAGCAAAGAACCCGCATGCCGGCGTCTGCAGCACGGCTGTGGTGAGCAAACGTTGAGGACCAGTACGATCGATGCCATGAAGAAGATCGGCTTTCTCTCGTTCGGTCACTGGACGCCTTCGGTGCAGTCGCAGACGCGGTCCGCCTCCGACGCGCTGCTGCAATCGATCGAGCTTGCGGTCGCCGCAGAAGAGCTCGGTGCAGATGGCGCATATTTTCGCGTGCATCACTTCGCACGGCAGCTCGGCTCTCCCTTTCCCCTGCTCGCTGCCGTCGGCGCCAGAACCCAGCGCATCGAGATCGGCACGGCGGTCATCGACATGCGATACGAGAACCCGCTTTACATGGTGGAGGACGCAGGTGCGGCCGACCTCATTGCCGGTGGCCGTCTCCAATTGGGCATCAGCCGCGGCTCGCCCGAGCAGGTGATCGATGGCTGGCGACACTTCGGCTACCAGCCTGCGGAGGGCGAGACCGACTCGGACATGGCGCGGCGGCATGCGCAAACATTCCTCGATGTCCTGCGTGGTGAAGGCTTCGCTCGGCCGAATCCGCGGCCAATGTTCCAGAACCCGCCCGGCCTACTGCGTGTCGAGCCGTATGCGGAGGGGTTGCGCGACCGCATCTGGTGGGGCGCGAGCTCGAACGCCACGGCCGTGTGGGCCGCCCAGCTCGGGATGAACCTGCAGAGCTCGACGTTGAAGCACGACGAAACGGGCGAAGCGTTCCACGTCCAGCAGGCCGCGCAGATCCGCGCGTACCGCACCGCGTGGAAGGAAGCGGGCCACGAGCGCGAGCCCCGCGTGTCTGTGAGCCGGAGCATCTTCCCGCTGATCGATGACCGCGACCACATGTATTTCGGCGACGCCGGCGAGCGAGGCGATCAGATCGGTTTCATCGGTGCGGGCACGCGCGCCGTCTTCGGCCGCTCGTACGCCGCGGAGCCGAACGTCCTGATCGAGCAGCTGCGACTGGACGAGGCCATCGCCGCGTCGGACACGCTGCTGCTCACCGTGCCCAACCAGCTGGGCGTCGAGTACAACGCCCACGTGATCGAGGCGATCCTGACCCACGTTGCGCCGGGCCTCGGCTGGCGCTGACGTCTGACGGCGGCAGGAGCGGATCAAGGATCGCTGCAGGCGACCGCGCAGCGGAGTGGCAGGGTTCTCGGGCAAAACAACGCCGCCCCAGAGGGCGGCGCGTTGAGACGGTTTTGGCGACCCCGATCGGATTCGAACCGACGGTCTCCACCGTGACAGGGTGGCGTGTTAGGCCTCTACACCACGGGGCCGCGTGAACAGATTCTACCCTAGCGACGCCCGTCCGAGTGGTCAACGTTCAGGCCCCCCGCGGGGCGGGCCGTGCGCCCTCGGGCGGCGGGACGTAGACTCGGCGGGAGGAGAGCCGCATGCCGAACACCCCGCCGCGCCGTCGACTGACCCGCCGCGTCGCGCCGCCTCGCCCCACCTACGACGGCGCGCCCGTCCCGGAGGCCCCCCACCACGAGACACGCGAGGCGCTGCGCCCCGTGAACTACGTCGCGCGGGAGGCCGTCAACGTCAGGATGGAACTGCGCCGCGTCGCGGGCATCAGCGCCACCTGCTTCGGCCTGCTCGCCATCCTCGGCGTCATCGACCGCCTCGGGCGGTAGGCGGCGGGCCAGAGCGCGGGCCGTCGAGGTCAGCGCAGACGGCTCGACGCCGCGCTCACCGCGACGAACAGCAGGATGGCGCCCGCGAAGTCGCGGAACAGCGTCGCCGCCTCACCACCACCGCCGACGAACCGCACCATCGACATCAGCAGCAGCGCCGCGCCCGCGATCGCGACCACGCGCGGGCCGCGCTTCCGCGACACCCGCATGATCGCCGTCGCCATCAGCGTCCCCGCGGCCGAGCCCGCCGCCAGCGCGACGAGGAACATCAGCAGCGAACCGCCGGAACGCGGCGGGAGCAGCAGCGCCCCCACAATCCCGAGCATCACCGCGAGCGGCAGCGCCACCCCGAGGATCCGCAGCGCGTCGAGCACGCCCACCCGGTGGATCGGCAGCGTCGGCGCGCGCCCGCAGTCGGGGCAGCGCGTTCCGACCGGGGTGTAGACGAGACAGCGCGGGCAGATCGGCGTGCCGCAACGCCCGCACGCCAGCCCCGTCTCCACATCGGGATGACGGGCGCACATCGTCGGCGTCGTGGGCGTGGGCAAAGGGGTAGGTGAGGTCATCGGGCTGCCTCCGGGATCCGCGCCCCCGCCGCAGCGGCGACGTCCAGGAACGCCTCGACCGCGCGGGCTGGGAAGTCGAAGCCGCCCGGCAGGACCTCCTGGTCGCGCCCGGCGCCGTGGTAGTCCGAGCCGCCCGAGGCGGCCAGGCCGAGTCGGGCGGCCAGCGCGGTCAGCGCCTCGACCGTCTCCGGCGTGTAGAAACGGTAGTAGCACTCGATCCCCCACAGCCCGACGGCGGCCATCGCCTCGGCGCGCGGGGCGTAGCCGTCGGTGAACGGTGGGTGAGCGAAGATCGGCAGGCCGCCCGCGTCGCGGATGAGCGCGATCGAGTCCTCCGGGAGCAGCCGCTCGCGCTCGACGTACGCCGGCGAGTTCCGCCCGAGGTACCGCGCGAATGCTTCGTCGATGTTGGCGACGTGCCCCGCCTCGATCAGCGCCGCCGCGATGTGGGGCCGTCCGATCGAGGCCTCTCCGGCGATCTCGCGCACCCGCGCCCACTCGATCGGCGCGCCGAGCCCGCGCAGCGCATCGACGATCAGCTCGCCGCGCGCCACGCGCGTGTGCCGCATCCGTTCGAGCGCCGTCAGCAGCGGCGCGTGGTCCGGGTCGACGAAGAGCCCCAGCATGTGGACCTCGGTGCCGGGCACGTCGCACGAGAGCTCGACGCCGGGGATGAGCCGCATCCCCGGGTGCCGCGCGACCGCCGCGCGCGCCTCCGCGATGCCTTCGAGCGTGTCGTGGTCGGTCAGCGCCATCACGCGCACGCCCTCGCGCGCGGCGAGGTCGACGAGGTCGGTCGGGGACAGCACGCCATCGGAGCGCGAGGAGTGCAGGTGGCAATCAAGCGTGGCGGCCAGTGGTCGCTCCTTCATTGCAGTGGTGATCCAAGCGTAGCGGGCAGCCATGGCGATGGCAGCCGGCTTCCCTCTGACTCCCCCTCTCCTGGAGGGAGAGGGGGCCGGGGGGGGGGTGAGGGT
>Ga0194132_10002194_pt1 | contig 37476 bp, 24 predicted proteins | sample TA2KigOf80mmetaG_FD_148612 | JGI IMG/M metagenome (GOLD analysis project Ga0194132, IMG submission 148612) | Freshwater microbial communities from Lake Tanganyika, Tanzania - TA2015054 Kigoma Offshore 80m | ecosystem: Environmental > Aquatic > Freshwater > Lake | place: Tanzania: Lake...
CCGAAGAAGCCACGCGCGGCAGCTTCGACGCCGTACAGCCCGTCGCCGAAGTACACCTTGTTCAGATACAGTCGCAGGATCTCGGGCTTCGCATATCGGCGCTCGATGCGCGAGGCGAGGATGACCTCCTGCAGCTTGCGCTTGAGCGTCTTGTCGGGCGCCAGGAAACTCTGGCGCGCCAGCTGCTGGGTGATGGTGCTCCCACCTTGCGCCACGCGCCGGCTCCGCAGGTTCGCGAGCGCCGCCGCGCCGATGCGAACGAGGTCGACGCCGCGGTGATCGTAGAACCGCTGGTCTTCAATGGCGACAAGCGCCCGGACCAGGTCAGGCGCGACGCGCTCGAGCGGCACCTCGAGCCGCCGCTCCTTGAAGAGGGTGAAGACGAGCGTTCCGTCGCGGTCGTAGACGGTGGTCGCTTGGTGCATCTCGCCGAGACGTGCGAGGGCCGATTCGTCCGGCAGGCCGCGCAGCAGACCGCGAACCGCCGCCGCCGTCACGCCTGCCCCGGCGACCGCCGACAGCGCCATCGCCGCGGTCAGCGCGGTCGCCAGCTGCGGGTGAAGACGCCGAGCGGCGCGCAGCCGATGGAGCCAGTACCGACCGAGCGCGATCAGACGACGCACGAAGTGAGCGTACTCCAAAAACTCGGGCGGATCGTCCGGTTCGAGACCCTGGCTGGGCCGTGCCGCCGGGCGTCGATGCAGGCGCTGGCACGCGACGGGCGGGCGCCGACTACTCGAGATTGATGTGAACTGGCTGGACCGTAGCCGTCACCGTCAGCGTGCGGTCCGGCTGGCCTTCAGCTCGGACCAGCACCTCGCGAGTTCCGATGTCGATGGGCCAGTCGACGAGCGGCGTTTCACCCGCCTTGGTTCCGTCGACCCAGACCTCGGCAGAGGTGGGCGCCGTGACCGTCAGCTGCGTCTTCGGAACCTCGAGCGACTCGGGCGTGGTCTCACCCGACGTGATCTCGACCCTTCGCGCGGTGCGAAACCCGAGCGCGCGATTCTCGAGCGTGAGCTCGTGCGGACCTGCGGAGAGCATCACACGGTTCCGCTCGTCCAGCGCCAAGACCCGGCCGTGCTCGCGAACCGTCAGCTCGATGGGTGAAAAGAGCGCCAGCCATCCGACGTACACCCCCGAGTCGATCGTGGTCGCCCTGCCCGCTTTGACCTCGACCGAATGGCGCACGCTGTTGGCGCCGAGCTTCAGCTCGACCTCACGCATGCCAGCCGCGACATCGTCGACCACAAGGGGTGTCTTGCCGACCGAGATGCCGTCGACCAGCACGTCGGCGCCTGCGGGCTGCGATTCGATCTTGAGCGAACCCGTGGACCGCTGTCCCCTCCACTCGATGCGCTCGGTGACGGTTTCGCCCGGAGCGATCGTGAGGTCGACGGTCTGCGCCGAGCCGCGGTACCGGAACTCGACGCTGTGGGTGCCGGCTGGCAGCTCGGTCACCAGGGGTGTGACGCCCACGGCACGGCCACCGACGAACACTTCCGCGCCCTCCGGGTCGGAACGCAGATCAGCCATCCCGCGCGGCTGCCGCAGCTCGGACGCGGCGGTGCGCGCTGTGTGGAACCAACGCATCGGCAGCCCCACGACCGCCCGGCCAGAGGCGCCAATCATGAGCAGCACCGCGATCGCGGACGCTCCGACGTAGGCGGCTCGCGGCACACGTCCCGCCACGGCCACCAAACGGCCGAGCGGATCGTCTCCGTGCGGCCGGACCGAGATCGGTGGCTCCGCTGTGTACGACGGCGGCCTCCAATCGGGGTCGGTGCCCCACCCCGGGACGGCCGGGGGGAGGGCCGGCGACTCGGTGATGGCCTCGGCCATCTCGGAGACTTCGATCTCGCTCGACCGAGGGCGGGCGATCGAGTCGATGACGATCGTTTCAACAGATGGAGAAGTGGCCGCAGGCACCGCCAAGGTCGGAACCGACGCCAGCGCCCAGGTGTTTGGGGACGCTGGCACGACACCAAAGGGATCCGCTGGCAGGCCGCTTGGCTCGACGGGACGAGCCTCTGTCTCCGGTTTGTCCGGCTGATCCAACGATCGCTGGATCTCCTCTCGCACCCGAAGCGCCAAGGCGCGCGGATTGCCGGGCTCGACGAGATCGATGACGGGCGGGCGAAACCAGTAGAACCAGCGCGGCGGAACCGCGCTCGGGCGCCCGTCGCGCTCGCGTGCGGCACACGCGGCGAGTGGAAACGCCAGCGTGCGGGCGTCGCGTCGAGTCGGCAGGCCGAGCAACCGCGCCTGCAACCGCGCCTCGTCACCAGGGCCGAAGAAAAGCGGAAAGAGCACGAGGTCAGGCAGCCGCGTCTCGAGCAGGTCGAGCGCCGCGCCGCAGGTGTCCACGGTGATGATCTCGTGGCCCTCCAGGTCGCGCGACAGCCGCTCGAGCGCCTTGCACTGCCGGTGTCCCGGGTCGACGACGAGGACCAACCCCATCAGGCGCTCCTCCGCGAACCGACGCGCACAGCGAACCGCATGGGCGGCACGGAACGCTCCTAGCGACCAGCCTGCGAAACCTGTCGAACGATGTCGGCCTGGAGATCGGCCAGCGTGAAGCCGAACGGTGCGAGCGCCTCGTCCATCGATCGCCCCGCCGACAGATGATCGAGCACCATCGTCCCGCGACGGCCGATGCGGGCGAGAAGCGCATGGACCGCGAGCAGGCTGGCGTCATACGAGAGACGATCGTCCACCGCCGTGCTCGTCGGCCCGGCGGAGAGCCCGGGAACCCCGCCGGCACGATGCAGCCGATCCTCGGCCGGCTGGGTGTCAGCCGATTCCGCGTACTGCGCGACACCTTCTTGCAGCCACGCGGGAACACCGCGTGGTGCCATGCTCGAGACCATCGCGTGCGCCAGCTCGTGAGCCAGCACGCGCTCGAACGCGTCGAGATCGCGCGCCGCGCCCGATGCGGGCACCGTCACCATGCCGGCGAACTCGCGAGACGCCCACGCCGGAGTTCCGTCCGAATCGCGAAACGGGCTGGTGGTGTTCAAGACTACGGTGATGGGCTCGGCCGGGAAGGCACCGAGCAGCTTCGCCAGACGCCAATAGGTGGAATCGAGGACATCGACGGCGTGTTCCGCCAGCCGATCGTCGGACGGACCCGAGAAACTGACCACGATGCGCTCGACGCCGTCGGCGGCGGACTCGAGCCGTGCCATCTCGCCATTCAGCCGCTCGAGCCGGCCCGCCAGCTCGCCACTCTCTGGCACGAAGGCCAGCGCGCGCTCATAGGTCCGAATCGCGAGCGGAAGGTCGCCGTCCTTGTAGGCGATTTCACCGAGAAGCTTCGCCGCCACGAGTAAGGACGGATCGAGCGCCAGCGCGGACTTGAGCGCGCGGGTGGCATCGGTCGTGCGCCCTCGCTGATACGCGGCCGCGCCGGCGCCGAGGTGCAGGGCGGCGTCGCGTGGCTGCAGGGCGAGCGCTTTCGAGAAGAGCGCCGCCGCCTCGTCCGGATTCGAGTCAATCGAGCGCCACCCGGCCGACCCCAACTCGGCGGCCGACTGCGCCCGAACTGGCATCGAGATCAGGGTGAAACACACACAGGCGATGGACAGAGTGGTGCGCATGAGCGGACACACGACAAAAAGGGGGTTCAAAGGAGACAGGGCAAGCGGTGTACCCGGCCCCCCTTCCACCAGATCTGGCATTAACCCCGCACTCCAGAGAATCGGCGGATTCGATAAGTTCTTGTGCCAGATGACTTTTGGTACAGATATAACGGATTTGTAACAGTTTGGTGCTTTACGGACTCGATCGTCTGAATGATGGAAGACTTTTGATGGGCTTTCGACCCAGTCATCCGGCCGACTCAGCCGCGGGGGGCCCGCTCCTGCGCGCGCTGCCACACCTTGCGCCAGGCGGGCACGAATCCGCGCTCGATCGTCGCCAGGTAGGGGGCGTTCGGCTGAAGGGCGGCGACGAGGCGCCGGTGGGCGCGTCCCAGGTTGTGGTACGGGAGCGAGGGCACCCAGTGATGCAGCGCGTGGAACCGCAACCCGACCGGTGCCACGAGGGCATGCATCAGGCGAAGCGCGAGCCGGACAGGGGTAGGAGCCGCCACGATGGTGCACGAGTCGAGGAGCTGCTCGGTGGTCGAAAGCTCACCGTCGTCATGATCGTAGCGGTGCGAACCCATCGTGCGGAGCACGTTCACCGCTGAGATGGTGCTGCCGACCAGCAGCCAGCAGAGAGGCACAGCCGGCGGTACCACCCCGCGCCACCAGCCCCAGACGACGGCGAGGCAGACTGTCGCCGCCGCGATCTCCTGCACGTGGCCCGCGACGCCGAGCGGCGCGAGGCGGCGGTAGCGATGGTTGATGACGAGCGCCGAACAGTGCGCGAGAACGTAAGGACGCAGTCGCGGAATCACCCACGAAAGCGGGGCGATCACGCCGAAGCGCACGGCAAAGGCCACCGGCACCAGCACAGATGCGAGCACGGTCCCGACCATCAGCTGCGGAGGGCGCCGTCCGTACGGCACGTACTCGGGATCGGCGACGGTGCCGTAGCTGCGTTGTCGATGATGGTCGAGGTGCACGCCCTCGTAGAGAAACGAGGGAACGAGGAGCGGCACACCGACGAGCGTGTTCCACAGGAGCGTGAACCCGGGGACGTCTCGGCGGGCGCGGTGCGTGATCTCGTGGATGAAGAGCACCGCCCGGTAGAGCGCCGCCGCGGCCGTGAGGAGGAGCGCGGCTCTCGCCCACCCATCGGCTCGAACGGCCAGGCCGAGTGCCACCCACCCGGCGACGGTCGATCCGAGCCAGTCAGCCCAGTAGATGATTGGGCTCGCCTTGAACCAGTCGTGCGGGAGCGCGGCGAGAGCCGACTCGATCACCCGGCTCTTGGTCCAGTCAGGCGATGAGGCGCGTCCGGCCTCTTCAGCCTCGGTCTCACCGGTCGGATCACCCTCTCGTCGCGTCACAGCCCGATGGCCCGTCCGCCCCTTCGCATCAACTGAGTAGCGCATGTCGACCCAGGTCCGCGACGATAGCACGAGCGCCGACCGAGAGGCCTGCGCCCGAATCGCCACTCGTGGCAGCCGGCTCATGCGTGCAGGCGCATCCAAACAGCAGCGTGGACTTCCGGATAGGCGACAAGGAGCACGGGGATCAACTCGAAGACTGTGATCCCAAGGAGGCGTGAGCGCGTGCCCCTCGCTCATTCGGCGCGGGCCAGCCCGTGCGACGTCACCCAGGGTGCAGCCGTCCTTCGTCTTCTTCGCGATCGTGAAGGGCCTGCCTCACGAAGCCTGACCTTTCTTGCGGGAACGACACGGGGTCGCGACCCGCCGATACCGTTCGCCGGAGGGCGGCCACCGTGGTAAATTGAGCCCCCGCTACATCATCGCGGAGCGGTTCGTTTCGCGTCCGAGGAGCGTCAATGATCGGAAGGCCTCGCCGCGCGGCGGCGTTCGTCGGCTTCGCGACGGCGCTGTTCACCACCTTTCTGGCGGTCAGTCGTGAGACCGCCGCGGAGCCGCGTCAGTCGTCCAACCTCCCTGACGTCTCCGGCATCCCTGCGACGAGTCCCATTCCGTACTCATCGGCTTCGGCCGCCAAGGGCAAGGCTACGTTCCTGCGCCTGTGCCAGGAGTGCCACGACGATGACGGTAAGGCGTTGACGCAGGCGATGGGGCCGGCCGCGGATCTGACTGACCCCACGCGCTGGAAGTTCGGGACGACCGACGCGCACGTGTTCCGCTCGATCCAGAAAGGTGCCGGATCGGCGATGCCGGTCTTCGGGAATCAGCTCGAAGACGAGGAGATCTGGGACCTTGTGAACTTCATCCGCAGCATCGGTCCCGCATCGTTTCGAAAGCCCTAAGGGGGCAGCCCGCTTCATCAAGCTCACCAAGGAGGTCGGTCGTGAAGGCAGACGAAAAGCGGCGTGTTTCGAGGCGCGATTTCCTGGCCAAGTCGGCAATCGGCGCGGGTGGCGTCGCCGCGGCCGCGGCGACCTCGACCGAGGCGGCCGCACAGACGGGCGTCATCGGCAGTGCGGGAGCCGCGGCGGCCTCCATTTCAATTCCGGCCGACCTCACGAAGTCGCTCGGCGAAATCCCCGATCTGGGGAGCTTCGAAAAGGGTATGACGGGCGCCCAGGTCTTCGCCAAGGCCTGTAAGGATGAGGGTCTCGGCGCCCTGATGTGCTGTCCGGGCAACTACACCGTCATCGGCGCGATCGCGACCGCGGGTGTGCCGGCCTACGGCGGTCGGACCGAAGGCGCAATGTGTGCGGCGGCCGATGCGTTCGCCCGGGTGACGGGCGAAGTCGCAGCGACGTCTGGCACCGAGGGCCCCGGGTTCAGCCAGCTGATGATGGAGTACGCGTCGGCGTACTTCGCCAACACACCGCTGCTCCTGCTCGCCAGCAACATGCGGATGTCCGCCGAGGATCGCAACAACGGCGTGCAGATGCAGCTCCAGCAACCGATGACCGAGGGCATCAAGAAATGGGGCAAGCGCCTCATCATGCCGAACCGTGTCTGGGAGTACGCCGCGTATGCGTTCCGCCAGTTGAAGTCGGGCGTCCCTGGACCGGTGCACCTCGACTTCCCGGGTGAGGTTGCGAGCGCGCGGTTCACGGAGGCGTCGCAGCTCGAGCGGTACTGGGAGAAGTCGAAGTACCGTTCCGAATCCGTGGCGCACCCGGCCCCCAAAGAGGTCACCGAAGCGGTCGCCATGATTCAGCGCGCCGAGCGGCCGCTCATCGTCGCCGGCCCGGGTGTCTTCTATCACAAGGCCTGGGAGGCGCTGCATCGCGCAGCCGAGAAGAACGACATCGCGGTTTCGGCCACTGGACCGATGCGCGGCCACTTCTCAGACTCCGGGCACCGCCTGTCGGCGAACACGGCTGAAAAAGCGCTCGGCAGCGTGGATCTGGTCGTCGTGGTCGGTCAGTACCAGATGGCCAACGTCGGCGAGTGGCAGTTCAGTCCCGACGCGAAGATAATTCGCGTGCATCCGGAAGCCGAAGACCTCGGACGGAATTGGCCGCTCGAGCTCGGCATCGTCAGCGACGAACGGGCGTTCCTCGAGGCGCTGGCCGACGCGCTGCCGAAGCGGTCGCGCCCGAAGTGGGTCGACGAGCTGGCTGCCGCGCGCAAGGCGTTCGACGCGCAGAACGACGAGTTGTACGCGCTCGGCCTGAAGTACAGCTCGCAGACGAATGTGCTGCACCCGGCCGTCATCGGCAGACGGATGGCCGACTTCATGTATCGAGGCACGATCCCGAAGGAGCAGACGACGTTTGTCATCGGCTCCTATACGGGCTCGCACTGGGTACGGCGCTGGCTGCACGCGTATCGACCGGGGCAGTTCGACAACGTCCAGTACCAGTACCTCCCGATCGGACCAGACTTCGGCCATCTATTCGGCGCGGGCGTCGCGATGCAGCTCGGCGCCGGTCCACAGAAGGCGTACCAGGGCGCGCCGGTCATCGGCTTCACCGGTGACGCTGGCTGCGGCTACTCCATCATGGAGATGGACACGTTCGCCAAGTACAAGATCCCAGCCGTGATGGTCGTCTACAACAACGACGCGTGGGGCATCTTCGACCTGGGCAACACGCCGCGCAGCCGGCACATGTATCTCTTCCAGGAGAACCTGCGCTACGAGAAGATCGCCGAGGCGCTCGGCTGCCGAGGCGAGTACGTCAGAACGCCCGACGAGCTCACGGCGGCGCTCAAGCGCAGCTACGACATCGCGGCCAAGGAGCGCGTCTCCACGATCATCAACGCGCAGTCGCACAAGGACTTCACGTCGGCCGCGCTCTTCCCGCCCGGACGGGCTCCTCGGGGAGGCGAACCGGGCGTCGGGTCGTACGCGCATTAGAGAGCGCTTTTCGATGCTCGTGTAGCGCGCTGTCAGGCCTTGGGGCTTGGGCCCTGGCGTTGGTCCGTCCCAGGTCCTTGGCCTTGGGCTGGACGAAGAAGGACTCAAGCCTCAGGCCGGACGAAGGCCTAGGAGCGGACCAAGACCGAAGGCCTAACTCCCAAGGACGACGTGCGACATCGAAGCAACAAAGGCGCAGGTTCACACGCTCGAGCGTCGCCCGATGTCGTGCTGGCGACGCTCGAGACGTACGCGAAACGCGGAATCTTCCGCGCGTACGGCGTCCAACCCGGCTCCCGTGGACGACAGCACATCTCGTTCCGCTGGCACGCCGATGCAGTCTTTCGCATCGACTACGATCCGGCACGCCAGGCCCTCACCTTTCGCGACCTCCTGCCGTACGTCGAGCCGCGATCGTCGATGGACCGCGAGTTGCGCGCATTCGTGCGCGGCGCGAGCTCAACCACTCTGCCCGAACATCGCCGTCTCGACGCGCGCAAGGCCGGCGTCTCGGTCGCCCGTCGCGAAGGCACGCTTTCCCTCCAGGTGCAGCTGAAACGCGCGCACGTCGAGTACGGCGTCCGCAAGGCCGTCGTCCTCGTGCACGAGATCTTCGTCAGCTTCCTCCGGGCCCCCCAGTTCTTCCCGTATATGGTCGAGCACTTCGGCGTGTCGCCGGATCAGTAGACGGCCGCAGTCGATGCGATAAGACTTGACGCGGTCCAAAGACGAAAGCGACACTTCCCTGTCAGGTCGCCAAGGTGATCCACCTCACGATTCGTGGTCGGTCGCGCGAATACCAGAACGCGTGTCGCCGCACCGTGCTGCGGCCGGCGCCGCCGCGCGCCACGGCTCGACGCGCAACGACGCTCCTGGCGCTGACCTGGTTGATGGCGGGCCTGCCGGGCGCACAGGAGCAGCACCCAGGCGAATACTCGGCCAGCCTGGTCGAAAGCGGTGCCCGTCTGTACACGGCGCAGTGCGTCACCTGTCATGCCACGACCGGCGACGGCGTCGGCGGCATCGACCTGCGGCGCGGGACGTTTCGGCGTGTGTCGTCGGATGTCGATCTCCGGCGCGTGATCGTCGAAGGCGTGCCTGGCACGGCGATGCGGCGGTTCAACTTCACGCCGGCTGAACAGCAAGCGTTGGTGGCCTATATTCGAGCCGGTCTCGACGTCAATGCGAGGTCCGTCAAAGTCGGCGACGCAACACGCGGCCGGCTGGTGTTCGAGACCAAGGGCGGCTGCGCGCGGTGCCACCGTACGTCAGGCACCGGACCCAAGCAGGCCCCCGACTTGACGGACATCGGATCACTCAGAAGCCCGGCGATGCTTCAGAGCGCGATTCTGGATCCAACGCCGGTGATGCTGCCCATCAACCGACCCATCCGGGCCGTGACGAAGGACGGCAACGTCATCACCGGTCGCCGCCTGAACGAGGACACCTTCACCGTCCAGATCATCGACGAGCGCGAGCGGCTGCTCTCGCTCGTGAAGTCGGATCTGAAGGAATTCCAGGTGCTCAAGACGTCATCGATGCCGGCGTATCGAGAGACGTTGACCGCCGACGAGATCGCGGATCTCGTCGCCTACCTGCTGACGCTCAAAGGCTGAGAGCAACCATGACCATGCGGAGCGTGTCGGCCCTGACGGCAGCCCTCATCGCCCTCGTGTCGCTGGGGGTGGATGCCCAGGTCACCTACCAGCAGCTGCTCGACGCGGCGAAAGAGCCGAGGAACTGGCTCACCTACAATGGCTCGTACATGAGCCAGCGGCACAGCGGCCTCTCACAGATCACGCCGACCAACGTGCGGAACCTCGAACAGCGGTGGGTGCTGCAGAATCGCGTCTCGGGTCCATGGCAGGCTACGCCCCTCGTCGTGGACGGGATCATGTACGTGACCCAGCGCCCCAACGACATCGTCGCGCTCGACGCCGCGACCGGCCGGGTCTTCTGGATCTACCGGCACAACACGTCGGCGGATCAAAAGGCCTGCTGCGGCGCCAACAACCGCGGCGTGGCTATTCTCGGCGACTCGCTGTTCATGGGCACCCTCGACGGCATGCTCGTGTCGGTCGACGCCACCACGGGCAAGCTCAAGTGGCGGGTGAAGGTCGCGGAGATGAGGGCCGCCTACTCGCTTACGCTCGCGCCGCTCGCGGTCAAGGACATGATCCTGGTCGGCGTGGGCGGCGGCGAGTACGGCATCCGCGGCTTCGTCGCGGCCTACGATGCACAAACCGGGAAGCAGCGGTGGAAGTTCAATACGATCCCTTCGCCCGGCGAGCCGGGCAGCGACACCTGGAAGAACGATGCCTGGGTGACGGGGGGCGGCCCGGTGTGGATTACCGGCTCCTTCGACCCCACCCTCAACCTGACGTATTGGGGCGTCGGGAACCCAGGGCCCGACTGGAACAGCGATCAGCGCCCCGGCGACAACCTCTATACCGACTGTGTCATCGCGCTCGACGCCGATACGGGCCGGCTCCGCTGGCACTTCCAGTTCACGCCGAACGATACCTACGACTACGATGCGGTGCAGATTCCGGTCCTCGTCGACATGGACTGGAACGGCACCCCCATCAAGGGGATGCTGTGGGCGAACCGGAACGGCTACTTCTACGCGCTCGATCGCGAGACCGGTCGGTTCCTGCGTGGCACGCCCTTCGTGAAGGTGAACTGGTCGAGCGGACTCGACGAGCGCGGCCGTCCGATTCAGACGCCGCAGCCGGCAGGCGCGCCGACCTGGCCCGGCAATCAAGGGGCCACGAACTGGTACTCGCCGTCGTATAACCCACGCACGGGCCTCTTCTACGTGTCCGTGTGGGACGATTACGCGACGATCTACACGAAGCAAGAAGCCAAGTACGTCGAGGGGCGATACTTCACCGGCGGCGGATTCCGCGTCGCCGGCCCGACGCCCAACGCCACGCCGATGCCGACGCTCAATCGAGGGCCCATCAACAACTGGACCGACGCCGTCGGCAAGGGCGTCGTGATGGCGCTCGACCCGCGGACCGGCGAGCGGAAGTGGCGCTTCGACATGGCCGACGTCACCGACAGCGGCATCCTGACCACCGCGTCCGACCTGCTCTTCACCGGGGGTCGCGAAGGCTACTTCCAGGCGCTGGACGCACGGACCGGCGCGCTTCTCTGGAAGACCAATCTCGGCGGACAGCTCGTGAGTGGACCGATGACCTACGAGGTGGGCGGCAGGCAGTACGTCGCGACCATCGCAGGCAACATCCTCGCCTCGTTCGCGCTCCGGGACTAGATCTGGTGCGCCCGGCCCCGGCCGGACACGCCGCCGCGCTGGGTACTAGCCCGGCGATGGCGCACCCCGCGTGACCTCCGTGTAGTCCAGATATCGGACTCCCGCCACTTCCGAAAGATGCGCTCGCACCTCGTAGGAGCGATCGGGCGTGCGTGCCCGGACCATGCGTCCTCTCACTCGCACCGACGCGGGGGCTGGTCCACCGCGCAAAGCCTCGTCGATCACACGCCCTGTCATGGTGCCTGGAATGGTGATGCCGGCGAGGCGTAACAGGGTGGGCGCGAGATCGGCGTTCGCGGTCGGCACGGTGGACCGCCGCCGCTCGTGGAAGTCCGGACCGATCGCGATGAGCGTGTTGTGGATGTCGTATGGGCTCGACGTGCCGTGGCCCGCCACGCCGCCCTGCGTCGTGTGCCCGGCCCACCCGGCTCCGTCCTTGTCGGCGGTCCAATTCGCCGACACCAGAACGTCCGCCGCGCGCGCGTGGCCCCAGCGCGCAACGTCGAACGACAGCGTCCCCGGCACAGAACCCTGGGCAGACGTCCTGGACGCCGGACGCGTGAAGATCGCGCCAACTTCGGGCCGTCGCTGAAGCGCGGCGACAAGCGCGGCGACCCTCCCTGGATCGCGTGCGCCTCTGAAGTGGACCGCGCCCTCCGCCACGACGATGTCGGGCGTCCCGTCGGAAAGGGCCCGGGCGAATGGCGCCACCAGTGCAGAGAGCCGCAGCCGACCGGTGTGGGTCGAGAACCCGTGGTCGGAGGTGACCATGAGATTCGTCCCCTCGAAGAGGCCGCGGGCGCTGAGCGTCTCTTCGATTCGACCGATCTCACCATCGACCTGTCGCAGCGCCACGATCGTCTCTGGCGAGCCAAGGCCTGTCGCGTGGGCGGTCTCATCAGGGTCAGCGAGCCACAGGACCGTGACGTCTCCCGGCGCATCCAGGCCGAACGAGAGATACGTGTCCACGATCCAGCGGTTGCGACGCGTGTTGGGGACGGCCTCGTCTGGAGGGGGGCCGAGAGCCGCGACGATCCGCGGCCGCTGGTCCTCGGGATACGCGTACCCAGGGTTCACGACCGTCACCGCTCCGCGCGGCGAGCCGAGCAGCCTGGCGGAACCACTCGATCCCGCGCTGAAGACGGCCATGCGCTTGCCGACCTCCCGCAGTGAGGCGCCCAGGCTGGGGGCGGTCAGCAGCACTCCTTCCGCACGCTCCATCGCGTCGAGCTCAGCGGCGTTGGATGTGTCGACGTTCTTCGTCGGAAACGTCCGCTCGGAGTAGACCGCGTTTCCGAGCAAGCCGTGCGTCTCCGGATACGCACCCGTCACGATGGACGAGGCATTGACGCGCGTGACAGTGGGAAACACCGCGTGGTGGCGCTCGAAACGGACCCCGCGGTCGGCCAGCGCCGAGAGACGGGGCATCAGGTTCGGCGTCACGAAGTCGGGACGCAACCCGTCGACGACGATGAGCAGCAGACGCGCCGCCCGCGGACGGTCCGGCTGCGATCGGCTCAACCAGGGCGACGCGACGCCGCCCAGAAGAACCAGCGCCTCACGACGCGTCCTGATCATCGGGGAAGGCGTGGTCCGGATCGAGTGGAGGTGCATCGACGAGAAGTCGATCACCGAGCCAGCCTCCATGAGGACGCCGGCGTTCTCGGGATAGAGGCTGGCGTTCTGGCCCAACTCGAACGTCTGGGTTCGTCACCATATGTCCGGGCGATCGAAGTGCAAGAGGTCAAGCTGCCGCGGCCCTGACGCGGCCACCGCTCTTACTGCTGCGCGGTGGTGATGTCGCGGATGCGCTCCTGGACCGTACCCGCGAGGCCGATCCGCGTGTTCGCGCCCAAGGCCTTCAGGAACTCGGCGGTCTCCGGCCACGCCTGGAACTGGAAGGACTGCTTTGCACCCTCGGCCAACCGGTACGGCGTCCGACCGCGGAAGTCGCGCGCGTCGAGAGCGGCGCCCCGCTTGACGAGGATCTGCAGCACTTCGTTCAGCCCGCGCATCGCGGCACCGTGGATGGCGGTGAAATCTGCTTCGTTGGTGGCGTTGATCTCGGCGCCCGCGTCGAGAAGCACGTTCACCGCCTCCTCCGCCATCTCCGAACGAGGAGCTCGCGGCTTGCTCGGTGTGAAGGTGCACCGTCCGAGGCCGGCAGCTACCATCAGCGGGGTCGTCCCGTCGGCCGTCGTCATCTTCAGGTCTCCGCCGAGGCTCAGGAGGGTCCGCACCACGTCGACGCTCGTTTCGGACCGCGTGTCGTTTGGAACGGCCATGTCTCCGCCGAATGCCCCCACCATCCCGTTGGCCGAGTATGCCGCGACCCAGAGCGGTGTCGCGCCACGGATGTCGCCCGTGCCGCACGAGAAGGGCTCGAAGGCTCCTTTCTTGGGATAGCCGACATAGCTCATGAACATCGCGGAGGTCTCGATCCGCGCATTCACATCAGCGCCCTTGGCGACGAGCGCCCTGATCAGGTCCACACGATCCGGTGCCGCCAGTCGACCGATCGGGTTGTAGAACGCGAACGCACTGCCCGAGCCGTGGCGTCGATACCAGTCGCTCAACCAGACGTCGACGCCCGCCGCAGCCGCGTGAAGCGCGCGGACACCGTTCAACGACCCGTTCGGGTCGGCTCCCTGCTCGAGCAAAAACTGCGCGAACGCGGCCTGCCCGCTGACGACGCTGAACGGCAGGACGTGCGTGCCATCGGCGCTTGGCTGGTTCACCTTCGCGCCTGCGCCGATGAGCCGCTTTGCCGTCTCGATGTCGCCGTTTCTGGCCGCGAACATGAGCGGCGTGAATCCCTTCTTGGTCGAGACGTTCACGTCGGCGCCACCCTCGATGAGCAGACGCACGATATCGGGATGTGGCTCGGCGACTGCCCACATGATGGCCGTGGCGCCCGTCGGACCCGCGACTGCGTTGACGTTGGCGCCCTGCAGAAGCAAGCTCCTGACGACGTCGAGGTTGCCGGTTTGGGCGGCAACCATGAGCGGCGTCGTGCCGCTGGTTTCTGCGAGATTCGGATTGGCGCCAGCCGTGAGCAGACGAGTGACCATGCGCGCGCTCGCGTTCTCGCACGCGCGCGCCAATGGGGTGATGCCGTGATCGTCGGCCGCGTTCACCTTCGCCCCCGCTCTGAGCAGAAGGTCCACGATGTCGAGGTTGTCCCAGTGCGCGGCCCACAGCAGGGCGGTGGTCCCGTCCGCGCGGGTCTGATTGACGGCGACACCCTGCTTGAGCAGACTCCGCACCGCGGTCCAATCCTGATCGGCGGCCGCGGCGACGAGCCGAGCGTCGGGCTCGGCGGCCCGCGTCTCCACCGCCTGAGACAGCACGAAGACGCCGACAAGGAGCGCTGAACCAAGTGATACGCGCATCGAGCCCTCCGCCTGTGGACCGTCTCCCGATGAGATGCCGATCATAGCGAAGTTCGCGTGCGCCGGGGACCTCCGTCGCCTCGACCCTTCCAAAAAAGCGGTTCCCGGCGAGGCACCCAAGGCGGTATGCTGCCCGGTGGCCCGGGTCGACCGGCTCGGTCACCTGGCAGCGTCCCGAGGTTGGTGTGTTTTAGGTTGAGCACATGGCGAGACACGTCGGCATCGGCCTCCTGCTGAGCGTGCTGGCGACGGGCTTCGGCCTCGCCGGCGGTGGCGGCGCCGTCGAGCTTCGAGCCGCATCACCGGCGCAGACTGCGCGCGCGCACCCGACGAGCCGTGCGACCGGTTCGCCCGATCGGGCCCTGCTGGACACCTACTGCGTCGCCTGCCACAACGACCGGCTGAAGACAGCGGGCTTCACGCTCGAGAGGCTTGATGTCGCCAACGTCGAGGCAAACGCGGAGGTGCTCGAGAAGATCGCCCGCAAGCTCCGCTCCGGGCAGATGCCGCCGGAGGGACGCCCGCAGCCTGATGGCGCCGTCGTCGCCTCGTTCGTGGCGGGACTCGAGCGTCGGCTGGATGACGCCGCGGTCGCGCGCCCGAACCCGGGTCGCGTCGCCTCGCGCCGGCTGAACCGCGCCGAGTACGTCCACGTGATTCGCGACCTGCTCGCGCTCGACGTGAACGGCACGGAGCTGCTGCCCAGCGACATGGCGGGTTTCGGCTTCGACAACAACGCCGACGTCTTGTCGATTACACCCGGTCTGATGGCCCGCTACATGTCGGCCGCCACCAAGATCAGCCGCATCGCGCTCGCCAGCCCCGACAATCGTCCGGTGACGCAGGTCTACAAGAACGACATCGGCGTCAGGCAAGAGGACCGCATGAGCGAGGACATGCCGTTTGGGACGCACGGCGGGCTGGCGGCTCGCCACACCTTCCCGCTCGACGGCGAGTATGTCTTCCGGATGCGGCTGGTTCGTAACGGCACCGTCGGCACGATCGAGGGCATCGAGGAAGACGAGCACGAGATCGAGCTGCGCGTCGATCATGCGCTCGTCAAACGCTTCAAAGTGGGGGGCAAGTACAAGGGGCCCGACCCCGGCGTCCTCATCGCGGTGCCCGAAGATGATCTCGAGGGACAGAAGGTCCACGACTACCGGCTGAACGCCGACCGCGAGCTCGAGGTTCGCGTGCCGGTCAAAGCCGGCGTGCGTCTGGTCGCCGCGGCGTTCACGAATTCGTCGCCCTCGCCGCTGGCGAGCAGCCGGCTCCGTAGCCGCCGGGACGGCTCGGTGGGGATCGACCTGCTGTCGGTCTCGGGACCCTTCGACGGGCAGAGCGGCGGCGACACCCCGAGCCGGCACCAGGTGCTCACCTGCCGGCCGACGACCGCCCGTGACGAGGAGCCGTGCGCGCGTAAGATCGTCACCACGCTCGCCCGCCGCGCCTACCGGCGTCCGGTCACCGACGTTGACATTGCGCCGCTCATGGCGCTGTACACCAAGGGACGCGGCGAGCGTGACTTCGACGCCGGGATCGAGCGTGCGCTCGAAGCGATTCTCGCCTCACCCAAGTTTCTCATCCGGTTGGAACGGGACCCAGCCGGCGCCGCCATCGGCTCGAGCTACCGTCTCTCGGACCTCGAGCTGGCGTCGCGCCTGTCGTTCTTTCTCTGGCGAAGCATCCCCGACGAAGAGTTGATTGGCCTGGCCGAGCGGGGCCGCTTGAGCGATCCGACCGTCCTGGCCCGCCAGGTGCCGCGCATGCTGGCCGACCGCCGGTCGAGCCGTTTTCTGAGCGACTTCGTCGGTCAATGGCTGCAGGTGCGCAACATCCAGGCGCAGGTGCCTGACCAGACGCTGTACCCGGACTTCGAGGACACGCTGCGGCAGGCGATGGTCAAGGAAACCGAGCTCTTCTTCGAGAGCCAGGTCCGTGACGACCGGCCGATCACCGAGCTTCTCACGGCGAACTACTCCTTTCTGAACGAGCGCCTGGCGCGGCACTACGGCGTGCCCGGCGTGTACGGCAGCCGGTTTCGACGCGTCAGTCTGTCCAATGATCGCCGAATGGGCCTGCTCGGGCACGGCAGCATCCTGACCGTCAGCTCCTACGCCCACCGGACGTCGGTCGTGCTGCGTGGCAAGTGGGTCCTCGAGACGCTGCTCGGGGCACCGCCCCCGCCGCCGCCGCCCAACGTGCCCCCGCTCAAGGAAAACGACGGCCAGAGCAAGCCGACGGCGCTGCGTGAGCGCATGGAAGCCCATCGGGCCAATCCGGTGTGCGCGTCGTGCCACGCCCGCATGGATCCCCTCGGCTTCGCACTCGAGCACTTCGACGCCATCGGCAAGTGGCGTGAGACCGACTCGGGGGCGCCGATCAACGCGACCATCAACTGGGCGGGTCGTACGGTCGACACTCCCAAGGCGTTTCGCGAAGCGCTCATCGCACGCCGCGACGAGTACGTCCAGAACATGGTCGAGAAGCTGCTGACCTACGCGCTTGGCCGCGGCGTCGACTACGCCGATCAGCCGACGGTGCGGCACATCGCTCGCCATCTCGACCGCCAGGGCCATCGCTGGAGCGCGCTGCTCTTCGGGATCGTCAGCTCGCCGCAGTTCCAGATGCGACGCGTGACCGGAACGAGCGCGGGTCCCAATTCGGTCGCGCCCTAGGTGGACAAGCCCGGTGGCTCGCACGTCATTGGCTGGAGAACGCTCATGATCATCACCAAACGGCACGTGTCACGGCGCACCGTCTTGCGGGGCTTGGGCGTCACGATCGGCCTGCCGCTGCTCGATGCGATGGTGCCGGCCCTCACGGCCGTGAGCCGTACGGCCGCAGCGCCGGTTCGCCGGCTCGGCGTGTTCTACGTCCCGAACGGCATGTCGATGCCCTACTGGTTCCCCAAGACCGAAGGGCCGGTCGCCGAGCTCCCGCCCACGCTCCAGTCGCTCCAGGAGCTCAAGGATCGCGTGCTGTTGTGCGGCGGCCTCGCCGACGAGCCGGCCAACTTGGTGAAGGGCGGTGGCGATCACGCCCGATCGGCCGGAACGTTCCTGACGGCGGTGCCCTTCAAGTACACGGGCGGCGCCGACGTTTACGGCTCCGTCTCGATGGATCAGGTCGCCGCGCTCGCTCTCTCGAAGGAGACGCAGCTCGCCTCGCTCGAGCTCGGCATCGAGTCGAACGCTATGCTCGGATCGTGTGATGGCGGCTCGAGCTGCGCGTACACGAACACCATCGCCTGGCGCACGCCGACGACCCCGCTGCCGATCGAGAACGACCCGCGTGCCGTCTTCGAGCGGCTGTTCGGCACGAGCGGCAGCACCGATCAGCAGGCGCGGCTCTCGCGCATCCGGCGCGACAAGAGCATTCTCGATTTCGTCAGCGCCGAGGTCGCCGGCCTCGAAGGGCAGATCGGACCCGGCGATCGGATCAAGATCGCCGAGTACCTCGAGTCGGTGCGCGACGTCGAGCGGCGCATCCAGATGGCCGAGGCGCAAAGCGCACGAGAGCTCCCGGTCGTCGACCAGCCGGTCGGCGTCCCGAGCGACTACGCCGAGCACGCCAAGATCATGATGGATCTGCTGGCCCTGGCCTACCAGACCGATCTCACGCGCATCAGCACCTTCATGCTCGCGCGCGAGGTGAGCGCCCGGGCCTACCCGGAGATCGGCGTCTCCGACTCACATCATCCGCTCTCGCATCATCAGGACGAGGCCGCGAAGCTCGAGCGGCTGCACAAGATCAACGAGTATCAGTTTCGCCAGTTCGCGCACCTCGTCAAGAAGCTCGCGGCCCTACCCGAGGGCGACAGCGGCTCGATGCTCGATCACACGCTCTTCATGTACGGCACCGGCATCAGCGACAGCAACACGCACTTCCACGACGACCTGCCGATCGCGCTCGTCGGCGGCGCCAAGGCGGGCGTCAAGGGCGGTCGCTACATCCGGTACGCGAAGGGCACACCGCTCGCGAATCTGCACCTGACGATCCTCGAGCACCTGGGCGTGCCGACCGACAGGCTCGGCGACAGCACGGGCAAGGCCGGGCGGCTGACCGAGGATGCCTGAACGGAACCACGGCCGCCGGCCGCGAATCCATTTCCGCCTCCGGTCGCCCGCCGCGACGGCCGTCATCGTCACTGGAGCCACGTGGTGGGCGATCAGCTGGGCGACAGCCGGCGGTCAGCAGGTCTACCCGATCTTCACGCCCTCCGATCTCGATAAGACCATGGCGACTGTCGGGCAGAACTTCGGAACGCTCTCGCGACTCATTGCCTCGGGAGCGTTCGAGGACGCCAAGGCGCGCGCGGTCCGCACCCGCGAGCAACTGGCGACGACGATCACGTTCTGGCGCGACCGGCAGCGAGACGATGCCATCAAGATGCTGCGGACGGCCACGTCCAAGCTGGACGAGCTCGACACGGTGCTCTCGGCAGAGCAGGTCGGCTCCGGTGCCGCCACGGCGAAGCTGGATGAGGTGAACGCGGCCTGCGAGGCATGCCACGCGGTGTACCGCGAGCAGGATCCGACGACGAAAGCCTATCGCCTCAAGACAGGCGTGCTCCGGTAGCCGCATCGTTCCGCCTTGGTCCGCGAGCGGCCGCCAGCGCTGAGCCTTACAATCGGGCACATTGGGTACGGTCCCCGGGAGCGACTCGTGATGGACATGCGGTTCGTCGTGTGGTGTGCGTTGGCATTCGGCCTGGCGGGCGCGACCCACGCCGAAGATTGGCCGCGGTTCCGAGGGACCAACGGATCGGGCGTGTCGGAATCCGGATCGCTCCCCGACGAGCTCGGCCCCCAGAAGAACCTGCTCTGGCGCGCCGACGTCCCCATGGGACGGTCCTCACCCATCGTCGTTGGGGATCGCGTCTATCTCTCAGGTCTTGACCGAGACAAGCTGTCAGTTCTGGCCATCGACCGTGCGACGGGCCAGATGGTCTGGCGTCGCGACGTCCTACGAGACCGCGTGAGTCGGCTGTACACCGGAAACGATACGGCTTCGTCGACCCCGGCGTCGGATGGCCAGCACGTGTACGTGTTCTTTCCTGATTTCGGCCTGTTGTCACTCGATCGCTCGGGCGCCGAGCGCTGGCGGGTACCCCTGTGGCCCTTCGACAGCTTCTACGGCGTGTCGTCGTCGCCGATCGTCCACGGAAACACCGTCGTGCTCGTCTGCGATCAGCGGAAGGGCTCGTTCGTCGTGGCCGTCGACAAGGACTCTGGTCGCATCCGCTGGCGAGCCGAGCGAAAAGCCGCGGCGACCGAGGGCTACTCCACTCCCGCGGTCTACACGCAACCGGGTGGGCGGCCTCAGCTCGTCGTGTCAGGGGCTTACCGGCTGGACGGCTACGATCTCGAGACGGGCGAGAACGTGTGGTGGATCGGTCAGCAGGGCATCTATCCCGTGGGATCGCCGGCACTCGCGGGCGACTTGGTCTTCGCCGTCGGCACCGGGGGCGAAACATCGCCCTACCCGAGGTTCGACACGATGCTCGCACAACTCGACGCGTCCAGGGACGGGATGCTGACGCGCGAGGAGTTCACGAAATCGGACGACTACAAGGATCACTTTGGCTGGCTGGACACCGACGAAGACAACCGCGTCACTCGCGCGGAGTGGGACCACAAGCTGCGGGAGAGCATCGCGGAACATGGCGTGACCGGAAGCCGCATCGGCGGCAGTGGCGACCGGACGTCGTCGAATCAGATCTGGCGCTACAAGCGAGCCTATTCCTATTTGATCACGCCGCTCGTCTACCGCGACGTCCTGTACCTCGTGAAGAACGGCGGCATCATCACGTCGCTCGATCCCCGGACCGGGGCGGTGCTCAAAACCGGTCGCACGCGTCAGGAGGCGATCGACGAGTATTTCGCGTCGCCCGTCGCGGGTGACGGCAAGGTGTACCTCGTGAGCCACACGGGCAAGGTCACTGTGCTCAAGGCAGGCGCGCAGTGGGAGGTGCTTTCGGTCGGGGATCTCGACGAACCGACGCAGGCGACGCCCGCCATCGCCGACGGGCGCATCTACCTTCGGACGCACAACGCGCTCTACAGCTTCGGGCTGCCGAGGTCGCCATAGCGGATGTGGGCAAGTCGGCGTCGTCGCGGGCCAAGCCGGTTCGTGGTCGAACCGCGGGCGGTCGTGACAGAAGGAGATGGAGCATGGCGCAAGCCTGGACGCGCGTCGTCGGCGTCGCGGTGGCGGGAGCGGCGGCGCTCTCAACGAGCCTCTCGAGGTCACAGACGCTCGATGACCTCGGCCGCGGCGAGTGGCGCGCCTACGCCGGGACCACCCACGGGCTGAAATACTCACCCCTCGACGAGATCAACAAGGACAACATCAAAGACCTGCGAATCGTCTGGCAGGCTCCCTCGGTCGAGCTCGAGCTCCAGAAAGCCACTCCTGCGCTTCGATCGTCGCGGAACGAAAACACACCGCTCTTCGCAAACGGCGTCCTCTACACGGTGACGGGACTCGGTCTCGTGGCCGCCATGGATCCGGGCACCGGCCAGACGCGCTGGACGTACGACCCGGAAAGCTACAAAGCAGGCCGGCCGAACAACGGCGGCTTCATGACGCGGACCTTCGGGTACTGGACCGACGGCAAGAGCGAACGCCTGCTTGTGGGCACACACGACGCGTATCTGCTGTCGCTCGATGCGCGAACCGGTCAGCTGGACCCGCTGTTCGGAACCGGCGGGCGGGTCGATCTGACAGTCGGGATTCGCAACGCGAACCGGTCGCTGAATTTCTCGGCCCGTGACCCCCTCATCGCGGGCGACATCGTCGTGGTCGGCGCGTCGATCTCTGACGCCGCTCGCGACTACCGGATGCAACCACCCGGCTACATCAACGCGTTCGATGTCCGGACCGGACGACGGCTGTGGACGTTTCACACGGTGCCGAGGCCCGGAGAGGTCGGCCACGACAGCTGGCTGGGCGACTCCGCCGAGTCCATGGGCAATACGAACTCGTGGGCCACGATGGCCTACGATCCGGAGCTCGATTACGTCTACTTCGCGACCTCGACGCCGAGCAGCGATCACTACGGCGCCTTCCGGCCCGGCAACAATCTGTTCGCCGAGAGCCTTGTGTGCGTCGAGGCGAAGACCGGCAAGCGCGTCTGGCACTTCCAAGCCGTGCATCATGGACTGTGGGACTACGACTTTGCCGCGCAGCCGGTCCTCGGCGATATCACGGTCAACGGTCGCCGCATCAAGGCAGTGATGCAGGTGAGCAAGCAGGCCTTCACCTATGTGTTCGACCGCAGGAGCGGTGAGCCCGTCTGGCCGATCGACGAGCGGCCGGTCCTGAAGGGGGACGCACCCGGCGAGTGGTACTCGCCCACGCAGCCGGTCCCGACCAAGCCTCCGCCCTTCGATTTGCAGGGCACGACCGAGGACAACCTGATCGACTTCACGCCGGCACTGAAGAACCGCGCGCGTCAGCAACTGGAGAAGTACGTGTCTGGCCCGCTGTTCACACCGCCGTCCGAGAAGGGAACGCTTGCGCTTCCCGGCGTCCTGGGGGCCGCTGGTTGGGGCGGCGCGGCATTCGACCCGGAAACCGGCGTCCTCTACATCCCGTCGCGGACGACGCCGAGCCTGATGAAGCTGACCGAGGTCGATCCGAAGATTTCGAACGTGCGCTACCGTCTGGGCGGCGGCGCGTTGTACCTGCCGGACATGTACTTCGACGGACTGCCGCTCTTCAAGCCGCCCTACACCCGAGTGACGGCGTTCGACATGAATCGCGGCGAGCGCCTCTGGATGCAGCCACTCGGCAACGGGCCGCGCAACCACCCGCTCCTGAAGGACCTCAACCTGCCGCCCCTCGGCGAGATCTCCGAAGGACAGGCGGCGCTCGTGACGAAGACCCTGCTGTTTGTGACGGTCTGGCGCCGCCATCGAGACGGCCGTGTGCCGATGGTGCCCCCATGGGCGCCCTATGGCGATCCTGAGTACGATCGGAAGCTCCTGTATGTGTTCGACAAGCAGTCGGGCGAGCGACTCCGGGAGATCGAGCTGCCAGGTCGAGCGGCGGCATCCCCGTTGACGTATCTACACCGCGGGAAGCAGTACCTGACGATGGCGGTGGGCGGCAACGAGGACTCTGCGGTGGTCGCGCTGGCTGTGCCGGAGGCGCCTGGTCGATGACTCGCGGACTGACGATACGCTCCTCGAGGAGAGGACAGCGGCCCTCGATGAAGGCGGCAACGGAATCGAGGCGTGGTCGTGTGCGGCTTCTCGTATTGGTCGCCGCGCTCGACGTGGCGGCTTCGACGCCATCGATGCTCGGCGGCGTCGTGCGCGCGCAGACTCCGGCGGTCAGATTCGACGTCCGCGCCGCCAAGGGCCTCTCGGTCTCACCCGTGTACGAAGGCTGGTACGAGGTTGACGGGCGCAAGTACGCGTTGTTCGGGTACTCCAACCGCAATCTCGAAGAAGTCGTCGACATTCCGATCGGCCCAAGCAACAGCGTGACGCCAGGGCCGGTCGATCATGGACAGCCGACGCGTTTCTTTCCGGGACTGCACAAAGGCGTCTTCGCGCTCGCGCTGCCGAACGACCAATCCGCGAAGACAGTCACCTGGACGCTCACGGCCAACGGGCAGACCACGGCGATTCCAGTGAACCTCGATTCGGTCTACGTGGTCTCGGCCCTCAAGGAGACCGGGACCGCCTATCCCGGCAACACCCCGCCAGTGCTGAAGTTCGATACCTCGGGCACCTCCGCGCAGGGACCGCATGGGATCGTCGTCGCTCGTACGGCGGCCGTGGGCCGGCCCCTCACACTCGAGGTCTCGGTCACCGACGATGGCTTGCCGTCCGGCGAGCGGGGGGTGACAGGGAAACATCAGCCGCTGGCGCTTCGCTGGCAGGCGTACCGAGGTCCCGGCCTCATTCGCTTCAGCAGCCAGCGCCCGCCCATCGAACAGGGCACATCGCGCACGACGGTGACCTTCAGCGAGCCAGGGACGTACATGCTGCACCTGCAGGCCGTCGATTCGATGAGCATCAATCGGTGCTGCTGGACGAACGGCTACGTCGCGGTCACGGTCGCACAAGACGGCGAGCGTCCGTGATCGGGCCCGACAGCCCGCGTCTTGACCGGAGCGTCCGAATGCCGGGCCGGATTGGTATCGGACGGCGTAGAATGCACGATTGAGCCATACGTGGCGTCAGGCTTCAGACGACTTTCGGCGCTGCGAAGAGTGAATGCCGGTCGCCACGAAAAGATGAAAACGGTTATGAGCAACAGAGCGTCGCGTGTCGTAACGGCGGTCGTTCTCGCCATCGCTCCGGTGGCGATCGCGCAGCCCGCGTTGGCGCAGTCTTCGTCCGCCACCAACCGGACGCCGACATTCACCAAGGATGTGGCGCCCATCTTCCAGGCCAACTGCGAGGTCTGCCATCGTCCCGACAACGTCGCGCCGATGTCGCTCATGACCTACGAGGACGTTCGCCCGTGGGTCCGATCGATCAAGGCGAAGGTCATCGGTCGCGCGATGCCGCCGTGGCATCTGGACAAGGGCGTCGGGATTCAGAAGTTCATGAACGATCGGTCGCTCACCGACGCGCAGATCGACACGATTGCGCGCTGGATCGACGCCGGTGCGCCGCGCGGCGACATGAAGGACATGCCGCCGCCGAAGCAGTGGCCGAGCGGCGATCGGTTCTTTCTGGAGGACGAGTTGGGTCCGCCAGACCTCGTGGTGCGAGCCAAGCCCTTCACGATGCCTGGACAGGGAGCGGATCTCTACTTCGAAGTCGAGGTCGACGTGCCACTCACCGAACCGCGCTGGGTTCGTGCGACCGAGACGAAGCCTTCGCTGCGGGGTCGCCGGATCGCGCACCACTGCAACACGTGGTTGATTCGCCCACAAACGCCCGAGGCGATCGCAGCCGAGCAGGTGGCGCGAGCCGGACAGGCTGGCGCGCAACTGGTGATGGCCGAGCGGGTCGAGAAGGAGGGCTTCACCGAGTGGGCCCAGGGCAAGGGCGGCGAGGTCTTTCCAGAGAACGTCGGCAAGCTGGTCATGCCGGGCACGAAGGTCTACTTCCGCATGCACTATCACGCCGTGGGGGAGCCCGTGACCGACACGATGGAAATGGGATGGTGGTTCCATCCCAAAGGGAAGACACCACGGTACAGCGCGGACTACGTCACGCTCGGCGGCGGACTCAACGTCGAGATTCCACCCAACATGGTGACCGAGCATCAGGGCATGACGGTCCTCAAGGCGCCGACCATCTTGCACAACTTCCAGCCGCACATGCACTACCGGGGGAAGGTACAGACGCTCGAGGCGGTCTATCCAGACGGCCGGCGCGAGATCATCAACCAGGTCAGCCGCTTCGACAACGCGTGGCACATCAACTACATCTACGACCCCGACCACGCGCCGATCTTCCCGAAGGGAACGGTGCTCATCGTGACGTCGATTCACGACAACACGGCCAACAACAAGAACAACCCCGATCCGAAGCAGTGGGTCACCTGGGGTGAGCGGACGGTTGACGAGATGGCGCACTTGAACCAACAGCTGATCTACGTCACCGAAGAAGACTACAAACGCATCGTCGAAGAGCGGAGGAAGAAGGCGTCGACTCAGAATTAGTCGGGGCTCTGCCGAACCCGACTCAGTCGCGCTCGGAGGGCCCGCTCCTCCTCCGCTCCTTCGCGGGCGCGCTGTGCGCGACGCCGTTGTGCGCGCCTGGTAGAACGGTCACTGATCGGTGCCGCACAGCGGCTATCGAGGTAGCGATGACACCGACCTTACGCCCGCGCGTGCTTCCCGTTGGCTTTGCGATATCCCTGGCCGTCGTCGCGCTCGTGACGAGCGGCACGAGCGCGCAGCAGGCGCCGGCGCCGAAGCCACCGCTCAATCGAGTGAACAAGACGCAGCTCGACACCTGGATGCAGGAGTTGTCGAACTGGGGCCGCTGGGGCAAAGACGACGTGCTCGGCGCGCTGCATACGGTCACGCCGAAGAAACGGCTCGAGGCGGCCGCGCTGGTGCGAACCGGCGAAACGGTGTCACTGTCCCACGACCTGAAGATCGGCGGAGAGAAGACCGAGTTCGTGCTCCCCTTCTTCCTTCAGATGCGGATCATCCCCGAGCGGCAGGTCGTGCGCGATCGGCAGGACATCGATCCGCACGGTAACGGCGGCGGCTCGCACCTCGACGCCCTGTGTCACATGGCGAGCGAAGGACGCTTCTACAACAACTTTTCGTACGAGGAATCGGTCACGCCGGAGAAAGGCTGCAAGCTGGGCATCCACAACCTCAAGGACGGCATTGTCACGCGCGGCATCCTGATCGACGTTCCACGCCTGCGCAATGTCTCCACGCTTCAGGGCCCGACGCACGTGTACCGCGAAGATATCGAAGCGTGGGAAAAGCAGGCCGGGCTGAAGGTCGGGCCTGGCGACGTTCTCCTGCTGCGCACACAGCGGACCGGCGGATACGATGCGTCGTTTCTGCCGTTCCTGAAGGATCGCGACGTGGCCGTCCTGGGCAGCGATTCGTCCCAGGACGTGGGCGTCGTTCCAGGCTGCACGAACCCGGGTCCCGTGCCAACGATGTGCTGGCTTCCCGTGCACAAGTTCGCGCTGGTCGCCCGCGGCATGCATCTCTTCGACGGCCTCGACCTCGAGGCGCTGGCGGCCACCGCCGCCAGGCTCAAGCGCTGGGAGTTCCTGCTGATGGCCGCGCCGATTCGGGTGCCCGGAGGCTCAGGAGCGCCAGTCAATCCGATCGCGGTCTTCTAGAGTGGATTCCATCATGAATCGCGTTCTCCTTGCCGTCCTTGCCATGACGCTCGCGGTTGGCGGCGTCGTCTGGAACCGCGCACACGCCCAACAGCCGCCCTCGCGGAAGCCTTCGGTCAATCGCGTGACGGAGGCCCAGCTCGACACGTGGATGAAGGAGCTGTCGAACTGGGGGCGCTGGGGCAAAGACGACGTGCTCGGCGCGCTCAATACGATCACACCGAAGAAGCGTCTCGAGGCGGCGGCACTCGTTCGAACTGGGGACACCGTGTCACTCTCACACGATCTGAAGGTCGGCGGAGAGAAGACGGAGTTCGTGCTCCCCTTCTTCCTTCGGATGCGGATCATCCCCGAGCGGCAGGTCGTGCGCGATCGGCAGGACATCGACCCCCACGGCAACGGCGGGGGGTCGCACATCGACGCACTGTGCCACATGGCCTACAAGGGCACGTTCTACAACGGCGTGCCCTACGAATCGGTGACGCCCGAGAAGGGCTGCACGCTCGGCATCCACAACATGAAGGATGGCGTGGTCACCCGCGGCGTGCTGATCGACATCCCGCGCTTGCGCAATGTGCCTTACCTCCAGCCGGGGACGCACGTGCTCCGCGAAGACATCGAAGCGTGGGAGAAGCAGGCCGGCGTGAAGGTGGGGCCGGGCGACGCGCTCCTGCTTCGCGTGGGGCGACCGCCTGACGGATCACGCAGCGGCGCTGGGTACGATGCGTCGTTCCTGCCGTTCCTGAAGGATCGAGACGTCGGCATCATGGGCGGCGATGCGGCGGACGTGGGTGTGATTCCAGGCTGCACCAACACCGGGCCGGTGCCGACGATGTGCTGGAACGCCGTTCACAAGTTCGTGTTGGTCGCCCGCGGCATGCACCTCTTCGACGGCCTCGACATGGAGGCCGTGGCGGCGACCGCGGCCAAATTGAAGCGCTGGGAGTTCCTGTTCATGGCCGCGCCGATCCGCGTGCCCGGCGGCTCAGGGGCGCCGGTCAATCCGATCGCGGTGTTTTGACGAACGCGGAACCCGGCCCTCTTCCTGGTGGTTAGCGCCTGAGGTCCTTCCACCCGGTCAGCACGTCGGACGCCACGCCAGGGGCCACGGGACGACCGACTCGGCGGACGATCTCCCAGCGTCCGCCAATCTTCTGCAGGTCCCAGTGGTTGTACGACAGCGCATAGACCGCGTAGCCCTGGCCCGACCGGACCCAGACGAGCGCCGGTCCTTCGGCCCAGGCCTTCGTCCCGTCGACGTGGATCATGAGGGGCCCGGTTGTGTGGACGCTGCCCTTGCCCTCGATCTCCCGCTTGTGCGCGCCGTTCGGATCTTCGATGCTCCTGAAGAAGGCGGCGCGACCGCTCATCTTCGTCTCGCCGCGTTCGTAGACGCCGTTCTCGGCCCAGATCTCCGACCAGCCCTTCGCGTCACCCGTATCGGCGGCGAACCCGTAGCGGCTGAAGAGCTCGCGGATCTCCTCCTTCGCCTCGAGCACGGCGAGCCGTGCCTCGAGCGCCGCGAGCCGGTTCACCTGCTGGGCGCTGGTGGGACGATGGGCAGTGCCGACGATGAGCGCCAAAGACGCAGCGAGCCACACGACGCGCATGACACTCCTCCCTCGTTCGCGCGATTTCGACGTGTGTGTAGTGTAGGGCCAGCCATCGCACTCGTGCCGAGCGGCTGACGAAGAAAAATGAGCCGCGCCGCTGCCGGCGTGGCAGGGCGCGGCTTGAAACGAGGTGATCCCGGTCGGAGGCTCAGCGAGCGGCGCTGCGTGCTGGACGCTTCGGCATCTCCTTGAGCACCCAGCGCTGTGGCATGAACAGGCCACAGGTGAACAGGTTGTTCTTCGAGTCGACGCCCATGTAATGCTGGCCGTCGCTCTTGAACGACCCGAGGACCTGCAGGTCGCTACGCCGGAGGATGTACATCCGAGCGCTTGCATTCATCCCCGTCGCGTACGCGTAGTACTGCTCGGGATCGCGCGAGAATGCGACCGAGTTGGCCGGTCCAGGCAGCCGGGCCTCTTTGACGTACGTCCCGTCCTTCTTGTGGACGTAGATCGTGCTGTGGGAGCGATCGGCAACATAGACCAAGCCGTCGCGCGAGACGTTCACCCCGTGCGCATAGCGCGGCACGCGACCCAAGTTGGGCTTTTTCCCGACGAGAAACGGCGAGGGAATCCACGTCGGCTGCTCCCCCGCCTCGAAGGTGTCGTCGGGCTTCAGGCCGAATCGTCCCCAGTGGCGCTTGTAAGCGCCCGTGTCGGCGTCGAACACGACCACACGCTGGTTCACGTGATAGCCGTCGGCGATGTAGACCTCGTTGGCTGAGGGGTCGAAGTCGATCCCGGACGGACCGCCGAGCAGTTTCGTATCCTCGCTTCCCCCTGTCTTGTCGACCTCGCCGATCTGCATCAGGAACTTCCCGTCACGCGTGAACTTCACGACCGCGTGGCCGCGCGATTCCTCGCTGACCCAGATGTTCCCCTTCCAGTCGATCTTCATGGCCTGGGCGGGAAACGCGCGCCCTTCGCCCTTCTTCCATCCCCCCTGCCCCGGCGCGCCCCACGCCTGCACGACGTTCCCCTGCTGATCGAATTCGATGAGCGCCGGCGCCGGGACCTTGCCGGCCTTCTTGATCTGCTCTTGATACTGCGGCGAGTTCGTCTGATGGAGGACCCAGATGTGATCGTTGGCGTCGACGTCGACTGCCCACACGATCCCGAGCCCCCAGTTGTTCGGCAGCGGCTGCTTCGGCCACGACCGATCCAGCTCGAAGACCGGGGCGGATTCGCTCGTCTTCAAGCTCGCCGCGGCGGCCTCCGCGACCTGCTCGGGGGTGCGCGCGGCGGTCTGGGCGTGCGTCACTGACAGGAGTCCCAGTTCCATCCCCCCTGCCGACCAAAGAAGCAGCCCCGCGCCGATGGCGGTGCCAACGAAGAGACCCGTCCGCCGACGTCGTTGCGTGGTAGTCATCACGAACACCCTCCCAAATCGGGGCTACCCCCGAAGCCGGCTTGCTCGGCGAGTGGCGATTATAACCAACGCGTCCGCCCAACGCCGCGGCACTGGATGCGGACAGAATACGGTCTACGCATCGCGAGGACAGGCGCGAGCCGCGCGGCACCGACGAGCTCATCGAGGCCGAGTCGCTCACGGCCTTCGCGACTCGCTGGAGAAGCGGTTCCGGAGCACACTATGAGGATGAGCGGAAACTTGACCACCATCCGCGGGGCCTGCAGTCACGACTGCCCTGACACCTGCAGCTGGATCGTCGAGGTGCGCGAGGGCCAGGCCGAGAAGCTATACGGCGACCCCGGCCATCCCTTCACGCGGGGCACGCTGTGCGCGAAGGTCGATCACTACCTCGAGCGCGTCTATCATCCGGACCGCGTCCTGCACCCCCTGAAGCGCATCGGCCGAAAGGGCGAAGCACGGTTCGAGCGCGTGGGTTGGGACGAGGCGCTCGCCGACATCGCCGCGCGTTGGACCTCGATCGCCGCCCAGTACGGCGCCGAAGCCATCCTCCCCTTTAGCAGCGCGGGCACGCAGGGACTGCTCGGCTTTGGTTCGCTCGATCGGCGGTTGTTCGGATCGATGGGATATAGCCGCCTGGAGCGTAACATCTGCGGCGCCGTCGCGGGGCAGGGACTCGCCGCGACCCAAGGCTCGGGCATGGGCATCGATCCCGAGGATCTCGTCCACAGTCGTTTCATCGTGCTCTGGGGCACGAACACGATCGTCACCAACCTCCATCTGTGGCCGGTGATCCGCAAGGCACAGCAGCAGGGTGCCACGGTCGTCGTCATCGATCCGATCGTGACACGCACGGCTGCGGCGGCGGACTGGCACATCCAGTTGCGACCGGCCAGCGACGCGGCGTTCGCGCTTGCCGTCATGCACGTGATGATCCGAGACGGACTGGTCGACCGTGACTACGTCGCTCGGCACGCCGAAGGCTTCGACGCGCTCGCCGAACGGGCTCGTGCCTTCTCGCCGGAGGCCGTGACACGCACGACCGGGCTGTCGGCGGAGGACATCGAGCGCTTCGCGCGCCGGTACGCCACCACCCACCCGTCCGTCATCCGCCCCCTCATCGGCGTCGAACACCATCGCAACGGCGCGATGATGTTCCGCACCATCGCGTGTCTGCCGGTGCTGAGCGGCGCCTGGCGCCATCGCGGTGGCGGCTTGTCGCGGTCGACTCACGCGCTGCAGTACTCCACGCTCGACATGGACGGCCTGGTCCGGCCCGACGTCCATCGCCCTGGCGTGCGGGCCCTGAACATGCGGGACCTTGGCCGGGATCTGTGCTCCACCTCGCTCGCGCCACCCGTCAAGGCCCTCTTCGTCTACAACTGCAATCCGCTTCTGACCATGCCCAATCAGAACCGGATCCGCGAGGGTCTCGGTCTCGAGGACCTTTTCACCGTCGTCCACGAGCTCTTCGTCACCGACACGGCGCGCTACGCCGACTACGTGCTCCCTGCAGCCAGTCAGATCGAGTGCTTGGACCTCGTGACGGCCTGGGGGCATCACTATCTCTCCCTCAATCGGCCCGCGATCGCGCCGCTCGGTGAATCGGTCACGAACACCGAACTGATGCGCCGGCTGGCGGCCGCGCTCGGCCGCACCGAGCCGTGGCTCTTCGAGAGCGACGAATCGATGCTGCGCGCGGCGCTCGCGAGCGGCCATCCATGGCTCGACGGCATCACGTGGGACCTGCTGTGGACCCAGGGGTACGCGCGACTCCGCGCGCCCGACAACTGGCGGCCGTTCGCAGACGGCGGCTTCCCCACCGCCGGCGGCAAGGCGCTGCTGTACTCCGAGCCGCTGAAGTCCATGGGACTCGACCCGTTGCCGAGCGCGGACGGCGGGTCAACGGGGCCTGGGCTGCAGCTCATCTCCGGCAAGACGCTGCATTACCTCAACTCCGGCTACAGCAACATTGAGCGGCATCAGCGGCGCGAGGGCCCACTGACCATCGAAGTCCACGCCGACGATGCGCGGCCCCGTGGACTGGTCGACGGTGAGACCGTCCGCGTTTCGAACGAGCGCGGTGAAGTTTCGGCAGTCTGTCGCATCTCGACCAGGGTCCGTCCAGGCGTCGCGTGGATGCCCTTCGGCGGTCTCCGCGACGCGGCAGGGCGCAGGCAGTCGGTGAACGCGCTCACACCCGAGGAGCCGACCGATTGGGGCGGCGGCAGCGGCCTCTACGATGCGTTTGTCGAGGTGACGCGCGAGTAGAGTCTGGGTCTGGCAGATAACTCGAGCTCGGTGCCATTTGCAGGCGATCTCGCCGGAGGCCGCGCCCAGCTCTGAGCGGGCAGCTCGTTCAACCGAGAGCCGCCGCTCGATGCCGAGAGCTGTTCGCTGATAGCTGATCGCTTGTCCGCGCGTCACATGTCCATATACGGCATCGGCGGCACGACACCTGCCACGCGCGCGTACACGGTCAGCGCCCCGCGGTGGTGGGCCGTATGATCGGTGATGCCGCTCAGAACGGCCATCCGCGGCGCCCCACCCATGATGGGCCCGGGCGGAAGTGGTGCCATCAGTTCGGCGTCGCTCTTCGTGCTGACGGTGGCTTTGGCCGAGGCGATCGCCTTCTCGAACCAGGTCCGCGCCTTGGCAAGCGAGGTGTAGGCGTCGAGCGCCTTGCTCTGAGCCTCGAAGTCCATGGCGAACCCTTCGGGCCGGAACGCCCCTTCGATGAACCAGTCGATCGTCTGTGCGGCATGGGCGACCTGCTGGGCGGCCGACATCATGCCAGGAGCCGGCTTGACGCCGGAGTGAGCCTCGGTCAGATTCCTCGTCGATCGGTTGAAGAACTCCTGGACAGAGTCGAGCTCGGCGATGGCCTGTTGAGCGAGCGACATGATTCAATCTCCTCCTGATGCGTTCCGATGTGCCTGGACAGAACACGACATCATACGCCGCCGGTCGCGTCTCGAAGGCGGCCGGTAATCGCCGTCGGAACAGCGTACGCTTGAGCTGACCAGCTGTTCGGTGACCATGCGGCGCGACTCCGTCCTCCGAATCCTCGCCGGCGCGTTTGCCGCGCTCGCGATGCTGTACGGCGCCGCGGCCATGTACTACGCACGGACGCTGACCACACGCGACGAGCTCGGCTTCGATTGGACCTATTCACGGACGACCCAGGCGGCCCTCGTCACCAGCGTGGACGCGGACGGACCAGCGGCGCAGGCCGGAATCCGGACCAACGACCGCATCACGGAGGCCAACGGCCGCCCGCTGAACCGCAGACAGCAGTTCGGCGAGTGGAACGAGAGGCCGATTCCACCCGAGGTTGTCTTTACCGTCATCCGTCCAGATGGGCGGATCGACCGCATGACGGTGCGGGCGTCCGAAACCCCGCCCACCTCGCTCACGCGTGTCGTCGAGCATTCGCTGCTCGAGATTCTCTGGTTCTACCCGGTGGTCTTCCTGGTGGTGGGGCTGACGGTCCTCATGCAGCGGCCGTCGGATCGTTCGGCGTGGATCATGGCCGCGCTCTTTGCGAGCCTGATGGCGGTCCCTGCCTTTCCGCGCACCGACGCCGGGGTGCCGCCGGCCCTGACGACCTTCGTGCGCTGGTACAAGGTGGTCGCCGTCGCCGCCATTCCGACGTTCTTCTTCGGCTTCTTCGCGACGTTCCCCGCTCGTGCGCCCCTCGATCGACGCGTGCCCTGGCTCAAGTGGATGAACATCCTCGGATGGGTGCTCGTCGTCTTCCCGAACGTGGCTGCAGGCGGCTCCCGAGCCAGGGATATTCTCGGCGGGTGGGTCGGGCATCCGGTCATCAGCATGGCCTTGCTGGGCTACCTGCTGGGCGGCGTGCCGCTCGGCATTGCGGCCCTCGTGTCGAACGTGGTGGCAGCGCCGACGAGCGACGACCGCCGAAAAGCACGAGTGCTGCTGTGGGGCACCGTCGTCGGCATCGGCCCGATCATCATCGTTGCCACGGTGCAGCTGGTGTTCGGCGTCGGGCTGCCGGCCTGGCTGTTCAGCGCGGCTCTCGTCATGGTGTCGTGGTTTCCGCTGTCGTTCGCCTACGCCGTGATCAAGCACCGCGTCATCGACGTGCCGGTGCTGCTGCGGCGAGGCGCGCGCTATGTGCTCGTACGCCGAGGCTTCTTCGTCTTGCTTGCGCTCCTCGGCATGGTCGCCACTGCGGCCTTCACCCTCTCGTTCACCACCCTTTTCGAGGTGGACGTGGCACTTGCGACCGCCGCCGGCGTGGCCTTCGGCATGGTGCTCACCGCCGGTTCGGCCCCGCTCATCCGGCGGGCGACGACACGAATCGACCGCGCGTTCTTCAGGAGCGCGTACGACGCATCGGCCATTCTGGAAGGTCTGGCGGAGACCATCTCGCAGGTGGCGAGCCGGGACGAGCTGGCCAGCCTGCTCGAACGCGAGATCACAGAAGCGCTGCATCCCGTCGGTCTCATCATCTATCTCGAGGATGCCGACGGTCAGCTCCACGCGCGCGCGGCACGATGGTACCGCCCAACGCCGCCCCTGCCGGTCGATTTGCCGTGGCTCGTCGAGCTCGCCGCCAAGGGTCGACCGTGGGATGTGTCGGCAGCCTCCAAGGAAGAACCGCCGTCGTTTCTCCAGGAGAGCCAAGCCGAATCCCTGGTGCCGATCCTGGGCCAAGGGCGACGGCTGCTTGGCGCACGGGGCCGGCGTCTCCTCGGCGTCATCATCGTGGGCGCCAGCCCCTCGGAGCAGCCGTACTCGGGCGAGGACAAGCGGTTGTTGCTGTCGGTCGCGCATCAGGCGGGCGTCGCGCTCGAGAACATCATGCTGGCCGAGAACATCGCCGAGCGGCTCGATGTCGAGCGCGCCACCGAGCGCGAACTCGAGATCGCCCGGCAGGTGCAGTTCCGATTGTTTCCGCAGAAACAGATCCCCCTGGCCACGCTGGAATACGCAGGCGGGTGCATCCAGGCGCGTCACGTCGGTGGCGATTACTACGACTTCATCGAGCTCGGGCCCGGACGCCTCGCGCTGGTCGTCGCCGATATCGCCGGAAAGGGCATTGGCGCGGCGCTGCTCATGGCCAACCTCCAAGCCAACTTGCGAGCGCAGTACGCCATCGATCGCGACGATCTGCCTCGCCTCCTGACGTCGGTGAACAAGCTCTTCTACGACAACACCGCCGAGAGCCAGTACGCCACGCTCGTCCTCGCCGACTACGACGCCTCGACTCGCCGCCTGCGCTACGCCAACTGCGGCCATTTCCCGCCCATCCTCCTGCACGCCGACGGGTCGTCCGAGCTCCTGACGTCCACGGCGACCGTCCTCGGGCTCTTCGTGCAGTGGGAGGTGACGACGAGCGAGCGGGCCCTGCAGCCAGGCGACCTGCTGGTGATCTACACCGACGGGATGGTGGAGGCGATGAACCGCCGCGACGAGGACTTCGGACGGGAGCGGCTGCGTGACCTGGTGACGGCGAATCGGGATGTGCCGGTGTCAGACCTCGTGAGCCTGCTTCACACGGCCGTCCAGACCTTCAGCGAGGGCACGTCGCTCGACGATCTCACCGTCGTCGTCGGACGCGTGACATGACCGGCGGCGCGACGATCTATGACGTGACGGGCTGGAGCGCCAAGTCGATCAGCGCATTGACCGATCGCGATTGACCGCGCTGCCAGAGCTCGTCGAAGCCGGCCGGCCCGAGCCGTTGCCGGGCGCTGTCTGTCACGCCGTCGAGCAACACCTTCTTCACCGGCGGTACAGCGAAGCCGATACGGTCCCTGAGGTGCGCCGACCCCGCGATCAACTGGACGGCGGTCGCTTCGTGCGTCAGGCGAGCGTGCACGAGCGCAGCAATCTCCAACGCGTCGCAGATCGTCCGGCGGTCGCCGATCGCTTTCGCAAAGTTGAGGCTTTCGGTGAGGCGGCGGCTGGCCGCGGCCATGTCACCGTCCTCCATCTCGACCCACGCCAGCGTGCAGCCGGTATCGGCGCGACCCTTACTGTCCTGCAGCTGCTCGCGCAGCTCGAGGCTCTCGGTCGCGTAGTCTCGAGCCAAGCTGGCGTTGCCACGCAGGAGCGCCACCTCGGCCAGGCTGCGGAGGGGGAACGCAATCTCCCGTGCGTTCTGCTGTTCGCGAAACGCGTCGAGGCTCTCGGCGAGCCTCATCGAGGCTCGACCCAGATCCCCTTCGTCCAGCGCCACGGCTCCGAGGTTGTAGAGGATCACGGCGATCATCCGGGGCGAGCCACCCCGACGTTCCATCTCCAACGCTTTGCCGAGACGCTCCGCGGCGAGCGTGTACTCGCCCCGAATGCGAGCGATGTTGCCGAGATCGTTGGTGGCGTTGGCGACCTCGGTCGTCAGCCCGAGCTGCTCCGAGAGGGCCAGGGCCTGGCTCATCAGCGATTCGGCGGCGGCGAAATCCGCCTGGCGGTAGGCCAGCCAACCGGCTCCGCTCAGGACCTTCTCCAACGGCTCGCGAAAGCTGCTCGTGCCAGGCATCGACAGCACGGTTGCCGCGCGCTCCCGCCCCTCGGTGAAATAGCCGCGGATCTCCCATAAGCGCCAGACGTGACCCGTGATGCGGAGCGCCGTCTCGGTCTCACCGTGGTCCACGCACCAGCGAAGCGCCGCTCTGAGGTTCTCGACCTCGTCCTGCAGCACGCGCAGCCACTTCGCCTGCTCGGATCCGAGGAGGCGCGCCCGCTCGGCGAGGTCTCGAAAGATGACCGCGTGGGCGCGCTCGTACTTGGCGATCTGTTTCGGTGTGAGCTTGGCCCGCACGAACTGGCGCACGGGTTCGAGAAACCGGAACCGTGCGACATCGCCGTCGGTCTGCGCGATGATGATCGAGGCGTCGAGCAGCGCCTGTAACATTGTCGCCGTCTTGTGACGGCCACCGTGGAGGGCGTCGGCCCACTCTTCAGTCCAGCCGCCGTCGAAGATGGACAGCGACCGCAGGAAGGGCTGCACGTGTCGGGGGAGGAGCTGATAGCTCCATTCGAGCGCCGCTGTCACTGTGTGCCAGTGCCGGAGATCGTCGACCTCGACACCTTCGAGCACGTCGAGCAGCCGCTTCGACTGCATGCTCATCTGCTGAACCGACCGCACGCCCAGCCGGGCCGCCGCCACTTCGATCGCCAGCGGGATTCCGTCCAACGCCCGGCAGAGCTCGGCGACAGCCGACGCGTTGGTCTCAGTGATCTGAAAGCTCGCACCGGCTCGGGCTCGAAAGAGCGTGACCGACTCATTGGCTTCGATCTCGGCCCAGGACGCATCAGGCGGCGGCACGCGCAGCGTCGCCAGCGGGTAGATCCGCTCATCGGCGAGCTTGAGCGGAATGCGGCTCGTGGTCAGAACGCTTAGACCGGCACATTGCGGCACGAGCTCTCGGAGGAGGGCCGTGCAGGAGGATACGAGATGCTCGCAGTTGTCGAGGACGAGCAGATGCTTTCCCGCGGAGAAGCGTTCCACCAGTGCCTCGAGCGGCGGCTGTGACGGCTGCTGCGGAATGCCAGCGATCCCGCCAATGCGAGCTGGCAGGAGGTTTTCCTTGTCGGCCTTCTCGGAAAGCGACGCCAAGTCGACGAACCACGCGCCCTCCGGGAACTGGTGGCAGAGCGTGAGGGCGACTTCGATGGCCATGCGACTCTTCCCGCAGCCACCCCCACCCAGCAGCGTCACCAGGCGAGCGCCGCGAAACATCGTCACAACCTGCTGCACTTCTTCGGCTCGACCAACGATGGGTGTCGTCGGGTGTGGGAGGTTGTTCGGAGGCTCGCGGCGAGGTGCCGAGGGCATCGTGGCGCGCGCGGGGCCGCTGCTTCGAGCAGCGAGATACTCGAGGAGCGGTGCGAGCACATCGTGCTCGCCGGCGGGATACCAGATCGGACAAATGCCAAGGTCTGAGAGCTCACGCGTACGGATCTCGAAACCGCGGTCATCGGCCGGCCGCGCGATGGCCGCATAGTGTGTCGTCTTGTAGACGTCCGCGATGGCCTTCAGCAGCTTCATCGTGCGGTCCTGCTTCAGGCTGCACCCGAGGAACACACAGCTCCGACTGGCGAGCAAGATGTTGAGGAGCTGCGGGACGGGCAGCTGGTTGTCGATCTGATCCGGGTAGTCCCCGCCGTACGCCGCGCGGTACTCCTCTTTCGT